>ERZ506982.1-NODE-1-length-373835-cov-8.55903_pt1 | contig 373835 bp, 304 predicted proteins | sample MGYA00512886_ERZ506982 | MGnify/ENA metagenome assembly ERZ506982 | reverse complement strand
TCAGGGAATTGTAATTGATGGTGAAGGTTCAAAGGTTATTTGCAAAGACTAATTTAAACTTCCAGTTTGCTGCACTCGCTCCTAGCAGGGTTTGGGGCAGGCACGCCCCACCAAGAAGCCGTCCCAAAGGGGCAAGAATGGGGACTGCGGACGATTTCTTGGACCGTTACGTGGCCCTTCCCAGCGCGGAGCGAAACTCGGCCGGCGTGCGGCCACCGAGCGCATCGCTGCGCCTCTCCGTATCGTATCGGCCGATCCAGCCCCCGAGCTCCTCGATAAAGCGGCGGGGGTCCATTCCGACCAGTCCCTGCCGTGCCAGAACTCCTTCTTGAGCAGGCCGAAGAATCCCTCCATCGCCGTGTTGTCCGGGCTGCAGCCCTTGGCGGACTGGATTGGCTAAACTGATGTGGACAGATCCGGGAGGGGCGCAAGAGACGGGAGGGCCGTGTACGCGTTCCTGCGCGAGGACCGCGGGGAGGGACTGCCTGGGTACGGCACCTGTCAACTCGGTCTACGTCTTTGATGACCGGGTCGTGCTCAATATCAACTTCACGGATGATGCCAAAACGGTCACCCGTGAGGAAGTGTTGGATTCGAGTGCTGTGGACAATGTTCCAGCATGCTGGGATCGAACTCGCTAGCCGGAATCACACGGTACCCGTGGCGCAGGAGCAGGTCGACGAAAACGCCGTTACCCGGTGTGAGCGTACCGCTGAACGTTCCGTCGTAGATACGGCCTACACCACACGAGGGGCTACGGTCCTGCAAGACGCACGCAGCGATCTGGGACGGGCCGCCCGCCTGCTCGCACATGTCGAGCGCGCGCTCTGCACCCAGGCGAAACTCGCGATCGACTGAGGTACCCTCGCAGGTACGGACCTCGCCGTTCACAATCTCGGACGGCTTGCGCGGCGTGGGCAGGCCCCCAAAGACCTCGGGGCACACGAGGAGGACCTCGGTCCCCGTGCGCTCGCAGGCCTCGACCAACTCTCGATGATAGTTGTCGAGCCCGTTATACTTGCAGCTCTCGCCCATCAAGCAGGCACTCACCACGATCTTCATTTCCATCCCTCTCAAGCAAAACGCCCCATTTGAGAAAGCTGCTCAAATGGGGCGTCGGCGTTTACTGGCTCGGCCGCGGCGTTACTGCTGCTTGGGCATCAGCGGATTCTCACGCGTGAGGAGATTCATGAACTCCTCGCCCGTGATCGTCTCCTTCTTGTACAGATAACGAGCCAGCTCGTGAAGCTTAAACTTGTTCTCCTTCAGGATCTGCAGGGCGCGATCGTGCGCATCCTCGATCAGCTTGGCGACAATTGCGTCCACGCGCTCGGCCGTACCGGGGGCGCAGGTGAGCGACGTGTCCTGGTTGAGATACGCATTCTGCACGGTACCGAGCGCCATCATGCCAAACTCATCGGACATACCAAAGCGCGTCACCATGTTGCGGGCGAGCTTGGTGGCCTGCTCGATATCGTTGGCCGCGCCGGTCGTCATCTCACCAAAGATGAGCTCCTCGGCGGCACGTCCGCCGCAGTAGACGGCGAGCTTGTCCAGTACCTCCTGGCGCGTGGTCAGGAAGCGTTCATCCTCCTCAACCTGCATGGTGTAGCCCAGAGCGCCGCTCGTGCGCGGCACGATGGTGATCTTGGTGACCGGCGCAGACCCCTTCTGGCGGGCGGCGACGATAGCATGGCCGATCTCGTGGTAGGAAACGACCTGCTTCTCGTGGTCGGACAGCACCGTGGACTTACGCTGCTGTCCGGCGATGACGACCTCCACCGACTCCTCAAAATCATCCTGGGTCGCGCGCTTGCGCCCCTCGCGGACGGCACGCAGGGCGCCCTCGTTGATGATGTTGGCCAGGTCGGCGCCCGAGGCGCCGGGGGTGGCGCGGGCAATCGCGGACAGGTCGATCGGCGGCTGCGTCTTCACGCTCTTCGCATGCAGCTCGAGGATGTTCTTGCGGCCGGTCAGGTCGGGCAGCTCAACGGGGATGCGGCGGTCAAAACGGCCGGGGCGCAGCAAGGCCGGGTCAAGGCTGTCGGGACGGTTGGTGGCAGCGAGGACGACGATGCCCTTGTGGTTATCGAAACCGTCCATCTCGGTCAGCAGCTGGTTGAGCGTCTGCTCGCGCTCGTCGTTGCCGCTAAAGCCGCCGCCATCGCGCTTCTTGCCGATGGTATCGATCTCATCGATAAAGACAATGCACGGGGCCTTTTCCTTGGCCTGCTTAAACAGATCACGCACCTTGGCAGCGCCACGGCCGACGAACATCTCGACGAACTCGGAGCCCGAAATGCTAAAGAACGGCACACCCGCCTCGCCGGCAACAGCCTTGGCAAGCAGGGTCTTACCGGTACCCGGAGGGCCAACAAGAAGAGCACCGCGCGGCAGCTTGGCGCCAATTTCCTCGTAGCGCTGCGGCTTCTCCAGAAAGTCGACGACCTCCTTGAGAGACTCCTTAGCCTCTTCCTGGCCGGCGACGTCCTTAAAGGTCACGCCCACATCCTTGGAGGCGATAACGCGAGCGCCAGACTTACCCAGTCCGCCGCCGCCAAAACCACCACCGCCAAAGTTCATCGAGGGACCGTCATCACCCATGGCCTTCTTCATACGGCGGTTGAGCCACCAACCGATAAGGAAGAAGATGGCCATGGGAAGGATGAGCGTGAGCAGGTAGTAGGTCATCAGACCCGAGTTCTTATCGGGAACGACCGACTCCAGGGACGCACCGGATTCAAGCACGCGGTCGGTAAAACCCGCATCATTCGGCACGCCAGTCGTCTTGTAGGCGATATTCTCGTCCTCGCCCTTTTTGGTGTAATAAATGGTGTAATCGTCGGTATTGTATTCGACCTTATCTACGCTCTTCTTATCGAGCGCTTTGACAAACGTCGAGTAATCGGTCTTCGTAATCTGCTGCGTGTGACCGATGTTGGGGAACAGAACGGTCGAGAGCACGAGGTAGACGACGAAGGCGATGAGCACGTAGAGGATCATATTCCGTCTACGTTTGTTGTCATCCATCTCCATCTGCTTGAACTCCATCTACTGGGGTTGATAATGCTATCTAGAATACCCAACCCGGACGGCGATAAACCGACGCCGGGCACGAAAGGACAGAGATGGCATCACTTGAAATCGGCAAGGTTCAGATCTATACGGGAGACGGCAAGGGCAAGACGACGGCTGCGCTGGGGCTCGCACTGCGCGCCACGGGCTATGGACTTAACGTGCTCATGCTTCAGTTTGCCAAGAAGCTGCACTGCGCCGAACACGATGCCGCGCCGCGCCTGGGACTGCGCATTGTACAGGCAGACCGTGACACGCCCGAGGCTTGCGCCGCACAGATCATGGAGCTCGCACGCGAACAGATCTCGCAGGTCGACGTGCTGATCTTGGATGAACTGGGAGAAGCCATGCGCCGCGGCTTTGTGACGCGCGAGGATGTCGAAGCGTTGATCGCGATAAAGCCCGCCACCACGGAGCTCGTGCTCACCGGCAGAGGTCTACTGCCACTGGCCGACCTCGCGGACCTAGTAACTGAAATGCGCCCCATCAAACACTACTTCGACGAAGGCCTCCTAGCCCGCCAAGGCATCGAATACTAAATGATCCGAAGGGGACGGAGGAAAACGGATCAACGACATCACGACAGAGAGAAAAGACCCGTTTTCCTCCGTCCCCCAGGGATCGTTAGGCGGTGGCGCGGCCGAGCCAGTTGCCGCTGTGGTGGTAAATGGTGAACATCGTGGCCGTGATGAGCCAGGTTACGGGGTAAACCAGCAGCAGGTGCTCAAGCGACGGGTCGAACGGCATGATCGCAAACACCCAGATCACCCTGAGCACGACGGTGCCAAAAATCGTGAGCAGCATGGGCTGCAAGCTCACGCCGGCACCGCGAATGGAGCCCGACGCGTTTTCGATAATCGAGAAAATCGCGTAGAACGGCGCGATGAAATGAAGAATCGTCGTGGTGTACGCCGAAATCGAAGCATCGTCGACAAACAGACGCGACAACGGACCCGAGAACACCAGCAGCACGGCTGACAGGCCACCAATGAGCATAAACGACAGCACGAGCGACGTATGGTAGCCCTTGCGCATGCGCTCGTAGTTGCGCGCGCCAAAGTTCTGTGCCGAAAACGTGGTGATCGACACGCCAAGCGCCTCGGTAACCATCCAGACAATGCCATCTAAGCGGCCCGAAAGACCCCACGCCGTGGTGACATCAGCGCCAAACGAGTTGACCGACACCTGAATCAAAACGTTGGAAATCGAATACGCAGCAGACTGAAAGCCAAGCGGCAGACCACACGAGATCATGCTCTTACAAATGCCAGGATCAATGCCGAGTTTGGACAGTGAAAGCCGCCACGCACCCGGTGCGTGCATCATGCGAATCACGATCATCGTGGCGTTGGAGCAAATGGTCAGCGCTACCGCGATGCCGCAGCCCAGAGCCTCCATATGAAGCACGGCAACGAAGATAACATCCAGCACCGCATTAACAAGGCAGCCGGAAGCGATGATCACAGCAGGCCCGCGCGTGTCGCCCACGGCTCGCAGCAGTGCCGTTCCCATATTGAGCAGCAGCGCCGCAACCATGGCGGCAAAATAGCAACGAGCATAGGCCACGCCCTCGGCCAATAGTTCATGCGGCGTGTTCATAAGTACCAGCATGGGCTCAACGAACACTATGCCAAGAATCGAGAAAACGATACCGCCCACCAGCGCGAGCGTCATGGCCGTATGGACCGAACGACTCAGCCGCTCATCATCGTGCTGGCCAAAATACTGTCCGGTAATGACCGCGCAGCCGGCGCCGACGCCAACGCAAAAGCCAATGCAGAGCTCGGTGAGTACCATCGTTGCTTGAATGCCACCCAGCGCGAGCTTGCCGCCAAACTGACCGACGATATAGGTACCGATAAGCGTATAGGCCTGCTGAAAAAACGAACTAAAAAAGATGGGAACGCACAGCGACAGCAATTGCTGCCAAATAACACCTTGCGTTACATCGATAGCCGTAGATTTCTTAGCCACACGCCCTCCCCGCCAGCGTACGTCAAACAACAAAACGGCAATTTAAGACCAAAGCCAATAGCAGCTTAGCACCGACCGGCGTCGACCGAAACACCCCGAGTCAGAGCCCGGTGCGAACTATCTGCCTAGTGATACAGCCCCGGCTGGTAGTGGTACTCATTGCTCACGTGCGGACACAGCTGCCAAAAGGCGACGGCACTCGCCGCGGCCACGTTGAGCGAATCGACCCCGTGCGCCATCGGAATGCGCACGGCCCGGTCGCAGCCCGCGATAGTCTTGGCGCCCAGGCCAGCACCCTCGGTGCCCATAAAGATCGCCAGACGATCAATCTCCTGCAGCGCCGGATCGTCCAGCGAAACGGAGTCGTCCGTCAGCGCCATGGCGGCACATGAGAACCCGGCATGATGCAACGACGCCAGGCCATCGTGCGGCCATACGCGCGCCTCGCTGCCAATACGCGTCCACGGCACCTGAAACACCGTGCCCATGCTCACACGAGCCGAGCGACGATACAGCGGATCGCAGCACGTAGGGCTCACCAGAATGCCGTCGACATTGAGCGCGGCAGCCGAACGGAAAATTGCGCCCACGTTCGTGTGGTCGACAATACCCTCGAGCACGCATACGCGCACTGGGCGCTCCCCCGCCACCTCGACGACGCCGCCCAAGAACTCATCAACCGGAATCTGACGCGGGCGACGGAACGCCGCGAGCGCACCGCGCGTCACGTTAAAGCCCGTCAACTGCTCCATGAGCTCCATAGAGGCCACGAACACGGGAACCGGGCCGGCGCCCTCGCGCACAACCAGGCGCTCAAACAGCGGCATCATCTGGTCAAGCCAGCGTTCGCCCAAAAGAAAGCTCACCGGCTGGTATCCGGCACGCACCGCGCGCTCTATGACCTTGGCACTCTCGGCGATAAAGATGCCCTTTTGCGGCTCCAGCACGCAGCGCAGCTCGCGCTCGGTCAGTCGCACGTAGGCATCGAGCCGCTCGTCCTCGAGCGAATCAATTCGCAGAACCTCAACGGCATCAGTCATAGCAGCTAGCCCGCACCCTTCTTTACAGCACATCTATACCAAACGAGGCGACGCTAAGCGCCGCCCCATTCATTCAATCAACCTGATGATACCGTTCACGCTAGGCGATTTACGCCTCAACGCGACGATACGTCACGAACTCATAATCGAGGCCTTCGTCACCCTCGCCCGCGGCAATCGTGGCAACCCCTTCGCGCCGCGCAACTTCCCACGCAGGATCGGCATCCAAATCGGGAAAGTACGTGTCCACGGCATGAGTGCAATGGTTGTGCGTGACCTCGGCCTCGGCGCAATACGGCAAAAACTGCCGATAGACATCGCCGCCGCCGATCACCCAGGCAACGGGTTCATCGGCTACCGCAGCAAGCGCTTCGTCAACGCTATGTACAACGTCAACGCCCTCGGGGGCAAAGCCCTCATCGCGCGTGAGCACGATATTGCGCCGGTTCTTGAGCGGACGCCCGCCGGGAAAACTCAGCAGCGTCTTGCGTCCCATAATAACCGGGCAACCTTTGGTGCACGCCACAAAATGGCGCATGTCGGCGCGATTGGACACCACCATGTCGCCCTCGCAACCAATGCCCCAGTCGTCACACACGGCGACGATGGCAGAAAGCTTACACGTCATGAGAGTCACCTACACTGCAATGGGGATGTTCTTGACCTGCGGCCCGTGCTCGTAGCCCTCGACAATTAGATCGTCGGTCGTAAACGCGTAGAAATCGTGCACGTCGGGGTTAAGCGTTACCTTGGGCGCCGCAAACTGCGGACGTTCGATAAGTTCACTGACGATATCGACATGACGGTCGTAAATGTGGGCATCGGCAATCACATGCAACAGCTCACCGGGAATCATATCGACCGATTGCGCGACCATCATCAGCAAGATGGCGTACTGGCACACATTCCAGTTGTTCGCGGCCAAAATATCCTGGCTGCGCTGGTTGAGAATCATGTTGAGCGTCGGTTTGTCGTCCTGAGGGCGCTGCGTGACGTTATAGGTCACGCTGTAGGCGCACGGATACAGGTGCATCTCGGACAGGTCGCTAAACACATAGGTATTCGTCATAATGCGGCGGCTGTACGGCGTGTTTTTAAGGTCGTACAGAACGCGGTCCATCTGGTCAAAGTCGCCCTCGGCATAATGGCTCTTCTGCCCAATCTGATACCCGTAGGCCTTGCCGATGGAGCCGGTCTCATCGGCCCACTCATCCCAAATATGGCTGTTGAGGTCATGGACGTTATTGGACTTCTTTTGATAGATCCACAGGATCTCGTCCATCGCAGACTTAAGCGCCGTGCGGCGCAGGGTAAGCGCGGGGAACTCCTCGCGCAGGTCGTAGCGTGCCGTAACGCCAAAGTTTTTAATGGTATAGGCAGGGGTGCCGTCCTCCCACACCGGGCGGACCTTTTGGCCCTCGGTGGTGGTGCCATGGTCCAAAATATCGCGGCACATGGCTACAAACTGTTGATCAGCCTTGCTCATTGACCCTCCTGTCAGTCGCCTACAAGCGAGATTCATTGTAGCCCAGGCACGCGCGGCCCCACAGCCCAAACATAAGCCCTCAATTTCTGACATATGTCAGAAATTCCTTGCGCAAATCTGCGCGTTCGCTATTCTATTGTTGACATATGTCAGATAAGGAGTGCGCATGGCAGGAAGACGCGAAAAATTACGCCGTGTGGGGATCATCCCCGAATATCGCGGCTTTACCCCCGACGGCCTTGCCAGCGGAGACGCCATCGACATGACGGTCGACGAGCTCGAAGTTCTGCGTTTATGCGACCTAGAAGGCCTCAATCAGGAGGCCGTCGCCCAACAAATGGGCATCGCTCGTGCCACCGTGGCGGCCATCTGCAGCCGCGCACATCGCAAGGTGGCAAACGCGCTGGTCAACGGTCGGGCACTCAGCATTGAGGGCGGCAATATCGCATACTCCCCCATAACCACGACGACGGCCGCATGGCCAGCAAAGGAGGTCGGCACCATGAGGGTGGCAACGACGTACGACAACGGCAACATCTTTATGCACTTTGGTCGCAGCGAGCAGTTCAAGATCTACGACATTCAGGATGACAAGGTACTCAACGAGCAGGTCGTGGGCACCGGCGGCACCGGCCACGGTGCCCTTGCGGGCCTACTCGCCAACGGCGGCGTGGACACGCTCATCTGCGGCGGCATCGGCGGCGGGGCCATCAACGCGCTCACCCAGGCCGGCATCACGGTCTATGCGGGCGCCCAGGGCAGCAGCGACGCCTGCGTCGAGGCCCTCATTGCAGGCACGCTCGCTCAGATCGGCGAGGCCACCTGCGACTGCCATGGTCATGACCACGAGCACACTTATGAGCATGGCGAGTCCTGCGGCTGCCACGGCCATCACGACCACGACGGACATGAGGGCTGCAGCTGCCACTAGCGGCACGTGCCCTGGCGCAAGCACGCTTCCACGTGTGTGACAATCAGCGAACAAACGGCGAAGGCCGCCTGGAGCACCATCCAGGCGGCCTTCGCCATACACGACTCAAGCAGTCGTTACTTCTTATTGCGCATCTGCGCTTCCATCTGGCGCAGCAGCTCCATATCGGACTTGGGACCGCCCGTCCCAAGGCCGCCCATGCCGCCCAGGCCCATGGCATCCAGACCGGGAATATTGGGCATGCGCATCTTTTTGCCCTTCTTACCCTTTTTGCCCTTCTTGCCGCCGGCCTGCGCCTGATTGGCCATCGTGCGCATGCGGCCCATCATCTTGTTCATCTCGCCCCACTGCTTCATAAGGCTGTTGACCTCGGTGGGAGTCACGCCGGCGCCCTTGGCGATGCGGGCACGACGCTGACCGTTGATGATAGACGGACGCAGGCGCTCCTCCTTGGTCATCGACATGATAATGGCCTCATTCTTATCGAAGATACCCTCATCCAGGTTGCCACCCATCTGGTTGAGCGCACGCTGGCCACCGGGGAGCATGCCCAGGATGCCCTTCATGCCGCCCATCTTCTTGACGGCCTTCATCTGGTCGAGCATGTCGTTCATGGTGAAGCCCTCGCGCAGCATGCGCTCGGCAGCCTCGAGCTGCTCGGCGTCGGCCGCCTCCTGGGCCTTCTCGATAATGCCGACAACGTCGCCCATGCCCAGAATACGCTTGGCCATACGATCGGGATAGAACGGCTCCAGCGAATCGGGCTTCTCGCCCATGCTCACGAACTTAATGGGCTTACCGGTCACCTGGCGCACAGAAAGCGCGCCGCCACCACGGGCATCGCCGTCGAGCTTGGAGATAATCACGCCGTCAAAGTCGGTGCGCTCGGCAAAGGTCGAGACGACGTTGACGATATCCTGGCCGGTCATGGCATCGACGACCATCAGCACCTGATCGGGCTTGACGGCCTTCTTGATGTCCACGGCTTCCTGCATCATCTGCTCGTCGATCTGCAAACGACCGGCGGTATCGACGATGACCACGTCACGCAGGTGGTCGACGGCCTCCTGAATGGCGCCCTTGGCGATATCGACCGGGTGCTCGCCGTCACCGCGGAAGACCGGCACGCCGATCTCTCCGCCGAGCGTGGCCAGCTGGTCGGCAGCGGCGGGACGGTAGACATCGCACGCGGCGAGCAGCGGCGAGCGGCCCTGCTTCTTGAGCAGGTAGGCCAGCTTTACGGCAGCCGTGGTCTTACCGGAGCCCTGCAGGCCGACGAGCATGATGACATTGGGAATGCGGTTGCTAAAGACGAGCTTGCTCTCGGTGGAACCGAGCATCTCGGTGAGCTCGTCGAGCACAATCTTGACGACGTTTTGCGCCGGCGACAGCGACTCCATGACCTCGGCGGTCATGCAGCGCTCCTTGGTCTTGGCGACGAACTCCTTGACGACCTTGAAGTTGACGTCGGCCTCGAGCAGCGCCATGCGAATGTCGCGCATGGCCGAGGTAATATCGGCCTCGGTCAATTTACCCTTGCCGCGCAGGCGGTCAAATGTGTCGTTGAGGCGATCGCTCAGAGAATCAAACACTAGTCACTCCTTAATTGGACTCGCCCACCAGGGCGCGGCAGAAATCTTTGGCATTGAACTCTTGCAGGTCATCGACCTGCTCGCCCACGCCGATGCGCAGGATTGGGAGCTTGAGCTTCTCGGCCACGGCCATGGCGATGCCACCCTTAGCCGTGCCGTCCAGCTTTGTCATGATAATACCGTCCAGACCCAACGCCTCGTTAAACTCAAGCGCCTGGTTCAGACCGTTTTGGCCTGTCGCGGCATCGATTACGAGTACGACCGAGACGGGCATGGGGCCGGCGGCCATATTGGCGGCGCGCTTACGCGTCACGTTGACCACCTTGGCAAGCTCGCGCATGAGCTCGGGGCTCGTGTGCAGACGGCCGGCGGTGTCGATAAGCACCAGGTCGCTGCCGCGCTTGTCGGCCTCGTCGAGCACGTCGTAGCAAACGCTCGCCGGGTCGGAGCCGCGGTCGCGCTTGATGACGGGGACACCAGCGCGCTGGCCCCACACATCGAGCTGCTCGATGGCGGCGGCGCGGAAGGTATCGGCTGAGCCGATCACGACGTTCTTGCCGCGGGCAGCCATGGCGCTCGCGATCTTGCCGACCGTCGTGGTCTTGCCGGCACCGTTAATACCCACAAACAGCACGCAGCTCGGCGTGTCGGAGAACGGATCGCGCTCGGCGGGCACAAAATGTTGCTCGAGCTGCTCGGCCAGGGCGCGACGGAGTTGCGGGGCGGTCTTAAGGTTCTTCTTGGCCGCGGCATCGCGCAGGTCATCGGACACCTTGATAGCGACCTCGGCACCCATGTCACCCATGACGAGAGTGTCCTCAAGGTCCTCCCAAAAATCCTCGTCGACCTCGCCGCCAAAATAAAAGACCTCGTTGAGGGCCTCGCGGCTGCGTTCAAGTCCGCGCGAGAGAGCATCGAAGAATCCCATTATGCATTCACGACCTTTCCGGTTTCGCGATCGAGTTTTTGCGAGACGACGCGGCTGACGCCGTCGGCTTGCATCGAGACGCCGTAGAGGACGTCAGCGTCCTCCATAGTACGGCGCTGATGCGAGATAACCAAGAGCTGCGTATCGGAACGCAAAACATCGAGCGCGCCGATGAGCTTGGACAGGTTGGCGTCATCGAGTGCCGCCTCGACCTCGTCCAGCACATAGAAGGGCACCGTACGCGTGCGATACACGGCAAAGAGCAGGGCGAGCGCCGTCAGGCTCTTCTCGCCGCCCGACATGAGCATCATCTTGCTGATGCGCTTGCCGCGCGGCTGCGCCACGACCTCGATGCCCGTCTCGGCCGGATGCTCGGGGTCGGTCATCTCCAGATGTGCCTGGCCGCCCGGGAACAGCATGGCGAAGATCTCGCGGAAGTTCGCATCGACCTTCTCAAAGGTCACCAGGAAGGCTTTACGCATCTTGCGGTCGATGGCCACGGTGATCTTGGTGAGCGCCTTGCGTGCGCTCTCCAGATCGGCCAGCTGCTCCTCGATGTAATCGGCGCGGCGCTTGAGCTGCTCGTACTCCTCCATGGCAACCTGGTTCACAGGGCCCAGGTTGTTGATCTGGCGCACGAGCTGGTTGAGCTCGCGCTCGGCGGCATCGCGGTCGGTGGGCGCAGGAAGCATGAGCGCTTCCTCGAGCACCGTGGTGCCATCGGCGGTAATGGCCTTGATGGCCGCCTCTACCTGCACCTCGAGCTTGCCGCGGGAGACCTTGAACTCATTTTGCGTCGCCGTGGCGGCATCAACCCGCTCCTTGGCACGAGCAACCTCGGCCTTGGCGTCCTCGATGGTCTTCTTAAGCGAGGCCGAGTCCGCCTCCTCGAGCGAAGCCTGGTCACGCAGGCGCGCGGCCCAATCCGACGCGCGCTCCAGCAGGGCCGAATAGCGCTCGTGCATGGGATCGACGCGCAGACGCAGCAACTCGAGCGAGCGCGAAGCCTGGCGTGTTCCGCGGATACGGCGGTCGATGCCCTCCAGGCGATGCTCCAGGTCGGGCACGCGGCCCTTCAGCGAACGCAGACGCTCGCTCGTCTGAGCCAGGCGGACCTTGGCATCGGCGAGCTTGCCGGCTGCCTCGGAATCGTCACGACGCACGCGATCGAGCTCGTCGTTGGCTTCGGCAATCTGGAGACCCAGGTCGCTTGCCTGCGCGCGGGCCTCGTCACGCGAACGGGTGAGCTCGTCCACGCGCGGGCGCGCAGCGCGAACGGCCTCGGCTGCCTGTTCGCGGCGCTTGGAGATGCGCACGCGCTCGACCTCGGCATTGTTGGCGCTTTGCTCCAAGCGGCCGATCTCGGAAAGCAGCGAACGGCGCTCTCCCTCAAGACGGGCGATCTCGCCGGCGGCATCGCCCTCGGCGGCACGCGCCTCCTCGACGGCCGCATTAGCCTCGACGACCTGATCCGACACATGCTCAAACACGGCAGCCAAATCGGGCTCAAGGCCCTCCAGCTCGCGAATGCGACGCTTGCGCTCCAGGGCACCCGAAGCCTCGCCGGCATCGAGTCCCACGCGCACCAGGCCGCCACAGCTCACGCGGGCGCCATCGGGCGTCACATAGGTCACACCGTCAACGACTGGTGCCGCCAGCGCGGCAGCCAAGTCATCGACCACGTAATAGCCGCCGAGCAGGGCCTCGACAACCGGGCCATACCCGGAACGCACGGACAGACGGTCGACCAAACGAGAACCGGCAGCGCCCTTGGCAGCAGCAGAGCCGCTCACGCCGCGACCCACCAGCAGCGCCTCGCCCGAGGCCTTCTTTTGGTCCAGAGCCGCACGACCGGCGCGCTCAAGCGTAGCGGCGTCATCAAACAGCAAGGCATCGATATCGCCAGCAAGCAGCTGCTCGACCAGGCCCTCGAGCTCACGAGGAGCCTCGAGCACGTCGCCTAGACGACCCGAGACATCATCGCCCATCGCGCCCATCAGACGGCTCACCAGCGGCGAGCTGTCGGCCATGCGGGCATCGAGCTTCTTTTGGCTGGCAAGCTCCGAGCGCACCTCGGAAAGTTTGTTGCGCGCCTCACTCTCACGATTACGCAAGTCCTTCAACGCCGCACGGGCGACCTCGGTGGCCTCGCGAGCATCAATCTGGGCCTGGCGGGCCTGATCGAGCGCACCGTCAAGTTCCTCAGCGCGGTCGCGACGGCTCTCGAGCGAGGCCGTGACCTCCTCGAGCTGCTCGTCGATCTGCTCCAGGCGCGAGGCGTACATGTTGTCCTCGACCTCGGCGTTGCTCAGCGAGTCCTTCACCTTGGCGAGCTCGAGCGCGGCGTTATCGGCCACACGCTGCACATCGCGCTGCTCGCGCGTGAGCTGCGAAATCTGATTGTCGAGCGCCACGCGACGCTCGTGGAGCTGGGCGGCGGCAGGACCGGCGGCGTCAACGTCGTCCTGGGCCTGCATGTGCGCACCGGTCACTTCCTCAAGCTGGGCACGCGCATCCTCGAGCTCCTCGACCACGCGACGACGCTGATGCTCGGAGCTCGAGATCTGGCCGCGCATGTCGGACAGGCGCGACACCATGTTGTGGCCCTTTTCCTCGAGTAGGCGCATGTCGGAGTTGATGCGGCCGACCACGTCTTGCATATGACGGCGCTGCTCGCCCAGATCACCCACAAACAGGCCCTTTTCCTCGAGCATGACCTGGAGCTTCTCGAGCTCGCGCTCCTTTTCACCCAAGCGGTATTGCGCAAGCTCAAGCTCGGCAGCGCCCTCCTTGGAGCGGCTCTCCAGGTCGTTCCACTGCGACTGCAGCGAACGAAGCTCGTCGACGGCCAGCATCTGCGTAAGCTCGTTCGCACGCGAGGACAGCTCTTTGTACTTGCGCGCGCGATCGACCTGACGCTCCAGCGGCCGCAGCTGGCGGGCGATCTCCTTATTGATGTCGCGGGCACGGGTCAGGTGCTCGTCCATCGATTTAATCTTTTTGAGCGCACGCTCCTTGCGGCGCTTGTGCTTGGAGATGCCGGCAGCCTCCTCAATAAGGGCGCGGCGCTCCTCGGGGCGGCTCTGCAAAATGGCATCGAGCTTGCCCTGGCTGATGATGGAATGCGTATCCTTGCCCAGGCCCGAATCGTGCAGGATGTCCTGAATGTCCATCAGGCGGCACGGGCTCGAGTTGATGAGGTACTCGCTTTCGCCCGAGCGGTACATGCGACGGGTAATGGCGACCTCGTCAAAGTCGACGGGCAGCAAATGGTCCGAGTTATCGAGCACCAGCGTGACCTCGGCGACACCCACCGGCTTGCGCGCCGACGAGCCCGAGAAGATGACGTCCTCCATGGCCTGGCCGCGCAGCTGCTTGGCACTCTGCTCGCCCAGGACCCACAGAATCGAGTCGGAGATGTTCGATTTTCCCGAGCCGTTGGGACCGACGATGACGGTCAGGCCCGGCTCAAATGACATATGGGCGCGGTCGGCAAACGACTTGAACCCTTTGAGCGTGAGGGACTTGAGATACACGGTTCCTCGCTTAAACAAGCTTCTTGTTAAGAATCACGCCGTTGGTGGTGTAGCCCATGCGGTCGAGCGCCTCGAGTGCAGCGGCCCCCTCGGCCTCCTTCTTGGAGGAACCGGTGCCGCGGCCCTGGCGAATACCGTCGATGAGCACCACAGCGGTAAAGGTGGGCGCATGTGCGGGGCCCTCGGAGCCGACCAGCTTATACGCGGGAGGCTCGTGGCCGTCTGCCTGCACGCACTCCTGCAAGAACGACTTGGGGTTCGCGGGGTGCTCGGCACGCTCGGTGGCCAGGTGCGGCTTAAGCGTACGGTGGATGAACTCCGCCGCCGCATCCCAACCGGCATCCAGATACAACGCGCCCACGAGCGACTCGTAAACGTTCTCAAGCGCCGAGTGCAGGCCGCGCGCGCCGGTACCGGTCTCGGAGGCGCCAAAGATGATGATGTCGTCGATACCCAGCTCGTGCGACACCTCGGACAGCGTGGCGCCCGAGACAAGGGACACCTTCAGGCGTGTGAGCTTGCCCTCGTCAAACTCGGGATAGGACTCAAAGAGCGAACGGGCCACCACGGCGCCCAAAATGGAATCGCCCAAAAATTCAAGGCGCTCATAGCTGGCAGAGACCGGCAGGCCCTCGACGGCCGAGGGATGCGTGAGCGCCGCGCGCAGCAGCACCTTGTTATTGAACTCATGGCCCAGGATCTCCTGGGCACGCGTGAGTCGTTCAGACAAAGCCAAGACTTAGGCCTCCTTGGCGTTTTCGATCGCGTCGACGGCGTCGGCGACAGAGTTGAGCGACAGCAGGGTCTCGTCATCGATTTCGAGATCGAACTCGTCCTCGATGGCCGTCACCAACTGCAGACGCTCGAGCGAATCGGCATCGAGATCGTCAAAAGTGGTCTCGTCGCTAATGTCGGCGACATCGACGCCCAGCACGTCAGCGGCAATTTCGGCGATCTTATCGAAGATTTCGGAGCGGTCCATAGCGCTTCCTCTCGTATGTCATGGAACACAACACAACACGGCAATCGGAGCCGCGTTGCAATACGGCTCCGATTCTACCCCACACGGTACAGGTTGAGCCACGTAACGGGGCGCTTACAAAACGATACCGTCCATGGAATTGGCAACGTCCTGGACAAGCCCGGCACGTACAGCCTGGGCCGCGGCAAGCGTGCCGTTCTTGACGGCCTCGACCGACGTGGCACCGTGGCCGATCAACACGACACCGCGCAGGCCCAGCAGGATCGCGCCGCCCTTGGCGTCGCCCGAAAGTTTGGCTTTGATCTCGCGCATCTGCTTTTTGATGAGCAGTGCGGCGATCTTGGTGCCGAGCGAGGACATAAAGGCACCCTTGAGCTCCTGCAACAAAAACTTGGCAGCGCCTTCGGTGGCCTTGAGCGCGATGTTGCCCGACATGCCATCGGCGACCACGACGTCAAAATTACCCGACGTAAGATCGGTGCCCTCGCAGTTGCCCACAAAGCCGGGAACAGCGGCCTTCATGGCCGGGAAGCACGACTTGGTAAAGTTGGAGCCCTTCTCGTCCTCGGTGCCGTTGGCAAGCAGGCCCACGCGAGGATGCTCGATGCCCAAAACCACGCGGGCATAGGCAGCACCCATCTGGGCGAAGCGCACCATATCGTCCACCGTGACATCGGGATTGGCGCCCATATCGCACAGCACCGTCAGGCCACCGGCACGATTGGGCAGTGCGTTGGTCAAGCACGGACGGACCGGCTGCTTCTTGCCCTCTGCCAAATACCTAAACGGCGTGACGTAGGCCGTGGCGGCAGCAGTCATGGCACCGGTCGAGCCGGCCGAGAAAAACGCATCCGCATTGCCCTTCTTAATGGCACGGCACGCAAGCACGATCGAGGACTTGCGCTTGGTCATCACGGCGCGGATGGGATCGTCCTCCATGCTGATGACATCGGGGGCCTCCAGAGCCTCCACGCGGGCATGCGCTGCGGCAAAGGGGTTGACGATTTCGGCGGGACCGACGGCCAAAATCTCGATCTCGGAATCTGCCTCGAGCGCCGCCTCGATACCATCGAGAACAACCTGGGGCTTCTCGTCTCCGCCCACAACGTCTACACAAACGCGAACGTTACTCATAAACATGCTCCTTATACAAAAATGGCCGACTCATTGAGCCGGCCATTGTGGTTCCAGTTGGAACGGCATCGTATCCAGAGTATACAGTTACTCGGTAACGATAACCTCGCGGTCCTTGTAGAAACCGCAGCTGGGGCACACGTGGTGCGGGAGCTTAACAGCGCCGCAACGGGGGCACGTGGACTGAGCCGCAGCCGAGATCTTCATGTTGGCGGAACGGCGGGTATGGGTACGGATACGACCCTGCTTTTGTTTAGGTACGGGCATAGTGACCTTCCTTATGAACTATCCAGTGTGGCGATTACGCGCAAGTAGCGATACTACCACAGTTTTACTCGTCAAGCTTGAGATTCTTTAATGCTGCAAATGGATTTTCCGTGGCAGCGGCCCATTCGGCCTCTGCCTTGGCGGCGCAATCGCATTGCTCGACGTTGAGATTGATGCCGCAGGTGGGGCAAAGGCCGCGGCAATCGGGCTTGCACAGAACGACGAACGGCGTGTCCATAACGACCGCGTCGTTGATGGGCTCACCCAAATCGACGATGCGGTCCTCGCCCAGCAACTCGTAGCCGTCTTCGTAGGCCTCGGGGTCGTCGGGCTCGTTAAAGAGGTAGAACTCCTCGATCTCGCCTGCGATATCAAACGATGCGGGCTCCAGGCAGCGATCGCACTCGCCGGTGGCGTGAGCGCGGACCATGCCCGAAAGCAGAACACCGGTACCGGCGTTGGTAAAGACCACGTCGTAGGAAATGCCGTCCTGCAGCTGGTACTCCTTTTCGCCCACCGTGTAGGTGGCGACATCGACCTTGCCGGTCAGCGGATATGAGTCTCCAGGAAACTCGAGCTGCTCGGAAAGATCGACGGTAACGCTCGGGAACTCAGCCATTACCACTGACCGTTCTGCTGGGCGGCACCCTCATTGAGCTGCTGACGGCAACGGGTGACGGTGCCGGTCAGGCTCTTAAGGTTCTCCTCGAGGTGCGTAAAGACCTGCTCGGCGTAATCCTCGGCGGCATAGCGCGTCTCGCGCTCATACTGCTGGGCACGGTCGCGGATGTCGTCGGCCTGCTGCTGGGCTAAGCGGACGATCTCCTGCTCACCGGCAATGGTGAGCGCCTGCTGCTGAGCATCGGCAATGATGGAATCGGCCTGAGCGGCGGCGGAAGCCATAAGCTCCTCGCGCTCTTTGAGGATACGGCGGGACTTCTGCCACTCCTCGGGATAGCTCATGCGGATCTCATCGAGGATGTTAAAGAAGACGTCGGCGTCGATAACCTTCATCTGGGCGTTCTTGCCGAACGGCGTCTTAGCCTCTTCGATGAGCCCCTCGAGCTCGTCGACAAGACTCACGATCCTGTCGCCAGGAAAATTCTCGCCCGGCATCCGGTCTCCTTTCATAGGTAACATATCATCGTGTTAGTTTACCACATGCCACCAGGCAATAAAAAACGTCACGAAAAGCGATGTTTGAGTGCTTCGACCACGTTGGGCGGCACAAACGTCGACACGTCGCTGCCAAGCGACGCAATCTGGCGCACCACCGAGCTCGAGATGTACCCGTACTGCGGAGCACTCATGACAAAGATGGACTCCAGCTCGCTATCCAGGCGATAGTTGAGGTCGGCCTGCTGCAGCTCATATTCAAAGTCGGTCATGGCGCGCAGACCCTTAACGACGGCGCCGGCGCCCTGTTCACGTGCAAAGTCGACCAGCAGGCCGGTGAAGGGCAGTACCTCGACGCCGTCCAAATCACCGAGGGCCTCGCGGGCCAGCGCCACGCGCTCGTCGAGCATAAAGGTGGTACCCACGCCGTTTTTTCCCTGTGATTCGGCCACGGCGACGATCACGCTGGGAAAGATGCGGCGCGCTCGGCGGATCACGTCTATGTGACCAAAGGTGATGGGATCGAAGGTACCCGGGACGATCACGCGGTTGATGGTGTCATTCATGGATATCCTCCGAAGGCGCATCCTCGTCATTTTCATTCTCGTCAGCATGGTCGTTCTCGTCCTCGGCCACCCAGCGCAGCAAGTCAACAGAGGTAATGCCGTAGCGCTTCTCTCGCACGGTCTCAAAACCAGCCGGATGAGCGCCCGCATCGGCTGCGGCATGCTCAAACAGGGCAAAGGCCCCGGGCGTCAGCAATCCCTGCTGGACAAGATTTAGCAGCAGCTCCTCGACCGGCTCGGCGCCAAACGCATAGGGTGGATCGAGCAGGACCAGATCAAAGGGACCACCCGGCACACGGCCGCGCGAGGCGCTCGCCAGCACATCGCCGGTAACGACACGCCAACGCGAGCGGTCGCGGCACAGCGACTCGATATTCTTGGTTATCAGACGGGCGGCATTGCGATCGATATCGAACGTGGTGAGCGAGCGGGCACCACGCGAGAGCATCTCGATTCCCAGGGCACCGGAGCCGCCAAAAGCGTCCAGCACGCGGACCTCGTCCAAATCGAAATCGAACGCCGACATGACCATGGATGCACATGCCTCGCGCACGCGATCGGTCGTGGGACGGGTGACATCGCGCCCACGCGGCTCTTCGATCTTGCGGCCGCGCCATTCACCGCCGATGATTCTCATCCTCCGCTGACCTCCTTAAAGATATGTCGATAACGCATGGCGACCGCGTCGCGCAAGGGGCGCGTCGCCACGGAGTCAAGGTTGCAAGCATACCGCAAGAGCTCAACCGCGTCCAAATGGGCCCATTCGATAAGATCCTCGTCGGCGTCCAGGTCCACAAAGCGCAGGGTCACGCCGCCGTGCTGGCGGTAGCCCAGGATCTCGCCCTCGTGGCGCAAGCGCAGGTCCATCTGGGCGAGCGTAAAGCCGTCCGAGGTCTTTTCGAGCGACTGGAGACGGTCTTGTGCCGCCGACGCGCCGCCGTTGCCCTTGGAGTGCGTCATGACCAGGCAGGTACCCGACACGCTGCCGCGGCCCACGCGGCCGCGCAGCTGATGCAGGGCCGCCAAGCCAAAGCGCTCACCGTTCTCGATGACCATGACGGTGGCGTTGGGCACGTCGACGCCCACCTCGACCACCGTGGTCGATACGAGCACGTCGATCTCGCCTCGCTTGAAGGCATCGATCACGCGGTCCTTCTCCCCCGCCGGCATGCGGCCGTGAAGGCGCTCGATGGTAAGCCCCGGCAGCGCCAGGCGCAGTCGGTCGAGCTCGGTTGCCGTATCGTGCAGCGGCACAGGCACGGTCACGCGGCCCTCGTCTTCGCGGGCGATACCGGGTACGTCTTCCAGCTCATCGGCCGAGTCACTCGGCTCCACAAGCGGGCAGATCACGTAAGCCTGCTGGCCCTTTTCGTGAGCCTCGCGGATGGCGCCGTAGGCCAAGTCGAGGCTCGACTCGGTGAGCACGCGTGTCGTAACGCCCGCCCCCGGAACAGGTCGATGGCGGATGATGCTCGTGTCCAGGTCGCCGTAGACCGAGAGCGCCAACGTGCGCGGGATAGGCGTGGCCGTCATAACGAGCAGGTCGGCACCCGGTCCCTTGGCACGCAGCGCGTTGCGCTGGCCCACACCAAAGCGGTGCTGCTCGTCGATGACGACAAGCGACAGATGCTTAAACGCCACGTCATCCGAAAGGACCGCATGGGTACCAAAGAGCACGTCGAGCTCGCCCGATTCCAGCTGGGCATGGATCTGCTCGCGCTCGGCCGCCGGCGTGGCACCCGTCAGGAGCGCCCAGGACATGCCAGCCTGCGAGAGCAAGGGACCGGTCTTATCGGCATATTGGCGCGCCAGCACGCCCGTAGGCGCCATAACGCAGGACTGAGTTCCCGAATCGGCCGCGACAGCCAGCGCGCAGGCGGCGACGGCCGTCTTGCCGGTACCGACGTCGCCCAGAAGCAGGCGGTTCATCACGCGCCCGCCATCACGCATATCGTTCAGGATGTCTTGGAACGCGCCCTCCTGCTCGTCGCTCAGCGAAAACGGCAGGGCTTCCCTGAGCGCCGCCAGGTGCTCGCCCACGGCGTGGGCGTAGGGAGCGATTTCGACCAAGCCACCGTCGTTGCGCAAGCGCAGCGCCAGCTGCAGGTAGAGGCACTCCTCATAGGCAAGGCGGCGGCGCGCGATATCGCGCTCGGCCATACTCGAGGGAAAGTGAATTGAGCGCAGTGCACGGGCATTGCTCATCAGGCGGCGCTTGACACGCAAGCGTGCGGGAATCGGGTCGAAGGGATTGCCGACAACCTCGAGCGCGCCGCTTACGATGCGGCGCATCCACGCCTGGCTCACGCCATCGCTCACGTAATGGACCGGCAAGATGGTGCCCGCGGCACGCCCGCCCTCGAGTTTTTCGAAATGCGGAGAAGCCATCTGTTTAAAGCCGTAGGCAAACTCGACCTTACCCATCACGGCCAGGCGATCGCCCTGCTTAAACTGCTGGGCAATCCAGGGCTGACGGAAAAAGGCGACTTGCAGCACGCCTGTCTCGTCCACCAGCGAGACCTCGGTCACCTGCATACGCGGGCGGGGCTGCTTTTGGACGACACGATCGACCGTGGCGACAATCGTGCACACGGTCCCGATGGGCGCCATCTCTATGGACCAAGAGCGCGTAAAGTCGAGATATCGGTGAGGGATATGGAGAAGGAGGTCCCCCACCGTCCGAATTCCCAGACGGCGAAGGGCCTCCTCACGTTTACCCGAAACATATTTGAGTCGCGCGATATCCTCGTCGAGCGCATTGCTCTGGGCAAAGCGCTCCGAGACGCGCGGCACGGAGCACAGCTCGGACATGGGCAGATGCCTACTCGATCGAGAAGATCACGGGATAGAGCGGCTGCTCGCCACGATGGGCGTCGATCTCCAGGTCGGGCTGAGCCTCCTCGATGGCGTCGACGATCTCCTGGAAGGCCTCATCGGACAGCTCCTCGCCGGCCAGAATCGTCAGCGCATCGCCCTCCTCTTCCTCCTGCATATGGTTGATGCAGTCGAGCGTGACCTGCTTCACATCGGAGCCGACCACGTCGATGGAGCCGGCAATGATACCCATGACGTCACCGGAGTGAATCGGAGAGCCGTCGGAGGCGCTGGAATCACGCACGGCGCGGGTGACCTCGCCATCGCGAACCTCGCTGATGGCGTCGACCATGGCGGCAACGGCGTCCTCGAGCTCGGAATCGGGCAGGACCGCGAACAGCGCGGAGAACGCCTGCGGGACAGTCTTGGTGGGAACGACGGCGACCTTCTTGTCGGTGCAGGCAGAAGCGGCAGCCTCGGCAGCCATGCGGATGTTGCCGTTATTGGGCAGGATGATGACCGAGGTCGCGTTGACCTGGTCCACCGCGCCCAGCAGGTCGGCAGTCGAGGGGTTCATGGTCTGGCCACCCGAGACGATCACGTCAACGCCGAGGGACTTGAGGATGTCGGCCTCGCCCGAACCAGCGGCAACGGCGACAAAGCCCAGCGCCTTGGCGGGCTCGGCGGCCTTTTCCTGGTCCTCGTGAATCTTGGCGGTACGGTCGTGGGCCTCCATCTCCATGTTGTGGATAAAGACCTCGTAGATCTGACCAAGCTGCAGCATGTGCTCGAGCACCAGGTTGGGCGTGTTGGAGTGCACATGGATCTTGTAATCGGGGTAAGCACCCACGAGCAGCTCGCAGTCGCCCATGGAGCCCAGGAACTTAAGACACTCGTCCTCGTCAAACGGGGCGTCGGCCTTAAAGAGGAACTCGTTGCAGTAGCGGAACTCCGAGCCCTCCCAATCGTCGTTGGCCTCAATCTCAACGCGACCGAGGGCCGCGTCGCGGGCAGAGCCAGCGGAATCAAACGTGGCGGAGAAATCCTCGACAACGGTGCTGCGGCCAAGCGCGGCGGCGACAAAGTTCTCCAGGAAGATGGCAAAGCCAAAGGCGCCGGAGTCGACCACGCCGTTCTCCTTCAGAACGGGCAGCAGGTCGGGCGTGCGTGCGACGGACTGGTAGGCCTCGACGACGATGGCATCGAGCGCGTCCTCGGCCGAGAACTTTTTCTTTTCGCACTCGTCGGCCTTGGTCGAGACATCACGCAGCACCGTGAGGATCGTGCCCTCGATGGGCTTGCGGACGGCCTGGAAGGCGACCTTGACGGCGCGACGGAAGGCGAAGGCGATGTTGGCAGACGTAATGGGCTCATCGGCAGAGACAAGGCCCTCGGCCACACCACGCAGAATCTGCGAGGTGATGACACCGGAGTTGCCGCGGGCGCCCATCAGGGAGCCGTGGGTGATGGCGCCGGCGATGGCCTCCATGTCGGCATCGGCGGGAAGGGCGGAGAGCTCCTTGGTCACCGAGGCGAGCGTGAGGGACATGTTGGTGCCGGTGTCACCGTCGGGTACGGGGAAGACGTTGAGCTTGTTGATCTCCTCGGCCTTGTCGGAAACGGCAGCCGCAGCGATCGGAAAACAGGTGCGAATGGTCTTTGCAATCATGGGTATTTGAATCTCCGTTTTCGGATGCTAGTTCAGACGGCTCTTGAGCGCGTCGATGTGGATGCCGATCTTAAGGCTGGCGGGATCGATCTGGGCGATCTCCTGCAGGGTGAAGGCAACGGAGCTCGAAAGATTGTGGCAGACGGACTTCATGTTGACGCCGTTCTCGAGCACGACGTGAAGATCGACCGTAAGGCCGTTCTCGTCGGCGGAGACAAGCACGCCCTTGCGGAGGCGCTGACCGGCAAGCAGGCGCACGCTCTCGGCGCCCTGGAGCTGTTCGGCCATACCGACGACGCCATAGCACGTCATCGCGGCATAACCGGCAATATCGGCAATAACGTCGTTCGAGACGCTCAGGCTGCCGTTAATGGTCTCAGACACAAGAATCTCCTTATCTGGTGCTCGCGGCACCATGTCGTGGGAGCAATCATTCCAATATTCTACAACGAGCGCGCCATGTTGAGGTGGTGGGTCACGGGATTACATCCTCGACACGAAATGTTGATATGGCAACGTTCGCGCCAGGCGATCGCGGCATGAAAAAACCCGCCGCATAAGCGACGGGTCTTACAACCTGGCTCCCCGGGTAGGACTCGAACCTACAACAGCGCGGTTAACAGCCGCGTGCTCTACCATTGAGCTACCGAGGAATAGGTGCGTGCTCTCAAGCAACGAAGTTTATTATACGGACGAATCAGCTTAGGGCAAGAACTTTTTTGAGAATTTTTCCGACCTAGTCAATGGAAACGTTCCCAATGACTACATGAAGGCGCCCCCAAGCGGATGTGCTTGAGGGCGCTTCTTGCTTGCGATGTTAAGACTCGATGTAGTCTTTGAGCTTGCTGGAACGGCTGGGATGGCGGAGCTTGGCCAGGGTCTTGGACTCGATCTGGCGGATGCGCTCGCGCGTGACACCAAACTCGCGGCCGACCTCCTCGAGCGTACGGGGATGTCCGTCGACAAGGCCAAAGCGCAGCTCAATAACCTTGCGCTCACGATCGGCAAGCGAATCGAGCACCTGGGTGAGCTGCTCCTGCAGCATGGAGAAGCTAGCGGCATCGGGCGGAACGATAGCCTGGGAGTCCTCGATGAAGTCGCCCAGCTGAGAATCCTCTTCCTCGCCGATAGGGGTCTCGAGCGACACGGGCTCCTGCGAAATCTTCTGGATCTCGCGGACACGGTCGGCACTCATATCCATCTCGGCACCGATCTCCTCGGGGGTCGGGTCGCGACCCAGGTCTTGGAGGAGCTGGCGCTGCACGCGGACGAGCTTGTTGATGGTCTCGACCATGTGCACGGGAATACGGATGGTACGGGCCTGGTCGGCGATAGCACGCGTGATGGCCTGACGGATCCACCACGTGGCGTACGTGGAGAACTTGAAGCCCTTCTGGTAGTCGAACTTCTCGACGGCTCGGATCAGACCGAGGTTGCCCTCCTGGATCAGGTCCAGGAACAGCATGCCGCGACCGACATAGCGCTTGGCGATGGAGACGACCAGGCGCAGGTTGGCGCTGATGAGCGCCTGCTTGGCCTCGAGACCGACGTTCTCGATACGGGTCAGGCGACGCATCTCGGCGCGGGTGAGCTCGATCTCGCCCGCATCAGCGGCCTCGAGCTTCTCAGTGGCATCGAGACCGGCCTCGATCTTCATCGCCAGATCGACCTCTTCGGAGGCGGTCAGCAGGTCGACCTTACCGATCTCCTTAAGGTACATACGAACCGGGTCGCCGGTCAGCATCACCGTGGAGGCATCGATGCCGCGCACGCGCGAACGCGAACGGGACGTACGCACGGTACGCTTCTTCTTGCTCTTGGAAGAACCCATCTCGGCGTCAGCCTGACGAGCCATCTTAAGCTCGTGATCGTCGAGCGAGCCGGAATCGTGCTCGTCGTCATCGAAATCGTCGGTATCGCTATCGTTATCGTCATCGTCGACGTCCATAGGGGCGTCGTCGTTTCCGCTCGCGGAGATAATCTGGATGCCGCTGTTGCGCAGCGCGGAATACACCGCGTTGAGCTGCTCGTCAGTAACATCGATATCCTTCAGGGCGACCTGAATCTCGTCCTCGGTTACCGAAGTCCTGTTTGAGCCGTTGCCCATGAGCTTTGCAACGTAGGATTCCAGCCCAGTACCCGTGCTCTCACTCTTATTTGGCACAGATTCTCCCTTCATAGTCCACAGGACTCATTACTTTAGCACACACATTGACGTCTATACCCAAAATTCAGACTGGATATAGGCGCGAATACGCTGGTTGACCACAACATCTAGGCCTGGTCGGCGCCTGCCATCTCCAAACCGATCAAACGGAACGGATCCGCCACGCCACCGATCGACTTTTGGAGCTCGCGCTGGCGCTGAGAATCTTGCATCGCCTGCATCGTCAGCACACGGCGCGCCTCATCGTCGAGCGACCGGTCCTGACGAAGCTTGGCCTGTGCGGCGCGCATGCGACGCTTGATGGTGTAGAGCTCGAGGGTATCGAGCATAAACACGATGTTCGTCTCGGTGGGGTGCTTGCTCGTCGACGAAATGCGCCCGGCGCTGACAAGCGACGCTGCCTCGGGACACACCGCGCGCGCCGCATCCATGCACGCCGTGGGGTCGGTGCCCGGCGGCGTCGCGAGCACGGCCCACGCAATGGACTCGTGGCGCGGATCCACCCATTCGATCGAGCAGATGCGGTCGGCATACGTGCGGAACAGATCGGGGTAGCTCGTGAGCATCGTCAGCAGCTCGCGCTCCCCCGCCAAAGACTTTCGTTCCAGGTCGGTCAGCACGATCGGCATCGCCGGTGCCGCGGGCGCGCCCGTTGCATCGGCAACCGGCGCCGCGCCATCCATACCAACCGGCACATCGATCGGCGGCATATCGTCGACGACCTCGACCGGCGCGGCCCCGTAGGCCTCGAGCGGCACATAGTCGTACGGCTCTTCCTCGACCGGTGTGGACACCGGCGGCGTCACCCCCGACGCCCAGGCGCCGCGAGACGCCCCCTGCGAACCAGACGCCCGACCGCCCGCGCTGCCTGCACGCTCGGCCTGCGCCCGCTGGCGCTCGTAGTTCTGCTCGCGACGACGCTCGGCGTCCTCGCGCTTGGCGACATCGCGAAACACGCGTCCCGAGCTCGAACGCACCGTCTCCAAGTCCAACCCCAGCAGGTCGGCAATCTGGATAAAGTACGTATCGATCATGTAACTATCGCGCAGCGGATAGATAAGCGTCAGCGCATCCTCGAGCGCCTTGGCGCGACCGCCCGGCGTGGTAATGTCGCTCGACTCCTGCAGTGAGCGGTACACAAAGTCCATGAGGGGCTCGGCGGCATCGATGCGCGCCTGCAGTGCCTCGCCACCATGCGCCGTGATGAACTCCATGGGGTCGTTGCCGTCGGGAAGCACCACGCAGCGCAGGTCCATCGAATCCTGCTCGATAAACTGAATCGCGCGGCGTGCGGCCTTTTGACCGGCGGCATCGCCGTCGAACATATACACGATGCGCTTGGCAAAACGGGTGAGCGTCTTTACATGATGTTCCGTCAGCGCCGTGCCCAGCGTGGCGACGACGTTTTTAATCCCCGCCTCCCAGCAGGCGATGCAATCGGTATATCCCTCCACCACGATGGCGGTATCCTGCGCGACGATAAACTCCTTGGCCCAGTTAAAGCCGTAGAGGTTTCGCTTTTTATGGAACACACTCGTCTCGGCGGTGTTGAGGTACTTGGGCTGGCCGTCACCCATAATGCGCCCGCCAAAGGCGATGTTATGACCCTGTTCATCAAAGATGGGAAACATCACGCGGTCGTAAAAACGGTCGGCGAGCTGCCCGCGCCCACGGCTCACGGCCACGTTGGCGTCGATCATCTCCTGCGGGGTAAAGCCCGCCTGCGACAGATGCGACACCAGCGCGTTGCGACCCGGCGCAAAGCCCAGGCAGTAGCGGCGGCAGACGTCGCCGCCCATACCGCGGCTGGCGAAATACTCGCGCGGACGGCTGTCCTTGCCGCGCATGAGCATGGTGTGGTAGAACTGGGCGGTCTCGGCGCACAGGTCATAGATGCGGGCGCGCTTGGTGCCGCGCTCGCGATAAGCACCGGTATCGTGCAGCTCAATACCAGCACGGTCGGCCAGGTAGCGAATCGACTCGGGGAAGCTCAGGTTCTCGCGCTTCATAATGTAGGTGAAGACGTCGCCGCCCTCGCCACAGCCAAAGCAGTGCCACACCTGCGTGGCGGGGATAATGTGGAACGACGGGGTCTTTTCGCCATGGAAGGGGCAGCAACCCCAAAACTCATGGCCGCGGGGCTTGAGCTCAACCGTTTCCTGCACGATGGCAACCAGATCGGACGCAGCACGTACCTGGTCTTTCTCTTCATCGCTAATCACGGATGCTCACCCCCTGCTCACCCAAATGATGACGGATATCGTCAATATTACCCTCGACGGTCGCGATAAGCTCGTCCAGCGAATCGAACACGCGCGACGGGCGCAGCCAGCGTGTGAACGCCAGCGACACCGAGGCGCCGTACAGGTCGCCCGCATACCCGATCAAGTTGGCCTCGAGATGCGCCGAGGCGGCATCGTCGGCATACGTCGGCGGCAGGCCCACGTTGACGGCGGCAGGCCACACGGTATCGTCAACCAGCACCAGGCCCTCGTAGACGCCATCGGCAGGAACCTGAATGCCCTCGGGCACCTGAATATTTGCCGTGGGAAAACCCATGTCGGAACCCTGGTGACGACCGCCGGCAACAATACCTCGAAGCATGTACGGGCGGCCGAGCAGCTCGGCGGCAAGCTCAACATGTCCCTGGCGGAGCTCCTGGCGAATACGGGTGGCGCAAATCGTCTGCCCATCGACGCACAGCAACTCGTGGCCATAGACGTCAACGCCGCGCTCGGTACCCCATGCCCGCATCTCGGCAACGCCCGAGGCGCCGCCGCGACCCAACCTAAAGTCGCTACCCACACGAATTGAGCGGATATCGACGACGCGCGACAGCAGCTTAAAAAAGCCTACGTGGTCGAGCGCCGCCACCGTAGGCGTAAAGGGAACAGCCACGACCGCATCGACCCCGGTGAGAGCCAGGGCATGCAGACGGTCGGCCGTCGTCATCAGTTTTTGAGCGGGCGCGCGGCTCACCACCACGTCCGGGTCGGGATCGAAGGTGACCACGATCGCCTTGCAGCCGTGGTCACGCGCATCGCGAACGACCGCGTCGATCAGTTCGTGATGCCCCCGATGTACGCCATCGAACACGCCGATGGCGATCGACGCGGCGCCCAGGCACGCGCAATCATCAAACGCATCGGCAGCGACGATGCGGGTCTCATCCGACTCGCCCGCGAAAAAAATACGCGCGAGCTCGTGGGAGGCCAGCATCATCGAACACCGCCGATCGCCTGCGGAAAGACGTGCTCCATCACAAAGCGGCCGCCCTCGATACGGGCGAGCGCCTTAAGCCCGCCATCGAGCACCAGCGCAAACGGCGCCTTAGACGCATCGAAGCCCGCAAGCGCGCGCTCAATAGGAATACGACGTCCGCACAGCAGATCGTCGGCAAGGTCACCTGGCAAGTCGACGCGCGTGGCGCCCAGTGCTGCAATGGGATCTAAGGCAAAGCCGGCAGCAGACTCGGCAGAAAGTTCCTCGACCGCATGGCAGGCACCGATGGAAACAACACCGGAGGCCGTACGGCGCAGCGCGGAAATATGTGCCGCGTTGTCGCAGGCACGACCCAGGTCGCGAGCGAGCGCGCGGATATAGGTGCCCTTGCTCACCGAAAACGCCACAGTCCAAACGCAAGCGTCGCCATCGCCGCTCACGGCAATCAGGTCGGCGGAATATACCTCGACCGGACGCGGGGGCAACTCAACGGCATTGCCCTCGCGCGCAGACTTATAGGCGCGCACGCCGTTGACCGAAATGGCCGAAAACGCCGGCGGTACCTGCATCTGAGGGCCCAACATGGCGCACAGGCGCTCGCGGGCATAGGACGGATCGCGCAGGTCGGCGGCTATGGGCACCGTGCGGACGGCCTCGCCTTCCGCATCATCGGTATTGGTCTCGACGCCAAACGAGATATCGGCGACGTAGCTTTTGGTATCGAGCGTGAGCATGCCCAGCAGACGCGTTGCCTGGCCCACGCCCACCACCATGACACCCGATGCCATGGGGTCGAGCGTTCCGGCATGACCGACGCGCCGCTCATGGAGGGCGCGTCGGCATTGCGAAACGACGTCGTGGGACGTGCAGCCCACCGGCTTATCGACGGCGAGCAGCATATTAAGTTGAGAAGGTGTACGACGAGCCATGTACCATCCAAAAAGTTAGAGCTCGACGGTCACCGAAGCGGGATCCTCCCCTACCAGCTCGGCCAGCATGGGAAGTGCCGCGGTGAGCGTCTCGGAAATCGTTCCGGCGTTGGTAAAGCCGGCGGCAGCGTGGTGCCCACCTCCGCCAAAGTTGGCCGCAATCTCGGAAACATCAAGATCGCCCTTGGAGCGCAGGTTGCCGCGCACCTTGGTATCGCCCTCGATGCCCTTAAGGAACAGGCAGACCTCGACGCCCATCACCGCGCGCACCACATCGACCAGGCCGTCGCACTCGTCCGAGGTGACGCCGCAGTCCTTAAGGTCGCTCTCGTACGCGTAGCTATATGCCACGCGCCCGTGCGCGACCGTCTTGATGCGCCCCATGACGATGGACTTGAGGTGCAAGAACTCGACGCGCATGCTCTGATAGACCTCGAGCGCGACGCGCGCCGGATCGGCACCGTGCGCCACAAGGCGCGAGGCCGCATGAAACGCGGCAGCGTCGGCATTCTGATACTGAAAACGACCGGTGTCGGTAACCAGGCCGCACAGCAGGCAGGTGGCGATGCTGTCGCTTGCGGTAATGCCGCAATCGGCCAAAAAGCGGTCGATAATCATGGCGCAGGCCGCGGCATTGACGCACCTGAGGCTAACCTCGGCAAACTCCTCGCGTGCCGGGTGATGGTCAAAGCACGCCACATGAGCCGAACGACGCAACACCTCGGCGGAATTATTGAGGCGCTCGACGACTGGCACGTCCACCGAGATGAACAGGTCCGGGTTGCCGGTGTAGCTCGAGGCCGGCACCAGCAGATCGGCGCCCTCCATAAAACGGTAGATGCGCGGAACGGGTTCGTCGTCTGCAAGCAGCAGGGCGATGTCCTTGTCGGGGAACACCTTCATAAGCGAAAGACCCAGGCCCAACACGGAGCCCAGGGCATCGCCATCGGGAGAGGTATGACCCGAGATCGCAATGGAGGACGCATCCTCGATGAGCTCGAGGATGCGTCGTTTAATATCTGCAGACTCGCACGAGGCGAGGTCGGCGGAATTAGTCATCTAAAGCTGCCTCCTGGGCGACATCCGCTATCGGATAGCCGTCCTCGTCCTTTTCGATCGCAAGCGTGGCCGGAACGTTTTCCAGCGCACGCGTGATACGCTCGGCCTCATCGGTCGAGCGATCGATGCGAAAATCGAGCTCGGGCGTGACGCGCCAATCGAGCGAGCGAGCCAACAGGCTGCGAATACGGCCCTTGGCGCTGGCGAGCGCCTCCATGACCTCGTCGTAGCGGCTCGCATCGCACGACACGTACACGCGCGCGAACGAACGGTCCACCGCGACCTCGACCGCGGTCAAAGTAACCAGGTCAAGACGCGGATCGGAAACCTCAAAGAGCAGGATATAACCGAGCTTCTCGCGGAGCTGCTCGCCCAAACGGCGGGTTGCCTGCGTTTGCTTCATAGCGCTACCCCCTACTCGGTACGGGCAACCTGGTCGATGCGGTAACCCTCGATCTGGTCGCCAGGCTTGATGTCCTGGAAGTTCTCCAGGCCAATACCGCCCTCGGAGCCGCTCTTGAGGCTCTTGGCCTCGTCCTTGTAGTGGCGCATCGAGGCGATCTTGCCGTTGAAGACCACGATGCCGTCGCGCACCAGGCGCACGGAATCGGTCGCGGCGATCTCGCCCTCTTCGACGCGGACACCAGCGGCGATACCGACCTTGGGCACCTTGAAGGTGTCCAGAACGGTCGCAGAACCCGTGGAGACCTCGACCTCGGTGGGCTTGAGCATGCCGATACGGGCTGCGTCGAGGTCCTCGAGGCACTTGTAAATGACGTCGTAGCAACGGATCTCGACGCCCTCGCGCTCGGCGGCGGAGCGGGCCTTACCGTCGGGACGCACGCCAAAGCCGATGATGATGGCGTTGGAGGCGTCGGCCAGGACGACGTCGGTCTCGTTGATGGCACCGACGGCGGAGTGGATCGTGTTGATGCGGACCTCGGACTGATCCATCTTGTCGAGCGAGTCCTGAAGGGCCTCGATGGAACCCTGAACGTCGGCCTTGATGATCAAGTTGAGCTCCTTGACCTCGGCATCGGCGATGGTCTCGAAAAGGTTCTCGAGCGTGACGTGCTTCACGCGGCTCTGCTCCTCGATACGGGCCTTGAGCGAACGCTCATCGGCCAGGGCGCGAGCCTCGCGCTCGTCCTCGAACACACGGAACTCGTCACCGGCGTTGGGCACGGACTGCAGGCCCAGGATCTCGACGGCGTCGGAGGGGCCGGCCTCGGTGACGGCGTTGCCCTTAGGATCGAGCATGGCGCGGACGCGGCCGTAGGTAAGGCCGGCGACCAGCGTATCGCCCACGTGCAGGGTACCGCGGGTCACGAGAACCGTGGCAACCGAACCGCGGCCCTTGTCGAGCTTGGCCTCGAGGACGTTACCGGAGGCAAAGGTGTCCGGGTTGGCCTTGAGCTCGAGCACGTCGGCCTGGAGCAGCACGGTCTCGAGCAGGTCGTCGATACCGATCTTCTGCTTGGCCGAGATGTTGACGAACATGTTCTGTCCGCCCCACTCCTCGGGGATGATGCCGTACTCGGTGAGCTCCTGGCGCACGCGGTCGGGGTTGGCGCCCGGCTTATCGATCTTGTTGACGGCGACAACGATGGGTACGCCGGCAGCTTTGGCGTGGTTGATCGACTCGATGGTCTGAGGCATGACGCCGTCGTCGGCAGCTACGATCAGAATGACGATGTCGGTCACCTTGGCACCACGGGCACGCATAGCCGTAAAGGTGGCGTGGCCCGGGGTATCGATGAAGGTGATCTTGCGGTCGTTGATCATGACCTGCGAAGCGCCGATGGCCTGGGTGATGCCGCCCGCCTCGCCGGCAGCGACACCGGTGTGACGAATGGCGTCGAGCAGGCTCGTCTTGCCGTGGTCGACGTGACCCATGACGGTGACGACCGGGGCGCGCGGCTTAAGGTCGGCGGGATCGTCGTAGAACGAGAAGGTGTTCTCCTCCTCGGGGGTGATGATCTTGATCTGACGGCCCAGGTCGTCGGCAACGAGCTCGACGAGGTCGTCGGACATGGACTGAGTCATCGTGAGCGGCGTGCCCAGCAGGAACAGGCGCTTGATGATGTCGTTGGCCGGAACGTCGAGCGCCTCGGCGAGCTCCTGGACGGTAACGCCCTGGGAGACCTTGATGGCGTCGAGCTCCTCGGGGTTCACGCCCTGGGCCAGCGCCTCCTCAATCTTGCGCTCCTCCTGAGCCTTAGCAGCCTCGCGCTCGCGCTTCTCCTTGCGCTTCTTGCGGCGGCCGGTGGACTCGCGAGAGGCCTCCTCGACGGCGGCGCGGGCCTCCTCGAGCACCTTCTCGCGACTGTACTCCTCGGCCTCACGCGCCATGCGGCTGTAGTGGTCCTCATCGTTGCCGTGACCGCCCTTGCGCTTCTTGCCCTTACCCTGCTTATCGGGGTTGGGGAAGTCCATGCCGGCAGCGACGTTGTTGCTGGCGTTGGTGCGATGGCTATGCGGACGGCTCTCGGAGGAGTTGCGATCGGAGTTGTTGTCGGAGGCGTTGCGATCGTTACGACGGCCACCACGACGGTCGTTATTGCCGCCACGACGGTTGCCGCGCTCAGCGGCGCGCTCGGCCTTGGCCTTTGCCTCGGCGTCCTTCTTCTCCTTGAGCACGGTCTCCTGTGCGGCGATCTGGTCGAGCAGCGAACGGAAGCGCGAACCGGAGTCGGAAGCGGGGACGGCGCGACGCTGTGCCTCGCGGGCAGCCTCTTCCTTCTCGCGGGCAAGGCGCTCCTGCTCGGCCTTCTTCTTGGCCTCGGCCTCGGCACGGGCGGCCTCCTCGGCAGCCTGGGCGGCGGCAAACTGGCGGCGCTCCTCCTCGCGTGCCTTCTCGGCGGCGATGCGCTCACGCTCGGCCTCGGCAGCGCGCGCTGCCTCCTCGGCGGCGGCTGCCTCCTCCTCGGCCTGCTTGGCGGCCTCGACTTCCTTGGCGCGGGCCTCGATCACCGAGGCAAGCTGCTTGCGGACCATGGCGACGTAGGCGTCCTCCAGGGCGGAGGAAGCGGACTTAGCGGGAATCTTCATTTCGGCGAGATGACCCATCAGTTCTTTGGAGGTCATGCCGAACTCTTTGGCCAGGGTGGACACACGGACTTTTGCCATATGACTTCACCTACCCTTTCTGGCACCTTGGGTGCCTAGAGACTGAACGAGCGTGGGAAATGCGCCGGGACCCGCCCGGCGCGACCGCGCGCTAGATCAGGTCCTCCGCATCATCGAAGGCGTCGGTGTCGTGGACACCGCAGAAACGGGAGCCCGGACGGGCCTGGTTGCGGCACTGGACGCCGTCCTCGGACACGTACTCGCAGCGACGGACGTCATCGTCCTCCTCGTCACCAATCAGGTCGGCGGCGGGCTCCTCGTGAACGGGAACGTTCTTGAGGATGTCGGCGGCAAGGGTCTCGGACTTGATATCGATGTGCCAGCCGGTCAGGCGAGCGGCGAGGCGGGCGTTCTGGCCCTCCTTGCCGATGGCGAGCGAAAGCTGGTCGTCAGGCACGATGACGCCGGCGTAGGCCTTCTCCTCGTCGATAAGGACGCGGGTGACCTTGGCGGGCGACAGGGCGTTGGCGACGTAGACGGCCGGATCGGCATCCCACAGGATGACGTCGACGCGCTCGCCGCGGAGCTCGCCTACGACGGCGCGGACGCGGCTGCCCTTGGGGCCGACACAGGCGCCAACGGGATCCAGGCGGTCGTCGAGCGAGTGGACGGCGACCTTGGAGCGCTGGCCGGGCTCGCGGGCAATCGACTTGATCTGGACGGTGCCCTCATAGATCTCGGGCACCTCCTGCTCAAAAAGACGACGCATGAGCTCGGGGTGGGTGCGGGAGATGACGATCGGCGGACGGCTGTGCTCGCCGCGAACCGGCTGCAGGGTGGAGTTGGGGTCGCGGACGTCGATGATCACGGCCTTGATGTGCTGGTTGTGCAGATAGCGCTCGCCCATCGGACGCTCGTTGCGCTCGTTCTCGTAACGGCGCTGGTCAAAATGCGGCAGCTCGGCCTCGACGCCATCGCGGATCTTGACGATCGTGAAGTCGGGCGTGGACTGCAGCACGGTACCGCTGATGAGGTCACCGATACGGCCGGAGAACTCCTCGTAGATCTGCTCGCGAGCGGAGTTGCGCACGATGGCGTTGATCTCGGCCTTAGCGTGCTGGGCGGCGATGCGGCTCGTGTTCTTGGGGGTGACGTCGATCTCCTCGAACTCGGTGAAGTTGCCCTCCTCGTCCATGGAATCGTCGATCGGCTCCAGGCGGTAGACGTAGATCTTGCCGGTGGTGCGGTCGATGGTCACCTTGGCGCCCCACTCAAGATGCAGGATCTCGGCATAGCTCTTGGCGAGCGACTGCTCCAGGCGGTCGATCAGGTAGAGCTGGTCGATGTGCCTCTCCTGGCAAAGCTCCATCAGGGCGGACATCATGTCGGATGCTGCCATGTTAGTTTCCTTCCTTCGCGGGCTTGAAGTCGTAGGTGGGCTTCAACTTGCACTTTTTAACATCACAGAAATCGAGGGTGACGGACTCGCCGTCTTCGAGCTCGAGGGTCACGTTCGTCTCGGTCGCGGCGGCAATCTTGCCGGAGTACTTGCGACGGCCCTCGGTGGCGGTGGAGGTGAGCTCGCAGTCCTCGCCCACAAAGCGGGCAAAGTCGCGCGGACGGCGCAGCGGGCGCGCCATACCCGGGCTCGACACCTCGAGCGTGTAGCTCGAAGAAATGGGGTCGAGCTCCTCGATCACGTCGCCGACCCACTTGGTATTGGCCGTGACGTCGTTGAGCGACAGGCTCTGACCCTCGGCACCCTCGATACGCACACGCACGCAGGGGGCCTTGGTGGCGCCCACGAGCTCAACGTCGACAATATCGACATCGTGCTGGGGAGCGACGGCCTCGAGCGCGTCGATGATCGCCTGCTCGGTCTTGGTCTTGACCATTGCGGCACCTCCATCCATACAAAAAAGAAGCGGGGTCGAAACCCCACTTCTTTCAATTACTACTTCATTTGCAAGCAAACTATACCAATACCTGCAAAAACGTGCAAGCGTCAAAGAAATTCGCAGGTCAGCGCGCCCACAGCTTCTCCACAAGAATAGGACAATTAGGCGAAGACACCTGTGCGGTACTCCCCAAAAGCCCCAAAACGGGCCATGCGTCCCAGCGCACCGACCGAATCGGGCCCCATGGGCATTCCATCCCTAGGCGCACATCGGCCAAACTGGCGCTAAAAGGCATTCTGTAGCGAGAAAGCCTGCCGCACGCATTGTCCGCACAACCTTCCAGAATCTCTACGGCAAGGAGGATCAATGGAACGCCTAGGCACCCTCTGCGCGACCGCGCTCGTCGTCGCTGCCTGCTCGTTCGCTCTGGCGGGCTGCAGCAACATCGATGGTAAAACCAGACCAAGCGAGCCGGATCTCGGCAGCACCAAAGCCATCGAGAAAACGACGCCTTCGGAGCGCGTCGACAAAATAGACGAAGATATAGTCGACCCCCAAAGCTTAGGTCCCGACCCTCAAAAACAGTTCCCTATCGACCTTGAGGTTGACGAGAACGTCCATGTTACCTGCGTGGGCAAGGACACGGATGGCTACGGTGACGCCGTGTTGGTCTTTGCGGTGACAAACAACACCGATGTCGATATGATGTTTGGCGATGTCGATGCTTATGCCTACGTCAACGGTGTCGTCCGCGACGTGCGCATGCGCCAGCCCGTCGCCGCAGGCGAAGAAACGACCGCGATGCTCACCTTTGTAGGAACCTTCGACGATCCGGACTTTGATGTGAACAACGACCTCAACGACATCTACCTCAACATCTGGATGTTTGAGGAGCAAACCGGCAACGTCTACTTTAGGGACTTGGTGCACATTCCGTAGAAGGTGACGCTCGGCACCAGCCAAGCAGGGCATATAACGCAAAACGAGGGACGACCCGGCCGGATCGTCCCTCGTCTGTTGTGCGTCAACTATGTGCGCGAGGTTTACTTAACCACCAGGTTGACCAGCTTACCGGGAACGCAGATGGCCTTGACGACCGTCTTGCCCTCGAGCCACTTGGCGACGGCGGCCTCGGCGGCAGCCTGCATTTCCTCGTTGGAGGCATCGCGGGCCACGTCGATGCGGCCACGGACCTTGCCGAGCACCTGGACGACGATCTGCACCGTGTCCTCGATGGACTCGGCCAGGTCGAACTCGGGCCAGGCGGCGGTGTAGGCGTTGCCCTCGCAGCCGAGCGCCTCGTGCCACAGCTCGTCGGCCCAGAACGGGCAGATGGGCGCCAGGACACTCACGATGTCCTTGGCCACGCCGTAGCACAGAGCCTTGTCGCGGTCAGTACCCTCGGTGGCGTTGAGGTAGGCGCTCGCCGCGTTGACGAGCTCCATGACGGCCGAGATCGCGGTGTTGAACTGGCCGCGATCGAAGTCCTCGGTGCACTTGGCGATGGTGCGGTGACGCTCGCGGTAGAGCTTCATCGCGGTCTCGTCGAGCACGGACTTGTCGAAGGCCACGCTGGCGTCACCCGACTGGACGAGCTGCCACACGATACGCCAGGCGCGCTTGATAAAGCGGTTGGCGCCCTCGACGGCCTTGGGATCCCAGTCGAAGTCCTTCTCGGGCGGGGCGATAAACAGGATAGCCAGACGCATGGTGTCGGCGCCGTAGGGCTCGATGACCGAGCTCGGGGGCACGACGTTGCCCTTGGACTTGGACATGGTGTCGCCGTTCTCGTCCTTGACCATGCCCTGGCACAGCAGGTTGGTGAAGGGCTCGTCCACGCTCAGCAGGCCCAGGTCGCGCAGCGCCTTGGTAAAGAAGCGGCTGTAGAGCAGGTGCAGAATGGCGTGCTCGATGCCGCCGATGTAGTTATCGACGGGCATCCAACGGTCTGCCGCCTCGCGGGAGAAGGGCAGCTCGGTGTTGTGCGGGTCGGTATAGCGCAGGTAATACCAGCTGGAGCAGGTGAAGGTGTCCATGGTATCGGTCTCGCGCTTGGCCGGGCGGCCGCAGACCGGGCAGGTGGTCTCGTAGAAGTCCTTGCACTCGGCGAGGGTCTCGCCGGCGCCCAGGTCCAGGTTCTCGGGCAGCGTCACCGGCAGCTGATCCTCAGGCACGGGCACGATGCCGCAGTGCTCGCAGTGGATGGCCGGGATGGGGTTGCCCCAATAGCGCTGGCGGCTGATGAGCCAGTCGCGCAGGCGGAACTCGACCTTGCGACGACCGCAGCCCATGGCCTCGAGGTCGGCCACGATGGCAGCCTCGCCTTCGGAGTGCTTACCGCCGCGCATGCCGGTGTACTTGCCGGACTGGACAAGCGTGCCCTCGGCAGCGTGAGCGCAGTCCCAGTCGACAGTCTCGGCATGGAAGGTATCGATGGTCTCGCCGCTGGCCTCGACGGCAGCGCGATCGTCATCGTCCAGAATGATCGGCACGATCGGCAGGTCGTACTTGCGGGCAAACTCAAAGTCGCGCTGGTCGCCGCAGGGAACGGCCATGACGGCGCCGGTGCCGTAGTCGGCAACGACATAATCGGCAACCCACACGGGGACCTTCTCGCCGTTCACGGGGTTCACCACGTAGCGGCCGGTAAAGGCACCGTGCTTCTCGAGGGTGCCTTGGGCACGCTCGACGGCAGAGATATGCTTGGAGTCCTCGACGATCTTGGTGACGGCCTCCTCGTACTCCGTGCCCTCGACGAGCTCGTGCAGACGGGCGTACTCGGGAGCCAGGACAAAGAAGGAGACGCCAAAGAGGGTGTCGGCACGCGTGGTGAAGACGGTGATCTTGCCCTCGTCGCCCTCGATGGGCTCGCCATCCTGGTCGCACAGGGTAAAGTCGACCTCGGCGCCCTCGGAGCGGCCAATCCAGTTGGCCTGCATCTGCTTGACGCGCTCGGGCCAGCCGGGGAGCTTCTCCAGGTCGTCGAGCAGCTCCTGGGAGTACTCGGTGATTTTGAAGTACCACTGCTCAAGGTCGCGCTTCTCGGGCTCGGTGCCGCAGCGCCAGCACTTGCCCTCGGTGACCTGCTCGTTGGCCAGAACGGTCTTGCAGGTGGGGCACCAGTTGACCGGGTTCTTCTTGCGGTAGACCAGGCCCTTTTCCCACAGCTTCTCAAAGATCCACTGACCCCAGCGGTAGTAGTCGGGGCTGCAGGTCTTGACCATGCGATCCAGATCGTAGGAGAAGCCCATGCGCTTCATCGTGGCGAGCGCCTGGTCCATGTTCTTGTACGTCCAAGCGGCAGCCTGCGTGTTGTGCTTGATGGCAGCGTTCTCGGCAGGCAGGCCAAAGGCGTCAAAGCCGATGGGATGCAGCACGTCGTAGCCGCGCATGCGGGCCTGACGGGCCATGGCATCGCCGATGGTATAGTTGCGCGCGTGGCCCATGTGCAGGTCGCCCGACGGATACGGGAACATCTCGAGCACATACTTCTTGGGCTTGCTGTCGTCGGTGTCGACGGCAAAGAGGTTGGAGTCCTCCCAGGCCTTCATCCACTTGGACTCAATGGCCTGCGCGTCGTAGGCAGGGATCTCGTCCTTATGATCTGTGCAATCGCACATATCAGCTCCTTTAATCTTAGCTGGGGTCGGTCGGCTTGGCTTTGTTCGCTACTGCGGACAGTCCTGCGCAAGACGAAGAGCACATTGAGTGCTCTTCTTTGCGTGCGGAACTTGTAGCGAACAAAGCCAAGCCGACCGACCCTAAGGTTAACTCGACTGATGATAGCAAATACGAGAAGCGAGATGCCTGCGACTTGCATGCATCTCGCTTTATCTAAATAACGTGGTTGCTATTCAACCGCTATTTGTTAATCGTCCTAGCATGGACGGGTTTTCCAAGTACCGCAGATTGCCGTGAAAGAGGAGCGACGCGTACTTTGGTACGCGAGCGACGGTTTGAACGGCAAGGTGCGGTGCTTGGGAAAGCCACTTATCGATAGGAAACGCTCTGCTGGGAGTCCTTGACGACAACGTCGTGGGCTCCGCCTTCGACGATCGAGGTCGAGCTTACAAGAGTCAGGCGTGCCTTTTCCTGGAGCTCGGGAATCGAGAGGGCACCGCAGTTGCACATCGTGGACTTGACCTTGTAGAGCGTGCCGCCCACGCCGTCCTTGAGGGAGCCGGCGTAGGGAACGTAGGAGTCAACGCCCTCGACGAAGCTGAGCTTCGCGGCGCCGCCCAGGTCGTAGCGCTGCCAGTTGCGGGCACGCGCAGAACCCTCGCCCCAGTATTCCTTCATGTACTGGCCATTGACGTTGACGCGCTCGGTCGGGCTCTCGTCGAAGCGGGCGAAGTAGCGGCCCAGCATCATAAAGTCGGCACCCATGGCAAGGGCGAGCGTCATGTGGTAGTCGTAGACAATGCCGCCGTCGGAGCACACGGGCACGTAGACACCGGTCTCCTCGTAGTACTCGTCACGGGCGCGGCAGACGTCGATCAGCGCGGTGGCCTGGCCGCGGCCGATGCCCTTGGTCTCGCGGGTGATGCAGATGGAGCCGCCGCCGATACCGACCTTGATGAAGTCGGCACCGCAGTCGGCCAAGAAGCGGAAGCCCTCGGCGTCGACGACATTGCCAGCACCGACCTTGACGTCCTCGCCGTAGTTGGCGCGGATCCACTCGATGGTACGCTTCTGCCACTCGCTGAAGCCCTCGGAAGAGTCGATGCACAGGACATCGGCACCGGCCTCGATGAGCAGCGGCACGCGCTCGGCATAGTCGCGGGTATTGATACCGGCACCAACCATGTAGCGCTTGTCGTTATCGAGCAGCTCGTTGGGGTTGGTCTTGTGGCTGTCGTAGTCCTTGCGGAAGACGATGCCCATGAGGTGATCGTTGTCGTCGACGATGGGCAGAGCGTTGAGCTTGTTGTCCCAGATGACGTCGTTGGCAACCTTGAGGCTGATGTTCTTGTCGCCTACGATGAGCTGCTCACGCGGGGTCATGAACTCGGAGACCTTCGTCTGGTGGTCATCGCGACTGGGGCGATAGTCACGGCTGGTGACGATGCCCAGGAGCTTACCCTTGGGAGTGCCGTCGTCGGTGACCGGCATGGTGGAGTGACCGGTCTTCTCCTTGAGCTCGATGACCTGCTCCATGGTCATGTCGGGGGTCAGCGTGGAATCGGACTGAACGAAGCCGGCCTTGTGATCCTTGACGGCCTTGACCATAGCGGCCTCGGACTCGGCGCTCTGGGAACCGTAAATGAAGGACAGGCCACCCTCGGTAGCGAGCGCGACACCCATGTCGACGCCCGAGACGGACTGCATGATGGCGGAAACCATGGGGATGTTCAAGGTGATTGCCGGCTTCTCACCGCGCTTAAAGCGGGTTAGCGGCGTCTTAAGAGAGACGTTGTTGGGGATGCACTGCGAGGACGAGTAACCTGGGACCAGCAGATACTCCGAAAACGTGTGGGACTCACCGGGAAAGAACGTAGCCATGTTTCTCCTTTTTCCATGCGACCGGTCGGCTGCAGGCCTCGTAGGACCCAGCCCAACCTTGGGCGCCCAATACTGGGCAAGTATCTTAACGCACTTTGGCTGCTACAATTCATGAATTAAGAAGAGCACACGAGGGTTTGACGCAGGCTTTGCGTTTGCCCAGCAAACACTTTAGCGGGGAGACGTGAAGCGCATGGAGTACAAGACGACGGCAAAATTGGTTATTCAAGCGCGCGACAAAGACCTGCCGGGCGTGTTCGGCCACGGCTGCGTCTTGCTGCTGCAGGGCATCGCGCGCGAGCACTCGCTCAACCGAGCCGCCAAGAGCATGGGCATGGCCTATTCCAAGGCATGGCGTATCGTGAACGAGGCCGAGGGCCAGCTGGGCTGCAAGCTCATCGAACGCGACGGCGCCCGCGGATCCACCCTCACCCCCGCCGGCGAGCGCGCCATCGAGGCCTATGAAACGCTGCAGACGGAGATCAACAACGTCATAGCAACCCGGGCCGACACCCTCATTGCCACCATCACCGAAAAGTAGCTCATTTGGGACGGGGCTTTTTAGCAACGATGTCCCCTTCTTGTGCCAGGCCACGGCGTTCGATGACTTCATTGGCATGATCAGCGTACACAAAATGGGCGGTCGCAGCCGAGCCCCCCCGCGTAGCGAGCCTCAAGCTCAAGCTGGGACAGCATCGTTGCGACTGCCCTTTCATCGTCGAGATAATCCTGAGGGTCACCACATATCTCAGGCCAGCGCAGCGGCGACGAACCCGCCGCCTCCTGCGCGCCCGCGCGAGCCTAGTTCTCCCCAAGCGCGCGCCGCGCGAGCTCCAGACAGCCCAAGATCCCCTGGTCGCCATCGAGCGAATTACCGACGACGTAGGCATCGAGATCATCCATCTCGGGAATGGCGAGATAGCCGTTGAGCAGCTCCGCAAGCTTGATGCGGGCTGGCGGCAGCAACGGCAGGTGATCGCCCACGCCCCCGCCGATGACGATCTTGCGGGGCATGTAGCACAACACGAACGTCGCGAGCGCCTGACCGAGATACCCGCCGATGAGCGCGACCTTGCCCGGGTCGTCCGCCATGCCAGCCGCGACGGGATCGCCCCAGCGCTTCCACAGGGACGGGCCGCACGCGAGGCCCTCAAGGCAGTTCGTGTGGAACGGGCAGGCGGACACGCCGGAGGGCATCGGGTCGGCTGGGTCGCGCGTAAGCGGGATGTGGCCCGCCTCGGGATGCATCGCGCCATGAAGCAGATTGCCCTCCACCAGCACGCCGGCCCCCACACCCGTGCCAATCGTGAGGTAAAGAACGTCGCGCAGGCCACGGGCGCACCCATACACGGCCTCGCCCAAGCATGCCGCGTTGACGTCGGTGTCGTAGCCAACCGGGACATCGATGACGGAGCGCAGGGCGCCGAGGACATCGACGTTCGACCAGCCGGGCTTGGGAGTCGTGAGCATGCATCCAAAATGAGGCAACGCCGGGTCGACATCGGTGGGCCCAAAGGCACCCACACCCAGGGCCTCCACGCCGCGCTCAGCGAACCAAGCCCCGCACGCCTCCAGCGTCGAGGTAGGATCCGCGGTGTCGATTCGGACGCGCTCCACGATCTCCCCGTCTGCGCGACCAGTCGCGCACACCATCTTCGTCCCGCCCATCTCAAGGGCACCCAGCAAACGACTCATAGCTCCCCCTTTTCCCCGTTGGCGCTCAATTCCCAGCACGTGATGCGCGCGCCTGGCACCCTGATGGCACACGAGCGGCTCCTCGGGTACCAGCGCGTGCTCATGACGAGCTCACCTTCATTCACAAAGACCTCAACCGAAGACGTATCGACCAAAATGCGCACCGACCGCACGGCATTGACGCGCTCCCAGCGCTCCGTGCGCCCGCAACTGGCAGCATTGCGACCGGCATCACGGAAACGCATCACGAACCGCATGAGCCTCTCGTCCGGATCGCAAGTCACGAATAGTTCGAGCTCCTCTCCCAGGACCACATGCATCTCATCGCCCACGTCCTCGAGCGCAATATCGCATGCCGTCGGTATCACGTCGAGGTGCAGCTCATCCACAGCTCGATGCGCCTGCCCGCGCAGGGACGCGAGCTCGCGCACGGGCCGCTGGAGCACAACGCCCCCATTCCCTGCCGTGAGCTCACGAGGCACCGTGAAACAGTGCTGCCAGCCCTCGACGATCGTCGGGTCGTTACCGTAGGTGGCGTCTTCGGGCATGCCCATCCAGCCCATGAGGATGCGGCGGCCATCCTCGGCCACGAAAGTCTGGGGAGCGTAAAAGTCGAATCCGGCGTCCCACAAGCGGAACGTCCCCAGCTCATAACGCCCGCAGATGTCGCCCGCAAAGGGCACGTAGCCCGACTGGTACACGTTGCGGTGCTCCCAGTCGCCGCCAAAAAGGCCCTGCGGTGAGAACGAGAGCACCTGAAGAGCATCGAGCTCAAAATAATCGGGGCACTCCCACATGAAACCGAAGCGCTCCGAGGACTGGATCCTGTTCTGCAGCCTCCATGTCTGAAGTTCGTCCGAGGCGTACACGAGCACCTCTCCGGCATCGCGCTCGCAGCTGGCGCCATGGCAGCGCACGAAGAGCTCGCGCCGGGGCGATGGCGAGGCCGGGACGGAGTCCTTTGCGGGTCCGGCCTCCTCCGCAGCCCCACGGCGGCGCGCCCCCAGCACCATGAGGTACCTGCCGCACGGGGCGTCCGCGCGCCATACTTTGGGATCGCGCACGTGGCAGGAGAGGTCAGCTGGATAGTCCGCATTGCCGAGCAGAAGGCGCTTCTCGCCGAACGTCTCGCCGTCGGCGGTATCCACCATAACAGTATTTCCCTCACGCCCCGTGTTGATGTAGTCGTAGGCGCCATTCCCATCGGGAAGCTTGACATTGCCGGTGTAAAACACGCTCACGTGGTCGTCGAGCACAAGTGCGGAGCCCGAGTACACGCCATGGCAATCGAACGGCTCGTCGGGGTACAGCGCGCAGCCCTCGTACGTCCAACTCACCAAGTCGGAGCTCGTGCTATGACCCCACATCTTGACGCCGCCCTCGACGTCAAAGGGGGCATATTGGAAGTACGCGTGAAAGACGCCGTCCTTCTGGTACAGACCGTTGGGATCGTTGAGCCATCCCACGGGTGGCATCAAGTGATACGTCTGGGCCCAGGTGCGCGGCCTGCGCGACGCGGCGTCCTCGGCAGCCTTCACCAGCTGCATCAAGTCGCGTTGAAGTGCGTTGGCCATGAAGGTCCTTTCTCGTGTGATTCGTCTTCAGGTGCGTGAGGACGTGGCGCGGTGCGGATGCGGGGCAGCGCCTTGGACTATTTTCGAGGCACTCATCGCCGCTCCCTCAAACGCAAAGACTCAACCATGATGCCCCACCGAACCGAGCACAGTGCAGCGTCATCATCCGTGACATACCGAATTGAAGCTATAAAACTCGATAATCAATCAATTCGATTCCAAGCCGCGCAAGTTGATCGATCATGCCGGCGCTACTCAGTGCCTCAGCTTCGTAAGTTCGGCTTTCCGTAAGCGAAGAGTGCTCCACGATGTAAGCATCGAGGTACCCTGGATGGCAAATCGCCATTGCAGTCTCCCCTAAACTGATGGACGCCGCGCCATCGAGAAAATGCTTGCGCGCATCTTGAACAGAGGCGGCAGGGCGCATCGGCAAAACACGAACAATCGAACCGCCGACCCTCATTGAGTCACAACCGCGATCGGGCAACAAGCTTACAGGCAGTCCGAGCTCCTCGGCAACGGCTGCCGCCGCCCTCATAAATGACGGTGAAAGCACGGCATGAATGTCAATATAATCCGGGAGTCGTCCAAGTAAAGACTTAAGTTGATCGACCTGCAAACGGATCTCCCGGTATGCCTCTTCAAATGAAACGAAATCTTCCTCGACCGCTCTATACGCGGCGCTTCCGTGGAACTGCCCAGTTGACTCCACAAGTGACGGCACAAGGCTCGAATCAGATAGTGGCTCGCCGGCGCTAATGCACGCATGTAGACCGACTGCGACATCATGACCGGACAGCAACCTTACACCATGCTCCGCTGCGGGCATGTTTGCCATAACGCCGACGCTGCGCACGATTCCCGTATGCAAGGTGCGCTCAATCCCATAATTGACCGCTTCGCTAAATCCCAGATCATCAGCTCTGACCAGCAATCTTTTTGACATGTTCCTATCCCCTTCCCTGCGGAGCCTTGTCGGCACGATAGCTCACGTTACCTTCGCGCCCATCCACGCGGACTTCACCTTGACGAGTCACCATTGTTCGTATGGCGCGATACGCAGGCAGGGCGGCCGGACGAGGCAACAGATCCATGCACGACGGCGGAAGCGGCACGCGATCGTCATGACCCGATAAAATTGCGTCACATACCTCAATCACCGTCTCCAGCAAGAAGACCGGCGATTCGTAGGTACCGTGATTTCGCACGATGCGATCATAGCGACCATCCAGCACGCGCACGCTCTCGAGGGCCCTCCGATAGGTCTTCACATCGGTGGACCAATCCTCAAGCAAAATCGTCCCCGGCCCACATGCGTCGCCGAACATGGCAGCGCGTTCCTCCGGCACCAAAAAAATCATGGATCCGTGAGTGTGCCCTGGAACGGCGTACGCCTCAACGGTAACCCCGCCAAGGTCGAACACATCGCCTCCGCGCAGGGGCTTCAATGCCCGCTCCTCAAGATGGGGCTCGAGCTCAATGTTCGAAAATCCGCATCCAGCGACAAATCGCTGGCGATAAGAAATAGCGGCGTGGGCGCGATACACCGGAAGATCCATCAGGTTCATATGTGCCGAGCCAAACTCTCCCGCCCCCATCGCATGGTCGACATGCCCGTGAGAAAGAAGCACTGTGACCGGCAAGTTGGTAATCTGCCGAACAACGGCAGCGAGCCCGGGCACGCCACACCCCGTGTCCAAAAGAGCGGCACGGCGCGAGCCGCAAACAAGATACATGGCTACGCCAAGAGGATCGACGATGCGATACATCCTGACACCAATACGAATCACCGTATAACTCACGGGAAATCACCCTCCCACGGAAACCAAGCTCATCATGTGCCGCGACGCAACGAACATAAAGCGCCCGAAATGCGCATTCGCAAATCGGGCGCCACAACACACCTCTAAGACTGGCGACTCTTGTTGCCCTCAACACCGAGAATCATAATAAGCGCAAGCGTTACAACAAAGCCGATGCCACCGGAGATGCAGGCATGCACGAAGTTTGCCATGCTATCTCCCCCGATAAACTCGAGAACCACGGTGAAATTCGTATAGAGCGGAGCGTAGCAGGTGACACCCATGATCGCCGCGTACAGCGTGCCCACAAACGTGCCGATTGCCTGATACGCCAGTACACGCGGATAGCGAAGCAGGATGCCAAAGATGGTCGGCTCACCAACTCCCACGAGTGCCTGGGTAATGAAGCAGCTAAGTCCGAGCTCGCGGTCCTCGGCAGTCTTGGCCTTAATGAGAAAGCCAAGGCCGCAAGCGATCGAAGCAAACGTGGAAGCAGCACCCATGACAAAAATGACATTTTCATATCCTTGGGTCGCAAGGGTGCTCATGCCCAACACGATGATGGGAAGATGCATACCCGTGGCAACAAGCGGCATGAACAGCGCGCCGATAAGGGCGATTCCAACCGGACCGAGGACATCGTGAACCCACATGAGGGCGGACTCAATCGCAACACCCATAATGGCGCCGCAAGGACCAAGGACGCAGAGGGCAACCGGAGTCATGGCAAGAACGGTGAGCACGGGAACGAACAAGAGGTGAACTTGATCGGGGATGATGCGATTGAGCAGCTTTTCCACCTGTGCCTGCACGGCGGTGATGAGAATCATCGGGAATACGGTGGATCCATACGTGGTAAGCCACATGGGTATCCCGTAAACGGTGAAGGGCTTACCGGCTGCCACGATTTCCGCCATCGTCGGGTGCAGCATGATGCCGGCAATGAACACAGAGATCACGGTGTTGGAACCGAACTTCTTCGATCCCGTATATGCAACCGCCATGGGCAAGAAGTAGAACCCTGCGTCACCAACAAAGGTGAGCAGCTTGAATAGATCGCTTCCCTCCTGGACCAGGCCCAATGCGGACGGGCCCAGGATCATGAGGATCAACTTGACCAAGCCGCCCGCAACAAGCATGGGGATGACCGGCGTGAGGCAGCCAGTCAGCGCGTCAAGGATGGCGTTACCGACGCGCGCCGGCGTAAGAGGCTGCTTTTCAGCTTCCGTCGACTGCGAATCGAGGTTCTCGTCGACAGCAGCCTGATGCTCGATGCCACCGACCTCGCAAACTTCGTTGTACACATGGGTGACCGTGGGGCCAATGATGACCTGATACTGCTCTCCAGAGTATTGTTCCCCCAAAACACCAGGTACCGCGCGGACCGCATCACGGTCAACGAGCGCCTGATCGGCAAGGTTGAACCTAAGGCGCGTCACACAGTGCGTGGCAAACGCCACGTTGGCCGCCCCGCCAATTGCCGCGAGTACTCCTTCCGCTGTCTTTTTGTAGTCTGCCATACCGTCTCCTTTCATCGTGTGGACTAAGCCCATTCTCCAGGCTCGACCACTACGGCAACAAAACACTATTAAAGAGATGCCTGATCCCGATGCGGCTCGTCGCGCCGCAACCATGCGAGGGCAAGCGGCACCCACGCCGCGGCATACGCATCTTCATCCTCAGCCTTTGCAGCAGAGGCCGGCTCGCAGAGAGCCATTCCATGTGGCCCCGTTGGGAATAGATGAAACTCGCAGGGAACGCCAGCATCTATCAGGGCCGCGGCAAACTGGCACGCACGAGCGGGATTAACCACTTGGTCCTCCGCGGTTTGCCACATGAATACCCTGGGCATATCAGGCCTCACTCCGGAAATCAGGTCGAAACGCTCATCGCATTCGGCCGCACCGTCGTTTCGCCCAAACAGGGCGCGCTGGATATATGGAATTTGCCAACGCATCTCTTTTGGACAGCTGTCAACAGCGCGAGTTGCCATATCCAAAGGGTTCACGAGCGGATAGCCAAGCACCACACCCGTGGGCGCGCAGTCACGCGGATCAACCCCAGGCACCTGGCTCAGCAAGTCCGGATCATCCCAATGCTCGGCAAGACACGCGGCGAGATGGGCGCCAGCTGAGAAGCCAACCACGTATATGCGAGATGCATCGATGGCATACTCTTGAGCATGAGCCCGGACCCAGGCCATCGCTTGCATAAGCGCAATCAAAGGGGCGGGAAACGTTGCTGTACGATCTATTACAAGCTCTTCGCCTGGCTTCTTTGGGCGCGATCGAAACAAAACCGGATATCTCAATACCGCGGTATGATATCCTGCGCCAGCAAAGCGCATGGCAACAGGCTCTTGCTCCTTTGTCGCATGCAATACATAGCCTCCACCAGGGCACACGATCACAAGCGGTCGGAGCTTCTTAACCTGATAAGAGATATTAGGTTCAAGAAAAAAGGTGCGCAGGGTCGATCTACCTTGAGCATCGAGCTTGATGTCGGTCGTATACATTACGCCACGCCCCCCTCATCAACGACCGCGGCAGTTGCCACACGGCGCACGAACGCAGCCGTTCGCATCAATACGTCCTTTGAAGCGCACGGGTCGTATTCACGCGCAAAAGCCTCATGAGTAAAGCCGTGGTGGCAGCCCTCATAGCATTTGTAATCTACGGCCACTCCGGCCTCGTCCAGCATCGCGGCAAAGCGCCGCGAGTCTTCGCAAAGCGTGTCCAAGCTGGCGGCGTGCACGAGAGCCGGCGGCCACACAACATCCGTGGCAAGAAGCGGAGACGCAACAGGGTCCAGCATGTCGGCCTCCGTCGCATATGCCCACGATGCGTACTGTTGCATCCTCGTTTGTGATAGCGCCGAGCCGGTATTCACGCTTGGCCGTTGAACGCTCAGGGGCGCAAGCGGCGGATAGTTCATGATGAGGCCACCTATCGATACCTCATCGGATCGAGAGGCCAAGACGCAAAGGGCTGCAGCAAGATTGCCTCCCGCGCTGTGACCGCAAACAATTATGGGGCCGCCTGTAAGGCCCATTTCGGATCGATGGGCGTCACAATACTTGATGACCTCCAAAGCCGAGTGCTGCGGGACGGGAAACTTGTGCTCCGGCCCCACGAGATAATCGACATTGAGAACCGTTGACCCAGTTGAACGTGAGAGGTCCCGGCAAAACGGGATATCGAGCTCCCAGTCTTGTAGAACATACCCGCCTCCATGAAAATTAAAAACGAGTGGCAGCGCCTGATCGCACGACCTCCCCTCAACTGCGCCATACCGATACACGGCTATTTCGCCGGCAGAAGTTTGGATTACGAAGCGCCGCGCCTCATTCCCTTCGGCCAATCTGCGTTTTATGGCTCCCAACTGCTTGTCCTTATTGACGCGATACGTTATTGCGTCATTGGAAGAATCAAACATGAGTGGCACCCCCTCGACCATCCGGCTCAACGTGGGAACGTTCCCACTGACGATTCTTATTCTGTATTCGATTTCATATTCAGTCAAGATAAACTTCGCGGAACCTTGTGATGCTACCGTTCGCCGCCATATATCAACCGCTCACGTTCAAAATGCGTGCGGCAACGTAATATGTAACCGAACACTTTTTGCCCGCCACGCGCATCCGCTCGCGAGTAAAGGCACCTCATGTCGTTATCGGCGATTGGACTATTCGGAATGAACATCAAAGATGTGGCCGCCCTGAGCGGCTTATCAAAAAGCACGGTATCTCGCTATTTAAACGGCGGGAGCATATCCCAACAGTCCGCAGACAAAATCGCCGCCGTCATCCAGCAGACCGGCTTTCAAAGCAATATATTTGCCAGCCGTCTAAAAACAAATCGAAGCTACTTGATTGGTGTTCTCATTGACGGATTCGACTCTCCAAGTGTAAACCGCGTGCTATCGAGCATAAGCTCAGCGTGCCACGATGCCGGATATCAGCCATTCATCATGATCGACGAAACCGGCGAGGATAACAAAATCGCGAATATGCGCGCGCTCATTCAGCAGGGAGTCGATGCCCTCATACTGGGCACGGCGCTCATCACCGAGGGGCACCGTGACTTTCTATCGCGCATCAAAGTGCCCACCATCATCCTCGGGCGGACTTACGACACCCTCCCCTGGTGCAAAATTGACGACTACTCGGGAGGTCGCCTCCTGGGCGAGCACGTCGCACGGCAACACCCAGAGCGCCTTGTCTACCTATCCATGGGTTCCGATGACCCGTCGGCAGGAGAAGAGCGCTGTAGGGGCGTCTTGAGCACGCTATCCTCTGATACCCAAGTCCGCGTTATCGAGGTCGATCATGTCGACAACCATGGCTATGCATGTGCCGCTAAGGCGCTTGAATGGAAGCCCGACTACATTGTTTCCGCATCAGATGGGTTCTGCCTGGGAATCTTCTCCGCACTCGATGCCAAAGGACTTTCCGTTCCAAGGGATATACGAGTCGCAAGCTTTGGAAACCACGCCTTCAGCAGCCTCCCATCAATATCTCTCACCAGCATTGCATACGATTACGAGGCATTGGGACGAGATGTGGCGCTTAAGGCAATCGAGCTCGCAAGCGGAAACTCGATCGAACCGGAGTGTTGCGATTATCCGATAGAGCTCATCATACGAAAAAGCAGCGTTCGGCCAACAACGACCCGGTAGGCGAACGACCTTATTTTCACCGAACGCCGCAGGGCGACAGCGTGAAAACGGGCTATAGGACAAAAAGCGTGTCACGAGGGAACGCCTGCCCCCGGATGCCAATCAAGCCAGAACGGGTACGGATCCCCGTGGTGGAGCCCCCACACGGGCCTGTCGTCCCACTCCGAGCTGCCGTCCTCACGCTTCGAGGAGGCCGAGTAGGTCCTATAGAGCAGGCCCATGTCGGCGTCGGCGGGCATCGTCGCGAGCTTCTCCGCGGCCGTCCTGGAGTCCACCAAGAGCATGTCGCACCACCAGAAGACGGCCTCATCGCCACCATCAACGCAGAGTAGTCTGTTTAGGGCTGTTTAATAGTCCGCCGCGCTTACGAATTGAGTTGCGTGCCACAAAATGGGCCCATCTACTACGTTTAGCCGAATACCCTCGACCATACCGGATATTAAGAAAACAAAACCACTGGTAGAAGGCTTGACGATTTTCAAAAAATGTGGCTATGGTCGACCCCTAGAGGTTAAACGTGGTAGATAGGCCGTTTTCGTGACACGGCACCAGGGTAGCTTTTTGGGGCGGGCTTTTTAGCTACTTTTTGAAGGCGTTGTCTAGGGTGGCGGCTACTTGCAGGGGGTTGTCGGTGCCGGCGAAGAGACGGATGGTGGCTGCCCGCTTGCCGCATGGAGCTGAGAGGCGTGTCGCTGCGCCGCCGGCGGGTGATGCGCGGAACTCGTCGGGCAGGGTTTCGAATAGATCGGCTGCCGTGCGATGTATCAGGTCGAACTCCACTGCAGGGCCAAAGCCGTGTTCCAGGACACCCGTCGCCACCGCGTGATCGGGATGCGACGCCAGACCGGGATAGCGCACGTTGCGCACCATTTCATTCGCAGCCAGGTACTCCGCAAGAGCGCGGGCACGGTCGAAGTGGGCCTGCATGCGGGCTTCGAGCGAAACGAGGCCTCGCTCCAGCACGCCGGCCTCATCGTTGCCCAAATCGAGCGTGGACAAACCGCAGCTAGCAAGCACCGCATGCGCACATTCACCCGCAGCATCCATACGATGGCGCTTGAGCTGCGAGCGCGCAACCGAAACGGCCACCAGGTTTCGCGGCCCCTCACCAGCGCACACACGGTCGAGTGCCTCGAGCGACAGCACGGCACCCAAACGCAGTGGATCGCACCCAAAGACCGACGAAACGGTGTTATCAACCACCAGCAACGCACCACACGCACGCGCCGCCTGCCCCAACGCGCGAAGGTCGGGCACGCGCAGGCCAAAGCCGCCAATGGAGTTCACGAACCACCACAGATGCGGGGCCTCAGCGTCAAACGAATCGGCAAAACCCTCGGACGCAGCCTCAAACGCCGCAACGGACAGCTCCCCCACCAGCACTACATCGTGGACCTCAAAACCGCGCGAAAACGCAGCGGCGAAGTCATCCGCGAAAGCCACCAGACGGTCACCGGGACGCACGATACCCAGCAACGACAATGCCGCCGGCACATGCGGTGCCGCCAGCAACCGAGCCTCGCGCGCACGGGCACGCGCACTCCATGCCTCTTCGAATCCCCGCACGTCCATACGGCACCGTCCCTTCAAAAGCAAAAACCCATGACACGGGTGTTCCCCGCATCATGGGTAACGGCTGCAGTATAGCGCCAGAGCGCCGCCAAGCGCTCCGACAGCCCACGACCAAACGCCTAGAAGCCAAGCTTGTGATAGCCGATCAGAATCTGGAGGAAACTAAAGGCCTTGCTGAGGGCTCGGAAAGAACGGGCAATAATGCCCGCCGGCTACACGCACATGAGTTGATGATCCAGTTTGAGCGCGCGCATGCCGCGCTCCCCCTCCACGCCGTCAACCACGTCGAGCAACATACTCGTGGCCTCAACGCCACTGGTCAGATAGCCGTAATGCACGGTAGGGATACCGCCCGTCAGCGCACGCAAAAAGGCGTTGTCGCCAAAACCGCTCACGCGATGGGCGCCCTCTCCCGCGCCACGCACCTCATCGATCGCGCGCAGGGCACCGGCGGCCATGGTATCGGTCGCACAGGCAATAAAGTCAAGATGCGAATCGGCCTGCAGCAACTCACGCGCGGCACGATAGCCGGAATCCAACGTAAACGAGCCATAGCGGATCATCGCGGGGTCGAGCTCAACGCCCGCAGCAGCCAGACCGGCTTGCAGACCGTGACGGCGATCGTAGCCGGCGGCTTGGTCGTCCTCGGTAACGCCGACGTAGCCGATCTTGCCCGTCACACGCCCAGCCAACGCCCGGCCCAGCTCAAAAGCAGCCTCATAGTCGTCGTGGTACACGCAGGCCGCGCCCTCGACGTTTTGGCCAATCAGCACCATCGGCACGCGGCAGGATGCGATGGCGTGGCGATGCTCATCGGTAATCATGGTTGCCACGAGCACGATGCCGTCAACCGGGTGGTTCTGAAACAGGTCCAGGTACTCGAGCTCGCGCTCCGCCAAATTGTCGGTATTTGCCAGCAACATCTGGTAGCCGCGGCGGCCGAGTACCTGGCCAATACCGGCGGTAATACGGCTCACCGATTCGGAGTTGATCTTAGGCACGATGACGCCGATGAGCTTGGTAGACCCCGTGCGCAGCGCGCGGGCCTGGTTGGAGCGCACGTAGCCGGTCTGCTCGATCGCCTGCTTAATGCGCTCGGCCTTATCTGCCGAAATATAGCCACCGTTAAGATAGCGCGAGACCGCGGCGCTCGAAACGCCCGCCAGCTCGGCGACATCTTTCATCTTTACCAATGGTACCCCTGTCATTGAAATCGCTTTCACCATGATAGCCATAAAGGCACTCCAGATGAATTGATTTCACCCAGGTCGAAAAAACGTCAGCGAGCGCCGAAACCCAACTAACCGTGATACTCACCGTTGTATTGGATGAGCGTGAGGTCCTCTACGCCGTCGAGCGCACGGATCGCGTCCGCATAGGGCATGTCAACGCCGTCCGAGAACACCTCGACGGCCATCTCCACCTTGTCACCGCGCATGGTCTTGGACTTCAACGTGAACTTGGTGCGACCAAAGGCGCGCACGATATCGTCGCCCGTGGTCTGGCCCGTATAATGGATCACCATCATGTACACGCGCGCCTTGTCCTGGTGCGAAGCGAACCCCGCGATCATCACCACAATTACCACGGCAGTAAGCCCCACGAGCGCATACATGCCGGCGCCTGCCGTAATGCCCGTGGTAATGGCCCAAAACAGATACAACAGGTCGAGCGGGTCCTTGACCGCCGTACGGTAGCGGACGATAGACAGAGCACCGACCATACCGAGCGAGATGACCACGTTGGTCGAGATAGCGAGCGTGACCATGCAGGTGAGCACGCACATGCCCACGAGCGTCACGGCAAAGCTGCGCGAATACACCACGCCGGTAAAAAAGCGCTTGTACACGTAATAGATCAGGATGCCCATGGCGAGCGCCACGAGAAGCGACAGGCCGATCTTGGCAGGGTCGACCTGACCAAACGCCTCCAAGACGGAGTTCTTAAAAAAGTCCCTGGTGCTCATGGTCTAAATATCCCCTCGGTTCTCAAAATCCGATTCCCAGTAATTAAATCCGCGCAGGTAGGCGGTCTTTTCGTAACACAGGCAGTACTTGGAGACCGCCGTAAGCTCGGCCGCGCCCGGCGGCACCATATCGCGCACCAGCTGCGGGCAAAACTCCGTAAACTTGACCTCCATCACCAGCTTGCCGGGCTCCAGGACCGGCAGCGTGGGCAGCGTCGCGTCAAAGATATCGAAGCTTCCCACCGCGGCACGAACGTTCATGTCAAACGTAATGCGCACGGTGCCCTCATCCATCACCCACGGCTCGCGCTCGTAGTCCACGATGGTCCGTGGGCGCATCATGTTGCAGATGCACTCGATGTAGAACTCGCGGCAGAGCGGATAGGAGCTCCTCAGCAAAAAGTCGTAGTCTCCGGCCAGAATCTGCTCAAACTCGCCGCGCGTAAGCGGCGCGTCCTCCTTGTAGATCCAGCTACCGTACTTCTTTTTGCGTTCGAGCTTAATCACCTTGTCGCCGCCGTTATAGATGCGCACGCGGTACTTTTTGCGCATGAGGATACCGGCGTCTTTTTCCTCGTAGGCCGAGTTGCAGTAGTCGTCAAAGTACAGGCTGCGAATGGTGTAACCGCCCGCCTGCGCATGCTTGTCCAGTTTAAACACCGGCGCCATGCGACAGGCAAGCGCAGCGTGCTCACCCTCGTTAATGAGATATTTGAGCTCGTGGCGGTAACGCTCCTGCGTGGTACGCGCAGGAGGTGCCGCCAGGCGCTCAAGCAGCGCGCTAGCCCTCCTCATACGTGTCCTCCACGACCTTACCGCCGTCCTGCACGTAAAAACACTTGATGCCGTACTGTTTGCCGCCGTCGGTCACATAGCAGTCAAACGCATCTTGCGTATAGCCGTCGGAGTTGGTGGCACGCACGCGCACAAAAAACTGGCCGGTATCGGGCGCATCGCAGGTCACCTCGGGCAGCAGCACGTCCTCGGCCTTAAAAAGCACGTCGCTTATGGCATAGTCGCGTGCAAGCTCGACGGTATAGCGAATATCGCGTGCCTCAAAGTCGTACGCGGCATCCCAGTTCAAGCGCAGCTTACCGTTATCGATCTGCGGCACACCGATGTAGAACGGCATGGGCTTTTTATAGCTCTCGCGGTAGCTCTTGTAGTTCTCCTCGATCTCGGAAGGAATCGCCGCGGCGATTTGCTCGTATTGGTCCTTAGTGACAGGCAGATTGTCGATATCAGGCGAAGCAAAGACCAGGGATTCGGTAACCTCGCGATAATGTTTGATCATCTTGGCAAGACGTGCCTCGGTCAAATACGAGCGCAAGTCCTTGACGGCGCGGTCGAGTTCGTTGCGGAACGACTTGCTGTGTAACGCGCGGTTAAACAGCACGTTGCCCCAGTAGTTGCTCACGCCGCGCTCCCAGCTCGCGTAGTCCGAGAACCCCTTCAGGCTCAGCTCAAGCTTACGCAGCATGCCGTCGTTATCCCAATCCAAAAAGTACCAGGTATTTGAGTTAAGCGGGCTGTACAGATAGCAGTTACGGTTCTGCGTATCGCAGTTGCCCGTCAGGATCTGAAACGCCAGCCAATAGACGAGATTCTCGGTATCAAAATAGGCGTCGAGCACGTCATCGATCTTTTGCGATTCGTCGTTGAGCGCATCGAGCATCTCGATGAGCTTGGTGTGGTCCGAGTCGCCCTTAATCTCGAGCATGCCCTCAAAGTTTGCCTGGTTGTAGTCGGGATCGTCGGCAAGCTTAATGGTGTCCTCGTAGCGATAGAACTCAAAGTTGTTCACCTTGTACAGGTGTCCATTCTTATCTAGGCCATGTGCCTTAAGCGCCGTCTTATTAAGCTGCTCTACCTGCGTAAACAGGCCGTAGTCCTCAAAGGTGTCGTTGGACTTTTCGGTCTGGTCGCACACCCACAGATGCACAAACTGCGTACGCAGGCCCATCATCTGGGGAATCCCGCGGATAAGGTCGTAGGCCATCTTGTTGCGAAAACGCATACCCTCGGCCATATGCTTGTTGAGCGCAATCGCGCGCTGCTGGCGCCAGGTGCCCTTGCCTTTTTTGAGCTCCACCTTGTAATTCTTTTGCGTGTAGGAGCTCGACGTCTGGCCGCGCACCTGCACGGTAGCATTGGGCGCTTCCTCGCCATAGCCAACCTCGCCGGCCACCGGGCCGTCTTCGTCGCCCGCCTGCAAAAGGCCCATAACCTGATAGCGCGCCACGCCCATGTCGGCGTAGTCATAAACCGAGTACGTATTGATCTCGGCCCAGCTATGATCGGTGTTCTCGGAGCTGTTGCCGCGTGAGACCGTCAGGTACATGGTCACAAGGCCCGAGTCATCGTAGACCTCGTAGAGCTTGTCCTTGTCGCGCAGGTGCTTGGCCCCATTCGAGGCCTCGGCCTTTTTAATCTTGTCCTGCTTTTTGACCTTCTTGGTCGAGGAGTCTTCCTGCACCGAGCAGCCCGAAAGCAGCAGCGCACCGGCAGCCGCCTCAATCAGGCGACGGCGAGACATCATCCTATCGGTCATCAGAACCTCCCCAATGGTTGCGATACACACGGACCACCGTGCGCTCAAACCCACCATGCGGCTCACCCTTATGGCGGGCCTCCTCATAGCGCTGCTCGGCACGGTCGAGCAAGCGACCCAGTTGTGTAAAGCGACCCGTCTTCTCGGTCGCCACCATGGGCTGTTGACTCAGGATACGATACGGCAAGTTGGCGGTATAGGTATCGAGCCGGAGCAGCGCCACGATAAAAAACACCGCCGCACCCAACAAAAAACCAAAGCCGTAAAACTGCTGCGGCAAAAGCAACGACACGGCGGTTGCCAGCCCTGCCACACCGGCAAACAGGCCCGAGGCCAGCACGGCTCCCTTGTAGTCGGTAAAGTACAGCAAGATGAGCATCACTGTATTGCCCACGGCATACAGGCCATAACCCACGCACAGCGTGCGAAAATATCCGTGCATAAGGCTGTTAAAGCCCAGCGGCAAGGCCGAGAGCACCGTGGTCTCCAGCGAGATGACGGCCGCGGTCACAAACAGCTGCTTGAGTGCGCAAAACCACAGCTCCCGGTTGAGCGTAGCGAGCATTTCCTCCTCGGCAACCACAATATCGCCCACTACGCCGCCGTCGTTAAACAGGCTGTAGTAGTCGCGGTAGCGCGGATAGAAATTGACCTCGACCGAGACCACAAAGTTGACGGTCGTGACCAGAATGGTCAAAAACGCGATGAGCGCCGGAACATCGTGGTAGGGCGCGCCATAAAATAAGCCCTTGACCTGCACGCCAATGGGACCGGCCCAAATAATCACCAGGTGTGAAAAGAGCCCCAGGTTGGTAAACAGGCCCGTGAGCGCCAGCGGCATAAACTGATCGAGCCACTGCGAAAAGAACCAAGGGCTGCGGTCGCTCTGAGGAAAATACCGGTACAGCAGCACCACGTCCCAGGCGAGCATGACGCCGTAGCCCAGGGCGATTGATGCCAACAGGCCCTCGACCGGCGGCAGCCCCAGCGCCAGCGCGACCAGAGCGAACAGGCACGCCACGCCAATGGCGGCCGCAAAGCTGCACAGGATACCGCGGTAATCCTTGATGGCCGTGAGATAGCTCATGCCGTTCCAGTTGACGATCATAATGTTGAACAGCCACAGACACAGCAGCCCCTGCAGCAGCGTGGCGCCCGAGAACAGCAAAAAGACGCCGTAGAGCACCGTGCCCGCAACCAGCATGATGGCGTTGGAGCCCCAAAATGAGGGCAAGACCTCCTCTTCGCGCTCCGCAAAGAGCATGTCGGCCAAAAAGCGCGTGACCGGCATGGAGAAAAAGCTCGTAAGCGTGAGCGACGCCAGCAGCGTATAGGTCACCATGCACACCAGCAAATCCTGGTTGGCGCGGCCCACGCCCCACAGGCCGCACAGCACCAAGATACCCACCTGGAGCAGCACGCCCAACAGCATGGGGCCCGTGCACACAATGCCGGCGTAGCCATAGGCGCGCATCGTGGCAAACAGACCCTTGCGCCTAAACAGGCGTTTGAGCTCAAAACCGATTCCGGCCACCGGCTACTCCCCCTCTCTGGGCAGGTCAAACGCACGCGCCGTCTCGTCGTACAGTGCGCGATAGTTGGTGAGCATCTGCTCGTGCAAAAAGTACGTGGCAACGCGACGCTGGCCGCGCTCCCCCATCTCAATACGGCGGGCGCGACTTGTGCACATGCGCTCCATGGCATCGGCCAAGCCCTTGCGATACATGGGCGGCGTCACAAAACCCGCCACGCCAAAGTCGTCGCCCGGGGCGCCTTCGAGCAGCTCACGGCAACAGCCCACCTCGGTCGTCACGCAGGGACGACGCGCTGCAAGCGACTCCAGCACGCTGAGCGGCTGGCCTTCGGAGATGCTCGTCAAAATGGTAAAGTCAAGCTTTTCCATGTACTCGACCACGTTGACGCGGCCGGTAAAGATCAGATCGCGCACGCCCAGGGTGTCGACGAGCGCGTGGCACTCGGCACCGTACTCCTCGTCGTCCACGCCGCCCATAATGTGCAGGCGTACCTTGGGCAGGCGCTCATGCAACTCAAAGAAGGCATAAATCATGGTCTTGACGTCCTTGATGGGCGCCAGACGCACCACCGCGCCAATGTCCACCCAGCCGTCATCGGGCTTTAAGGGAATGTCCTTAAAGCGGTCGAACTGGATGCCATTGGGGATGACCAGGCATTTATCCGCATCGCAGCCCATATCGATCTGCGTCTTGCGGGCGTTGTGAAACAGGCTCGTCACGCGGAAGGCGCGACGGTAGATCGCCTCCGAAAGCAGGTAGAAAAAGCGAATCCAGCGGTCCTTAAACGACGGCACCACCCAGTCGGCGCGAATGATCTCTTCCTCGCGTTCGCGGGTATAGATGCCGTGCTCGGTGAGCAGCACCGGCGCATGGTGAACACTTGAGCCCAGGCAGGCGAGCAAGCCGCCATAGCCGGTCGAGATGGCATGGTACACATCGGCCACCGGCACCTCGCTGCCCAGCAGGTAGAGCACAGGCAGCAGCATGGAGCGCATGGTGTGGAATGCGTCGGCAAAAGGCGTGTAGGGGTACTCGGCCAGGCACACGTCGCGAAAGATATCCATAAAGGTGCGGCTCTGCAAAAACGAGAGCGGGTGCACGCGACGGCGCTGGAAGATATCGAACAGCACATCCCAATCCGGATTGGAGAGCGACACCAGGCGACGCAGCGCCTCGCGCTCGCGATCGTTATAGTCTGCCTCTTCCTGCTCGCCCGAAAGACGCAGGGCATCGTCCAGGAACACCTCATGTACCTCGACCACGTTGCTGGGCAGCTCGTAGACAAACTTGCCGCGGTCGGCCGCATGCGCGCCAATCACCCACAGCACAAACTCGTGCTCGGGCATGGCCTGGATATAGCCGTGCATCCAAGTGGACACGCCGCCGTGCACATAGGGGTAGCAACCCTCGAGTACCAAGCAGATTCTCATTTGTCGCTACCCTCCTTGCGCGCAATGGTCACCGTCTTGTCCGTGGCTTTGACCAGGTACAGGTCGCCCGTCAGATGCGTAATCTCGCCACCCGTGACCGCACCCGGCTCGCCGTTGTTGGCGCGGAACATGAGCCACGCCTCGTCATGGAAATTGCCAAGACTGAGTGTCCAGGCATCCGCACTGGTATCCACGCTCACTGTCACGGACGAAAAGCGCTGGATAGCGCCTGAGCATTCCGAGCCGGTCTGGCGGCGCAGATCGGGCGCAGACTTGGTAAGCCAGTCCAGGTAGTCGATCAGGCCGCCCTTGTAGACCTCCCAGCCCTCCGTAGCGCCGCGATCGGGGTCCAACAGGTCGTCCGGGTGCATAAAGTGCGTGCTCACGTAGTGCATGTTGAGCTCGGACACGGCAGCCAGGCGCATATAGGAATCGTCGACCATGCCGCCCGAGACAATACGCGGCTGCTCCACAATGCCGTCGCTCGCCACGCCAAACTCCTGCACGTACGGCAGCTCGGTGCCATCCTCAAAATACGTACTGGCAACGGTCTTAATGCGCGGCACGTCCTCGCCAATAATCTTGCGCGCGCGAGCCGAAAGGATGTTTGACGGTGGCACGTAGACCGAGCCGTGCGCGTTGGGCAGTACCTCGTCCTGAAAGGCGATGAGCTCGTTGAGCGATGCGACGAGCGTCTCCTTGTTCTTCCACGTCTTGTAGTCGTACAGCGTACCGTAGTCGGTGTCCCAGAGCGCCAGCGGCTGATGGTTGTAGCCATGAAAGCCCAGCTCTCCGCCCATCTGCAGCAGCATGCCGCCAAAGTAGCGGAACTGCGTGGTATCGGCCTGACGAGCAGGCTCGGTCTGGTTGACCGCGTCCTCATAGTTTTCGATCATCACGCCGGTATAGCGAATGCCGTATTTTTGCGCGAGCTTTTGTAGATCGGGCCACCAGACCTTGGCATAAAAGTCGGCGATGGAAAGCCCGTAGTCGCGCTTGATGTAGGTGCCGTCGCCCGAGGGCACGGGGCTGGGAAAGTCGTCCAAATAGAAGACGGAGCTGTTGATGACGGGGTAGGCCGTGGCATCGCTCAGCAAGCTGATCGCCGCGGCGTAAAAACCGCGCATGACCTTGTCGTAGACACCGATATTGCACACCACGGTGCGTCCGCTACCGCAGTCATTGGACCAAATGAGCGGGGCGCCCGCATCGCCGGTCTTCGCCCACATATGCGCCGTCTCGCGCAGCGAAACCGAAAGCGACGAATCAAAGGGGTCCGAGAGCTCGTAGCGCTCTCCCCCGCCCAGCATAAAGTCCTCGCTCGGCACAATGCTTTCGGCTTTTACGTAGCCATATCCGGCCGATTCAATGCCAAGCTTAGGAGCAATCACCTGCAGGTAGCTCGAATTATCCGGCGGCATGGCGAGCATAAGCGAACCGCCGGCACTCACCCAACTCATAATATCGGTCAGGTGCGTACCGAGCCCGTCGAGCGACGGCATGAGCAAAATCACGCGATCGAAGGACGTCAGCGAGGGAATGGCATCCGCGCCGTCCAGGGCAAGGTCCACATCGCGGTGCGCGATCTTCATGTCGGGCAGGATCTGGTCAAACTGCTCCTTTACGTCCTCGACGCCCGCTTGGTCGGTATCGGTAATGACCAGGCATCTGGGCTTTTGGCCAAATATCGCCGAGGAGGCCGACACCGCATCGTTGGCGGCAAGCATCCCCAGCTTATGTTGGCCCGCACTGTACTGCACGCCGGCACGCTCCACCAGCAGCACGGCGGCCATGGCAATAAAGACCGCCCACACCACGAGCAGTCCCCTCCAGCGAAAATGGCCCGCACGGTCGCGGATATGTTGCACCACGCTCATCGGGCCTCCTCTCCGTTGCGCCAAAAAGCCAGCTCCTCGCGGTTGGCGGCGCTCAAGTACACATGCTGCTTGTCGATCGCGTCGATCACGCGGTGGACTTCGTCACCGTCGCGGCGCATCACCGCTAGGCGCAGGCAAAGCATCCAAACCTCCTGCTCCTCGGGCACGTCGAGCACCAGCTGGTCGGTCACGGCCTGCGCCTCATCGATCTGGTCGATATCGGCCAGCGCCGCGGCATACCGAATACGCAGCTCAACGGAGTCCTCGCGCTCGCAGCGGCGCGCAAGCAAGCGCGCGTACTGTTGGCGCTGAATCTGAGCCACGCGTCCCTCGGCCAAGCCCGAGTCCAAGTATTCACCAAGAAAATCGCAGTATTCATTGAGATTATGCGCGCTCGGGTCGGTCTTAAAGGCGTGCTCCAGCTGCTGCAGTTTAAGGTCGGACTCCTTGGAGATCTGCGCCACCGCCGTCGCGGCATAGTGCGCCACCTCAACGTCATCGTTAAGCTTAGCCGCCTGCAGCTGCGCCAGATACGCATCGGGCTCCTCGGTAAGCATGGAAAGCATTAGGCGGCGCCGGTCTGCCGGGTCGTTGACGATGAGCGCCTCCTCGAGAGGAATCACGCCTGCATCGGCTTCACGGTCGTGCACCAAGATGCTGCGATGCAGCTCGTCGTTAATGCGCAGCGACTCTAGCGTGGCGTCCTTGAGGTCCGCGCCAAGCACGGCGCTGCGCGCGATAAGCAGCACCACCAGCAGCGGGCCCCACAACGGCACGAGTACCATCACGGCCAACATATGCCCGCGCACCGGCAGCAGGCCCAACTTCATAAGCGTCCACAGCACCAGGCAAACCAGCGCATGAATCAATAGCAAGACGGCAGCAACGACAAGCGAGATCAAGCGACATCCCCCTCGCCATTACCGGTGTCGGCAATGTGCTGCAGCAGCGCCACAATGTCCTCGCCGTCGACGGGCTCCACCGCAATCTGCTTCGCGCTCAGGCGCTCGCGGATAATGGGCAAATCGCACGCCTTTGCCTGGCGCATAAGCAGGTAAAGCACGTCACCATCGACCAGGCCCGCCGCATCGCTCTCGCGGATTGCCGACCCAATTGCGCCCACCAACTCGCCGACAGGCTCCATGCCCGGCACCACGCGCAGGAGCAAAAAGCTCCCCATCTTACCGTCTGTCAGCGCCTGCTCGGCCGCGAGCTCTTGGCCAAAGGCCGCCTGCTTGAGCACGCACGTGCCATCGACGCAGCGTTTATCCTGCGCCACCGCCTCGTAATCGAAGGCACGCCCCAGCGCGCTTTCGACCAGGCCGCACAGGATGCGGAACAGATTTTGGTAATAGAGCGTCATTTGGTTCTGGGCCGCGCGGCGCACAAAGATCAGCACGGCGGGTGCCCCGTCACGCTCGATCGTGTATCCAAACATCGGAAGCCCCGACGTCAGCGCGCGGTTCACCCACAGGCTCGAACGACCTTCGCCGCCCAAAAGGGGCGCAAGCTGATCAAGCGAGAGCGAGCGCGTGGCGTCTTCGGCAATCACGGGACTCGCCGCCACCAGACGTGCAAACGCCCCGCCCGAAACGTGGTAGATCGTCACCGAATCGTTTTCGAGAATCTCACCTATGAGCTCGCAGCACTTGCGGTAGATGTCGCGCGGATTGAGCACGTCAAGCTCTTGCGTCACGGCAAAGATCTTGCCAAAGCTATCGTGACGCCCCACAATCTGGCGCTTGTAGGTGCGCTTGTCCTCGATAGCATCGTGATAGAGCTGCGTGAGGAACATATTGCGATTACGCACAAGCTCGTTCTCGTCACGCTCCGCCTTAATGGCCTCGCTGTTGCGCAGCTGCACGTAGCCGCATACGGCACCCACCACAAAGTACGCGATAAACGGCAGCCAGTTGGACGGCTCGTAGAACAGGCCCTGGAAGGTATAGCCATACTGGGTAAAGTAGCTCACAGCCAAACCCACCGATGCCAGCAGCGCCGCAACCAGACCAAAGTCCAGGCCATACAGCGTGCCGATGAGCACGACGTAGAGCAGGCGATAATCGAGCACGTTGAGCTGGGCAGATTGCGAGAACAGGTGCTGCAGAACCTCGAACAGAGCCCAGGCGACGCCCGTCTCCAGGCATTTAATAGGCAGAGTGCGCATCTGGATGCGGTCGATGGCGGCGCGCAAGGGGTTGACCTTCTTTGCGCGGCCAGCATCCCAGCGAGCCTGAATGGTCGAGAGGTCGCGCAGCAGGTCATAGCGCTGAAACCAGCCGTAGCGCACGCGAACGACGTCGCTGGCGGGCAGGGCATAGCCGGCAGAATCGCCATAGGCAACGGCAAGGTCGGGGAACAGCGCCTTGAGGGCCTCGCCCACCTCACCCGACGTGTGATGGAAGGTATCGGCAACGTCGAGCGTCTCAAAAGAGGCGTCCCAGCTGTCAAAGATGCGGCGCACCAGCACCGCAAGTTCCTCGGCGCACAGCAGGGGAAACGCCGCATCCTCCGCGCCCTGCAAAGCGACCGATCCGGTTAAGCACACGTCGAACAGCGGCACCAAAAACGGATCCTCCAGCGCGGCGGAAGCAGTGTACAGGAAGGGCACGCGCAGAATCTTTGCCTGAACGACTTCGTGCGCAGCGTAGTAGCGGCACAGGTCGTTGGCCGCGCGGGCGATAATGCCCTTGCCCGTTCGACCCGGGACATCGGCGGCACCCTCGGCACCCGCGGGCCCCGCTACATACAGCAGCTGGACCCGGCGACCCATGCACGCACGAAAGACCGAACGTAGCAGCTCGATATCGCCCACGGCATCGTTATGTGGGGTAAGGTAATTAGACAGGTAGACCACGCGGTCGAACTCGTAGGCCTGCTCCAAGTGCTGAAGGAGCTCTTTCCACGAGGCATGGGGCGACGACTCATCGCGGCGCGATTCCGCGGCAGCGACGACCTTAACGTGGTCCCCGGGGAACGCCTTGGCACAAAAGTCATCGTCAACATATGCGGTGTTGCCAACAACCAGCACCTCCATGGCGCACTCCTCCCCTTAATTCCACATTTGTCATAGTCAAACATGCGTATTGTACGCTGTCAACGCGAGCTGGGGCGCCTTTAAGGCTGTTTTAAGAACATTTTCAGAGGATGTGGGGGCCAGGAGAACTAAATAGTGAATCCAATCTGTGGCAGATAAAGCGGCCCCCATACTCCACCAGCAGCGACATTTTCAATAATGCCCCTTGCATAGGAATACAGGTCCTGCATTCCAGTGCTAAGTGCCTCCCTGTCAAAAGCATCGTCATCTAAATCCGCAGGAGCGCGATATATGCCAGAGACGGATATTTCGGAACGGTAATAATGGCCCTCATTGCCTGGTAAAAGCTCAATAACTAAGTTGAGCTGACGAAACCTGACTCCGTTTTCGTCCGAAAATGCACTGGTAATAGCATTTCGGACGTTGCATTCAACGTCAGACTTATTGACGCCCTCTTTCGGAATCATTCCGCCATCAAATGATAAACTGTCCACTTTTCTGGTCACGCATGTAATCAGCGGAGATTCAATGCGTTGCTTCTGAAGCGATTCCATTTACATCTCCAATCGAAAGGCATTCTCATCTGCCAAAGGAGCCGAGTCCCTATAAGCCGGGGCTTCTCCTCCCAGTATCACCGAAAATCGTGACGCATTAAGTCTTGAGGCCATCTCACCAGAAGAAAGTCCCAGATAAGTGCGCACCTCAGGAACATCTCGAATGAGCTTCATAAGGTTATTTGCGGTAATAGATTGTTGCGATGCCCCGTTCTCCCAACGAGACGCCGTGGGCTTTGAAACCCCCAATAGCGACTCAAACTCATGCTGAGTCAAACCAAGATCAGAGCGCAAATCCTTTATATCCGAGGGAGATAAAAGTTCATGAGCCTTAGCATATTGGGAAGCCAGTGCATGGGCAAGCTTAGTCGCCTCTGTGGCAGTCATTTCATCGTTGCCGCACTCGCAAACATAATGCTCAATTCCTTTTACGGTAATTTTCTCGCCACGGTAAACTTCAGTCATTGGCGCCGTGGTAAATTGCATTTCTTTGCCGCATTCCATGCAACGCATGACTCCTCCTTTAATGAATGTATCCATCGATGTTCGCAGACAAAACGTTTAAATGCGCATTACCTTCGGAATCAATTGAAAACTTAACGCACCAATCCTCGTATTCAAAACCTCGGCACACGTAGACATCTGCGTAAACATCATGCAGAGGCCCATCCATGTCGAGCGCGATGGATTTTCTAAAATCGTCAGGCTTCAGATAATCAAATAGGTCAGCAAGGAAATGATCAATGTCCAAATAACCAAACTGATTCATCAGGTGTCTGCGCACCCTACCATTTACAATCATCTTTCCCGAGCGAGCCAAAGACTTCGCTTCGTCAAGTGAATATGTCGGTCGGAGCTTGGTTCGATTCATAACCACCCCTTAGTTAGCATAATGCTAACTATATTCGTTTTGTTGCCAATTGGCAACTCTATATAACGGTCCACACCAGGCGCATTAACGCCCCTATTTTGCGTCTATCCGGAAGTGCGGGATAAGACCGAGATCTGGGGACCAGGCCTCGGTCTTATCCTTCCACATCCTGCGGTTTTGTCGTCAAAATACGAGTTGTGCTCGGAGGTTTTCGACTTATCCCAGCACTTCCGAAATGATGACTCCGTATCGAGTGCTCTAGCGACAAAGGCGGCATCCGCGACAACATCCAGTTGTCGCGGAAACGTCAAAGGGCCGTTGTTGGAAACCGAACAACAACCCTTCTTTGTCTCCGCCTGACGTAGAGTAAACGGCGACTGCATCACTGAGAACATATTACGTAACGTCAAGCGACTCAACGGGGCGACGAATGGCAACGCAGCTGTTCGGCCCCAGTTTCTACCTAAATATAACTAGAGGATGCCCTCCATTGGGAAGGAAGCCCCTTACAAAACTTTGACCCTAACAACCAGGCTTTTTTCGATAGCGATCAAATGAGCAAACATCGATCCATCGGCATAAAAGAAGAAGTGGAGGCCTTGCTTAACATCGATAATTTTAAACTAATTAACGAACCTCCACGAGGCTTTCCCTTAATTACGACATGAGGAGATGCGCATGTCAGAACAGTCACCAATTAGCACTTTCGAATCGTTCCGGCAAACATACTGGACCTACTACTTAGCCCTTGAAGATCGTCTCCTGCAGACAGAGAGATACTGCGCATTCTCGCAGAGGAATACAGAGGCATTTTCAATCGAATACCTCACCTTGCTTTTGTCTACCTGCGGTGAAGTTGACTCGCTAGCAAAAGCTATTGGGACGCGCTTCTTTCCTGAGGCGGATCTAAACAACTGCACAATTTCTAAATGGGGATACTATCTTTGCCAATCTTTCCCAGAGATAGACACGAAAGTCCTCCAATTTAAGAATGGGATGCAATTAAAACCCTTTGATAGCTGGCAACAAACCACAGCAACAAACAAAAGGGGACAAACCATCTATGTAAAAGCGCCAGGCTCAAAGCGCCTCCAATGGTGGGCCGACTACAATACAGTCAAACACTCCAGAGCATCAATCGATCCTGAACGAGGCTTAGCCAATTACGAAAAAGCCAATCAGGGCAACGTCATCAAATCGATGGGAGCCCTTTTTCTGCTCAATAGACTTATGATGCAAATTCTAAATGCCGATGCATACCAAACAATAGAGCGATCGAAGCTTTTCAAACTATGTGATTCCCTAGATGAAACCGAGTCTTTCATTTGCTATGGAAGCGAAGGCGTCCCGCTTGCAATAACGTATGAAGCGCCAAGCGCAAGAATATAGCAGGCTAAAAGCAACAGCGGAAATTAAATGCCATATAGGGCAAAACTGCGATAATCATTGCGGCTTGGCCTTCTGGTATTACTTAGCCGCTCTCTTGTCCAACAAAATGCAGATAAAACTAATTAGCTCCATACAAATAAGATGACGACGAACGCTGCAAATACCAACAAACGACCATCTGGAAAATCCCGAGTCTTACTACTTTCGACCGAAGCGTTTAATTCGAAAACGATCGAGCGCATAATTAAACGAAATAATAAGAACTAACGTCATCGTATAGATAACGAATTGATATATTTCAGATGGCGGATCAGACAGATAGCCTACAAAGACCACTTCCATGACGACAACAGTAAGAAGCGTACATAATCCGATAAACCCCATTCTTCCCACGTCAATGCAAAAGACACTCCGATACTTCAAGAGCAAAAAGGCTGCGACGCCATAGATAGCAAGGAGTGTGACTAAACCTGGTATAAGATTCCAACAAAAGAGGGCAAGAACAACGGGAAACGTCCAAATGGCATTCCCCGCCGCATCTGAATCCATAAACGTATAGCCTTTATCCCTCATTCCGTTTCTCTCCACGACAAGCTGGAGATAACTTCTCAATATCCATCCTGAAAATGATGCAAAATAGATAATGAATAATCGGTCAACAGACCACAAGGAATTATCACCAAAGGCAAGCGTAAGGATGCGCGAGGCGACCGGAAGGGCCGCAGAGGTTAAAACCGTGATCAGGACATCGGAGGTTTTAAACTCACCGTCCCTGCTCTCTGGGGGCTCGTTCACCATTAATCTCCCAACGCAAATAGAAATCAGCATAAGTTCAAGCACCATACCACTTCACCGCATATGCAAATAGCAGGTCTGAGCATTGTTAAACACTAAAAGGGTAAAACCTACGGATGAAAGCTAAACAAGAAGAGACCTACCGATCCTATTTACGGAAAGAATAAGACCGAAGCACAATCTAAGACCACAGAAAGAAGGCGGCCACCATGAAACGAGTCGATGAGGAGCCCACGCCGAAAGCGATTGACAACGCCCTCAGCCAGGACCCGCTTCACCGCAAGAGAGAAATCGAGGACTTTCTAAAGATGCTCATTGCGGTTGAGCCTCCATATACCTTTGTTATTGACGCGCCTTGGGGATCTGGCAAGACATTCTTTGTAAAACAAGTAGCGAGAGTCCTGCAAAAGGCAAATCCGACTCTTGACCACGATTTAGAGACACTAAACGCGACACTAGGAGAAGCCGCAACGGAACTCCCCGCGACGCCATGTCTGCCCATTTATTTCAACGCGTGGGAGGAAGACCATTTCGACAATCCGATCTTGCCCATATTGGCCTCTATCGCCAACGCTGTAGGCGAAGAGAGCGTCAAGGAAGGAAAGGATTTCGGCAAGGGAATCATTTACGTCCTAGAAGCCGCTGCTTCCCTTATTGGATATAGCGGTGACATCAATGGTGCCATTGATAAGTTCAGTGGCGCCGATTTTCTCGCACGGTACAAAGAAGAAAAAGAGTTCCGTGGCAAAATTGACGGACTCATTAAGAATAATCTACCTGAGGTAGCCAACCGAGCCGTCATCTTTATCGACGAGCTCGACCGCTGCCGACCCGAATTCGCCATAAAGGTGCTCGAGCAGACAAAAAACCTGTTTCAGCAAGAAAATATCGTTGTGGTTTATTCGACCGACATTACTCAGCTGGCCCATTCCCTCCAAGGCGTGTATGGCCCAAAATTCGAAGGCAGAAAATACCTCGAGCGTTTTTACGACAAACGCCTAGAGCTGGATTCGATAAAGCTGGCCGATTACCTTCTGTATAAGGGTGTCAGCGCAAATAACGGCTATACGCAAAGTTATATAAACATAACGAATGAGTTGCTCAGCAATAAACAAGCATCGTTAAGAACTTGCAACAGGCTTGCAGATCCAATAAAGAAACAATTGGATTACATCGATACTCACCAGGAGTTTTGTGGAAACGGCAGAGCAAGACTTTTCCCAAACCTATGTCTACTACCAGCTTTAAATATTCTCGCCTACTATGAGCCTCTCACTTGGTACGAAGTCAAAACGAACGCCAATTACAGTGCCGTCTATGAGTTCGCAAAGCACAGCAAGCATTTTATTAAATGCCTCGATATAGTGATTGAAGAAGTGTGGGGTTCAAATAAAGAAGGGCTTCCATATAAGCAAGATATCGAAACCAGGCGCAAACGTTTTGTTGAAGACGTATGCACATTGATATTCATTAACGACTATAGAGATCCGAGAATTGAGGAGCTCAGCAATAGCGAACTTACATACACAAACTTCAATCAAGATTTGTATCGGCGCCTGACGCCACCAGCTGACCATTAGTCCTTAATGCACCGTTTAAACTCATTCTCAGTCAGATAACGCTCAGGAATCCAGACCATTCAGATAAAATTTACGTTTTTATGTCCTTTACCGGAAAGCATAGAAACGGCGCTCAGCCGCAACTGCATTTCGAGCTTCCTTTAGATGCCTCTTCGCTTTTAGGCGTATATCTTTTAGTTGCTTAACCGGATCAACATCAATCTGATCAAAAACGTGGGCCATGTCACCATCGACATATGCAACAAAAGAAGAGCCACCTAAGCTGCCAATCGCCCCATCGTGCTGCGAAAGCACGCGTTCCGTATTCCTACGAACTTCACGTATCCTAGGTTCAGCACATTGCAGAAAATGACAGAAGAGTTCAATCACAAGCTTGTTGTATTCCATGTTCGTATAACGAAAACTAAGGAACGGAGAACCAGACGGATCACACTCTTTAATCTTCGAAATAGTCGTGTCTAAAAAAGCGCGCAGCTTTGCAGAGGTACTGTATTCGCGCATGTCAGCGATTTGGTCAAGATCGAATCGAACCCTGGTAGAGCCTTTTTCTTTCACAAGCGAAACAACGGTTTGACCATGCTGAACGGGATTTCGTATCTCATACATAAACACGTAAAGGCCGCCGCCGTCATACCAAGAAAAAGGCAACTTCCAATAGTCTTTATATAGTTCGTCTTTGGAACCTTTGTCGTATTCACGCATAACGGCTTGCATTCTGTCGATAAGACCTCGGCCAGCTGATACATAATTACAAAAAGCGCCGTTTACAACAATCCTCTCGCCAAAACGTCCGCCGGCAAAGCCATCGGACAAGATATCAGACCGGTCGCATGGAACCAAACGCCTCAATTCACTGTAGTTCCATCGAAATTGTTCATAAAGCTGATTGACCTCCCAGAAAGAACGCACGACATCGGAGTACTCTTTCATTTTGATGACAGAATCGCCTTCAAGTAACTCAATCTTTGAAAGCGCATCGCAGCCTTCGGCACTAACCGATTGAATCGGCAACACATGTACTAAGTCCGCCAAAGAAATTCCTCCAAAAAAAGAAATAACGTTCGAGCATTAATCGATAGGCGAAGTTATCTAGCCGGTGAAAACCACCATTCGTAACGCATCATACTAACGTACCAATGAAGCTTGCAATGTAAGGAAGAACGGCTATCGCAACGTCAACTCCCTTGTCAGACATCCAAGCAAGAACTTTCTGTACGCGACTTTCCGCTTCCTTCTTAGGCTTGTTCTTGACTGTTTCCAAATCGAGAAGTAGGCACTTTAGCTCCCTTTTGAGATCGTCGTTCAAAACGTTTTCCGGGATAGATTGGACCTGCTCGGCAACCTGAGTAATAGTCAGCACATTCGTCACGCTGTTTTGATTAACAGCGCTAGCCTGAATATTCACGGTGTTCATACTTCCTGACACAGACTCGAGAGCGATTTTAGCCCTGTAATGCCTAAGGTGACCCAGTATAAGCTCAAGATCACCACGCAAATCCTCTTCTTCTGAGCCGAACCCGTAACCACTCAGGCCAACGGCAAAGTTCTTAATATCGACCTCGTAAACCCGAACCATACGATCGACGCAGCGTCGACGATCATCATCGTTTCCACTGCTAATAAGACGCTTGCACTCATCAATATCTTCGTCGACAGATGCGAGAGCGAGCAGAATTGGATCACCCTTCAGATTCTTACGCTCCGACTCTATCTGGACAAGGAGTTTTCCCCGAAGCTTCTTCAAATCACCTTTATTATCGTATCTGACCACCTGGCCAGGCACGATCGCCCTACTCTTATCCCTATCAAGCCCCAAAATTAATAACGAATCGGCACTCGAAAAAACGGCAATAATTTCCTTAACAAGATCACCCGCAGAACGGTCGTCATACGCGCGCAGCTCCTCATCGATTCTCGCAATGTAGTATTCAGCTTGTGTCATGAAATCACTTCCGACCTATTAAAAAACCGACTATGCCCAGCCGAATTCCTTCAACGACGCTTCAATCATGTGCCTGATGATGTTATTCCCTAGCTCTCTTTGGACGAGCTCTGTTTCGCCTGGCCTCCCGGAGAGATGCATGCAACTGTTGTATATGGAGCCCAACAGATGGAATGTCTCTGGCACTTCAACACCATGCTCACTCGCATACAGAAGCCTGTCCTCGGTCCCCGTATTAATTTCCAGAAATCCAGGCTTATCTCCTGCCGTCAGCGCCTCATAGTTGAGCCTCTCGACGGCCAATCTGATACCACAGCATACTTCGGATGGAGCGAAGGGCTTTCCAGAGAAATAGTCGCCAAGCTTTGCCTCCATCTCGCTCCGAAACGATGAGGGGCTCTTCAGCTCACCTTTAATCCCCTGCTTGGCGATATACTCCAAGACATCTTCGGAGGCTTTGTCACAGTCAGAGAAATGAAGGTAATGGGAGGAAACCGAGTTATAGATATCAGGGAGTTCTTTTTGGCACCTTTTTCTGTCAACGAGAAGCCTATTCAAACACCCCTTTGCAGAGTCACCCCCTGAATTGGGAATGTATGAGGTATGGAAGTTTTTGAAACGAAAACTCTTAAAAAGACCTGGGTCAAGATGCGTCAAGATGATGACATAGAGGTTCTTCCCGGAACTCTTGAACTGCTTCATCATCTCCAGTAGAAAGTGCTGGGCGACAATCAGATTGGCATCGTCAAGGTAATCGAAAACCTCATCGATAAGCAATAGAGCGTTTTCTTTCTCACCAAACTTCGTCCTTGCTCGAAATAGTGCAACACACAGCTGGAGTACGTCAATCTCGCCGTTAGAGGCCTCATCCCAATCGGGAAAATCAACGACGAGCTGATGGTTCCTGACTTTAGCCTCGACCCCATACCTAGTTCTGTTCAGCAATGGAAGCATCTCATTGATATCATCCTTAATCTTGCGGAATCGAAGGTATGAAACGGCTCCCTTTATATCGCCACGCCTCTTCTCGATAAACCTATTGACCTGTATCGCATTCAGGTAGTTCGAGATATTTCCCTTCTCGGGATACCAACGATCAAGGATTTCCTTGATTGAACTCAGTGGCTTTACAGAAGAAATGTAACTGAGAACTTCATCCTCACTAATATCCCCGCCGATGCCCGTTTCGAGCGAAATGACACCTTTAAAAAAATCATTGACTGCTGCAGCGTATCGGGAACCCTTAGTCGTTTTAAAAGCGGCATCGCAGCTGAGCAGCTCGCTAAGGAACTCATAGCTCTTGAATGCCTCGGCAAGGTTATCCATTCTCCCGCGTAAGATCGACGCATATTTCTGTCGCTCCGCAGTGACTGAATAGTTCAAGCGGACAGTGGCTGGCACCTTCTCGTACAGAACGCACTGTTGAACGCTCATCTTCGTTTGACTGAGAACCCTTGGCCCCACCCGGCGGTTCGTCATATTTGCGTACAATCCCGAGCGGACGACCTGCACGTCTACCCTACTCGCAATTTCATTCGAATCAGCATTAGCACTTAATGTCACGTCGTCGTCAAAAGTCACGGACAAGGAGGCGTCGTCCCAGTCCTCCCCGTTATAACGATCCGCGTCTGCCAATTTTAGCCGCCTGGTGTTAAGGGATGCGAACGCCGTCGCAAGCGAAGACTTACCCGACCCGTTAGGCGCCACAAGAAAGTTAGGCTTGTTCGGGTAAAAATCGCATGGCACGTCAAGATGGTTAATCCCCTTAACGTGGTTGCACGTAATACCGGTAATCTTCGCCATCGTAAGCCCCTCTCTGCTTTACGACACAGTCCTTTCTGTACGCATAGCAGCAATATTACCGCTGCTCTCAGCGTGCGAGCATAGGCGCCTTTATAAAGAATGGACCGATAGCAGTAAGGCGGCACCGGTGCGATCAGGCAGTAGATGGCCAAGATCCTTCACGAGAATCTAACTTAACAGAAACGCTAGACTGAACCCATGCTGACCAATAGAAAGCAAAGCCGGTTTCTTAAGACTGTCAACGCTTTTACCAAAGAAAATCCACCAGCGGTTGATAGATGCTGTCCGCCGATTTACTCAAAGCAATTGAACCTTTTTCAGCACAAAAAGCGACATACAACCTTTATTATTGCCTCAAGCGCTGGCTAGATATCAAACATGAGAGTATCCGAGAACGGTTAGCTATTTGCCAACAGCACATCGGATCCTATTCAATAGAAAACTCGCTGGGCGTATAAGAGAAAGCCAAGAAGGCAGCCCAGCAAATGGCCCACTACTAGAAAGGATGATCATGTACGCAGTTATCACTCGCACACGCTATAGATAAATAGTGGAGGAAAATATGGAAGAAGAAGTCGAGGGTATTCCATATAACCATTAGTTAGCAGACGTTAAAGTTCGTGAATCAGGCCACACAATATGTTTTCAGTTTCAGCTCCAGTCATGAACTGGAGCTATTTTTATCCACCCATTGCTAATTGTTGTTCTTGAATATACCGGAGATTATTGAGCTCAGTTTAGAAACAGCTGACGGCTCCTGAACCTTTAGTCCGATCTCTTTGTTTATTTCATAGCCCCTATCAATTTTTAACTGATAAGTCTGAACCCCACGATCGATCTCACGTTCACGCTCGCCCCATATTTCCATCAGTTTAACAATATGGGTGTAGCTGTAATTCCCAACTTCCCTGCCATTGTTCACGGAGCACAAAAAGGGAAAGACGTAATTAACGGCCCTGAAAAAAGGCCGATGAAACGACGGGTATAGAACCTCCTCATTAGCCAACCCACTATTAACCATTAATGACAGCTGTTCCAGATAATTCGATAACTCCGTAAGCGTTTTATCAAAAAGTAAAGCAAACGTTTCGTTATCAATGGAGGCTCGATCGATAGGCGTAAAAATAGTTGGATGTAATTCTGCGAGCTCTGCATACTTACTGGCAGCCTTTTCAAGGTTTTCACTGTTTGCCAAGTAAGATAGCAAACCTTGTTTAACGTTCGAACTTGACGTACCGGCTATGGAGATGAATTCTTTTTCGGAAAACGACTTTAAAGAATGAACCGATAGGCTCATAACGGCTTGAGCATAAATGGAGACTTCGGAAGAGACGAAGCTGAATAGCTTCATCCTGGGCAGAACTTCGGCCCTAAAAGTATCGGCAAAATTAATGGACCATTCAGAGGCTTTTATATAGCTATCGTTACGCATCTGCTTAACAGCAAGCCGATAAGAACCGATTGCAGCAAAAAGAGCGACAGCAGTCGCAAGATCTGCCAATGCGTTCAAGTCGTTCGACAAAGGTCCAAATAATTCCTGAAGCACAGCGTTTCCCATCAATTAGACGCCTCTACATGAAGCCAATTAATCAACATTGATAAAACGTCATGCACCAGACAATGAACGTATAATAATTCTACTTTAGTTTTCTCGAACCGTATGCGAGCGCAGCCCTTCAATAATCACAGTGAGCCAACCGCGCCTGCGACAGCGCTCAACGACGCTGATTATTTCGTGTCAGCATCAAAGGACTAATTTGTATAAGACTGATCGTCGATTATGGTCTTTCTACCCAAGCATTCCAGCTCCGCAACATGTCCCCCATCTTCATCCTTCACTACTTTCAGCTCGAAGGATTGCATGTATCTGAAACCTAAGCAGTCATAGAAAGCAATTCCAAGCTCATACTCCCCGATCGCAGAATCAGTTTGCGTATCTATGAAAATACCAAGGTAAAAACTCTCCCCATGATCAAGCGTCAAGGATCTAACACCTCGCCAAACCGCGCCTTTGCGATTAACGCCGACCTTTACATTGTTGGCGCAACCAGGGCCAACGTTCTTGAACCTCAATGGAACATAAATTGTCGGATTGGGCGTTGCGAGGCTAAGACCCTCTATTGATTCAGATAGATAACTATGTGTAACACGTTTTCGCTGTTCGTTGGTAAGACCGTCTTTATACTCAATTGCATTTCCAATTAGCACGTAGGTATCACGTTCTTCACCCTCGTAATACCCTTTGGAATCACTATTTGACACCGCATCAGAAGAGGCAGATTCTTCAGGATCTCCTTCATATTGCGGAAGCATAAATGCCCAGCCTATTTTATTTTTCTGCGTGAGCATAATCATTGAGAAATAAGGTGCAGCGCTCATCCTGCTCTGCGTCCGTTGTTGGTCCCAAGCATCAACGATACCGTAAACAATGCCCAAAAGGGCAATAAACGCTGCCCCCATGGTCCCACAGTAGCCAAGCATCTCGCCGGCACTCCACGGTGTTCTAATAACGACTTGTTGCGCGTCAACTGAATACAGGAACGCTATAACAAGTGGTGGAAGAAAGATAATGACCAGACTAGCTATAAATAGATTGGCAGCCTTCTTACTAAAGGCAAAGGTTTTGCCTAGCCGTTTCTTAAAGCCTTCCTTCATCTTGCCTCCCGATAGAAAATAGGATGCCGCGAAAAGCACCAATATGCAGCCAAAGAATACGCCCACAGAAAGCAATTGTAAGCGCAGCATATATGCCAACAATTCACCACTATCAAAAAGCTTCATCAGGCAGCAGATTGCCATTTGAACGCCCCAAACAAGCAAAGTGAAGTTGGAATCATTCACAGAAGAGGAGGGGGCGCTATCGACCGAAACCCAAAAGCCGCCGAACGCCAAAACAGGATCGCCGAATAGAGGTCATTAATCCAAACCGTAAAGCTACTTGCTAACTACATTTTCTAGACCTAGAATTAGGTTTAGAAAATGTAGTTGATTGGAGATAGATGTTTGCTCGACAGCTTGACAGTTTAACGCCAAAGGGTCACCTCCGACCCTGCTTTGCAACCCCTTCTGATGTGCATCCGGATCTTACCGAAGATATGTTCAGAAAGGCACTGGAGTATGCACGGGACTCCACGACGGTTATGGATAACGGCTTTCTTGCCCCAACGGCACGCGGAACCTTTATGTATCACATCTCAATTGCCGAAATTCGTGAGTTAATGGCAGAAAAGGGTTGGAAGTCAGAAAATGTAACAAATCTCCCCTATACGATCTCGCCTGATGGGTCCGTCAAGATTACCGTCGCCACAGGCAGCGCCTCAACTGGCGTAAATGGGGGTTTTGGCCCAAAGCTAAAAGAGAAGGGCAAGACGCCATCAGTCGTAGACGGTCAAATGACCCTATTCGATCCAGATAATTATGTCGTCGATCAACAAGAAGGGAAATTGTGGTACTTGGTATTCTATGTGGACTATTGTCACCAGGAGATTCGCATGGAACTCTCTAAGCCACATTTTGACGAAAACAACCAGGTCGGTGGATGGATTAAACGCATCATTATGAATCCCATTCCGCTGCAGAACGTTCAGATTTCACTCCCGCCCGACGAAGATATACCGACCATCAACATTTCGCCCATTGAACCAAGTGAACCCGATGTAGCGGTTAGATAATAGCCAAAGCGTTCATGCGGACCCCCATATCATAAGAAATGACAACCGCTTTGAACCCACTATCCGAATGAGGAAGTAAATGGAAGGCACACGCCTAACTCTTGCGCGAAAAATGAGAGGCTTTTCGAAAAAAGAGCTAGCCGAGCTTGTAGAGGTCACGCCCAAGTCTATCGCCGACTACGAAAAAGACATTACTAATCCAAGTACCGAAATCGAGCAGCGCTTGATACGGGCGCTGCGTTTTCCCGAAGCATTTTTTAATTTGCACACAACGGAGCCCATGTCAGAAGAGGCTATTTCATTTAGAGCAAGAACTAAGCTCAAAAGAAGTCAAAAAGACATTGCAACCGCCGAGGCAACGCTTGCAACGGAACTATCCGACTGGTGCAACACCAAGTTCAACCTACCAAAAACAAACGTCCCCACCATAGAGGGCATAGACCCCGTTCTCGCCGCAGAAATGCTTCGTAAAGAATGGAAAATGGGAGACGGCGCTATCCCTAATTTGCTAGCCCTCCTTGAGAGCCACGGTATCCGTATTTTCTTTGCCGGAGAGATTGGAAACGAAGTTGACGCCTTTTCGTACTGGGAACCAAAAACCCAATGTCCATATGTGTTTCTCACGACTTCAAAGAGTGGTGAGCGGCGCAGAATGGATGCGGCTCACGAACTCGGGCATCTAGTAATGCATCGAAATCTCGACATGGGGACGTCAACTACAAAAGAAATCGAAGCCGAGGCGAACAGGTTTGCCTCGGCCTTCCTAATGCCTAAATCAACTATGCTGAAATATACGCCCAGAAGCTTCAGTCTGCGGGACGCAGTAGTCCTTAAAAAGCAATGGAAGGTATCTGTGGCAGCATTTATCTTTAGATCACACGACATTGGCTTACTCACGGATTGGCAGTATCACAATCTTTTCAAGCAATTAAGCGCGGCAGGATGGAGAACGGATGAGCCCAATGCGATAATTCCGGAACAATCCGAGGTAAATAAGCAGGTCATTAATCTGCTCTTGAAAATGCCGCAAAAACTTAGCACGGCAACCAATGAAACCGCATTGCCCCTTGAGTTGTGTTATCAGCTGCTAACCGGAACAAGTGCGCAAGTTGTACTAGGTGGGAAAACGCACGCAAGAAAAGTTTGCGAACGAAAGGCCAATCTAACAGTAGTTCAATAACTATAGAATTATTCGGCTGCATGCTTTAAGTCCGTTCCAAACGATCACTTAATCAGACAAAGCGAATTTGAAGCATGCGGTCAAAATCAGATAGCATATCAGCCAACAATAATTGAAAATGAAATCGAAGCTCTCCCGAGGAGCAAACGTTTTATCTATATTGAATTACTAGGCCTCTAGTGTTTAAAGCCGTTGACTAGAATTAACTCTATGTCTGAAACAGAAAAATAGTGCTCGCCAACTATTTTTCGCCAAACGGTTGCGTGATAATTCAAAACAGAACACGCGTTGTAACTAATTGATTCTAATACCAATCACACCAGCCTCAAGCATATCCAAACCAAGCGTGGAGCAGCGGTTTCATGCGTAGGAGAGAAACCGGGGTGCATGATAACGCGCTCACTCGAACCTTGCTGCTCCACAAGAGGTCTGCGTGCCCCGGCACGGTGTCGCCGCTGCCGGGGAACAGAAGCGCTGTAGATGTTCACTAAGAAGTGGTCCGAATGTTCGCTGGAAAATGAGCACCGTGAGCACGAAAAATTGAGCAGTTTAAGCAAGAGGGCCGCGCCCCGGGGACCGGGGGCGCGGCCCTCACCGCATGGTTTCCCGGGGCGGTTACTTTGGCGAACCGGCCCGTGAAGGGTGGAGGAGATGACCGTGCCCCTGGACAAAGTGAATGATATACGGTCGATGGACGCCGCCGGGCACTCGAGATCCGAGATCGCCCGAGTGCTCCGCGCGAGCCGGAACACCGTGGCGAAGTACGCCGCCCACTCGTCGAGCCATTGGTAGAGAGTCTGCCGAAGGGTTACCCCGACTTGCGGGTCGTGCGCATGACGGACCCTACGCATTCTTCGACCATCTCAACGGCCTTGCGCTTTTCCTCTTCCGTGTAGCTCGTCATCTGCGAACTCCTAACCGGACCGGTTCGGTCCAACTATTTGTCCGCGCCCCCATCTCAGCAATCAAGCAATGCATTCATAGAGCTCCACAAAGCATCCAATAGGTTATCAGCAGATTCTTTCGTCAAGCCCTTCGCAAAGAGATACACCTTGAGCTTAGGCTCAGTACCACTCGGACGAACAAGTACACGAGACCCGTTCGAGAGTCTCCACTCAAGCACGTTGCTCGGCGGCAGTGTTTGAACGGGCTCGTCAGGTAGCGAATTCACTATTGGCATAGGCGCACCCGCTTTGTAGTCAATCACATGGTCAACTGTCAAGTTGGCGATCTCGGTAGGAGCTCCCGCGCGAAATCTGTCCATAAGCGCAGCCATTCGCTCGGCACCGTCGACACCCTCGTAAGCTCTCGTTAACTGCTTGCCAGACCACCAGCCATAGCGGTCATACAAGTGCGCCATGGCATCAACCAGATCAAGCCCATCGGCCTTCAGATCCGCGGCCATCTCGCACACAAGCATACACGCTTCGATGCCGTCTTTATCGCGCACGTGCGTTCCAGACAGATACCCAAGGCTCTCTTCAAGGCCGAACAGGAAATCTCCCCGTCGACCATCCTGCTCAAGGAGCCCGATCTGCTCACCAGTAAACTTAAAACCCGTCAACGTGCGTCTGAGCTCTAAGCCATACCCATTTGCCACATCATCTGCCATGGGCGTTGAAACAATCGTGGTGACAGCAACTTTTCGGTCAAGCCCCTCCCTCGAAGCAGCCCGTCGAGCAAGCCAGTCCAGCAATAACACGCCAACCTGATTACCCGATAACGTTATATATTCACCGCCATGGCGAACAACAACCCCCACTCGGTCAGCATCGGGATCCGTCGCCAAGGCAAGGTCGCATCTCTCTCGGCTCGCGAGATCAATAACAGCCTCCATGGTCTGCGGAACCTCGGGGTTAGGCTTAGGACACGTTGGGAAGTCACCGTTCGGCTCGGCCTGTTCCGCAACGACATGAAATGCACCCATGCCCATATTGCCAAGCACGCGCTGCACACACACAAGGCCGGCGCCGTTGAGCGGAGTATACGCGACTGATAGGTCACTGCAATCAATGCCCTGCGAGCACGAGAGCGTAGAGCTGACATAACGGTCCAAGACATCTCCACTGGCCCACGCAGTCAAACCAGATTCAATTGCCGCATCGAAAGGCTCCGCGCAAACATCGTCAAAAATATCAACAGAATCGATGGCAGCCTGAATTTGCCGGCACATCTCTGTTGTCGCCTGGCAGCCATCGGGCCCGTAGACCTTGTATCCGTTGTACTCAGCCGGATTATGCGAGGCGGTAACGATAATGCCCGCCGAGCAGCCGAGGTCTCGAACAGCGAACGACAGAACCGGCGTGGGAGAGGGATGCTCGAATACCACGGAGCGAACTCCGTTTGCAGCGAGCACCTCAGCGGCACGATGAACGAATTCCGGGCCGCCGTGGCGCGAATCCCGTGCAATAACAACCAGCGGTTCATCAACCTGCGAGTTGAGCCAATTGGCGAGACCTTGAGTAGCCTTACCCACCGTCCACACATTCAACCGGTTAGGGCCCATACCAATCTTAGCGCGCAAGCCACCAGTACCGAAATGGAGGTCACGAGCGAACGCGTCCTTTAGAAGCTGAGGATTAGACGCGAGGGCATTAAGAGCCTCCCGATCCTCATTACCGTCCATCGCTTCCAGCCAGCGATCAAATTCGTTTTCGATAGATACGTCGTTCACCGTCATTCCCCCGTCGACGAGTCCATAACCCTAATTGCTTACAAGATGCGAAGAGCTTATACCTCTATGAAAATCTCACTGATTTCCTTGCGGTGGCTATACGGAACCATCGTGCAATCCGGGTAGTAACCGGCACCCAAGACAACCGCGATGCGCTCGCTGTCCTTAAGGTTCAGCAGCTTGGAAATAGCCGCCTCCTCGGCACCGGTATTCCCCCACTGCAGGAAACACGACCCGATTCCCTTGAAGTGGAGAGCGTCGGCGAATCTCATGGCAACAAGACCCGCATTTAAATAGCCCTGATTGCGCTCTCCATAAAAGGTGAACGCGTTGAGATCGAACGTCACGACAAAGAGCGTGACGGCGTCCTTGTCAAACCCACCAAGACCCATGAGCGCATCTTTGAGCTTGGACGCCTTTGCGTGATCGGTAACCTCGAGAATCTTAATCATCTGCCTGTTGCAGGCGGTAGGCGCATACCGAGCCGCTTCCACGCAATCAAGAACATCGTCGCGCTTCAAGAGCCCGCGCTTAAATTCACGAACAGAATGACGATCTTTGATAACGGTCGCGAAATCATCAATGCGATGCGCCGTCGCATCTTGAAGCGTGTATTCATGAGCGCCGACAGGGACCGGTTCGAAAGAGGCCGGAATCGTCTTCAAGAACTCGTTCACGGCTTTATAGCCGTCTTCCTGCTGCCAGCCATGCTTATCAAACAGGTCTTTCCAAACCAAAAGAATGCTGACGCCCATCTCATACGCCGTCGATACCTTCTGGTTCTCGGAATACGTCTTCAAATAATCAATCAGCTCTCGCACCTTCTTCTTGCCGAAGGGACGAAGGCTCTGAGAGCACATGCCCTTTTCTAAGCTGTGAACGATCAGAAGCACGTGATAATCAACACACGCGTGATCCGACATCGACTCCGCGTAGTTGGCGACGAATCGATTCGCATCGGTACGCATCTCCCTGCGAACCTTATGTGCCTTCACAACCCTACGCAGGGCATCAATTGATTGCAGCTGCTCCTTAACGGACATTCTTTTTTCTCCTTACGATTGAAAGGCCAAATTCGAATAGCGTTTTGTCAAATACATGCGCCCAAAGCACCGTCAAAGGAATGAACAGAATCGAACCGACAAAAAGCTGAAGGATCAACGTCAAAACAGAGATACCAAATACCCGTTGGACTAGTAATGCCGGAAGTGCGCTTGCAAGTCCAATCAGGTAGTACGGCACGCTGGCAAGCACTGCCTTTGAGTAATCGAATCGTGACCTCAAACGGAAATATTGATAAAGCGGAACGAAGCTTTCAGCCACTAGGGACGCTATAGCCGCACCCAACGCAGCCAAACGAGGAATCAGCAATACATTGATAAGCACGTTCAAAATACTGCTGATAAGAGTGGACTTCACATAGATGTCATCAATTTTGCTCGGAATGATGTACTGCATTCTGATGACATTGCCTAACCCCATGGCAATTAGAGCAAAACCGGACAGACGCAAGATGTTGGCACTTTGGCTGAACTCAGCACCAAACAAGAGGTCAATCAAACTGTCTGCAACTGCGAACAAGCAAAACGCCATCATCGAGGTCATTATTGCCATGAGCCTTAGGGAGAGGGAGATATAGTGCTCGATTTTCGCCGAGTCCCCCTCAGCCACCAATTTCGACATCTTCGGCATCATGACTGAACCGAAAGAAGCAATCAGGCCTGACAGGCAGTAGACGATTTTCTCTCCATTATCAAAAATACCCGTCTGAACCATGGTGCTCATCGCACCCAGCATCACTCTGTTCAACGACCGATATACATTCAAAGCAAGCGTTGGGATTAGCAACAACGAGCAGGGAAAGAGGTGCTCTTTGAAGTCCAACAGATACTGAGGAAGGATTCGTACACGCTTCCTCAGTCCTATCCAGTTCGTAAGATAGCCGCACACATATCCGCTCACCATGATCAATGCGTACAGCGGCGTGTCGCTCTTCGTTTTCACGAACAGGAAAATCCCGGCGACGCTCAGCAGCTTGACCGTAATATTCCTGATGGAAACACGCCGAAAGTCCTCGAGGCCAAACCAAAACCAATCGATATCTGAAAAGGTGCCGACCACCCAAATCAGAAACACCAAGGCCATGATGAAATGTTCAGAGGAAAAGCAGAATGCGTAAATGGCATAGCAAACCGAAATCAAAACCGTCGAGCAGCACTGAAGTCCAAAAAGACGCGAGAACAGCTGATTCAACGCATCCTGATTGCCACGTACTTTGGCGATTTCCCGCGTTCCATAATTGGTAAGCCCGAGCTTGGCAATAAGAATCACGAATTGCGCGATGGAAAACGAATACGCGTAGATTCCAGTACCCTCAGCGCCGATGATTCGAGCAAGGTATGGTGCCGTCACAAGCGGCAATCCCATATTCAGAATCGAATACGCTGAGTTATAGATAAAGTTCTTTTTTGTGCCTACTGCCATAGAGCTAATCCTGAACACATTTCTCGAGATAGCCAATAGAGCTGGCTCTCAACTCGCTAAATTTACTTTCAACCGAGGTGTAATCAATATCCTCGTTGAGAACGGCTTCGATTCCCGCACCGACAATTCGCTGATCCAACGCAAGGTCATGCAGCAAGTTCTCAATCTTTTTCTTTTGATAGTCAAGAACGACAAACCGCTTATGGAAAATCAACGAGAACACCGTACCGTGGAAGGTGTTGGTGACAACAGCTGATGCGCCATTAAAGCAGGAAAGAAAAGAAACGACGGTCGATTCATAATGCATATCAGCGAACGGCATACGGCGACCAAGTGACACTATTTTCAAACTGTTATCGGCTGCATACTGTTTGATCTCGTCGACCACCGCAGCTGAAGGCGTATCGAACAGATACAGTAGAAGATAGGTGCCCGCTTCTTCCATTGACCTACAGAATCCCTGATAAAAACTTCGATCCTTCAACAGCGTGGGGTCGCACACCTTGCACGGCACCCGATCCGCCCGAGAAGTGATGTACTCGAAGGAATAGTCATCCCTAACGCTGATGTTCGCGTACTTCTTTATGGACTCACATGGATACTTCAGCGAATCCAACGTTTCATAGGGCGAATTCGCGATTGAGGCTGCATAGGTGACGATCTTAGAACCATCCCATGGCAATCCCCAGAAGACATCCTGGGACTCCAAGAAATATGGCGACGTTACATCCCAAACGGTATCGCTGCCAATGGAAAGCAAATCAAAGCGTTCAGCTCCACTAGGATCGACGATGTGAAAATGTTCACGAATGAACTGCCGGGAATCTCGATACCTTTTAATAACGGCGCCTGGACTTGACCTAGACACCAAAGCCTTTATAACGTCCTTGAATTCCTTCTTGTAAGAAAGCGCTGAGAGCTTATTGATCGTAGAAATGAATGACACATTGCATCCAAGTTTGCTGTACGCATCCTGCATCGCAAGCGCTTGAAGCACGCTTCCGCAATTGGTGCTATATATGACTGTAATGATTCCGACGTTATGCTTCATGAGCTCATCGGCCTCCTTATCGCTTGCTTAAATAGGGTTTTCGATTTACCGCACCCTCAGGAATGTCAACGGTCTCTGAGCCATCCATAGCCTTCTCTTGAGAAACGTTCATGCACATAACCGCAAGATAGAAGGTTACCCAAACACTGAAATAATCAAGAATATGCGATGTAATGGCAACGAAGACGAGATACAGCATCATAAAGAAATGCCAATAGTTCTTCTTTGAGAATTCCACAATGCCGAAGGCGAAAGATGCGATTCCCAGAAATCCCGTTTCCAAGTAGATGCCTATAGTGTCGTTGTGAAGAATACCGTTCCACACAGTACCGAAATGCGATGAAGCGTACCCGGCTAGATAGTAATTAATCGAACCATAGCCATTAAAGTCGCCAGACATACCCGATATGGCAAGATGATAGATGGTTGGACGGCCAGTCATCTCAGCGTTAAGGTCAATTCCAAAGGAGCTATACAGCCATCCCATCACGTCATACCTGTAAAGCCACATCAGCACGAATGGGCTCAGAACTATCGCAACCATAACGAGCACGCGATAGACGCGTTTCACATCACCCTTAGGCACGCGACTCGACAAGACAAATGCAACCGGGGCGAGAATGAAACTAAGGCGCTTCATCGAAAGCATACAGAAAAGAAAACAAATAAAGGCCTTTCCTTTCTGCTTCATCGCCAGAAAGAGCATCTCCATGATTAGAAAGTCATGAGCAAGAGAGGATTCGGTCGCCGCCTCGGAATCAGACCAGTTTATTGAGAGAATGCTACTTAAGGACAGATTGTCAGCATTCATAAAAAGAAAATGACAGCAGAATCTGACCAAGAGGACGTTGAAGTAATAGTTCCAATCCTCTTCATCGACCGAATTAGCAAATAGCAGGGCATTGATAATCGGCAAACCAAGGCGTCCAAGCGCAGAGAACAGGAACCCTCGTAACCCATCATGCATAATCTGAATTGGAATTGAGATGGCTCCAAAAACGACGATAAAGAAAAGTATGTAACCGGCATACTGAAATCCGCGTATTTTAGCGGTGCCTCTATATACAAAGATAATGCCGTTGGCAGCACAAAAGAGCAGCAAAGTAGCCATATATAGGGCCTGTGACGCATACCCAAGCATGTAGGCAACATAAAGCAGGTTGTAGAGAATGAACAACAGGAACCTAAACCCCGACTTCGGAAGAAGCGGGGTGTTCAAAGCTCTCTGAATAATACTTGTCATCGTATTCATATTCGTATTGCGAATCACGCTAGCCAATGTGGCTCAGACGATCCCTCAGCAAAGCCTGCTTTTCGGCACACAGACTTGCAAGCTCACGCTGAATATCAGTGAAATCGATATTCCGCACACGGGAAGACCATTCCTGTACATCAGAACAAATAAGATCGTTGGCACCGACAGCATTCAACAGAGTTGTAATCCTGGTACTAAAGTGAGAAGGAAGCGTTACAGCAACCGGCTTATTAAAGACGAGGGAAAACACGGTTCCGTGGAAGGAGTCAGTGAACACACAGTTTGCGCCCTTAAAGAGCCCAACCCATTCATGGACATCTGGAGCGATGATGTTTTGGCAACCGGGCTTAGTCTGATAGGGCATCGTAATAATCGACTTGATCTTCAAGCCGTGTTGCTTTGCATATGCACGAGCACAATTCGCCGTGTCGCTATCTCCATGGAGCTGATACAAAAGAACATAGTTCTCTTCGTCAGTATCCTTAGCAAAGTGGCTCCACGTATCCGGCGAAACAAGAAGCGTCGGGTCGAGCATCAAATCGACGTCTGAATAGCCCATTTCCCGAAGCAATTTGATTCCTGACGTCTCTCTTACGGACAAGTAGGTATATTTCGAGAGCTGATTGTTAATGAAAGCTGAATCTTCCTCATTAAAGGATGATTTACCAAAACTCGAAGCAATCGAAATGCATGTGGAACCGCTAGGTGCAAATGCAAGGAAATACGAACGATCGAACTTCTTTGTATAGTAGTTATTCCAAACCTGATCGCTACCCGAACAATAGATATCCGCCTCCGGGAGATCATCCTTCAATTCCTGGCACGAAAAGTATCTTTTGTTCGTAAGAGGCATTTCTCTATCGATGAACCTGTCGAATGTAGAAATCCTCTTACGATTTCCCAGAGACTTGAGGAATGCTTTGGCAACCCGAATTGGAAAGGCCGAATTCATATTCGACACGTCGTTAAACAGATTTCTGAACGTGCCATAACCCAATATATTGTTGGGGCAATAGTCAATAATAATCGGCTCAAAACCAGCATCCTTAAGATACTGGACAGTCGCATACGCTTGCAGCGCGGCTCCGTAGTTATAAGCACGATGATACGTCATGATAGCAACTGACTTTTTGGGCATTAGATTCCCTTCCCTCATTTCGTTTTTAAGCCGAATGTTAACGACCTATGATTAGTGAATTGTTAAACGCTGCGAATACCATCGATGCAGCCACAGCAATCGTTTTTATAGAATCAAGCCCATACCGCCGTCGAGCTCTTCGCGCATTTGCTGCATTCGATCGTACGTAATCGATGCACGAAGGAACTCTGACCCATAGACCCCTCCCCCGGATTTGGTAACCTTTTTCGTCCGCTCTTCAAACTCCTCCACAGTCATCAAGACCTTAGCGGGAGACCCAGCCGCAACGACCCCATTGGGCAGACTGCGCGTAACGACAGAATTGGCACCCACAACGCATCCATCACCGATACGAACGTTCGGCATCACGATGCTTCCGTAACCGATAAACACGTTGTCACCGACTGAAACTTTGCCGACCTTCGAGTACCCAACGAGCTTCTTTGTACTGCCATCGTGGGCAAGAAGGCAGACATTGGATGCAAAGGTGACGTTATTGCCGATTTCAATCAGCCATGGGAAGTTGGCATCGATGTTGCAACCCTTTTCCATCTGAAAATCGCTACCAACAACGAGCCCATGTTTGACCAGTCGCTTAAGGTAAAGGGCTTTAAAGGCGTTTCGAATGAAACCTAGCATAGGCTTTGATACAACTCCTTAACCTGCTTCATGTGAGCATCGAGAGAATAGGTGGATTCGATAAGGTCGAAAGCGGCTTCGCTCATCTGCTTCCGATCGTCCGCATCGTCCAAAAGAGAAGTAAGGGCATCGCCAAGCGCATCGATATCACCTGGCTCAATCAACACACCGTTAACCCCCGATTGAACCACTTCGGGAATAGCCGCGATGTTCGTGCTGACTGTGGGAATACCATGCGCCATCGCCTCAAGAATGCTCATGGGAAGCCCCTCATTGTATGACGGCAGGACGTTCAAGACGGCGTCGTTCAAGATGCGTTCGCGCTGCTCCGAATCGACCCAGCCAAGGCACGCGATGCGATCAGATAGCCCAAGCTCATCGATCTGGTTGCGGGCTGTCTCAATATCACCGTCGCCGCAAAGGGCGACATGGTATTTGCTGTCGATTCGAAAGGCTACGGTGCTAAACGCCTTGATCAGATCGAATGTCCCCTTGCGCTCACCAAGCCTGCCCATGAATACAATGGTATCTGCGTCAGGGTTGTAGAGATTCCTCCCGTAAGTGGGAACAGCATTGTAGAGGACCTTGAAGCAAGCATTCGGAAAATGCTGTTCCATGGCGTGCTTGATCGAGTCGGAAAGCACAAGGTTCACATCGACATCGTTACACACCTTCTCGACCTTTTCCTGCGCGTCTGGACTCAGACCCGCAAAAAACGGTTCGAACTCGGCTGCATGATGGTGAAACACAACGGGGATACCGTTCTTCTTTGCCTCTTCCGCGATCATTGCCTTCCGCCAAAAACTGCCCCGTTCGGCAACATGAAGGTGAACCAGGTCGACTTCGTGCTTCCTCAGCATATGACGAATTTTCGGGAGCGTCAGCGCAAAGTGAACTGCAACACGCACCTTATTACCCGGAACGTGGGTTGGAACAAAATCGATGTTGAATTCGTCCCAGTCAGGGTATGACAGATAGTTTTTGACAACGGAGACCATGCCACCCTTCACATCTAGAGAGGAGCAGCACATCAGCACCCGTATTTGAGAGGCATTGGATTTCATCTAGCACCCAGCCTTACGGTATTTGAAGATGAGTGGAACGATCTTAAGGTCATCGACCAGGTAGCGCTTTGCCAAACGCGCGGGATCCTGCGTGATTCGATAAAGCCACTCAAGCCCGCACTGCTGCATCCACTCGGGAGCTCGGGTCACGTTACCCGCCTCGAAATCCAAGCTCGCTCCCAATCCGAGCATCAGCTTCGCATGAATACGATCCCGATAGTGATGAATGAACTTCTCTTGCTTAGGGCAACCGAGTCCCACGATGAGAATGTCGGGAGCAGTCTCATTGATTTGGCTAATCGCCTCATCAACTTTTTTGGAATCGCGTTCGAAGCCATAATCGGGAGACATCGTGCCCACAACACGCAATCCCGGGAACTTAGCTGTTAAGTTGTCCGCCGCCTTCTGAGCAACACCAGGTGCCGCGCCGAAGAAGTACATCGTGAGACCACGCTTGGAGCACTCGGAGCACAGGGCGGGAAACAAATCGGATCCGGAAATCTTTTCTTTTATCGGGCTACCGTATCCCTTGGATATCCAGATGAGCGGCTTTCCATCCGTCAGGATAAGGTCCGCATCACGGTATACGGCACGCAGCTCATCGTCCTTTTCGAGCTGCACGATATGATCAACGTTAGGCGTGACGACGTAATTTCCCCGTCGCGATCCAGAAGCCAATTCGCAGCAACGCTCGACCGCATCATCAAAGGTGATGTTGTCGACCTCGGTATTCATGAACTTCAAGCGACTCAATTCGACTCTCCCCAATGGTTGCCATACCGCACGCTATCGCTCTCGACCAAAATATCGCCCAGCTGGATTTCTATGGCGTTGATGTCGGTACGCGCTAGCAAAGCGTGACGAACACCGGCAGGAATCTCGACAACGCTTCCAGCGACCACGGGGCGCTCGCGGCCCGCGAGCGAAAACAGACCCTCACCTGATACGATGGTCCACACCTCTGAACGGTTAACATGGCTTTGCTCACAAATCTGACTACCCGCCCGAACGAAAATCTCCTTCACAATCGTTCGCGAGCCATCGCGATAGGAACCTGAGTCGACAACCCGGTACGAGCCCCATGTCATGGCCTCTTGCATAGGACGGTCCTCGGCCGCCTCTTTCACCAGCGATTTAATGTGCGCGGATTCTTCTTTTCCGGACACCAGGACTCCGTCTGGCGTTGCGACCACCACGGAATCATGGAGCCCTGCGATCACCACGGGAATGCGTAGCTCATTGATGGCATGAACATCAGAGCAACTGTCTTCGTCAATGGAAACCCGTCCGCTTACAGATTCGCCCATCTCCTCGGTAAGTGTGTTCCAAGTACCAAGGTCCTTCCAAGATCCAGCATACGGAATAACGGCAACGGATTCCGCCGTCTCCACCACCTCGTAATCGAACGAGTTCTTTGGAAGCTCAGCATAACGCGACTGAAGGTCCTCATAGCTTGTATATGATCCATACTGAGACAGGATGTCGAGAACATAACCAAGGCGGAATCCAAAGACGCCACAGTTCCAAAGAGCCCCACGACCTATGAGCTCGCTCGCCTTGGCCTCATTGGGTTTCTCGGTAAAGCACTCCACCATCCGCGGGGAGCCCTGTGATTCAGAGGGAACGATATAGCCGTACTTCTCGCTCGGGTAGGCAGGTTCAACGCCCAGTAGCACGATGTCTGCAGCATTCGCCTCGATTGCCGATGCGACATCTGCAACCTTTTGGAAGTAGGCATCCTCGACATAGGAATCGATGGGCATCACGATAACCGGGTCGGCAAGACCCGCACCCTGCTTTGCCAGTAGGTGCTCGCACGCAAGCATGATTGCAGGAGCGGTATCACGGCGCTCAGGTTCCACGACCTCAGCATAGTGACCCTTAACTTGCATCTCGAGAGCACGAACCTGTGTCGCACAGGTTGCCACAGTTACATCCGCGCCGGGAACAACGCGTTCAATCTGGTCGAAAGTTCTCTGCACCATCGATACATGGTTACCATTGGCATCGCGCAACACTTTAAGAAACTGTTTTGATCGCGCATCATTCGAAAGGGGCCAGAGCCGAGAACCCGAACCACCTGATAGCAAAATGATATGAATAGCTTGGCGCATCAGCACGCACCATCCCCGGTAAACACCTCAAGCACGGTGAGGCAGATAATTTTGAGATCCAACAGGACACCCCTCTTTGCGATATATTCCAGGTCGCGGCGAACCATGCCGTCGAACCCGGTGCTGTTGCGCTCCATCACCTGCCAGAGGCCCGTGATGCCGGGCTTGACGGCAAGACGCTGCAGGTCGAACTCCGTGTACTCGGCCACCTCGTTGGGCAGCGGCGGGCGCGGGCCCACGACGGACATCTGGCCAAGGAACACGTTGAGGAACTGCGGGAACTCGTCGATGGAGTGCTTGCGGATGAACTTGCCGATCTTGGTGACGCGGGGGTCGTCCCTCATCTTGAACATGGCGCCGGCGATCTCGTTCTGCTCCTTGAGCTCGGCGAGGCGCTCGTCGGCGTCTTTGTACATGCTGCGGAACTTCCACATGCGGAAGGTGGACAGCCTGCCGTCGCGGTGGGTCTGTCCCACGCGGATCTGGCTGTAGAACGGGTTGCCCTCGCTCTCCAGGCGGATGGCCGCGGCGAGCACCAGGCTCGGCAGGGCGATGACGGCCAGCACGCAGCCGCTGAACACGAGGTCGAAGGCGCGCTTTACGGCCCTGTAGCCCAGGCGTGTGCGGTCCCAGTCCTTCACGGCCTGCATGGCCTTGTAGCGCACGCTCACGTCGCCGCTATTCATGGCCTGGGCAACAAGCGCGGCCCCCACCGGCGCGTTTTTCCCTGTCGCTTCTTTAGTAGTCAAGTTCAAATCCACGTCCCTGTCCCCAGGGATCCCCCAATCGATGAATTCAAATTGCGAATGAATTGCCAGTGCGACGTCCCCTTACGTCTTACTGGGCACGTCCAACGGAAGCAGCTCCCTAAATGCGGAGTCGCCTTCGCCCACGTCTACCAGGCACCAGCGCTTATGACGGTCGACCTTCTTTACACGGGCCTCTTGCCCCACCAACGGGCCTTGCTCTATATGCAGCACGCCGTCTTCTATGCGGGCTACGCTGTTGCGCACCACGCCGTCGTCATCGAGTACGGAGCGGTACCAGTCCTGCGCATCGTCCGGCATAGACGCATAGGCCCGCTCCCTGCTGCCAGCAATGCGGCAGCCAAAGCTCAACTGGGCCAAAGCCTTATCGAGCAGGGCGGCATCGCGCGTGGCGACGAAGAAGTATTCCTTGTACATGGGTTTGGTTTGGAGCGACCAAGCGCCGTCCCGCTTAAACCAGAACTCCTTTTGCATCACAAAAGCGTCCTGCATCAGCTCGTGCGGGATAATGCGGCGGACCTTTTCGCAGGTCTCGCGCTCTTTTCCATTGGGGGTGTGAACCAGATACCAGCGGACGCGGCCGTGCTGGCCATTGGTGATGGAGCCACTAAAGGCACCGGGCAGCTGCTCTTGGCGCCGCATCGTCTGTTCCATGTTCTCGCCCCCTTTTCTTATCTCCGCGACGCACGCGGATGCAGGGGCGTTAAGAACAGGCTTCTCGCTCGCAGCTAGGCGCAGTCGCAAAAGTACAGGTTTTTGTATCTTTCGACGAAGCTCATTATACGAGCAAACTGCTCGCGTTTTCCCAGATTGCACAAAATGCGCCGCGAATGGGTGCATCTCCATACGCCTCTACAAAAACCTGTACCTTTTTGCACAACAAAAAAAGCCGCTCTAACCAGCGGCTTTTCTTCTATAGACAACAAAAAAGGCGACCGCCCTATAGGACGGTCGCCTTTGTTAATTCTTGTATTGTTTGTGCTAGGCGCGAGTCTTGATCTCCTCGAGCACCTTGGCCACAAACTCGTCGACGCTCATCTGAACAGTCTCGTTGGAGCGGTCGCGGACGGAGATGTTTCCGGCTTCGACCTCCTTCTCGCCCAGGATGAGCATATAGGGCACGCGGTCGATGCTGCGGGCCTCGCGGATCTTGTAGCCGATCTTCTCGTCGCGGTCATCGCAGACCACGCGAATGCCGGCCTCCTCCAGCTTGGCGCACACCTCGTGGGCGTAATCGCGGCTCTTCTCGGAGACGGGGAGTGCCTTGACCTGCACGGGGGCCAACCAGGTAGGGAACTTGCCCGCAAAGTGCTCAATCAGAATGCCGATGAAGCGCTCGATGGAGCCAAAGCACACGCGGTGCAGCATGATGGGGCGCTTCTTGGTGCCGTCGGCGTCCACATACTCCAGATCAAAGTTGAGCGGCATCTGGAAATCGAGCTGGACGGTGCCGCACTGCCAGGTACGGCCGAGCGAGTCCTCCAGGTGGAAGTCGATCTTGGGGCCGTAGAAGGCGCCGTCGCCCTCGTTGACCTCGTAGTCCATGCCCAGCTTCTCCAGAGCGGTGCGCAGGCCCTCCTCGGCGCGAGCCCAGTCCTCATCGGAACCCATGGAGTCCTCGGGACGGGTGGAAAGTTCAACGTGGTACTTAAAGCCAAACTTCTGGTACACGGAGTCGATGAGGTTGACCACGCCCACGATCTCGTCGGTCAGCTGGTCGGGACGCACAAACAGGTGGGCGTCGTCCTGGTTAAAGCAGCGCACGCGGAACAGGCCGTGCAGGGCGCCGCGCAGCTCGTGGCGGTGCACCAGGCCAATCTCGCCGGCGCGGATGGGCAGCTCGCGGTAAGAATGCGGCTTGGAGGCGTACACCAACACGCCGCCCGGGCAGTTCATGGGCTTAATGCAGTACTCTTCGTCGTCGATAACGGTGGAGTACATGTTGTCCTTGTAGTGGTCCCAGTGGCCCGAGGTCTTCCACAGCTGCTTGTTCATGATGAGCGGCGTGGAGATCTCCACGTAGCCGGCCTTGTGGTGGATCTCGCGCCAGTAGTCCAGCAGCGTGTTCTTGAGGATCATGCCGTTGGGCAGGAAGAACGGGAAGCCGGGGGCCTCGTCGCGCATCATAAAGAGGTCCATCTCGCGGCCGATCTTGCGGTGGTCGCGCTTCTTGGCCTCCTCGAGCATGTGCATGTGCTCGTCGAGCTCTTCCTTGGTGGCAAAGGCGACGCCGTTGATGCGGGTGAGCATCTTGTTGTCCTTGTCGCCCTTCCAGTAGGCGCCCGAGACGCCGGTGAGCTTAAAGGCCTTGAGCGCCTTGGTGTAGCAGATGTGGGGGCCGACGCACATGTCGATGTAGTCGCCCTGCTGGTAGAAGGTGATACGGGCGTCGTCGTCAAGGTCGCCGATGTGCTCGACCTTGTACTTCTCGCCGCGCTCCTCCATAAGGGCGATGGCCTCGGCGCGGGGCTTCTCAAAGACGGTGAACTTGAGGTTCTCCTTGACGATCTTCTTCATCTCGGCCTCGATCGCAGGGAAGTCGTCCTCGCTGATCTTGACGCCCCCGGGCAGGTCGACGTCGTAGTAGAAGCCGTTGTCGGTCGCGGGGCCGTAGGCAAAGTCGGCCTCGGGATAGAGGCGCTTGATGGCCTGCGCCATGATGTGCGCGGCGGAGTGGCGGATGACGTGCGTGACCTCGTCCTGCGGGAGCTCGGCCACCGAACCGTCATTGTAGAGTGCCTTCATGGGTATGTTTTCTCCTCTCGGATGCCTGATGCAAGTGCGTGCGATGCGCTCGGCGTTTTTGACTTGCATCATTATAGGCAGGTTGCCTTGGTATACAAGCGCCCGCCGCACCTTAATGGCACGGCGGGCGATTTTCTACGCATGCTTCATCGTGTGGGGGCGGGGCTGCGGGGCGCGCGTGGCTTGCAGTCGGCCCGGCGATGGATGCGTTACTGGATGCGAGTTCGGCAGTAGGGGCAGACCTTCCAGTGCGCGTCGAGCGGGCGATGGCAGCTGGGGCACACGTTACGAACCTGGGTATCGCACACGGGGCAAACCACAAAGTCCTTCTCGATGGGGGCGCCGCACTGCGGGCAGGTGCCGTACTGGGCAAGCTGGCGCTCGCGCAGGGCCATGTCCAGCTCCTGTTCCTCGCGGTCGGCCGCGTAGGAGTGCGGGCGCAGGACCAGGTAGGCGATGAGGCCCACAAACGGGATGAGGGCGATGATGCCCCATGCCACGTAGGCGCTGGCGCCGCGGCGGCGAGCGTCGATGAACACATAGACGACCGACAGCACGTACAGGGCGATGATAAAGCCAACAAAGGCATAGACGACGCCCATAAGCTGCGGCGACATGAGCTCAGAGATGTACTTGGACATTGAGGTGTACCTTTCGGAATATTTACAGTCCGGATTAGTGTAACACGGGGGTCGTTCGAGCGGGACCCTGGTGGGGCCCGGCGGCCACCGTGGACACAAACATCTCAATCTGTAACAGTTACTCGGCAAATAAGAGTCTAGGTGTTACAGATCGAGACACAGGGGTCCCTCCCCGACTTCAATCTCGATCTGTAACATCTTGAGCTCCAAAACCCCTCTTACTGTTACAGATCGAGACATTCAAAATCCGTCGGAAGGTTTGTCTTGATCTGTAACATCTACAACCCAAATCCTCTGCTAACTGTTACAGATTGAGACAAAAGAAAACGTCCAGGCCGAATGTCTCGCTCTGTAACAGCTAGGGACCAGAAACCCTTCTATCTGTTACAGATCAAGACAAACGGAGGGTCCGTCTGGCAAACGTCTCGATCTGTAACATCTGGAACCCAGTTCTTCTGCTTACTGTTACAGAACGAGACAAACTTCTGACACCAGGGACGGCAGACAAGGTCACCGATGCTCCTGAGTCTCCCCTCGCCTGCCGTTGGCGGATGCAGCGGGGCTGTTCGCCGCATTGCCGCCGCACTGGGGGTGTGCAGACCGTAGGATAGATCTATTGACGGCCTGTCAACTCGTCTGGGAGGCACTGTGGCAGAAACGTTTGATATCGCGATTGTAGGCGCGGGCATCACCGGGTGCGCCATCGCGCGGCAGCTCGCGCGCTATGACCTGTCCATTTGCGTGGTCGAGTCTGCCAACGACATTGCGCTAGGCGCATCGAAGGCCAACGGCGGCCTGGTGCACGCAGGCTACGATCCGGCACCGGGAACCGTAAAGGCGCAGGTCAACGCCCGCGGCTGCGATCTATATGGCACCTGGTCCCAGGAGTTAGGATTTTTGTTTTGCCGCACCGGTTCGATGGTGCTGGGCTTTAACGACGAAGACCGCGCACACCTGGAGAAGCTGCACTGCAACGGTCTTGCCAACGGCGTGCCCGAGCTGTCAATCATTGGCCCCGAGCGTATCCGCGAGCTGGAACCGCGTGCCAGCGCCGACGCAACGTGCGCGTTGTGGTGCCCTTCGACCGGTTACGTTGACCCGTTTGAAGTGGCCATCGCCGCGCTGGAGAACGCGGTCGCCAACGGCGTGACGTTTATGCGCTCCGCACCGGTTGAGGCGATTGAGGTTGCTGGCTCGAATTACGGAGCCGTGCGCTTTACGCTGGCAACGCCCGCCGGCGACGTGCGTTGCCGTTACCTGATCAACGCCGCGGGCAACGGCGCCGCGGACATCTCGCATATGGCGGGCGCCGAGGACTTCCAGATGGTCTGGCGCCAGGGCAACATTGTGGTACTGGACAAGGAACCACGCGCGCTCATGCCACTCTATCCCGTTCCCACGCCGGTGTCCAAAGGCGTTATCGTCACGGGCACCGTGCACGGCAACACCGTGATTACCGCGACCGCTGCCGTGCGTGAGCCCGGCGACACGCAGACCTATGCGAGCGATGTCAATGCGCTGCTGAGCGGCGCGCGCAAGCTGGTACCCGATCTGGACACGCGTCGCGTGGTGCGCGCGTTTGCCGGCGGTCGCCCGGTCATTAAGGGGACGAACGACTTCTTTATTGCGCAGTCGACCGTGGTGCCAGACCTGTTCCAGGCGGCGGGCATTCAGTCGCCGGGTGTGGCGAGCGCGCCGGCCATCGCCGAGCGCATGGAGCAGACGCTGCGCGATGCCGGCGTGGCCCTGCGCGAACGGGACGATTGGGACCCGATTCGCCGTACGCCGGACGACTTTGACCGCGCGTCGCTTGCGCGCAAAGAAGAACTCATAGAGTCCGACCCTGCATGGGGGCAGATCATCTGCCGCTGCGAGACGGTGCCCGAGGCCGAGATCGTGGCCGCGATCCGACGACGCCCGGGTGCGGTTTCGGTCGAGGGCGTCAAACGCCGCTGCCGCGCGGGCATGGGTCGGTGCCAGAGCGGCTTTTGCCAGAGCCGTGTGGTGGCGATTCTGGCCCACGAGCTGGGGTGTAAACCCAGCGAGGTGCTACTGGAGGATGCCGGATCTTGGCTGGTAGAGGGACCGCTGAAGGGGGTGCGCTAGGATGACGACGCTTGATATGCGCGACGGGCGCGCAGAGGCAGGAACTACCGAGGCGGTGCAGACGCAGGCGTTCGACGTGGTCGTTATCGGCGGCGGCCCTGCCGGCATGGCGGCCGCGCTTGCCGCGCATAAGGCCGGCACGCGCGTGGCCATCGTGGAGCGCGAGCAGCATCTGGGCGGAATCCTCCGCCAGTGCATTCACCCGGGTTTTGGCCTTTCGCACTTTAAGCAGGAACTCACCGGTCCCGAGTACGCGCAGCGCTTTATCGACCAGGTGCGCGAGACCAACATTGCGCTGTACTTGGGCAGCATGGTGCTTGGGATTGATTCGGACGAGGGCGCGAGCGCTTCGGGCGTGGACGAGGCCGCGGGAGATGCCGCAGTCCACACCGTCACGCTCATGAGCCGCGCAGGCATGCTGCAGCTCACCGGACGCGCGGTCGTCCTTGCCATGGGGTGCCGCGAGCGCACGCGCAGCGAAATCAAGATCCCCGGCAGCCGTCCCGCCGGCGTGTTTACGGCGGGCCTGGCGCAGCGATACATCAATATCGAAAACCTTAAACCCGGCTCGCGCGCTGTCATTTTGGGTTCGGGCGACATCGGGCTGATCATGGCGCGCCGCTGCACGCTCGAGGGAATTTCGGTCGAGGGCGTGTACGAGCTCATGCCGTACGCTAACGGCCTGCGCCGCAATGTGAAAAACTGCCTGGACGACTTTGGCATTCCGCTGCACTTGTCCACCACCGTCACGCGCGTGATCGGTCACGATCGCGTGGAGGCCGTCGAGGTAAGCCAGGTCGACGAGCACCTGGCGCCCATTGCCGGGACGGAGCGCATCGTTCCGTGCGATACGCTGCTGCTTTCGGTGGGTCTGGTTCCCGAGAACGAACTTTCGGTGGGCGCAGGCGTTGAGCTTGACCCGCGCACGCGCGGTGCCATGGTGGACCAGAGCCTGCAAACGGGAGTGCCGGGCATCTTTGCCTGCGGCAACGTACTGCACGTGCACGACCTGGCCGACAACGTGACGACCGAGTCCGAGCGCGCCGGTGCGGCTGCGGCGGCGTATGCGTTGGGGAACGGAGCGAATGTAGAAACCAGCCCTGCGGGCCCGAGCTGCCAGCTCACGGTCTCCCCCGCCGGCATCGCAGGCTACGCACTGCCGGGACGCATTACAGCTGTGGCGCTCACCAAACTCAACTTCCGCGTACGCCGACCAGTCGACGCCGCCCGCGTGCGCATTCTGGCAGGCGACGAAGAACTGTTTGTAGGCAAGGTCCGCCCGTTTAAACCGAGCGTAATGGAGAGCTTCCCGCTGCCGGCAAAGGTGATTCAGCACGCACTCGACCTGGGTGTCAGCGAGATTGCCCTTTCCGTCGATCCCGTCGAGGAGGCGTAAGGCCATGAGCATAAACGCGATCGAAACGCTGCAGCTCAACTGCACCACCTGCCCATCCGAGTGCCTCCTGACCGTAGAGGTAGAGCGTGACGCAGACGGCGCCGTGGTAGAGGTGCGCTCCGTGACCGGCAACAGCTGCCCGCGCGGCGATACGTTCGCGCATCAGGAGCTCACCTGCCCCATGCGCGTGCTCACCACCACCGTGGCCGTATCCGGCGGCGACGAGGCGCTGCTGCCCGTGCGCACGGCCGAAGCCATCCCGCTGGCACTCGACGCCCAAGCCATGGACCTCATCCGCGGCCTAGTCGTCGACGCACCCATCCGCATGGGCGATGTAGCCCTCCCCAACCTCCTAGACACCGGTACCGACCTCATCGCCAGCATGGACATCGACCCTGCCTAGGTAGCTTATTTGGGACGGGGCTCTTTTAGCTACCTCGCCATTCACCCCGCCCCTCCTCAATTGCGGTGAAATAGTTCCTGATTTCCGCCAAAACGCCGGCATCCAGGAACTATTCCACCGCAACTTTCCTTGGGATCGGTATTTAGCCTGTGCCTACTTTAGTGCCATTTCAAAACTATGCCGGATTACGGGGCTGATTCGGAGACTCCCATCCATACCGGCAATTTTCGATTTTTGATAAGCCGTCTACCTGCGGTTTTAATTTCGCGATTTATCCCATAGTCAAGTAATACAGGTCCAGCCCCGTAATCCGCCATAGTTTTGAAACCAGCCCATTTGGGACAGACCTCTTATGACTACTTTTGCACGAACGTTCGCTAGGCTGGTCATGCCAAGGAGTGTCCCGAAGTGCCGGCAGAAAAGGAACGTCCCTAGCTGCCGGGCATGGGATACCATGGTGGCACCCTAGCGAAAGGATGTTTCATGGCACATGTCGATGACCAGCGCGTAGCGCGCGTGCTCGATGCGCTCGAGGCTCAGCACCCCGGCGCGCAGCTGCTTGTAAACGACCCGTGGTCGATTTATTACCTGACCGGCTTTTATGCCGATATGTTCGAGCGTTTTTGTGGTGTGCTGCTCGCACGCGGTAGCGAGCCCGTAATCTTGGTCAACGCGCTGCATCAGCTGCCGGAATATGACAATGCCCGCGTCGCCTATCACACCGACACCGACGTCGTGGCCGACGCCATCGTTCGCGAGGTCAATCCATCCAAGCCCCTCGGCATCGACACCGTCATGCGCTCCGGCTTTTTGATGCCGCTCATGGATCGTCGCGCCGCGAGCGAGTTCTTCCTGGGCGACTTTGCCGTCACCGCCGCACGCACCCACAAGGATGCCGCCGAGCAGGAGCTCATGCGCGCGTCCTCGGCCGCTAACGACGCCGTAATGGCCGACGCCATCAAGCTCGTCCACGAGGGCGTGACGGAGCGCGAAATTGCCGACCAGATGCTCGGCCTGTATCGCAAGCACGGCTGCGAGGGCTTTAGCTTTCCGCCCATCGTAAGCTTTGGCGCCAACGCCGGCGACCCGCACCACGAGCCCGACGACACCGTACTCAAGCGCGGCGACGTGGTGCTGTTCGACATTGGCGGGCGTCATCGCAACTACTGCTCGGACATGACACGCACGTTCTTTTGGGGCGAGCCGGACAAGGAGACCGCACGCATCTACGACATCGTGCGCCGCGCCAACGAGGCCGCCGAGGCGCTCATCGCACCGGGCGTGCGCATGTGCGACCTGGACCGCGCCGCGCGAGACGTGATTGAGGATGCGGGCTATGGACAGTACTTTACGCACCGCCTGGGGCACTCGATCGGTCTGCAGGACCACGAGCCGGGCGATGTCTCGCTCGTTAACGAGCAGGTCGTAGAGCCAGGCATGACGTTCTCTATCGAGCCGGGCATCTACCTCCCCGGCCGCACCGGCGTCCGCATCGAGGACCTGGCCCTGGTTACCGAGTCCGGCGTCGAGATCCTCAACGCCTACCCCCACGATCCAGTCCGCCTAGACTAGGCACGCAACCAAAGCTCCCCTAGAAGTTGCGGTGGAATAGTTCCTGGATGGGCTGCTAGAACCCAAAAATAGGAACTATTTCACCGCAACTGATGAGGGGATGGGTTAACGGAGCAGGGCGGGCTAGCGCAGCAGCCCCGCCACTTCGCCGGCTAGGGTGATGGTGCCGGCGGCTACGAAGGGCTCGCCCGCGGCCTCGAAAGCTGCAAGGGCCTCGGACACGCTGGGGTACACGCCCGCGAGCTTATCGGCGTCCACCAGGGCAGCGAGCTCCTCTGCCGGCAGGGCGCGATCGGAATCGGTTTGTGTCACGACCACACGGGGGAACGCCGGAACAAGCACGTCGACGATGCCCGCCACGTCCTTGTCAGCCAATGCGGCGCACAGCAGCGTGGGGCGATTTTCCACGCACGGATCGATCTCGTCCAGTGCGCTCACAAAGTTCTCGCAGCTCTGGGGGTTATGGCAGGCGTCGATCAGCTTGAGTGGATCGGTTCCCAGCACATCAAAGCGACCCGGCGTGGGGCAGCCCATAAGCGAAGCGTCGAGCGCATCGTGGTCGAGCTCGCGGCCCAGATACCCCTCGCACAGCATAATCGCGCACGCGGCATTCTGCGGCTGATACGCCGGTTTAACCATCCTCGACGTATAGATCGCGCGCGGCGTGGTGCAGCTGAACTCAACCGTGTCGCCCACATGCGCCGGCACCTTAGTCGTGACATGGTTCACCACGAGTGGCACCACACCGCATTCGCGGCAACGGGCATCCATCACGCGCTGCACGCTCGCCTCATGCGTACCCTCGCCCAAAACAACCAAACGCCCGGGTTTGATAACCGCAGCCTTCTCCCCCGCAATGGCCTCGAGCGTATCGCCAAGGACCTTCGTATGGTCGAGTCCAATGCCCGTAATGGCGACGGCCACGGGATCGGTCGCACTCGTAGCATCCCAGCGACCGCCCATGCCAACCTCAAGCACGGCAACGTCCACGCAAGCCTCGGCAAACATAGTCAAACCGGCCACGGACAAAAGATCGAAAGGCGTAATAGCACGGAGCTCCTCGCCCTCCGCCTCACGACGTGCGTTGAGACGACGACCTGCCTCATACGCCGCAGAGACACCATGGGCAAAGACCTCGTCTGAGACGACCTTTCCATCAATCTCCATACGCTCGGGATAACGCACCAGATGAGGAGACGTAAAGAGCGCCGTCTTAAGGCCCTCACCACGAAGAATGGCAGCCGAGAATCGCGTCGTCGAGGTCTTTCCATTGGTACCGGCTATCTGGACGCAATCATAGAACTCGTCAGGACGACCAAGCTCATCGAGCATCTCGACGACGGTCTCAAGCAGCGGCGTGGAATAACGCGCAATCTTGCCCGTATCGGCCGCAAGTGCAACAGCCTCATCAAAAGAAAGCTCCGGAACCTCAAACGGCACCGAATACAACCCAGAACGCTTCGCCATAACCAAAGTCCCCTCAACATAAAAAAAGGCCCGTAAGCAACAACGAGCCCCTCCCATTCAAAATATCAGCCAAACACCGCTTTGCAGCAGAATCAAGGCCACAACCCAGTGGCCCAAACGCGCCAGATGCAAACAACCACGTAACCGCACTAGGAGCGGCCCGACGCTTTGCTCGATACAAGTTCCGCACGCAAAGGACAGCACTTAATGTGCTGTCCGTCTTGCGCAGGACTGTCCGCAGCGGAGAGCAAAGCATCGGGACGCGCCCCCAAGTTAGACCTACGAGAAGTCAGCAACCTGAGCAGTCAGCGCCGCCAGGATCTCCTTGAGCTCAGCTGCACGGTCCCTCTTCTTCTGGACCACCGCGGGCGCGGCCTTGGCCACAAAGCCCTCGTTGGCGAGTGTCTTCTCGCAACCGGCGAGCTCCTTCTGGGCCGCGGCGATCTCCTTCTCCAGGCGTGCCTTCTCGGCCGAAAGGTCGACCTTGCCCTCGAGCACCACAAAGACCTCGACGCCGCTGTCGACCACGGCAATGCTCGCGGCCGGCTTCTCAACGTCGGTACCCATGACCAGCGAGGCAGTGTTCGCCAGCGGCTCGATGGTCGAACGCAGGCTCTCGAGCTTCTCGATATCCTCGGCACCGGCGCGCACGACCACGTCGAGCTCGGCCTTGGGGCTCAAGCGATAACGCGAACGGGTGGCGCGCGCGGCGGAAACGACGGTGCGGCACAGCTCAAACGCGCGCTCGGCATCCTCGTCGACGTACTTGGCGTAGTCGGCGGGCTCGGGCCACTTGGCGATCATAAGCGCCTCGGCGCGGTCAACGTTGCCCTCGGCGTCCAGGTCGAGCACGCTCGCCGGCATGTTGTCCCAGATCTCCTCGGTGACAAACGGCATGAGCGGGTGCATCAGGCGAATGGAGGTGTCGAGCACAAAGATCAGGTTGCGCTGAGCCTGCAGACGGCCCTCGCCCTTCAGGCGGGCCTTGGTGACCTCGACGTACCAGTCGCAGACCTCATTCCAGAAGAACTGCTGCACGCCGCGGGCCATATCGCCAAAGGTGTAGTTCTCGATGCCCTCGGTGACCATCTTGACGGCCTTGGCCAGACGGCTGAACATCCAGGCGTCGGCCGGCGTCTCCACGACGGGCTCGCCGGGCGTGTAGCCCTCCATGTTCATAAGCAGGAAGCGGCTGGCGTTCCAGATCTTGGTTACAAACGACTTGGCCTGCTCGGTGCGCGGGCTGTCGATGAGCTTCTTGGTCTTCTTGTCGATGTTCGCGTCAAACTTGACGTCCTGGTTGTTGGTGCACAGCGTGAGCAGGTTGAAGCGCATGGCGTCGGCGCCGTACATGCCAATGAGGTCCATGGGGTCAACGCCGTTGCCCTTGGACTTGGACATGCGGCTGCCGTCCTTGGCAAGAATCGTCGGGTAGATGACGACGTCCTTAAACGGCACCTCGTCCAGGAAGTACAGTGAGCTCATGACCATGCGGGCGACCCACAGCGCGATGATGTCGCGCGCGGTGACGAGCGCCGTCGTGGGGTGATGGCCCTCGAGCAGCTCCGGCTTTTGCGGCCAGCCCTGCGTGGCGAAGGTCCACAGCTGCGAGCTGAACCAGGTGTCCAGCACGTTCTCGTCCTGATGCACGTGATGGCCGCCGCACTTGGGGCACACGTCGGTGTCCTCGGTAAGGGCGTCCTCCCAGCCACAGTCCTCGCAGTAAAACACGGGGATGCGGTGGCCCCACCAAAGCTGGCGCGAGATGCACCAGTCCTTGAGGTTCTCCATCCAGGTAGTGTAGGTCTGCGTCCAGCGTGCGGGGTGGAAGGTGACCTTGCCGGAGTTGACGGCGTCGAGCGCCGGCCCCTTGAGCTTATCGACGGCCACAAACCACTGCTCGGACAGCCACGGCTCCAGCGCGGAGTCGCAACGGTAGCAGTGCATGACGGAGTGGTCGAGCTCCTCGACGTGGTCGAGCAGACCGTGCTCGTCAAACCACTTGACGACGGCCTCGCGGCACTCGTCGCGGTTCATGCCGGTAAACTCGCCGTAGCCCTCGACGACCACCGCGTGCTCGTCGAAGATGTTGATCTGCGGCAGGTCGTGGGCCTGACCCATGGCGTAATCGTTGGGGTCGTGGGCCGGCGTGACCTTGACAAAGCCGGAACCGAAGTTGGCGTCGACATGCCAATCCTCAAAGATGGGGATCTCGCGGTCGACAATGGGGAGCTTGACGGTCTTACCCACAAAGGCGGCCTTCTCGGGGTCCTTCGGGGAAACGGCAACGCCCGTGTCGCCGAGCATGGTCTCGGGGCGCGTGGTGGCGACGACGATGTAGTCCTGGCCGTTGACCGGCTCGGTCAGCGGGTAGCGCAGGTGCCACAGGTGGCCCTTCTCGTCCTTGTACTCGGCCTCGTCGTCCGAGATGGCGGTAGTGCAGTTGGGACACCAGTTGACGATGCGCTTGCCGCGGTAGATCAGGCCGTCGTGGTACCAGTCGCAGAACACCTTGCGCACGGCCTGGGCGTAGTCCTCGTCCATGGTGAAGCGCTCGTTATCGAAGTCGACGGAGCAGCCCATGCGCTTGATCTGCTCGACGATGATGCCGCCGTACTCGTGGGTCCAATCCCAGCAAGCGTCGACAAACTTATCGCGGCCGATCTCCAGGCGGCTGATGCCCTCGCTCTTGAGCTTCTTGTCGACCTTGGTCTGCGTGGCGATACCGGCGTGGTCGGTACCGAGCACCCAGCGCGTGGACTTACCGCGCATGCGGGCCATACGGATGATGGCGTCCTGGATGGAGTCGTCGGTGGCGTGACCCATGTGGAGCTTGCCGGTCACGTTGGGAGGCGGAATGGTGACGGTGCAGTCGCCCACGCCCTCACGGCGCTTGTAGTAGCCGCCGTCGAGCCACTTCTGCAGGATCGCCGGCTCGTTGGTCGACGGATCGTAGTTCTTGGGCATCTCTTCCATATATCTCTCCCTTGCCCGTCGGGGAGGAATGTAGGCCCGATTTTCGCTCGGTCAGGTCCTGGGCTCGCTCGAAGACCACATTACGTGGTCTTCGGCTCGTGCGGAATCTACGAAAATCGGACCTACGTTCCTCCCCTTAGGTATCGATTACTTCAGTCTGTAATGACTTCTCTGAGGCTTAAACAAACACACAGAATAGCACAGGTAGTTGGGGTTATTGCGTATATATAAAATAGCCTCCGACCGCGGGTGGTCGGAGGCTATTCAAATTCACATTTGCGAAACCTACCATTTAGGGACAGGTTTGTTTTGGTCGGTTTTATATGGGCAAACGTCATTCTCCCTGATAAAACCTGCCAAAATAAACCTGTCCCTTTTTGGCAGGTTTACCCGTAGATGCGTTGGGGTTGTTCGGTGCCCTTTACGGAGGCTTCGGTCACGATAACCTTGGTGACGCCCTCCTCGCTGGGCAGGTCGAACATCGTCTGCTGCAGCACGTCCTCGCAGATGGAGCGCAGACCGCGGGCGCCGGTCTTGCGGGCGAGCGCCATGCGGGCGATCTCGTGCAGGGCGGCATCCTCAAACTCAAGCTCAACATCCTCGAGCTGGAACATCTTGCGGTACTGACGCACCACGGCGTTCTTGGGCTCGGTCAGGATCGACACCAAGTCATCCTCGTCGAGCGCCTGCGTCTGGGTGACGACGGGCGTACGTCCCACAAACTCGGGGATCATACCAAAGGCGTTGAGGTCCTGCGGGAGCACCTGGCGCAGCAGGTCGTTCTCGTCGACCGAGGTGGGGCCGGCGATCTCGGAGTTAAAGCCCACTCCCTTGTTGCCCACGCGATCGGCGATGATCTTGTCCAGACCCACAAAGGCACCGCCGCAGATAAACAGGATGTTGGTCGTGTCGATCTGTAGCAGCTCCTGCTGGGGATGCTTGCGGCCGCCGGTGGGCGGAACGCTTGCCACCGTGCCCTCAAGAATCTTAAGCAGCGCCTGCTGAACTCCCTCGCCCGAAACATCGCGAGTAATGGAGAGGTTCTCGGCCTTGCGGGCGATTTTGTCGATCTCGTCCACGTAGATGATGCCCACCTGCGCGCGCTCAATATCGCCGTCGGCGGCATTGATGAGCTTGAGCAGGATGTTCTCCACGTCCTCGCCCACGTAACCGGCCTCGGTGAGCGCGGTGGCGTCGGCGATGGCAAACGGCACCTCGAGGATGCGCGCGAGCGTCTGGGCGAGCAGGGTCTTACCGGTACCGGTGGGACCGAGCAGCAAAATGTTGGACTTGGCGAGCTCCACCTCGTCCATATCATCGTCGAGCTGCGCGTCCGAGCCGTCGTCAAAGGCCGAAAGCGCAGCACCGCCCTCGATCACGCGGCGGTAATGGTTGTACACGGCAACCGACATGGCACGCTTGGCGTCCTCCTGGCCCATGACATAGGCCGAAAGCTCGTCATAGATCTCGTGCGGCGTAGGCACGTGCGTGATTACCTGGCGGTCGTCCTCGAGTTCAAAGCCCTCGGCCTCGGGGTCCACGGCAGGCTGGGATGCCGGCTGTTCGTGGTCGTTGAGGAAGCCCGGCAGCTTGCCATTGCGGGCAGCATCCATAAAGTCCGAAGCCAGCGACTCCTCCAGAATCTCGGAGCAGGCGGCGACGCACTCGTCACAAATAAAGATGTTGGTCGGACCCTTTACAAGGCGGCGAACCTGACCCTGCTCTTTTCCGCAGAAGGAGCAGCGGATGGGGTTGCCGTTCTCGTCGAAGTTGTCCTGCATGTTACCGGCCATCCTAGGCGTCCTTCGCGGCGAGGTCGCGCGAGGTGACGATACGGTCGATCAGGCCGTAGTCGAGAGCCTCGGCAGCGGTCAGGTAGTTATCGCGCTCGGTATCGGCCTGGACCTTCTCGATGGGCTGGCCCGACGCGTCGGACAGGATCTGGTTGAGCTCGCGACGGGTCTTCTTGATCTCCTCGGCCACGATCTCGATCTCGGTCTGCTGACCCTGGGCACCGCCGCTGGGCTGGTGAATCATGACCTTGGAGTGCGGCAGGCAGAAGCGCTTGCCCTTGGCGCCGGCCGAAAGCAGCACGGCGGCCATAGACGCGGCCATACCGACGCAGATGGTAGAGACCTGCGGCTTAATGAAGTTCATGGTGTCAAGAATCGCCAGGCCGGAGTAGACCTCGCCACCGGGCGAATTGATGTAGAGCGAGATATCCTTCTCGGCATCCTGGCTCTCAAGATGCAGCAGCTGGGCAACGACCAGGTTGGCGCTGACGGAGTTGATCTCCTCGCCCAAGAAGATGATGCGGTCGTTGAGCAGGCGCGAATAGATATCGTAGCTGCGCTCGCCGCGCGGCGTCTGCTCGATAACGTATGGCACGAGGGCGGAATCGAACTTAGCGATCATACGCATCTCCATTTCTCTCTTGCGGACCAAATTGGTTCTAGATAAACGTACGGTGCCCGCATGCTATGCATTGGCTGGCACCGTACGAAACAACCGGATAACCGGTGTATAACTTTACCCCATCACGGGCGCACGCATGCGCTCGCGGGCAAGGTGGCGAGAATTACTCGGCGTCCTTGGCGGTCTCGTCGACCTCGGTCACCTTGGCGTTCTCAACCAGGTGGTCGACGGCCTTGGAGCGACGGATGGACTCGCGGACGGCAGGCATGCGGCCATCGGCGATGAACTCGGCCTTGGAAGCCTCGACGTCCTTGACGCCAGCCTTCTCGAACTCGGCGTTGATGTCGTCCTCGGTGACCTCGATCTTGAGCTCGCGGGCGAGAGCGTCGAGCGCCAGGGACTCACGAGCAACGTCGTTGGCCTGCTTGTGCAGGTCGCCAATGAACTGCTCCATGGTCAGACCGGAAGCGGGCAGCCAGGTGTCGAGCGTCATGCCGCGGGCAGCGAGGTTGGACAGGAAGTTCTGGCCAAGCTCCTCAAAGACGGACTGCTCGTAGTCGGCGTCCATCTCGTCGAGCTGCAGGCGCTCGGCGAGAGCGGAGACGCAACGGTTCTCCTTCTCGGCCGGGAGGCGGGAAGCCTTGTCCTGCTCGATCTCGAGCTTGATGGCGTCGCGCATAGCGTCGATGCTGTCGAAGCCAAAGTCGGACTTGACGAGCTCGTCGGTGAGCTCGGGGGTGTTGCGGACCTTGATGCCCTTGACGGTGACCTCGACGGTGTGGGTCTCGGCCTCCTCGCCCTCCTCGACCTCATCGGTCCAGGTGACGGTCTTGACGTCGTCAACGTTAGCGCCGATCAGGGCCTCGTTGAACTCCTTGGGGTTGCTGTCGCTACCGGCGATGAGCATGCGGCCCTCGGCAGCGAAGTTGTCGGCGTTCTCGACGGCCTTGAGGTCGACGGTGACGTAGTCCTCGGCCTCGACAGCGCGACCCTCGACGTCCTCGAAGGTGGCACGGTAGTTGAGGAGCATCTCGACCTGGTTGTTGATCTCGGACTCGGTGACCTCCGCAGGGGGCATCTCGATCTCGACGGCGTCGAAGGAGGAGAGCTCAGCGGCAGGACGCAGGGAGAACTCGACGGTGTAGGTGTAGTCCTCGTGATCCTTGGCGAGGTCGAGGTCCTTGTAGTCACCGTTTTTGGTGGGGACGATGTCCAGCTCGTTGAGGACGGCGGGCTCGTTGGCGGCGATCAGGTCGTTGGTGGCCTGAGCGAGGGTAGCCTCGGCGCCAAGTGCGGAGTCGATGACCGGACGGGGAGCCTTACCGGCACGGAAGCCCGGGAAGCGGTACTTCTTGGCGGTGTCCTTGTAGGCCTTCTTGATCGCGGCGTCGACGTCGGCGGCCGGGATGGTGACCGTAGCGGTGAGCTTGGCGTCCTTGACGTCAGAAGCGGTGATGTTCAACACGTTCCTCCTCATACTGCCCAGCTTATCTGAGGTGCTGGTACCTTTATGCAACAAGCGTCGCGAGGGCATAAGCCGACGCGGGTGCGTTGGTGCGGGCGAAAGGACTCGAACCTTCACGGGAATCCCACCAGAACCTAAATCTGGCGCGTCTACCAATTCCGCCACGCCCGCATGAGCGCACAGACTAGGAATGATAGCAGATACGAGAGACAAGCGCACGCACACGTTTTACAGGCTCACGACCTCACCACGAGTACGCATTGGATCCCCCTCCGCCCCATGGTATGTTGCGGTGGAATAGGGACTGTTTGGGGCTCCAGTCCTCCAAAACAGTCCCTATTCCACCGCAACTTCGGTGGGACCCGGCAGTCTGGCGGTGCTGCCATGCGCCGGAAAGCGTGTCCCGGTTTGAGGCCTCGGAATGGGATGAGATTTCCGCCAAGAGCCTCAACCGGAAAGCGTGTCCCGGTTTGACGCTATATTCCGGGATGCACTTTCCGCCAAGGACCTCAAACGGAAACTGCAGCCCACAATTCGGTCGAATAGTGGGCTGCAGTTTCCTCGGGCTAGGCAAAGAGCGGCGGCTGCGTCGCGTCGCCTCGCCTACTCCCCCAGCAGGGCCTTCTCGGGCGTGATGGGCAGCGAGCGTACCTGATGTCCGGTGGCGTGTGCCACGGCCGAGGCCACGGCGGCGAGCGGCGTGTTGATGACGACCTCGCCGATCGACTTGGCGCCAAACGGGCCCGTCGGCTCGTAGCTCGGCTCAAAGGCCACGCGAATGCTGCCGATATCCAGGCGCGTGGGCAGCTTGTAGCTCATAAAGTTGCCGGTGCGCAGGCGACCGCGGTCGTCGTGCTCGACGATCTCGTAGAGCGCGTGGCCGATACCCTGGGCAATGCCGCCCTCGGCCTGGACGCGCGCGAGCGCCTCGTTGATCACGGTGCCGCAATCCACAGCCGCCGCGTAGTCCACCACGGTCACCTTGCCGGTGGCCTTGTCGACCTCGACCTCGGCAATACCGGCCATAAACGGCGGAGGCGAAACGGGCAGGCAGGCAGAGGCATGCGAGGTGAGCGCGTCGCCGCCCGCGATGTTCTTGACGCACAGGTTGGCAAAGTCGCGCAGCGTGAGGTAGCGGTTCCGCTCGCGCGCGGCACGCTCGTCGGACAGTCGCACGTACTGACCATCGAAGACCACGTCGGCGGCGTCCACATCCCACATCTGGGCGGCCTTGGCGCAAATCTTCTCACGCAGCTCGGTCGCGGCGTTTTTGGCGGCAAGGCCCGTCACGTACGTACCCGAGCTCGCGTACGAGCCGGCGTCGAACGGCGACACATCGGTGTCCACGCCGCGCACCACAATGAGCGAGCTCTCCACGCCCAGCTCCTCGGCGGCAATCTGCGCCAAGATCGTGTCGACGCCCATGCCGTTATCGGTGGCGCCGGTGCCGATGGTAATGAAGCCGTCCTCTTCCAGGCGCATGTCGATGCCGGCGATGTCCACGTTGGAGATGCCCGAGCCCTGCATGGTGAGCGCGCAGCCCAGGGCGCGCACGCGGTCGCCCAGGTCCACGGCCAGCGGCTTGTTGCGCCAACCGATCATGTCCATCGCGCGCAGCAGGCAGCGGTCGAGCGCGCAGGCGTTGAGCTTCTCGTTGTAGTACTGCGGCATGGTCTCGCCCTCGCGCACCATGTTCTTAAGGCGCAGGTCGGCGGGGTCCATGTGCAGCATGTCGGCAAGCTCGTTGACGGCGCTCTCCACGGCAAACTGGCCCTGGGTGGCACCGTAGCCACGATACGCGCCGCCGCGGTTGGTGTTGGTGTAGACGGCGTCCCACCTAAAGCGGCTCGCCTTCACATGGTTGTAGATGGGCAGGCTCTTGTGGCCCGATAGGCCAATCGTCGTGGTGGCGTGCTCGCCGTACGCGCCCGCATTGGACAGCGTATGCAGATCGATGGCCGTGATGGTGCCGTCGTTCATGGCGCCCAGCTTAACGGTCATCTGCATCTGGTGGCGCGAGTTGCCTGCAGTGATGGTCTCCTCGCGGGTGTAGCAGCAGTAGCTCGGACGGCCAGTCTGCTGGGTCACGAACGCAACGAAGATCTCGCAGCAGCCCGTCTGCTTAGAGCCAAAGCCGCCGCCGATGCGCGGTTTAATGACCTGCACCTGCGACTGCGGAATGTCGAGCGACTGCGCGACCATGCGACGCACGTGGAAGGGCACCTGCGTCGAGGTGGTCACCGAGATACGCCCAAACGCGTCGGTCGTCGCGAAGGCACGGAAGGTCTCCATGGGCGCGGTCTGCGTGGCCTGGCTGGTGTAAGTGCGCTCAAAGACGATGTCACTCTGGGCGAACGCCTCGTCCAGATCGCCAAAGTCGCTCGTGCCGCTGCATACCAAGTTGCGCGAGACGTCGCCGCCCTGCGGGAACATAAAGGTCACGTCGCCCTCGGGGTGGACCACGATGTCATTATCGAGCGCCTGGGTAAAGTCGAGCAGCGGCTCGAGCACCTCGTAGTCGACCTTGATGAGCTTGAGCGCCTTGTCGGCGGCCTCCTCGGTCTCGGCGGCGACGATCGCCACCTCCTCGTTTTGGTAGCGCACCAGGTTCTCAAGGATCAGGCGGTCGTAGGGACTCGGCTGCGGATAGCTCTGGCCGGCGATGGTAAAGCGGCGCTGGGGCACGTCCTCGTAGGTGTAGACGCCCACCACGCCGGGCACCTTCAGGGCACGCGACGTATCGATGGAGCGGATCTTGGCACGGGCATAGGGGCTGCGCTTGAGCTTAACGATGAGCGCGCCGGCGGGCACCATATCGCCCGTGTAGACGGGACGGCCCTCGAGCAGAGCCTTCGAGTCCTTCTTGGGCTGCTTGTGAGTGATCTGCTTGTAGGAGACACCGTCACAGCTGGTGTCGTTGACCGGCAGCTCGGGCATCTCAAAGCCCACCTGCACGCCGGACTCGTTGAGAAAGCGCACGATGGCGCGCAGCTGGCTCTCGTAGCCGCTGCAGCGGCAGAGGTTGCCGGCGAGCTGGCGCGAGAGCTCCTCGCGCGTGGCGACGAGGCTCGGGTCCTCCTTGGCGGCGCGGGCGAGCGCCAGCACGTTCATGATGAGGCCAGGGGCGCAAAAGCCGCACTGCTCGGCGCCTTCGGCAGCCATCGCACGAGCCAGTGCCTCGGACTCGGCCTTAAGGCCCTCAAGCGTGGTGATGGTGTGACCCTCAACACGGGCGGCGGGAACCGAGCAGCTCAGCACCGGGTCGCCATCGAGCCACACCGTGCACAGGCCGCAGTTGGTGGTTTCGCAGGCACAGCGCACCGACGCACAACCCTGCTCGCGCAGCAGCGCAAAGAGCATGGTGTCGGGGGCAATCTGAACCTTGACCTTGCGGCCATTGAGCGTAAAGGAAAGATCGATGAGTTTGGCAGCCATTAGCGCACCTCGCTAGAATCGACGCCGGCCACGCGGCGGCAGGAATACTCGTCCGTGGCAAACTTAGGCACTTGCACGGTCTCGAGCTCGCGGGCAAGTGCGGCCGAAAGCTCGATGCCGGCGGCGCGGCGCACGGCCTGGATCGCCAGCGGGGCCGAGATGCGGCGACGGTAGTCGGCCGAGCCCCACAGATTGGTGCCATAGCTCAGCGCGCGTACGGACGCGGCCAGGGCGCGCAGCTCGTCCTCGGAAGGCTGCTCGCCGGTAAGGCCACATGCCTCGCCCTGCAGCAGGGTCGCGCGCAGCGGGCGGGCGCCCACGGTAACATGCCAGCTGTTGTCCCACCAGGCGGCGGTGACGTTTAAGGAGGGGAAGTCGGTCGCGGCCTTGCGCACGGCCTCATAGCTTGCGCGATAGTCGTGCTTAACGACCACGACGTGCTCGATCACGTCGCGCACATAGCCCATGTCCACGAACTCGGCGAGCGGCATGCGGCCGGCACCCGTCAGCTCAACATACGAATCGAACGCCAAAAATGCCGAGAGCACGTCCGAGAAACCAAAGCGGCCGTAGATACTGCCACCCACCGTGGCGGTATTGCGCAGCTGCACGCCCACGATGTCGTGGACGGCGAACTCAAAGACATGGTTGACAAGCGCGTTGAGCTCGGCATGGCGCTCGAGCTGGCGCAGGGTACACATGGCACCGATGCGAAACTCGGATTCGGTCTCCTCAATCTGATCGAGTCCGCAGGCCGAAAGGTCAATCGCCGTCGCCACGCGACGCGAACCCAGGCGCATCCAGATGCCGCCGCCCACAATCTTGTTGTTGCGGTTCTTCTGCAAGAGCTCATAGGCTTCGGCCGCGTTTCCAACACGGACGTAGGTACCGAACTTGAGCACGTTCTCCCCCATCTCTCCACTTGTCCAGTACTTTTAAGTGTACCAAACGAGGGGGCGCCCACCGTTGCGGGACAAGAACCTCCCTCCCATCCATAAGTTGCGGTGAAATACGGACTGTTTGGCGCTCTAAACCCGCCAAACAGTCCGCATTTCACCGCAACTTAAGGGGACGACTGGCGGAGAAACGATGGAAACGATCCGTTATCCTCCGTCGCATGCGGATCAAAAAAGGCTCCCAGCCAAGATGACTGGGAGCCTTCTGCGATGCTATGTCGAGCGAAGATTTAGCAGACGCCCTGGGCGAGCATGGCGTCGGCGACCTTCAGGAAGCCGGCGATGTTGGCGCCCATGACAAAGTTGCCCTCCTCGCCGTACTCCTTGGCGGTGTCGTCCACGTTGTGGAACATGCCGCGCATGAGCTGCTCGAGCTTGCCGTCGACCTCCTCGAAGGTCCAGGACAGGTGCTCGGCGTTCTGGCTCATCTCCAGGCCGGACACGAGCACGCCGCCGGCGTTGGCAGCCTTACCGGGCATAAAGGCGACGCCGTTCTCCTGGAAGTAAGTCGTGGCCTCGATGGTCGTGGGCATGTTCGCGCCCTCGCCGACCACCTTGCAGCCGTTGGCGACGAGCGCCTGGGCGTCCTCGAGCAGCAGCGTGTTCTCGCGAGCGCAGGGCAGCGCGATGTCGCAGGGCAGCTGCCACACGCCACGGCCGTCGCCCTCGTGCCACACGGCGTTGGGCTTCTCGTCAACGTACATGGCGAGCGTGACGCCCTTGTCGTGGCCGGAGCGCTTCTTGTTGTAGACATGCTCGAGCACGGTGTAGTCGATGCCGTCGGGATCCTCGACCCAGCCGTGGGTGTCGGAGCAGGCCAGCACCTTGCCGCCGAGCTGGGCAACCTTTTGAACCGCGTAGATGGCGACGTTACCGGAGCCGTGAACGACGACGTTCTTGCCCTCGAAGGAGTCGCCGCGGCTCTTGAGATACTCGTCCACAAAGTAGACCAGACCGTAGCCGGTGGCCTCGGTACGGGCGAGCGAGCCGCCAAAAGAGAGGCCCTTGCCGGTGAGGACGCCGGTCCACTCGTTGGTCAGACGCTTGTACTGACCGAACATGTAGGCGACCTCGCGGCCGCCAACGCCCAGGTCGCCGGCGGGAACGTCGGTGTTGGGGCCGATGTGGCGATAGAGCTCGGTCATGAAGGACTGGCAGAAGTGCATGATCTCGTTGTTAGACTTGCCCTTGGGGTCAAAGTCGGAACCGCCCTTGCCGCCGCCCATGGGAAGGGTGGTCAGGCTGTTCTTGAGGATCTGCTCCAGGCCCAGGAACTTGAGCATACCCAGGGTGACCGTCGGGTTAAAGCGCAGGCCGCCCTTGTAGGGTCCAATGGCAGAGTTGAACTCGACACGATAGCCGCGGTTGACCTGGACCTTGCCCTGGTCGTCGACCCAGGGAACACGGAACATGACGATGCGCTCGGGCTCGACGAGGCGCTCAAGCAGGGCGGCCTCCTCGTACTCGGGGTGGGCGTCGAGCGCCGGCTGGATGGTGCCGAGGATCTCGGTCGCGGCCTGGATGAACTCAGGCTGCTCGGGATAGCGGGCCTTGAGCTCGTCGAGAACTTTCTGCGTGTAGCTCATGCTTCCTCCAATTGATGGAAAAGAAAAATGTCGGTCGCGGCACCCCATGCGCCGCGAACTTTATCGAGTATGAATAATATCGCACTGTTGCAGCAAAGTTTCGCATAAGCCGACGAGCAGATGTTTCGTTTTGATTACGATGCAGGTAGAAGCGTTTTTGAGCGCCTGACGTGCAAAACCCGTGTTTCAAACCTGTTTCGTCCACGTGTTCCAAACCACCACATTGGGGACAGGCACCTTTGTGGTGGTTTTGGTGGTTAGAGGACGAGCTGGTGGTAGTCGGCGGGGGTTACGCGGCCCTCGGTGGCAGCGCGGAAGGCGGAGAGGGCATCGCCGGAGAACGGCATGGCCCAGCACAGGCCGCAACCGGCGGTAATGGAGCCGGGCAGCGGCATGATGCGCCCGGGCACACCGGCGGCAAGACACAGCTGTTCGCATTCCATCACATCGAAGGTGCTGTCGAACGACACGATGATCTTGCGTTCGTGGTCGAGAGCATCACCGGACGGGCCTTCGAGGTGTGCCTCGCGATACGCCGCGGCGGCCGCTTCATCTTCCGCGGTATGTCCACAGCCACCGCAGCCGCAGGTACAGGGTTCGGACCCGTCGCAAGTGCAAGGTTCTCCCGTGTCGGGACAAATATCGTGAGACATGGCAACTCCAATCGTCTAGGCGAGTAACTCGGCCGCCGCAAACTCCTCGGGCGTATTGACGTTCTCGAAGCAGAGCGTCGAGCCGGCGGCCTTAACGATCTGCGGCTCATCCATATACCCGGCGTTCACCCGGTCGATCAGGCAGCGAATGCGCTGGCGGTCGCAAGAGAGCAGCTCTTGGGCAACCGGCGCACACGCGTCACGGCGCCAGGCGGCGCAAAGCGGCTCAATGCCACGCTCCTCGCGCGGCACGCACACATCGAGCGCCTCAGCCTCAACATGATCGGCAAGTGCGCCGATGAGTTCCGGCGAGACAAACGGCATGTCGCAGGCAACGATCGCCACGAGAGGCAGCCGAGCCGCAACCAACGAGCTCGCGATGCCGCGCATGGCGCCCGCCGACCCTTCAAGGTCCGCCACCACACGCGGCACCAGGCCGCCAAACGTGTGCTCCTCAAGGTAGGCAAGCTCGCTGGGACGCGACGTCGTCACGACCAACTCACCGGCAACTGGCGCCAGCCGGCCCAGCACGCGCTCGATGAGCGGCTCGCCGCAAAACGCCATGCGCGCCTTATCGCAGCCCATGCGCGAGGACAGCCCGCCCGCCTGGACGACACAAGAAAGATCGGCACGTCTTACGGTAGTCATACGGCAAAACACCTCCATCGGCATGCTCGAAACTCGGTGCACGAAGCTAAATACAGCCGCCGAAATAGCGGCGCCACGAAAAGCTCGTGCAAAAACAAAACAGCGCCTTTGCGGCACGCAGCAAGACCGCGAGCACAAAAGCGCTGGTAGCGTATGGCGGGAACGTATGTGAATCGAACACATCCAAGACGTTTTGCACGCCTCGCAACGGTTTTGAGGACCGCGGAGCCCACCGGAGCCCATCCGTTCCCAAGTGCGGCGGTATTTTACCAAACCGAGCAGCCGATCTAGCGCAGGGAGCGCAGGCCGCCGGCATCCTTGTCGAGCACTGTAAAGCGCACGGCATCTAGGCGCTCCAAGATGCTGATGGCACGCTTGCGCGACACGCCCAGCGCCTCGCGCAGCACGCTCGTGGTGGCTGCGCCGCCGGCTGCCTCAATGGCGGCGGCAACGAGCTCACGCGCGCGGGCCTCAGCAGCAGCAGACAGGGCCACATCGCGTTCGACCTTTACGATGGAGCGGTTGAGCGAAAGCTCGCGCAGGGCACGCGTCATGGTGTCGCGATCGAGCTGCAGCTGCTCGCCCACCTCGGGCAGCGTCGGCGCATCGAGGCCGGCTTCGTCCAGCAAGGCAACGATACGTTCGCAGGCCTCGCGCACCACACGCGCCGCGGCGGCAGCGGAGTGCGGGTCGAACACCTCGGCGCCCTCGGAGGCACACACGCCACGCGAGCAACCCTCGGAAATCAGGGCTGCAGCAACTGTATCGTCAGCGGTAGGCCACGCAGCATGGGCAACGGCGCCGGGCGTAAAGCCCGTCTCCTTGGGAGCCGCCGCGTGCATGGCTGACAGGGTAGCCGCCAGTGCATCCATCGCGGCGTCGAGCACCACGGCGTCCGCCAAGAGGTCCGTATCACCCACTGCAAGCTTGCGAACGGAGCCCTGCGCCACCAACCCGCGCAGTGCGGCATCGGCCTCGCCGACACCAAGATCCAAAGCCTCGGCAACATCAACCGCCGTAACCGGCAGCATCTGCAGCGCCAGCCAAGCGCCCACACCGCCCGCAATATCGCCGGACTCGAGCGCCGCAAACAGTGCGCGCTCGCCGGCAGAAAGCTCGCGCGAGCGACGGCAGCGCGAAAGCAGCACGCGCCCGCCGCCAATAAGCATCACGGGCGAATACGACAACACCACGGCATGGTCTCCGGCACGCAGCGGCAGCGGATCATCCAGGCGCACCTGCACGGTACGGGTCTCGCCCACCGCCATGGGGGCCTCGCCCTCCATGAACATGATGCGACCGACAACCTCGGCCGTACCCGCCATCACGTGCACACGCGCACCCGACTCGAGCACACGCGGCTTGGATCCCTCGCGACCCAAATACGTAAACGTCATCATAAAGCGCATCGTCTGACCAAAGCGGCCCGCCACGCCGAGCATCTCACCGCGATCGAGCGCGGCGACGGCATCGCCCACCAAGTTGAGCGCCACACGCTGACCGGGCAACGCCCGCGGCGTATCGCCATGCACCTGAATCCCGCGCACGCGACAGACCGTACGCGACGGCAGCGCGACAAGCTCATCGCCCACCGCGACGGGCGCATCGTGCAGCGTTCCCGTCACGACGGTGCCGGCGCCCTTGATCGTAAAGCAGCGGTCGATGGGCAGACGCGGTGCGGCATCGGTGCGCTCGGCACGGGCACGGCAGGAATCCCAGCAAGCGGCAACCTGCTCGTCGAGCGTAGCCAGCAGGTCATCGATTCCCGCGCCGGTCTTGGACGACACAGGCACGATCGGCGCGTCCGCAAACACGGTGTCCGACAAAAAATCATCGACGTCGAGCTCGGCAAGCTCGGTCATCTCGGTATCGGCCAGGTCGCACATCGTCAGCGCCACCACCATATGCGTGACGCCCAGCAGCTCCAGCACGTGCACGTGCTCGCGCGTCTGCGGCATCACGCCCTCGACGGCCGAAACCACCAGCACGGCCACGTCGATACCCGTGGCGCCCTGCACCATGGCGCGCAAGTAATGCGCGTGGCCCGGCACGTCGACCAAGCCAACGATCTTGCCACTCGGCAGCGCCAGCTCGCCAAAGCCCAGCTCCACGGTCATACCGCGGCGGCGCTCAACCTCCAAACGGTCGGGATTCTTGCCGGTCAGCGCCTCGATAAGCGCCGACTTACCGTGGTCAACATGTCCTGCCGTGCCAACGATAACGGGACACTCCACCAGCGCCTGAACCTCACTCATCGAGCAACCGCCTTCTCAACGCATGCGACGAGCGTCGACGCCGCGGTCTCGATATCGCGGTCGCCCACGAGCGTACGGACGTCAAACAAAATGCGATCGTGCGAGGTTCGCGTGACGACCGGCGTGTCAAAGTCCTGGACAAGCAAGCGCTTGAGCGCGTCGACCGTCAGGCGCGCGTCAACAAGACGCACGGCAACGCACATCGTGGGCAGCTCCACGGTAGGCAACGAACCGCCACCTGGGGTCGACGATTCCTCGACGATCTCCACCTGAACGGCGCACGGGCAACCGGCCTTATCAAGCCCGGCGACCATACGATCGCGCAGCTTGCGGGCACGTCGCTCCAAATGGGCCTGCGGCAGCGTAAGCATGCTGAGTACCGGAATATCGCGATGGGCAACATCCGCCCCGTCCATGTAGATGCGCAGTGTGGCCTCGAGCGCCGTAAGCGCCAACTTGCCCGGGCGCAGGGCGCGCATAAGCGGATGCGACCCACAGGCCTGGACCAGATCGCGACGGCCCATGATAATGCCCGCCTGTGCGGCACCGAGCAGCTTATCGCCCGAGCACGACACCAGATCGAGCCCTGCCGAAACCGAAGCCGGCGTGGTTTCTTCGCCGCCGCGCACCAAGATGTCGTCGGGCAGGAGCGCGCCCGACCCCTGGTCCTCGTAGAACAGCAGACCATGCTTGTGGGCCAGGGCGGCAAGCTCCCGAGAGCCCACCTCCTCGTGAAAGCCCTCGATGCGATAGTTGGAAGGATGGACCTTGAGGATCATGGCCGTATCGGGCGTAATGGCGCGCTCGTAGTCACCCAAATGCGTGCGGTTGGTAGCGCCGACCTCGACGAGTTTGACGCCCGAAGCCGCCATGACATCGGGGATGCGGAAGCTGCCGCCGATCTCGACAAGCTCGCCGCGGCTGACGATGACCTCTTTGCCTGCGGCATGGGTCGCCAGCACCAGCAGCACCGCGGCGGCGTTGTTGTTGACCACGAGCGCGTCCTCGGCACCGGTGAGTGAGCGGATCAGCTGCGCGGCGTGCTCCTTGCGCGACCCGCGTGAGCAGGTGTCCACACTGTACTCGAGCGTGCTGTACCCACGCGCGACCTCGGCCACGGCCTGTGCAGCCGACTCCGCAAGCGGGGCACGGCCCAGATTGGTATGGATGACCACACCCGTGGCGTTGACGGCGGGACGCAGGCTCGGCAGTGCGGAGCGATGAGCACGCCACTCAATGGCCGAGGCCAGGTCGCGCTTAGAGCGCGGGGCGGCACCGGCGCGAATGGCAGCGCGCTCCTCGTCGAGCTCCGCCGTGACGGCAGCATGCACCACCGCGTCGCAGGTCTCCCCCGCCGCCTTCACTACCGGCCACTCGGCAAGCAGCTCGTTGACGGAAGGAATGGCGCGCAGGCGGGCGCGCACCTCATCGGACATGTTCTGGCTATCGCTCATGTGCGACCTTTCAAAACCAAAGGTGAATCAATCGTTCGAACGTCAAACTATCAGCCAATTCAATCGGCTGAATCAATCATTTGCTATTATCCTCGCGCGCTGCGATCTTTTCCACGCGAACGGCGTTTTCCTGGGTGAGCGCGGCGCCCGTCAACGGGTCCCAACGCAACGGTGTATGGTCGAGCGGGCCCACGCCCAAGCCTTGAGCGCCACCGGCATCGACGCCAAACGAACGTCCGCCGGGGGCGGCCGACGTAAAGATACACGCCGGATGCAGATACGGCGTCGTCTCTACGCGCACGCGGTCGCGGCCCATATCGCTCACGAGTTCGACGATCTCGCCGTCGGCGATGCCCATGTGCGCAGCAGCATCGGCATTCATCTGCACGGCATCCAGGTCCGATCCAGCCTCGGCGGCACCTTGGGCCGCAAGCCTTCGCGAGGTATGCGACTCAAAGGGACGGTTGCCGCTAATGAGGCGAAACATCCCCGGACCAGGCTCCACCATGGGAGCGATCCAGTTGGGTACACGACCCAAGCCGGCGCGTTCCCATACGTCGCTTGCCAGCGCGATCCTGCCACCGTTCAAGGGAATCACCGGCTCGCCCGTACGCGATGGCAGCGCAACGCCCGTGTCAGCCCAGCCTCGCTCCTTGAGCTCGTCTAGATTGATCCCAAAAGGCGCCACCTGGGCAGTCGCCAGGTCGTCGGACGTAAAATCGAAGCACTCACCAACGCCGCAGGCCGCAGCCAAACCGGCAAAGATCTCCCGACCGGGACGCGTGTCGTTATGCAACACGGGCAGCACGGCGTTGCGGTAGAACACGCACGAATCATTGGCGCCCACGACCGTGCCCACACCGCGGTCGGCCTCCAGATACGTCACGTCGGGCAGCACGAAGTCAGAAGCGCGCGCTGTCTCGGACCAGCGAATATCAATCGTCACGAGCAGGTCGAGCTGCTGCAAAATACTCAACCAAGCCTGCGCATTGCCATAGCCCGCACCGGGGTTACTGGCATAGACGATGAGTCCACGCAAATCGCCGGCAAGAATCGACTGACCGATGGTCGTGCACAGACCGCGCACCGGATCGACCAGTGGATAGCGCTCGGACCCCAACTTGGGCTCACGTGGCATCGACGGCGTCGCAAAGCGTGCGGGATCAAGGTCACCCAGCGCAAACGGTGTGGGTGGATTGAGCGCGCCGCCCGCATGTCCAATACAGCCCAGCAGCACATCGACCATGCAGATAGCTCGCGCCGTCTGCGTACTGTTGGCATACGCGATACCGATACCACCATGAAAGCCAGCGTCAACCACCGCAGCAGGCGCCGCGGCAGCCAAATCACGCGCAGTCGCACGGATATCGTCCGCCGGCACGTCGCACATCGACTCAGCCCACTCGGGCGTCCAAGCAGCGGCCGCCTGCGCCAGCTCGTCAAAGCCCGTGGTATAGCGGGTCACGAACTCGTGGTCGTACAGGTCCTCGGCAATCAACACATGGGCAATACCCAACAGCAGCGCCAAGTCGCAGCCCGGGCGCACGCGCAGCCAACGGTCGGCAAGCGCGGCCGAGCCGCTGCGCCGGGGGTCAACCACGATAATCTTCGCCCCACGGCGGCGGGCATCGTTGAGCACATCAACGGCCCCCATCGTCGACGAATCGACGATGGAACGCCCCAGGTACATGATGCAATCGGTATGCGCCAGGTCGGAGGCGGGGCTATAGCCCAAGCTATGCTCCCAACCAGTGAGACGGCTTACCTCGCAGGCGCCATCGGCACCGTACACGTTGGGCGAACCCAGCGCATGCATAAGACGATAGCCCCAGTAACGGTCGAACGAGGGCACGCCGAGCGTCATGCCCAGCGCACGCGGACCATGCCCGTCAACAATCTCCCCGAGGCGCGCTGCGATCTGCGCGAACGCCTCGTCCCACGAAATCGCATCGAACCCCGAGCCATCAGCTCGTCGGCGCATGGGGTGCACGATGCGATCGCGCTCGTCAAACGGCATAGACAGGCGATGGCGCCCGCGGGCGCACAGGGCACGCGCCGCGCACGGATGTCCCGGCACCGGCAACTCGGCCACCACGTGACCGTCCTCAACGCGTGCCGCAAAGGCGCAATCGGCATAGCATCCCCCGCATGTGGTCACCACAGCGCGACCGTCACGCTCCACAGCAGATGCCATCTCGATTACCCCTTTCACAAGCCAAACACAACAGGCCAACAGCCCGGCAACGAGCTCCAGACCCAAAAAGCCTCCCGCACGGCAACGCCCCGCGGGAGGCCCAACGTCAAACAGACGGTACCTTACGCCTCGGACTTCTTGGCGTAGATAAACCAGTAGCCGAGCGCGATCAGAACCGCGCCGCCCACGATGTTGCCCAGCGTGGCGGCGGATAGGTTAAACGCAATGCCCGCGACGTTGAGTGCATCGGCCCCGGCGACCTCGGCACCATAACCGCATGCATGCATCACGGCGCCCATGGGCAAAAAGTACATGTTGGCAACGCAGTGCTCAAAACCGCAGGCCACAAAGGCTGCGATGGGCAGCAGAATGCCCACGACCTTATCGACCACGGTCTTGCCGGCAGTACCGATCCACACGGCCAGGCACACAAAGATGTTGCATAGGATGCCGCGGAAGAAGATCGTCACCCAATCGATCGTCACCTTACCGGCGGCGACACTCACCATGGAATTGGCGACCGCCTCGCCGTTAAGCTTATAGATGCCGGCCATGTACACCAAAAAGACGATGAACAGGGCACCGACAAAATTGCCGCCCCACACGACGACCCAAGCCTTAAGCATCTGAGCCAGCGTGATCTTTTTGCTCTTGAGCGCGCAGATCATAAGCGAGTTGCCGGTAAACAGCTCGGCGCCGCACACCAGCACCAGCACCAGGCCCAGGCAAAAGCACAGGCCGCCCACGACGCGCTGGGCACCCCAGCCCAGCGTGCTGTCGCTCAAAAACACCGTAAAGAACAGGCCGCCGAAGGCGATGAACGCGCCGGCGAACATTGCCAACAGAAAGGCCTTTGCGACCGGCAGGTTGGCCTTGGTCACGCCGGCGGCCTCGGTCTTGGCCTCGATCGCGGCGGGCGCCAGGCAATCGGGAGCGGGGTACTCCACCTTGGAATCTGCCATGTCAATCACTTCTTTCCTAATCAGCAGGGACAAGCGCTCCTATTGCTCTTGCCCCAAGCGGACAAAGTGGGAAAAGTCGTTGGAGGCCACGGCGTCGTACACGGCGTCGACGGCGTCAAAGACTTCCGGGGACATGGGGTTGTAGAACTCCGTGTCGCCCGGCTGAATCCCAACGAAGACGATATCATCACACGATTGCTCGATTTCCTCGATCAGAATCGACAAAGGAAGCGAATGCGTGGTGAACATCGACTTGCGGGCCACATCGCGCTTGTCGAGCAAGCGGATGGACCCGACGGGCAGTGCCATGTCGGCAGCATCGACCAAGACCAGACGCGGCGGACGCTCGCGCTTGACCTCGATGATGTCGTCCTCGGGCGTTTGGCCGCCGTCGATGGTGTACCAACCGGCAATGGGTGCGTCTTCCATCTTTTTGGAGAGCACGGGGCCGGCGGCATCGTCGGCACGCAGCACGCTTCCCGCCGTGAGCACGATACCCGCAAACGGGGCGCCGTTCACACGTCCATCCACAACGCAACCCATTACTGCAACCTTCCCGTCAGATACACGCCCGACACATCGCGCACGCGCTCAACCAGATCGCGGAACTTCATCAGAAACGCGACCTGCTGGGCATGCAGGCCAAAGTCGTCGTCGAACACCGAGATACCGGCCTTAGCCGACCCACGAAAACCGCGTTCGTCGAGCAGCGCATCGCAGGCCTCGAGCAGCGACGGCACCGCCGCCTTGTCGAGCTGGCACTCGCCAAAGGAGCGGATGGCCTCGAACTTGGTCTTGGCCTCCCCCTCCGGCAGCGCGTCGACGAGCGAATAGAACACATCCACCGGCACCGACAGGCGCGGCTCAAAGCAGTCGAGCACGCCGGTGTGGTGGCCCACGGCGAGCGTGTAGTACAGCACGTCGCAGGCCTCCTGGGGAACGTCTTCCTCGGTCTCCACAAACTTACGCGTGAGCTCATAGAAGACCACCTGGTCGGGCGCATGACCCAGGCAGGGGTCGGCGACGCCCTCGGCGGCCTCGTCGCTTGCGCGCGAGGCATCGCCAAAGGAGCCGCCGAGCATGCCAGGACCCGCAAAGTAACCAGAGCGGTCCGTGAGCTCCATCTAGCGACCTCCGGCCAGCACCAGATCCTGCAGCGCCGAGTAGACCTCAACGCGACGAGGATCGTCCTGCTTGTCGATGAGTAGCGCCATGGCACCGCGGATATCGCCCTTGGGCGCGCCCTCGAGCGTATTCATAAACTCATTGGCCAGGTCGCGGCCGTAACGGTAGCCGCTCATGGCGCGAGCTTCGCGCTCGATGGCAACGCGCAGCTTGTACGGCACGCCGGGGTGCAGGATATCGGCCTGCTCGCCGGCGGCCTCCACCGTGGTCTCGGCATGGAGCTTTTGGTCCAGCAGACCGAGCGCCATGGCAAAGCCGTAGATGGTCTGCGCGGGGCTGGGCGGGCAGCCAGGGATGTAGACATCGACCGGCAAGATTTTGTCCGTGCCGCCCCAGACGCAGTAGTTATCGTAGAAGATGCCGCCGGTGCAGCCGCACGCGCCATAGGACACCACGATCTTGGGATCGGGCGCGGCCTCAAAGGCGCGCAGGGCCGGCATGCGCATGGCACGCGTCACGGCACCGGTGTACAGCAGCACGTCGGCGTGACGGGGCGAGGGCACGACCTTGATACCAAAGCGCTCGACGTCGAAGACGGGCGTGATGGAACCGAAGATCTCGATCTCGCAGCCGTTGCAGCCGCCGCAGTCGACACGGTAGACGTACACCGAGCGCTTGATCTTCTTAAGAAGGGTCGCCTTGGCCTTCTCGATGCTCTCGTCGAGCTCGATCTTGGTCGGGCGGTACTGAAGCCGCTCGGGCAAAAGCGTGGGTTCGGCCATGGTTACTCCTCCTTCTTGTCTAGATCCATGATAATGCCCTCGACCGGCGCGGGACCTGCGGGGATCTCGGGCGCATCGGGGTTGAGCTCGCGGTCGATATACTCCGGGTTCACACCGTGACCGCCCAGATACTCCATGCCGGGGCCCAAAGGTTCACCGGACGTAGGCGTTTCGTTGGCAACCATGCCGGCGGCATTGCCGGTCTTTACGGCCGACGCGGCGCGCAGGGCGTCGAGCTCACGCTTGCACTCCTGGCACATACCAACGGTACGAGCGGCCTGCTCGGCCTCCATGCCGCCGACCTTTTGCAGCAGGCGCCTGGCGTAGTCGATCTCCTTGTGCGGGGCGAACGGCTTGCCGCAGCGCGAGCAGTGCTCGAGCGTGTAGACGCTCTTGCTGGTGAGGTCGTCCTTGCTCATGACGGCCAGCTCAAACTCCTCGGTGAGCTTGATGGCCTCCATGGGGCAGGCTTCCTCGCAGCGACCGCAAAAGATGCAGCGGCCGTAGTCGATCGACCAGGTGATGGTATCGGCCGAAAGGTCGGTGTCCATGCGAATGGCATCGGCCGGGCACGCCACGCCACAGGCGCCGCAGGCAATGCAGAGCTCTGAGTCGTGCTCGGGCTTGCCGCGCATGTCCTTGTTGGTGGGGAACGGCGCAAACGGGTACTTGACCGTCGCGTCGCCGGCCTTGGCGTTAACCTTCCAAAGCTTCAGCATATTAGAGCGCCTCCTCATCGAGCGGAGCGGCCACGGTGCCCTCGCCCGCAAGCGGCGACTTGTCGCGCCAGACGTTTTCGAACTGCTCCTTGTCGAGCACATGGTCGCGCTTGGCGGCGACGTCGGTCACCGTCACGCGGTCGGTGCAGGAGTAGCACGGGTCCAGCGAACCGACGATCAGCGCCGCGTCGCCCACGGTGTTGCCGCGGAACATGTAGCGCAGGACCGGCCAGTTGCTGTACGTGGCGGCCTTGGCGCGCCAGCGGTAGCACTTCTGGTTGTTGCCGAGCATCGCCCAGTGCACGTCCTCGCCGCGCGGCGCCTCGGTGGCGCCGATGGCGTACTTGTGCGGGGTGTACTCCCAATCCGTTGTGAGGATGGGGCCCGACGGGCAGTTCTCGAGCATGGTCTCGATCATGTCGATTGAATCGTAGACCTCCTGGATACGCACGGCGGTACGGCCGAAGGCGTCGCAGGTGTCGGCCGTGGCGGCGTGCATCTTCATGACGTCCGGATCGAGGTAACCGTCGAAGGGATGGTCGAAGCGCACGTCGCGGGCATAGCCCGAACCACGCATGAGCGGGCCGACCGGCGAAAAGTCGCGGGCGATCTTGCGGTCCAGGATGCCGATGCCGCTCGTACGCTCGATAAAGTTGGGCGTGGAGAGCAGCACGTCGACGAGCTCCTGAACCTCGGAGCGCAGCTGGTGGATGGTCGTGAGCGTGGAGAGCTTCTGCTCGGCCAAAATGTCGCGACGCACGCCGCCGATCACGTTGAGGCCGTAGGTCTTGCGATGACCGGAGAGCTTCTCGGCCAGGTCCATGGACTTCTCGCGAACGCGGAAGAACTGCTGGAAGCCGGAATCGAAGCCGGTGTAGTGCGATGCGAGGCCAATGTTGAGCAGGTGCGAGTGCAGGCGCTCGACCTCGAGCATGATGGCGCGGATGTACTGCGCGCGCGGCGGGACGTGAATGCCCTGGGCGCGCTCGACAGCCTCGGCGTAGGCCACCGAGTGGGCGCAGCCGCAAATACCGCAGATACGGTCGGCAAGGAACGTCACGGCGTCATAGTTCAGGCGCGTCTCGGCGACCTTCTCCATACCGCGATGCACGTAGAACAGGCGGTAGTCGGCGTCGACGATCGTCTCGCCCTCCACGAACAGGCGGAAGTGGCCGGGCTCGTCGGAGGTGATGTGCAGCGGTCCCATGGGGACGAGCGTGGTCTCCTTGCCCTTGGTGTCGGCCAGGAATTCGTAGTTTTCCATGTCGCTCGCGGGGGCGGGGCGGAAACGGTAATCCATCGAATCCTTGCGCAACGGGTACAGCCCGCTGGGCCAATCGTCGGGAAGCACCAGGCGACGGCGGTCGGGCAGACCCTCGGGAATCAGGCCGAACATATCGCGCAGCTCGCGCTCGCCCCACACGCAGGCGGGGACAAACGGGGTCACGCTCGGGAACGTCATCTTGGCGGGGTCGACCTCGGCACGGACGGTCACCCAGCCGGGGTCCTCGCCCTCCATGGAGATGACGTAGTACACGGCGTAACGGCCGCATAGGCTGCGCTCGTCGTTGCCGACAATCACGGGAATCCAGCCGTAGCGCTCGTAGTACAGGTAGTGGACGGCCTCGGGCAGACGGTCCAGCTTGACGGTGATCGTCAGCTGGTCCTCGCACTGCCATTCGACCTTCTCGATAGCGCCCGGCACTGCGGCGCGCAGGGCCTCGACGTGGCTTTCGCAACGACGAGCGTAGTCCTTCTTTTCAGGTTCTGCCATGGTGCTAATTCACCTCGCTTGTCTTGGTCTGGGAACTGAACACCATGCGGTAGAGAGGAGCCTCGTGGAGCTCTTCGACGCTCTGGTTCAAAACGACGGACGTTGCATCCTCGACGCCGCTCGTGATGGCGACCGGGGTGGCGATACCGAACCACATGACCACGATCGCGAGGGCGATCTCGGGGATGATCATAAGGGCGGGCACCTCGTGGCGCTTCATGCCCTCGGGCGCCTTGCCGAAGATGGACTTGAGCGCGATGCCGGTAAGGGCAAAGTACACGCCGGTGAGGCCAATGGCCACGAGCACGACCACCCAGATGGGACCGGACTGGATGCCGGCCACGAAGGTGAGGAACTCGGAGATGAACAGGGCGAACGGCGGGAAGGCGGCGAGCGCGAGCAGGGCGATGATGGTGAGCGCTGCCGTGACGGGAGCGATCTCGACGACGCCCTTGATCTTGTTCAGGTCGCGGGTGTGGTAGATGTGCTGGATGTTACCGGCCATGCAGAAGGCGAGCGCCTTCGTGAAACCGTGGAAGATGCAGTGCAGCAGGCAGGCGGCGATACCGAGCGGACCACCGATACCCAGGCACAGCGCGACCACGCCGACGTTGTCGACGGAGGAGTACGCGAAGCGGCGCTTGATATCGTCCTGCTTAAAGATGCACAGGGCGGCCACCAGGATGGACAGCGTGCCCAGGATGAGCAGGAGCGTACGCGGATAGGTGTCGCCCACCGTGATGATGGACAGGGAGTAGAAGCGGATGATCACCAGCATGGCGCACTTGAGCAGCACGCCCGAGAGCAGCGCGGAGACCGGGCTCGGAGCCTGGGAGTGCGCGTCGGGCAGCCAAGTGTGCATGGGGAACAGGCCCGCCTTGGTGCCGAAGCCGATGACGATGAACGCGAACGCGAGGCGCACGAGCATCGGGTCGAACTGGTCGGCGTAGGGCATAATGGAGGTGAGGAAGGCCGCCTCATGCGCGTTGGGCATGATATCGGCGGCGTTCGCGTAGATGAGCAGCGTGCCGAACAGGCCGAAGGCCACGCCGGCGGTGCAGACCATCGCGTACTTCCAAGACGCCTCGAGCGCCTGCTTGTTCTTGTAGATGCCCACGAGGAACACGGTCGACAGCGTGGTGGCCTCGACCGCCGCCCAGGTGAGGATGATGTTGTTGGACAGGCAGGCGAGCAGCATCGTGAAAACGAACAGGCTAAACAGCGCGTAGTACTGCTTGGTGCGCTCGGCCGGCATGGTCTTCTCCTTGATATCGATCTTGATATAGGAGATGGAGTACACGCCGGTGATGAACCCGATGATGCCTACCAGAAGGACGAAGATCGACGAGAGCGAATCGAGATGGAGCCACAGGCCCAAAGCGTCGATATTCTGCCCGCTCGAGAGCATGGTTCCCGCGGTGACGACCGAAAGGACGAGGGTCGCCGCGACGGAGATGGTGTTGAGCCCCGCAAAGACGCTGTAGGACGTCGTCTTGGGGAGCGCAGCCATAATCAGGGAGAACACGAGGGGACAAGCGAGCAGGGCGACCGTCAGCATTGAAACATCCATGGCCTACCCCTTCAATTCGGTCAGGTCGTGGGAGTCGAGCGACTTGGTGTCGTTCCAGATCCTCACGACGACGGCGGACATGATGATGACGGCGAAAATGGCGTCGGTGGCGATGCCGATCTCGATGATCTCGGGGGCCGTGGGCGCGAGCAGGGCGAGCGTCACGTGGCTACCGTTCTCCATAAGGCAGTACCCGAAGATTTGCTTGAGGATGTTGCGCTGGGAGATGATGCACGTGAGGCCGACGAAGAAGTGCGCGAAGCTGATGGCGAGGGCCGGAGTAGCCACCTCAGCGGTGGGCAGGCTCAGGCGCGTGACCACCGCGAAGCAGATGGCCACCTCCAGACCGGTGAGGATGATGGTCCAGGCCGGCTTGACGGAGGAGGTCAGCGTGCTATCGGCAGGCGAACCCATCTTTTTGTAGGCACGGTTGAGAATGAACGGAACGAGGATCACCTTGGTGACGAAGGCCGACGCGGCCCACATGAGAAGCTCGGTGGCACCGGTGGTGAGGCCCAGGGTGAGCAGCACGCCCACCAGGACAACCGACTGGATCGCGTACCACTTGATGGCGGACGGGATGGTCTTCGAGACGACCACCATGGTGGAGGTCACGATCAGAAGACCGCCCAGGATATTGACTAACGAATAACCCATGTCCTACCTCCTAACCCATCCAACTAGAGGACAGAGGACCGGCGACGACGACCATGATCATGAGGACGACGAACACGAACGCCATGGCGCGCGGAAGGGGCTGGCCGGCGGCCACGGTCTCGCTCGGCTCACCGGGCAGGACCTTACCCATCCAACGCAGGAACCATGCGAAGGTGGCGACGGTCTCGACGACCATGACGCACACGAGGACGAAGATGACCGTGTTGGAAGCACCAACCGCGAAGCCACCGGAAATAATCTGGAACTTGGAGAAGAACGTGCTCATGGGGGGCACGCCGGCGATTGCGGTCGCGGCGACCGCGAAACCCACGCCCGTGACCGGGTACTTCTTCATGAGGCCCTGGATCTTGGGCAACATACGGGTTCCCAGCGTGAAGCTGAGGGAGCCGGCGATGAGGAAGAACAGGGTCTTGGTGAACGCGTGGTTGAAGATGTGCTCGACGGCGCCGTTGAACGCCATTTGGCTTCCGAACACGGAGAGGCCCAGGCCGAAGAACACGTAGGCGAGCTGCGCGATCGTCGAGAAGGCGAGCAGGCGCTTCATATCCTTCTGGGGCAGATACATGAGGAAGCCGAAGAGCATGGTCACGACGGCGTCGATGATGGCGACCCAACCGACGATCTCGGGGATATCGCCGGCGCTCGCAAGAGCGCGGGCGAACACGCACACGCCGACCTTAACCATAGACGCGCCATGGAGGTAGGCGGAAACGGGCGTGGGGGCCTCCATTGCGGAGGGCAGCCACATGTAGAGCGGGAACTGGGCGGACTTGGCCCAAGCGGCGAACAGGATGAGCAGCAGCACGACGGTCTTCATACCGGAATCGAGCTGGGAGATCGCGCTCAGCGCGAACGTGCCGGTTCCGGCGAACAGGAAGGCCGCGCCGATGTAGAGTCCCAGAGCGCCGATGTGGGTGATGATGAGTGCCTTCATACCGGCCTTCTTGGCCGTGGGCGTCATGTAGTAGCTGATGAGGCCCCAGGAGCACACGCCGGTGATCTCGAAGAAAACGAGCTGGCCGACGATGGTGGAGCTGTAGGCGAGACCGGCCATGGCGCCGATGAACGTGGAGAAGTACACGTAGAAGCGACGACGGGGCGCGTCGGGATGCTCCTTGTTCTTATCGCTCATATACGGGAACGAATAGATGACGACGAGCAGACCGATAGCGACGAACGCGGGTGCGAGCAGCGTGCTCATCCGGTCGAATATGAAGCCCATGACCAAGGTCTGACCCATACTCGCCCAGGTTACATCGACCGCGTTCATGCCGTTTCCGGCAAACGTCGCGGCCAAGCCAACGGAAGCGACCGTGGCGATGCCGCCGGCAAAGGCGCAGATCCATTTAGCGTAGGGACGCGGCAGCATGACGATGAGCAGGGAGCCCAGCATGGGGACGGCGATTGCCACCATGGCAAAGAGGGACAAGCTCGATTCGATTGACATAGTTTCTCCCTTCTCCCTACACGCCTACGACGACGAAGACGAACGCGAGGACCGCGATGCCGACGACGGCCCAGGTCTGGTTACCGAGCACCTTGAAGCGCGAACGGGAAACGGAGTTCTCGAGCACGCCGCAGACGACGAAATCGACCAGGCACTTGACGAGGAAGACGACGGCGCCCACGAGAGCGGTGACGCCGATGGTCGCGGGCTCTCCCCAGGGGATGAAGATGGAGGTGAACCAAGCGACGACCACGACCTGCTTCATGCCCATGGCGAGCTTCATCATGGCCAGGGACGGGCCGGAGAGCTCGGCGAGCGGGCCCTCCTGGAGCTCCTGCTCGGCTTCGGCCTGATCGAACGGAAGCTTGCCGAGCTCCATGTAACAGGCGGCCGCGAAGGCGACGCCGGCGAGGATAACGGCGACGACGCTCGAGACGTTGCCCGTAACGATGTGCTGGCCCATGGTCGCAATGTCCGTGGAGCCGCACACGATGGCGACGGTGAACAGCGCGATGAGCATGGACGGCTCGATGAGCACGCTCATGAGCAGCTCGCGGATACCGCCGAAGCCCGCGTAGGCGTTGGAGGAATCCACGCCGGACAGTGCGAAGAAGAAGCGGGACAGCGCGAGCGCGTACATGATGGTGATGGCGTCACCAAAGACGGGCATGGGGCTCTCGAGCGTGAACATGGGCAGACCCATGGCGAGCATGAACGACACCGCGAGGAACAGCGGCGGCATGATGCGCAGCACGAAGCTCGAGTCGGAACTCACGGACTCGGGACGCGCCATGAGCTTCGCGAGGTCCCGGTAATCCTGAAGGATGGACGGACCGCGGCGATTGTGCATCTTCGCGCGAATCACACGGGCGAGGCCGGAGAAGAAGGGCGCGACCAGCATGACCACGAGGCCCTGCGCCATCGCAAGAACGATGTTCATAATATCCTCTCCCCTCTCTAGACCATGACCACGGCGAGCACGAGGAAAACCACGAGCGCCGCGACGATGTAGCAGATGTATACGGAGTAGTTGCCGCCCTCGATCTTGGAGGCAAGGCCGGCCAGCTTGTCGGCACCCTCGCTCGGTGCATCGACCAGGAAACGGTCGGGCAGGGGCTCGACGCCCTGGGCGACACCGGTGAGCTTCTGGAACACGTGCGCGATGGACCAGCAGATCTTGGTGCATACCTCGCGCAGGGTGTAGAGCGGGCCCATGAAGAGCTCGACGTCGGACGCGAAGCTCGTGGCGACGACGGGCATGTGCTCGTTGGGCTCGTAGCCGCACGCCCAAGGGTCGGTCTTCTTAGCGGGGGCCTTGGTGCCGAGGCAGAACCTCAACACGAACGCGAGGCCGGTGAGGACCACGAGCGCGATGGCGATCGCGGGGGTGGAGGTGGCGGCACCGGAAATCTCGTTCACCAGAGACACGCCCGAGGTGGCCGTGACGGCGGAGCCGGCAAGCACGCTCTGGGCGACGTCGCCCAGAACCGGGGCGATGACGGGAGAGCCGATTCCCAGCACCACGCAGATGGCCGCGAGGAGCATCTGCGAGAACAACATCGGAGCCGGGGACTCCTTGGCGTTCGCAGCCTCCTGGGAACGCGGGCTGCTCGCGAACGAGACGCCGTAGGCCTTCACGAAGCACGTAACGGCCAGGGCACCGGTGATGGCGAGCGCGGCCGCGGAGGCGACGGCGAACACCATGACGACCGGGTCGGAGAGCGTCGAGATGTTGAACAGGGACTGGTAGGTGAACCACTCGGAAACGAAGCCGTTGAGCGGCGGGATGGCCGAGATGGCAAGAGCGCCGATGAGGAAGCAGACGGCCGTGACCGGCATGCGGCGGAACAGACCGCCCATCTTCTCCATGTTGCGCGTACCCGTGGCATAGAGCAGGGAGCCCGCGCCGAGGAACAGCTCGCCCTTGAACATGGCGTGGTTGAGCGTGTGGTAGAGGGCGGCCATGAGCGCGATCGTCGCGATGACGTCGTTGCCCAGGGCGTGCGCCGTCATGGACGCGCCGACACCGAGCAAGATGATGCCAATGTTCTCGACGGAGTGATAGGCCAGCAGGCGCTTGATGTCGTGCTCGTGGAGGGCGTAGACGACGCCCAGGACCGAGGAGATGGATCCAAAGACCAGGACCATGAGGCCCCACCAGAGCTGGACGCCCGAACCCGCGAGCAGGTCGAGACCGACCTTGAGGATTCCCAGGATGCCGATCTTGATCATGCCGCCGGACATGAGGGCGGACACGTTGGACGGCGCCTCGGGGTGCGCCTGGGGCAGCCAAGAGTGCAGCGGGATGATACCGGCCTTTGCGCCAAATCCGAAGAACGCGAGGACGAAGCACACGGAGGAGATGGCGGGTCCAAAGTCATGCGTACGGAAATCACTGAAGCTGAAGGAACCGCCCACGCCGTTGGTCATGAGCAGGAAGCTCGCCATGATGAGGACGAAGCCCACGTGCGCGATGACGAAGTAGAGCCAACCGCCCTTGATGGAGTTCTTGTTTTCCTCAATGACGACAAGGAAGTAGCTCGTGAGGGACATGAGCTCAAAGGCGACCAGGAACCAGAACACGTTGTCGGCGGTGATGACGAGCATCATCGAGGCGACGAAGGTGTTCATGAAGAAGCCGGCGCGCCCGACCTTGCCCGGGTACTCGTCGAAGTAGGACAGACCGTAGATGAAGCCCGCAAAGGCGAGGATCGAGATGAGGACCACGATCAGGCCCGCAAGGCCGTTAAGCAAGAGCTCGAGACGGGCGAACGGGAAGAAGAAGACCGTGTTGAGGGACGAAACGTCGCCAAGCACGGCCTCGAGGCCCGCGATGAACGACAGCACGGCCGCGACGGCGCCGATAAGGCAGCCGGCGGTCTTGGCGGCGTTATCGGCCTTGATCAGCAGAACCGAGGCGAGCGCACCGATGCACGAGACGGCAAGCGATGCGATAAACAGCGTCATGCTATCCATTGTTTACGCTCCCTTCTGCTTTCTCGGACAGGCCCTGGGCCACAGCGGTAGCGTCGACGACCGGACCGTTTTCGATCGAGCGCAGGCGCTTGGCCTCGTCGAGCTCGCGATCGGCCGCGCCGCCCATGACGGTCAGCGCCTTGGTGGGGCACGCCGCCACACAATGCGGGCCGTCCGGATCGAAGGCGCACAGGTCGCACTTCACAGCGCAGGTGTACTGGCCAGGAGCCCACGTAAGAAGGCTGCTCAGGGACTTAGGATACGAAGGCGTCGGGTCGCACATGCCTGCGACACCGGCGATAGACGTGCCATCGGGATGGATGGCTCCGAAGGGGCATGCGATGGCGCACAGTCTGCAACCGATGCACTCCTGCTCCTTGACGTGGATGCGATCGCCATCGTGCTCGATGGCATTCACCGGGCAAACCTCGGCGCAGGGGGCACCCTCGCAATGGTGGCAGGCAAGGGCGGCCGAAATACCGCCGGTCTTCACGAGCGCCAGGCGCGGCGTATCCTGAAGACCCTGCATCCGGTGGGCGTCGGCACAGGCGGACTGGCATGTTCCGCAGCCGATGCACCTCTCCGGGTTGATGTCGATGAAGCGGTTCATCCCCACTTCCTTTCAAAATAACGGGCCGGGCTCCCGAACGTACGGGACGCCCGGCCCAAAAAGCCAACGAGAACGGGACTACACGATTTGATTCACATGCGTCTCGTCGTCGAACTTGGCGGCGCCGGGCTCAACGTCCTGGGGAGCGGCGGCGTCGACCAGAGCCTGCTTGAGCTCGGTGTACTGACGCTCGACCTCGCCCTCGGCCCAGACTTGATCGGCAATGGCGTCGACCTGGCAGGCGGAGAACTTGTCCTCGGGCGTGTGCGAGACCGGGTCGACCTTGTGCATGGTCAGCTCGTTGCACTTGCCGATCCACCACTGGTAGGTCATATAGACCGTGCCCTTATTGATACGGTCGCTCACGTCGGCGCGGCTGTATACCTGTCCGCGGCGGCTGTGAATCGAGACGATGTCGCCGTTCTTGATACCGCGCGCCTGGGCGTCCGCGGGATTCATGCGGACAAAACCGGGCTCGTCGGCGAGCAGCGCCAGCGTCTTGCAGTTGCCGGTCATCGAACGGCAGCTGTAGTGGCCGACCTCGCGAACGGTGCACAGGATGAGCGGGTACTCATCGTCGGGAAGCTCGGAGGGCGCCTCCCAGTCGTGCGCCATCAGGTTGGCGCGGCCGTCCTTGGTGGTGAACTTGCCACCAGCGAACATGTCGGCCGTGCCGTGGTCGTTCACATCGGTGCTCTTGACCGGCCACTGGGCGTAACCGCCCTCGGGAGCCATCTTTTCGTAGGTTGCGCCCACAAAGTTGGGGCACAGGCTAATGCACTCGTTCCAGATCTGCTCGGTGTTGTCGTAGTGCATGGGATAGCCCATGCGCGTGGACAGGTCCGCGAAGATCTCCCAGTCATGACGGCACTCGCCCTTGGGCGGAACGGCCGCGTCAAAGTGCTGGAAGCTACGGTCGGATGCGGTAAAGACACCCTCGTGCTCGCCCCAAGAGGTGGCAGGCAGGATGACGTCGGCGAGCATAGTCGTCTGCGTCATAAAGATGTCCTGGCAAATGAACAGATCCAGCTCGGAGAGCGTCTTGCGCATACCGGCCGAATCGGGCTCGGTCTGCACCGGGTCCTCGCCGTAGTTGTAGAAGCAGTGCACCTTGCCCTCGTCGACCAGGTGACCCAGGTCGGTGAGCTTGTAGCCCTCCTCGAGCGGGAGCTTTTCCTCGGGCACGCCCCAAGCCTTGGCAAACTTGGCGCGAGCGGCGGGGTCGGTGACTTTCTGGTAGCCAGGGTACAGGTTGGGCAGCATGCCCATATCGCAGGAGCCCTGGACGTTATTCTGGCCACGCACGGGCGCGAGACCGGAGTTGGGTTTGCCGATCTGGCCGGCAACGCAGGCGATGGAGGCGATGGTGTGCACCGTCTTCAGGTTCTGCTTCTGCTGGCATACGCCCATGCCCCAGCCAATGATGGCAGAAGGCTTCGCCGTGGCGTACATCTCGGCAGCTTGGTGGATCAGCGCGGGATCGACACCCGTGATGTCCTGTACGGATTCGGGAGTGTAGTTCTTGATGGTCTCCCACCACTCGTCAAAGCCGTTCGTGTGCTCGGCGACGAATTCCTTGTCGTAGAGGCCATCGTTGACCAGACAGTTGGCAAAGGCGTTGAGGAACGCAACATTGCAACCGTTCTTGATCGGAAGGTAGAGATCGGCGATACGCGCGGTTTCGATATGGCGCGGGTCGGCGACGATGATCTTGCAACCCTTTTCTTTGGCTCGCACGATACGCCTTGCGACGATGGGGTGCGAATCGGCAGGGTTATAGCCGAAGAGGAAAATGCAGCCCGCATCCTCCATACCGGGGATGGAGCATGACATGCAACCTGAACCAACCGTGTCCATCAGACCGAGGACAGTAGGGCCGTGTCAAGTACGGGCGCAGTTGTCCACGCTGTGGGTGCCGATGCACGCACGCGTAAACTTCTGCATGACGTAGTTCGCCTCATTGCCGCCGCCTCGCGAGGAGCCGGTGGTCATGACAGCGTTAGGACCATATTCGTCAATTATGGCCTGCATCTTAGATGCGGTGAAATCCAGTGCCTCGTCCCAGCTTACGCGCTCAAGATCCGCGCCCTTGGTGCGGCGGATCATCGGGTGCAGTACGCGAGGAGTCAAGATCTTGGTGTCGTTGATGAAGTCGTAGCCGCTCATGCCCTTAAGGCACAGCTCGCCCTGATTGGTGATGCCGTTGAGCGGTTCGGTACCCACGACCTGGCCGTTTTGGACCAGGAGGTTAAACTGGCAACCGGCGCCGCAATACGGGCAGATCACTTTGTGCTTCTCCATGACACCCTCCTTCCTTTCTCTGCTACCGATTAATCGGTACGTATTTGACAATCGTTGGGCCTGTATGGCCGCCCGCCTACGCCTCGTTTTCGATGGTGGCGCGGGCACGCTCGGCAGTCAGCTCCGCCAGGCGCTCCTCGTCTACCAGGGTGAGGCCCTTAGTCGGGCACGCCTCGGCACACGCCGGACCGCCGGGACGGTCCACGCACAGGTCGCACTTGAGCACGAAGCTCTTAGTCTGCGAACCCACGCGCACGTCGCCCATCAAGACGGGGACCTGCGTGGTCGCCACGCTCACGGCGCCAAAGGGGCAGGCCATGACGCAGCTCTTGCAGCCGATGCAGTTGTCCTCGTTGACGCCGATGCGATGGTTCTTTGGATCAAAGAACAAGGCACCCGTGGGGCAGGCCTTGGCGCAAGGGGCATCCTCGCAGTGATGGCAAGCCACCGGTGCGGAGATCTCGTACGTACGCGTCACGCGCAGGCGCGGCGCGGCGATGTTGCCGGGAATGTCGTGCGCCTCGATGCACGCCGCCATGCAGGTTTGACACCCAATGCAGCGCGAGGAATCGGCTACGACTCGTTTATTGCCCATGTTGTTCACTCCCTCCTGAATCCCATGCCGGAGAGACCCTGCCGACGTTGCCCCGGACCGCCCGTGGTCCGGCATCGGCGTATCGAGAACATGCGGCGAAACAGGCACTCGGTAGAATATCTCCAACGGTATACAGGTTGAATATACGCAGTTGCAGGGGATAAACTTGAGCATAGGCCCTGCAATACGGGTGTATTGCAGGGGTTTTGGCAGGTTGGAATTATTCTCTAGAAGCTATAAAGGTGAGTGTATTACACGCGTACGCCCAAGAAAGATTTCCCGCTCGTTTATGCAGGATGTAGTACGTTTGTAATATTGTTCACACTGAATTACTCTAGTGCAATAAAGTAATGGTTATAAGATTGACTATTATTAGCCGATGTTGTATTTGACTATTCAAATTGCACGCTCATTAAGGGAGGCCAGTGATGTCTTCGACTCAAAAACGAGCCATCCTGCAGGTGCGCATTCGCGAGGAAGACAAGCAGCATGCCGAGCGTCTCTACGACGCCATGGGCACATCGCTCGCCGAGGCCGTACGTCTATTTGTCGCGCAGAGCATTTTGATGCGCAAGCTCCCCTTTCAGCCGGTCGCCGTGCGCTCAAAGGACGGCACCGCCGCCTATGGATCGCTCAAAGCATATGGGGACCCCAATCGCCGCTCCGAGGAGCGCAATGCCTGGATTGAGTACCTTGCTACAGAAAGCGACGATTCGATTTTGGGTCCCGAGGAAGTAGATATCCATGAGTAGCACCATCATCGACGAGACCGTCATCCTACGCTACCTGCTCGACGACGACGAGGTCCTGTCGCCGCGCGCCGCCAAGGTCATCGCCACGCGCACCGCTCGCGTCTACCCCGAAATCATCACACGCGTCGTGGTCACACTGCGCGACGTCTATAAGGTTCCCCGCGTTGAGATTGCTGCGGCCATGAAAAGGCTGCTCGATGACGTCATGGTCGACGAGCCCACCGTTGTCGCCCTTGCCGTCAAACTCTTTGGCAAGACCCATATGGACTTTACTGACTGCCTCCTCGCAGCCCGAACCGCCATCTACAACGATGATGTCGTGAGCTTTGGCAAGCCCATCATCCAAGGCATGATCGATTACCGCCGCAAGCGCCAAACCGCAGCCGAAGCCCACAGCCGCAGCACCGACGCCACCATCGACAAGCTCCGCCACCACGGTCGCCTCTAACCGACAGGCAACGGCATCGCCCGCCCCTCAGCCCCATCCCCTCTTGAGTTGCGGTGAAATAGTTCCTGGATTTAGGCTTATGGGGGTGCGGACAGAAAGTTGGACCGCGGGGCGGTCCGGACTGGAGGTTCGCATGTACAGCAGGGAGAAGGTCGAGCTCTTCCTCCTGGCGACGGAGGACGGCATGGGCCCCACCGCCGCCGCGGAGTTCGCGGGGGTCACGGTGAGCGCGGCCAAGAAGTGGGCGACGGGGCACCTCCCGCGCAGCTACACCGGCGGGGGCTGTAGAATCGTGGCGAGGAAACCGCCACGGAAGGAGGCCAGCTTGGGCCCCGACAAGTCGACCTACGCCCCGCCCGCGACCGGCCCGCTCGCCGGGCTCAACGAGGACCAGATAGAGAACCTGCTGCTCAGGGCGGTGTTGGCCGACCTAAAAGCGGAAGGGTGGGACCCGGCTTCGATCTCGAACAGGAGCAAGTGCGAGCTCGGCGAGAGATTGAGGCGGGCGACCGCCCTGCCCCTCCGCTCGATCACAGGTTTCTTGAGGATATCGAAGAGCTCCTATGAGTACTGGAGGCCCCGCGTCGCCGCGCCGCGCGGCCGCGACGCCGACATACGCGACCGCGTGGTGCGCATCTTCCGCGAGGGCTCGGGGTGCTGGGGGTACCGCACCGTCTGGGCGCGCCTGCGCCGCGAGGGCGTCCGCGCCAGCGAGAAGCGCGTGGCCCGCGTGATGCGCGAGGAGGGTCTCGAGGTCGTCTACAACAAGAGGCGCGCCCGGGGCTACAGCTCCTACGCCGGCGAGGTCTCCAAGGCGCCGGAGAACCTCGTGAACAGGAATTTCCACGCCGACGAGCCCAACCGGCTGTGGCTCACCGACATCACCGAGTTCAGGCTCCCGGGCGGCGAGAAGGTCTACCCGAGCCCGGTCATCGACTGCTTCGACGGAATGCCCGTCGCCTGGTCGATCGGGCTGCACCCCGACAAGCGTCTCGCGAACTCGAGCCTGCTCAAGGCCTGCGCGGCGAGGCCGGCGGGCGGGCGCACGACGATCCACTCGGACCGGGGCGGCCACTACCGCTGGCCGGAGTGGATCGGGATCTGCGAGGAGAACGGCCTGGTCAGGAGCATGTCCGCGAAGGGCTGCAGCCCGGACAACTCGGCCTGCGAGGGCTTCTTCGGGCGCCTCAAGAACGAGTTCTTCCGCTACAGGGACTGGGAGGGCGTGACGGCCGAGGAGTTCATGGGGAGGCTCGAGGCCTACCTCGTGTACTATCGGGACGGGCGCATCAAGAAGTCCCTCGAGTGGCTGAGCCCGATGGAGTACCGCAGGAAGCTTGGATACGCATAGGCGCGGTCCAAGAAATCGTCCGCACCCCCATGTGGGGTCCCCGGCATGTATATAAAAATAGCACTGATCCCCAAAGGAAACCAAAGCCGTTAAAACAATTCTTATGGAGCGGGCGACGGGAATCGAACCCGCGTCATCAGCTTGGAAGGCTGGGGTTCTACCATTGAACTACGCCCGCAAGATATGGTCGGGACGACAGGATTTGAACCTGCGACATCCTGCTCCCAAAGCAGGCGCGCTACCAAACTGCGCCACGTCCCGAAGGTGTTGAGCAGCTAAGGTCTAAACCTTGCGTGTCCCAAAGCGAAGGAAATTATAGGGGAGACTCCCCGCTTGTGCAAGCATTGATGCCTTAGCTCCTCGAATGTGCAACAAAACGACTATGGAGCAGACCGATCACAAACGCCACCACAGCAACCGGTGCCCACGCAGCACCGATATCTGCCAGCGGTAACGCGTCGAACGGCAGCCACGCGCCAGCAAAGAACGCATCGCGGACCGACGTGATCACGCTCTGCACCGCGACAACGCCGCCGACCCAGACCCACACCTGCGGATGCGCATCGCAAAAACCGTGCACCAGGCCCATAAGCACCAGCACGATGGCGACGGGATACAAGGCATTGAGCATGGGCACCGAGAACATGAGGATCATGTCGAGGCCCACGTTGGAGAGCACGCACGAAAACGCTGCGAACACAAAGGCGAGAACCGCAAAGGGACGGCGCATGGCCTCCTCGGAGGCCTCCGCCCCCTCTTCAACTACGTACGTCTCGCAGAAGTAGCGCGCACAGCAGCTAATGAGGCCGATGCACACGTTCATGCAGGCGAGGAAGAAAATCGCAAACACCACAACCGTGCCAGCAAGGCCAAAGTGCATGGAGGCCGAGCGAGCAAGGATGGCAGCGCCGTTGGTGGCGTCGGGCATCACGGTGCCGAGCTGCATACCGGCAAGGGCCAAGCCGCAATAGATGATGGCCATGAGCACGCCGGCGATCACACCGGAACGCGAAATCTCGAAGGCCACGCGCTTGTCATCGGTAACACCCAACTCGTGGATAGTCTCGGCGATGATGATGCCGAAGGCGAGCGACGCGAGCAGGTCCATGGTCTGGTAGCCGGTCAAAAAGCCCTGCACGGCAGCACCGGCATCGTAGGGAGCCTGAGGCGCGGCAGCCGGTCCCAGCGGCGAGACCACGGCGGCACCCACGACCAGTACGATGAGCGCAATGAGCGCGGGACCCGTAATGCGACCGAGCACGCGCGTGATGACACCCGGGCGCAGCGTGAGCACAAACGCGACGACAAAGAAGCCAACGGCAAACACCAGGCGAGCCGTGCCGAGCGAGACGCCCTCCGGCAGCAGCGGCACCAGCATCTCGAAGGCCGTAGAGCTCGTGCGCGGAATAGCCAGGCACGGACCGATGGCCAGATACACCGCTGCGACAAAGAACTCACCAAACTTGGGGTGCACGCGGCCGGCAAGCTCGCGTGCCGTTCCGGCAAGCGCCACGGCGATAAAGCCCATGACGGGCAGGCCGATGGCGGCAATCAGAAAGCCGAACATGGCGACCGGCGTGGCAGAACCTGCCTGCAGCGCCAGCAGCGGCGGAATAATGAGGTTGCCGGCGCCAAAGAGCATCGAGAACAGGGCGATGCCGACGGTGACGACATGGTCGGAGCGCAGACCACGCGGGGTGGATGAAGCCATGGGACCACCTTTCGGGTCGAAACAAAAACGGGACGGGCAAAAGACCCGTCCCGCAAGTATATACGCTCTAGCAGACTAAATCGCGCAAAGCGTCAATCGCGGTGTCGACTTCCTCGTCCGTGTTGAAATACCCAAACGAGAAGCGGACGACGCCCTGGCGCTCGGTACCTAACGCGCGGTGCATGAGCGGAGCGCAATGGGCGCCGGGGCGCGTCGCAATCCCCCACCCTTGCATGAGCGCGTCCGAGATCTCGGCAGAGTCGATATCGCCCACGTTGAGCGACACGATCGCCGAGCGCGCGGGTTGGTCAAACGCACCGTAGAGCTTAATCCCCGGAATCTCGCGCACACCGGCAAGGAAGCGATCAGCGAGCGCACGCTCGTGGGCAGCAATCGCCTCGACCCCACCCTGGGTCTCGATAAAGTCGAGACCAGCGGAAAGGCCCGCGATGCCGTGACCGTTGAGCGTGCCCGCCTCCAAGCGCGTGGGCCACTCAAGTGGCTGCAGTGGGTCGAAGCTGTGCACTCCCGTGCCGCCCATGGCCCACGGCGCCACATCGACGCCCTGGACCACGGCCAGGCCGCCGGTGCCTTGGGGTCCCATGAGCCCCTTGTGGCCGGTAAAGCACACCACGTCGAGCCCCATGGCCTGCATATCGATATGCGCCGTGCCGGCAGACTGTGAGGCATCGACGATCACGAGCGCACCGGCCGCATGGGCCATGGCAGCCACGCGCGCAATGTCGACCGCGTTGCCGGTCACATTGGAGGCGTGCGTCACCACCACGACACGCGTGCCCGGCGTGACCAGCTGCTCGAGCTCGTCGTAGTCGAGCACGCCGCTCGCGTCGCAACCCGCATGCTCAACGGTCACGCCCCGCTCTGCCGCCAGGCGGTTGAGCGGACGCAGCACGGAGTTGTGCTCGAGCACCGTTGTGACCACACGGTCGCCGGGGCACACCACCCCGTTGATGACGGTGTTGAGCGCCGCGGTTGAGTTGGGCGTAAAACAAACATGGTCAGCACGCGGGCAGCCCAGCAAGCGTGCGAGCTTGGCACGGCAACCGTGAATCGTACGCGCCGCATCGAGCGCACCCGACGTGGCACCGCGCCCGGCATTGCCGAGCGAGCACATCGCCTGCGCCACGGCATCGATCACCGTCTGCGGCTTGTGCATGGTCGTCGCCGCGTTATCCAGGTAGATCATCGCACGACCTCCCACATATCGATCACGGTATAGCCCTCGGTGGGAACGCCCGCCGCGGCAAGCTCGCCGCGCAGCAGGTCCTCATCCGAAGGCAGAGCCTTCCACGCCAAGCCGCAGCCGGCAGCGACCTCCCCGGGCACGGGAATCGTACGCCCGGGAAGACCACGCTCGATGCACAGGGACTCGCAACCCATGGCGGCCGCCGTGGTGGGAAACGTGATGACAAGCGCCGGGCGCTTCTCCCTCATGGCAACTCCAACCAATACGCTACGGGCGCACGACGCGCACGGCCTGCTCCATCTTCTCCACGATCACGTACATGTTCGTGACCTCGCCCACGGCAAGCTGGTCCTTAATGCCATAGTGGTCCAGGCAGGTGCCGCAGGTGAGGATCTCGACGCCCTGCTCGGCCAGGCCCTTCAGGTCATCGAGCACCGGAGAGCCCTCGACGGTGAGCTTGGCACCGCCGTTGTAGAACAGCATAGTCGCAGGCAGCTCCTCCTGCTGCGTCACGGCAAAGATAAAGGCCTTCATGAGCTTGTGGCCCAACTCGTCGTCGCCACGGCCCATGCAATCGGTGTAGACGGAAACGACCAGCTTGCCCTTGCCGGCGCTGGCGTCGCAGAAAGCGGCACCGTCCTGCTCGGGGTCTGCCACGGCAACGGCGCCAGAGGTCGCGACAGTCACGTGCCACTCGGCGTCCGAGATCTTCTCGACCGAGGCCGTGCAGCCCTTCTCCTGCGCCATTTTGGAGATGTTCTTGACGGCGGTCTCGTTATCGACCAAGGTCACCACGGCGCCCTCGCCATCGAGCTGCTTGAGAGCCTTGAGCGTCTTGACGACGGGCAGCGGGCAGGCATCGCCCATGGCATTGACTTCAATCTTGGTAGACATAGTAAATTCCTTTCGAAAGGGGCCGCCCAGAACAACGGACGATCGCATAAACGGTTTTCCTTAATGCACAACGCGAACAGCAGGACCGCCCGGCACCGCCTCGCACACGCGACCGATAACGGCGGCGATGCGACCCTCGGCATGCAGACGGTGCGCGAGCTCATCCACGTCGGCAGCAGGCGCCGCGATGAGCAAACCGCCCGAGGTCTGCGGATCGTACAGCGCATCCAGCATGCCCGCCTCCAGGCCATCGTCGGTCGCCACGCGCGGGCCAAAGAAATCCTGGTTGCGGTAGGCGCCGGCAGGGATAATGCCCAGACGCGCCATGTCGAGCACCTGGTCAAAGAGCGGCACTGCCCCCGACGCAAGCTCAATCTGCACGCCCGAGCCCTCGGCCATCTCGCACGCATGCCCGATCAGGCCAAAGCCCGTAATGTCAGTGCAGCCGTGAAGCTCGAGTCCCTCGGCCAGACGAATCGGGGCCTCGTTAAGGGTGCGCATCGAGTCAAACATCGGGCTAGCCTCGTCCTGCTCGATAAGCTCGCCCTTAATGGCCGTGGTGATGATGCCCGAGCCGATCGCCTTGGTCAGCAGTAGAACGTCGCCCACGCGTGCGCCGCTATTGGTGAGCATGTGGTCGAGTGCGACAAAACCGCTCACGGACAGGCCGTACTTGGGCTCGTCGTCGTTGATGGTGTGGCCACCCGCGATGGAGCAGCCCGCCTCAACGCACTTGTCGGCGCCACCCGCCAGAATCTGGCCAGCAGCCTCAACACCCAGGCAGCTGGGTATGCAGAGCAGGTTCATGGCATGGCTCGGCCGCCCGCCCATGGCGTAGATGTCCGACAGCGAGTTGGCCGCGGCGATCTGGCCAAACAGAAACGGGTCGTCGACCATCGGCGGGAAGAAGTCGATGGACTGAACGAGGGCCAGGTTATCGCCGACGCGGAAAACGCTCGCATCGTCGGAGGTATCGAACCCCACGAGCAGGTTGTCGTTATGCACATTGGGTAAGTCGCCCAGGACCTGGGCGAGGGCTCCAGGAGCCAACTTAGCGGCTCAACCGCTCGCGGCGGTCATCTGCGTGAGCTTCACGAGCTCGTCAGCCATCGATTCCTCCTCTCATAGGTCAATCAGTTCCTCCCAGTATACGCATGGCGGCGCCGAGAGCGGGCGATTTATCGCAAGCCCCCTACGCGAGCGCCTGTGCGCGAATGGCCGCACCGATGGCACCGGCAAAGCGTGCCAGGGGTGCGGTCTCTACCGGCGAGCCCAACAGCGCGCCCAACCGCTCCACGACATAGGCGTTTTCGCACAGACCGCCGGTCAGATAGTACGGTGCGCCCGCCGCCTGCCCGGCCATAGTGGCCACGCGCGACACGAGCTGCACGGTGGGTGGCGAAAACCCAGCCGCGCCTAAACCCAGAATTTTAGGGAACCTGCCTTGCGGACAGTTATTTAGTTGTGCGTCGTCTCTCCCGGAGCCGTGAACATACCTGCTCATATGCGGCTCCAAGCCATATACAGGGCGCGCGCGGCAACGCGGCGAATGTATGTCGTTTGCGGCATGTGCGCACCCTCCTTAACCAGTCGAGGTCAACTATATCAACGGTCATCGACCATGCGAACACCGTTGACATTCGTACGACAACGTCGTGTGCCGTCGTTTAATAAATTATTATCTTGATTGATAAGAGTTTGTCATCCCTCATTTAGCGAACGGCAAAAACAAAGCCGCCGAGGCTTATATCCCCCGACGGCATCCCCCGACGGCATCACCCGACGGCATCACCCGACGGCATCACCCGGCGCTATCGACAAACCAAATGGATCCTGCTGGCATCAAAATGCATGCGCAGCGTCTCGCCTGCTTGTGGCAGCTCGTCGACAGGCATGCCCACTTTGTTGACCTTCCACTGCAGACGCGTGGGCGCATCGGCCCGCGGCGCATCCAACAGCACCAGGCGCTCAAAGCGCGAATCGCTCACACGGGCCACGTGCAAATCGTAGCTGTTGCGGCCCCGCTCAGCACGATTGTCAACATGGAAGTAGCTTGCGCGAATACCCAGGTACGCCACGTCGTCGGGTACCTCACGACCTACATTAAAGGTCATACCCCAATCGAGGGCCTCGACCTCCTGGGGCCCAATCTTGCGCGCACGGCTTGTGTTCTTGCAACCCGTCAAGCGCAGCGCCGCCAGCGTCTGCGGACGGCGGACCACATCCTCGACGGAGCCTATCTCCTCCACATGCCCATTATGCATAACGCAGATGCGCTCGCACAGACGGCACGCCTCGTCGATATCGTGGCTCACGTACAGCACAGTGCGGCTGCACACATCGAACAGGTCGAGCATACTCTGCTCGAGCGCGCTCTTAAGATAGGAATCGAGCGCGCTCATGGGCTCGTCGAACATAAAAATGCCCGGATGCGCCGCCACCATGCGCGCAAGCGCCACGCGTTGCTGCTGACCGCCCGAGAGGCGCGCGGGATAGCGGTCGGCAAAGTCGGCCAGACCGAAAATGCCCAGATAGCGCTCGGCCAGCCTTTTACGCGCCGCGGCGTCACCCGCATCCCTTACGCCGGCGCATACGTTATCGGCCACCGACATGTTGGGAAAGAGCTGATAGTTTTGGAACAGCAGGGCGCATTTGCGCTCCTGGGGCGACAGGTTGATGCCCGCCGACGAGTCAAAAAAGGTCACACCGTTGACGACAATCTTGCCCTCGTCGGGCGTCTCCACGCCGGCAACGCAACGCAAGGTGCAGCTCTTGCCGCATCCGGAAGCACCGAGCAAGCCAACGCGCTCCTCGCCGGCTTCGAGTTGGATGTCGAGAGTGAACCCGGGATAGCGCTTTTTGATATCCAGAACGAGCGACATGGCCTATCGACCTCCCTGCAAAGCGGCATCATCGCGCATGAGCTCGGCCAGCGCCTCGCGATCGATACGCAGGGCATCGCCGCCCGCCGGGTCGAGCGAATCGGCCTGTCCGGCGAGATCTTTGGCCTGCTTGCGCTCCGCGCGGGAAAGCCCCCGCTCGCGGTACTTTTGCGAGTGTGCCGTGTACATGTTGATAAACAGGATGACCAAGAAGCTAAAGGCGATCACGACGACAACCCAAAAGAGGGCCACCGACGTGTTGCCGCCCATCCACTCAAAGTAGATGGCGATGGGGATGGTCTGGGTAATGCCGGCGTAGTTGCCCGCAAAGAACAGGGTGCAGCCAAACTCGCCCATGGCACGCGCGAAGGCGAGCACCGTGCCGGCGGCAATCGAGGGCCAGCCAAGCGGCATCATAAGCTTGGTAAAGATGCGATGCTCGGACCAGCCAAGCGTGCGCGCCGCATCGAGCATCTGCGTGTCGAGGCTCTCGAAAGCTCCGAGCGCCGTGCGGTAGACCAGCGGAAACGACACTACCACGGCAGAGATCACCGCCGCCGGCCACGTAAAGACGATCGAGACGCCGTGCGCGATAAGCCACCGACCGACCCCGGTCGAGCGGCCAAACAGCATGAGGAGCAGAAAGCCGCACACCGTAGGCGGCAGCACCATAGGAATCGTAAAGACCGAGTCGAGCAGGCCCTTGATGCGACTCGAGGTACCCATAGTCTTCCACGCGGCAAACAGGCCCAGTGCAAAGGCAATCACCAGGGCGAGGCCGCTCGTTTTGATAGACACCCAAAACGGGCGATAGTCGATGTCGCCCAAAAAGGAAGTCAGAGAGGTCAAGGGCCCCTGCTCATCCCGCAACACGACAGACGATGCCTCTACCATTTGAGCGCTATCAAGCCAACGCGCGCCGCCCTTGGCATCACCCGAGGCCGATGCAATCACCACATAGCGGTCCCCATCCGCACCGCGCTCGTCAAAGCCATAGGTATACCCGCCGGCGTCAAACGTTGTTTCCGCCGTGACATACCAAGGAAGATCCACGTCCCCTAGCTGCGCACCTCCCATGCAGTTTACGCTGTCGAGCTCACAGACGAGGGCCTTGAGACCCGATACGCACTCGTTGTCCTGCGGATCCAATCCATACTTCTCGACCGCCTTGGGCGATATCCACACCACAACGCGATCGGCAGCAGGCACCACTACCAGGTCCACGTCCTCGTCAACGGGAAACCGGTAGCCCTCAGGCTGGCCCTCCATGGCACGAGCGGTCCCCTTGGCCAACCGCTCAAAACCCTCGATCCCATAGGAAAGCCCATGAGCGGTCGCAGCAACCTGGGCCCCGTCCTCAACGTCCCCAGCAAACGCAAATCCCGGCACCCAGCAAAGCGCGAAGGTCAAAGCACAGGTGACAAGCATGCGGAATCTATTAAGCACGAAAAGCTCCAAGCGAATACAAGGACGGAGTGAAAAACAAAACGATGGAATTATCGCGCCAAGCCGCACTACTCGGAAAGCTCAAAGCCGTACTTAGCCCAAATCTTCTGGGCTTTCTTGTTGGTCAGGCAGAAGTCGATAAACGCCTTGGCCTCGTCGGCGTGCTCGGAGCTCTCGGCAACGGCACCCGGATACACGATGGGCTTGTGCGAATCCTCGGAGCACACGAAGGCCTCCTCGATGCCGTCGTAGCGGAAGATATCGGAGCTGTAGACAAAACCGGCCACGCAGTCGCCTGTAGAGACGTAGGCGGCAGCGGTGCCGACCTTATCGGCCAGTGCGACCTTGTCGGCGATCTCGGGAGCATACTCGCCGTCGTCGCCCTCGATGCCGGTGTAGAGGCCCACGGAGGCCAGGGCCTGGTTAGCGTACTTGCCGGCGGGAACGGTCTTGGCGTCGCCAATGGCAATCATGCCTTCCAGGTTCGCAACGTCGGCAATGGCCTCGACCTTGGTGTCGGAGCCCTCGGCGCGAATGATCACGAGGTCGTTGACGAACATATCCTCACGCGTGTCGGCATCGACGAGCCCGGCGGCCTCGGCATCGTCCATGGTGCCCTTGGAGGCTGTGATGAGCACGTCGACCGTGGCGCCGGCACGCATCTGCTCGACAAGGTCGCCGGACGCTTTGAACTGCGTGTCGGCAAACGTGGTACCGGTCTGGTCAGTGTAGAGCTTCTGAACCTCGGGCAGAGCCTTCTCGAGAGAGTTGGCAGCGAAGACCTGAAGCTCAACAGCCTTCTTGGACGAAATCTTGGCGGAGCCGGCATCGGATCCGGCCGGCTCGGACGCCTTGCTGCCCGAGCAGCCGGCAAGACCAAGGCCGGCAGCGGCGACAGCAGAAAGCGAGACGAATCCGCGGCGAGAAACCATATCGAACATGTTCAACCCTTTCGAAGGCTACACCCGGGCGCTCCGCCGCGAGCTTTGTTCTGTTACTAGATTATACTTTTACGCGAATAATGTTTATGATAAATCTCTCTCGCCTGATAATTTTCTTTTACCAATAACCACGAGACGGCCCGCACTGTCGCTGCATAAAAAGGCGGAGCAGCCCGTAAGGTTACTCCGCCGCAGGTAATGCGCTTATTTGGCATGCCCGCCGCCCGCCGTCATTTGGGCCGCATGCTCCAGCTGGTCGCTCACGGCCTCCCAGCTTTCGCGGGCCGCTTTCGTGGATCCCGGAAAGTTGATGACAAGCGTATACCCACGCTGCATGCACACGGCACGCGAGAGCATGGCACGGCGCGTCTTAGTCATGGAGTAGGCACGGATTGCCTCGGCAATGCCCGGCACATCGCGGTCGCAGACGGCACGCGTCGCCTCGGGTGTCACATCGCGCATCGAAAGACCCGTGCCGCCGCAGGTGAGCACGACATTGGCGTGGCACTCATCGGCAGCTTCCACGATGGCATCACCGATTTCGCTGGCGTCGTCGCGCACGACCACATGCGAGGCGACCGTCCAGCCCTGCGCCACGATGAGTTCCTCGAGCGCAGCACCCGCCTCGTCCTGGGCAAGGTCGCGCGTATCCGAGCACGTCACAATCGAAATCTTCAAGTCCATAGCATTCCTCCTATAGCACCGTTCCCTCAGGCAGGTCGATGCGCACAACGTCCACGATATCTCCCGCCTTGAGCTCGCACGGCCCTTCGTCAATACGCAGCAGACAGTTGGCCCGCTGCATCGTGCCGAGCAGCGCCGAATTCTGCGTCTTGGCCTCGGTCACCAACAGCTCACCGGTCTCGGGATCACGCAAAACCGTGGCACGATCGAAGAAGCGTCGATCCTGGCGCTTCTTCACGCCGTGCGTCAATATCGCCTGCTGCGCGGGACGCGTACCCTCGGCAAAGCCGCGCATCTTGCGGATCGCGGGGCGGGCGAGCATCTCAAAGCCCACATACGCCGCCGCGGGATTGCCCGAAAGCCCCAAATACGGCTTGCCCCCGAGCAGGCCAAACGTGATGGCCTTGCCCGGACGCATCGAGATGCGATCAAAGAGCACCTCGCCCTCGCGCCGGACGAGCGCCGTCACATAGTCGTAATCGCCCGCCGAGGCACCGCCGCTCGTAATGACAAAATCGCACTCCTGCACGGCACGATGTACCAGCTCGGCAATCACCTGCTCATCATCGGGCGCAATGCCAAAGAACACCGGCTCGGCGCCGGCATCGAGCGCTTCGGCCATCAGCGCCGAGGAGTTGGAATCGCGAATCTGACCGCGCGCCGGCAGTTCACCCGGCGCGACCAGCTCCGTGCCCAGCGAGATAATGCCCACGCGCGGAGCGGCATGGACCTTCACGCTCGCGTAACCAGCGCTTGCCAGCAGGCCAGCACCGGCCGGGGCCACAACCTCGCCGGCGCGCATCACGACGTCGCCGGCATGGGCCTCCTCGGCGGCAGAGCGAACGTTCTCCCCCACCTTGGCAGGCGTCGAGAAGCTCACGTGTGAGCCCTCGTTGCCATCGCCGTCAAGCACCTCGACGATCTCGTATTTCACCACGGCATCCGCACCCTCGGGCACTGGCGCGCCCGTCATGATGCGGACGGTCTCGCCCACGCCGATTGCGCCCTCAAACACATGGCCCGCGGCCTCGTGCCCCACGACAGAAAGCGTCACGGGCGCATCGGTGGACGCTTTGGCGAGGTCGGCGGCACGCACGGCATATCCATCCATAGCGCTGTTGGCAAACGGCGAGATGTCGATATCGGCCGTGGCGTCCTCGGCAAGGGGAAGACCGGCCGCCTGCCATACCGGGATCTCGACGGCATCGGTCGGAGCAACGTGCGACAGAACAATCGACTGCGCGTCCTCCAGCGGAATGAGTTTCTCTGCCATATGCACCTCTTAATGCCACAGCGCACAACAGGAGCGCCGATTCTTTATGCTTGTCTCAGTATAATCCCCCGACGCACGACCGCGACTCGGCCTATACCCGCAAATACACCTGTCGGTTGCAAGCCGCGAAACAGAATGGAAACCAACCCACCGGCTCGTCGCGTTTACCGCGTTTTATAATGCTTGCGTTGCAACCTAAAAGAGGAACGTATGGCTCATAACGACAAACCCGAAAGCGCAAACGAGGCGCAGGATCATTCCCAGTCACTCGACGACGGCGGCTTTTTCTCCCTTAATGACGTCATCATGGCAGGCAGGCAACAGCTCACCCGCTCCGAGCATCTCTTGGCTGCCGACACGCGCCGCAACGCTCGCAACCTACTCGCGAGCGCCAAGTTGCTCGTGCTCGTCGTCATCGTCTCGCTCGCCATGGGCGTTGCCGCTTGGGCGTTTTTGGCCTCGCTGAATATCGCGACCGATTATCGCGAGCGCCATGCGTGGATCTACGCGCTGCTTCCCGTTGTGGGCATTGCCACCGCATGGGTGTACAAAAACCACGGCCTTGCCGCCAAACGCGGAAACAACCTGGTCATCGACTCCGCTCTGGGCACACGCCTCATCCATATGCGCATGGCCGTTCTCACCTTCGTCTGCTCCACGCTCACGCACCTGACAGGCGGCTCGGCCGGCCGTGAGGGCGCCGCGGTACAGATCGGCGGCACCATCGCCAGCAATGTTTCGAACCTCGCCCACCTCAAAAAGCATGACCACCACGACCTCATGCTCGCCGGCATCTCGTCGGCCTTTGGCGCCGTATTCGGTTCGCCCCTTGCCGGAGCTTTCTTTGGTATGGAAATGTGCTTTATCGGCAAGATCGACTACACCGCAGGTATCTACTGCCTGGTCGCCTCGTTTACCGGCTACTTTACATCACTCGCTCTGGGTACCGAGTACGAAGCGAATGTCATCGCCAGCGTTCCCGCCATGACGCCCAAAACGGTCATTATCGTTGTTATCAGCGCCGTTTTCTTCGGCCTGACGGCACGCCTCTTTGCCTGGTCGGTCCGAACCGTCAAGAGCCTGTACGGTCGCTTTATCACCAATTACCTCGTTCGCGCACTCATAGGCGCACTCGTGGTTTTGGCCGCCTATGCCCTCCTCGGCGCCTGGAACTACGCCGGCCTTTCCACGTGGCTTTCCGGCGCCGGATTTGCCGGCAACACCACCCTGGCGGACGCAGTCATCAAGTTGGTCGTCACAGCGCTTACCTTGGGCGCGGGCTTCCAAGGCGGCGAGGTCACGCCCCTGTTTGGCATCGGTGCGGCACTCGGTGGCTGGATCGGTTGCCTTACCGGGCTTGACCCCAGTTTTCTGGCGGCTCTCGGCATGCTCGGCGTGTTCTGCGCCGGCCTCAACGTGCCCATCACCACCTGCATGATGGCCATCGACCTGTTCCACGGCACGGCCGCCGGGTTCTTTGTCATCGTGGCCTTTATCAGCTATCTCGTCGGCGGCCACCGCGGCGTGTACCCCGCCCAGCGCATCATCTCACCCAAGCGCCGTTCGCTTATTGTGGATGAGGGCGGTACGGTAGCAGATGCTATCGAACGCCACAACGACCTGATAGAGTAGATGTAATAATCGCCGTGCAGCCACAATCGGGGAAATTCGAACCGGGCGCGACCGCACCGTCATGCCACACGCCGGGAGTCGCCCCATGCACGCAACTGATTTTGGTCGCACGCTCATCATCGCCAACCCAGCCGCCCAGTCGGGTGCGGCGCGCGAAGTTGCCGAGCGCCTGCAACGCTTTTTGGATATGACTGCACGCGCATCCCAGTTTGACCTGGTGTTGACCGAGCGCATGGGACACGCCAAGGAGCTGGCCGCCCAGGCAACGGACTATCACACCGTAATCGCACTCGGCGGCGACGGCGTAATCCACGAGGTCGTCAACGGGCTTATGACGCAAAAGGAGGACGCTCGCCCCGCTCTTGCCGTCCTGCCCGTGGGCTCCGGCAACGATTTTGCCCAGACACTCGGCATCGACGATTTCTCCGGCAAGGATTTTGGCGCGCTGCTCACCTGCGAGCTGCAGCGTCAGGACATCGGGCGCATTCGCTCTTGGAACCCCGCAAGCGGTAACGGCGAGGCTACCGTTGAGTACTACGACCAGACGCTTTCGGTCGGCATCGATGCCGCCATCGGCCTTGGCACCACCGAGCTGCGCAAAAAGACCGGCTTGACGGGCGCTCCGCTCTACACCCTATCGGGACTTGAGCAGTTTGGCCTGCGCTATCGCAACTACCCCATGACCATCAGCTTTGATCGCGCGCCCGCCGAGCGCGTGCGCGCGATTATCATGGCCATCCAGCTGGGCCCCACGTATGGCTCGGGCTATCACATCTGCCCCGATGCCGATCCCTGCGACGGCATGCTCGACGTCTGCTACGCATGCGGCCCTGTCCCTCGTGCGGTTGCCCTGCCTATGTTTCTTTCGGCCAAGGACGGCCACCATACCAAGTTGCCACCGGTTCGTATGCGCCGCTGCCGCCATGCCGAGCTCACCTTTGAGGAGCCAGACTACCCCATCCAGGCCGACGGCGAGCCCGTTGTCGCCTCGCGCATCGAAGTCGACGTCCTCGGCGGCGCCCTCCACGTCTGGCACCCCACCCGCTAGCCACCCCTAAGTTGCGGTGAAATAGGGACTGTTTATGCAGGTAAAGCCGCAAAACAGTCCCTATTTCACCGCAACTTATGAGGAGGCTATTCGTCGCTGCCCGGTTTGCGACGGTTGGCCTTTTTAATGGCGTTGAAGTGCTTATCATTGAGCCTGCGCTGGCGAGAGCGCTGAGGCACCTTGGTCTTTACGCGTCGGCGCGGTGGACGTCCGCGACGCCCAAGCTCAGCGCGCAGCTTACGCAGGCAGCTACTACGGTTTTGGAACTGACTGCGGCTCTCGCGCGCCGTCACGGTAATTCCCGAAGGGATATGTTTCATGCGCACCGCTGAGTCCGTCGTGTTGACGCCTTGTCCGCCCGGACCCGTCGCGCGAAACACCTGCACCTCGCAATCGCGCGCCAACTCCTCGGCCGACATCTCGGCATAGCGCGCATACTCGCGCCATCCCATCTTGTTCTCATCCATATCAACACCTCCCCTCATACAAAAAATGTGACAAAGGGACGGTCCCTTTGTCACATCACATACCAATCGCTTTTGTTGCGCGCTTAGGCGAAGGTGATCTCGCCGGTCTCGCAGTCCATATCGGCGATACGGGCCAGGCTCTCGACGCGGAAGCCGCGCTCGCGGAGCTTATCGCCGCCGCCCTGGAAGCCCTTCTCCACGGCAATGCCGATGCCGGACACCTCGGCACCCGCAGCCTCGCAGATCTTGATAAGACCCTCGAGCGCGCAGCCGTTGGCCAAGAAGTCGTCGATGATCAGGACCTTGTCGCCCTCGGACAGGAAACGCTTGCCAACGATGACCGGGTACTCCTTTTGCTTGGTAAAGGAGTAGATGGTCGTGGCATACTGCTCGCCGTCGAGGTTGATGGACTGTGCCTTCTTGGCAAAGACCACCGGCACGCCGCCAAAATGCTGAGCCGCGATGCATGCCATGCCAATGCCCGAAGCCTCAATCGTCAGGATCTTGTTGATCTCGACACCCTCGAACAGACGGGCCCACTCGGCGCCCATGTGGTCGAACAGCTCAACGTCGCATTGGTGGTTGAGGAAGGCATCAACCTTAAGGACGTTACCGGCCTTTACGATGCCGTCATGGCGAATACGATCCTCAAGCTCCTGCATGGCGCAACCCCTTCTCGCGGCAACGATACCGCGCGATTAATAAACGTTGTTCGATAGTCTACCACGGACCGACCCCCGCCCGTCCCACAAGCCGCATCGCACCACAAACCAGTCTTTTTAGGACGGCGCGAATCGTGGCAGAAAGCCTCCCAACACGCTAATGGCAGACGCGCATCCTCACCAAACGCACCATGGCGAGCGCAAAGCCCACAGCGGCCACAGCCATGAGCACGTAGAACACCGAGCGAAAGCCGAATAGGAATACATCCGGACGGCCTGCAACGAAACTGGTCACGGCCTCGCCCATCGCCACGCTCATCTGCCCATACAGGATATGCGATGCCGCCGTAATGCCCACTGCCATACCCGCATAGCGCGCCAGGCTACCCAGACTGCCCGCAAAGCCGAGCGCTTCGCGCGGAGCCGAGCCCATGTACAGCGAGTTATTGGGGCTCTGGAAAATCGACGTACCGCACGACATAAACGCGACGCAGCACACGATTACAGGGATGGAAGAGTGCTCGTCGAGCGTGCTTACCGCAAAAAGACCGCATACGTACACGCCCAGGCCGGCCGCCGTGGGGCCCTCGCAGCCAACACGGTCCGAAACCGTACCCGAAAGCGGGCCGATAAAGGCATTCACCATCGGTAACGCCAAAAAGAGCAATCCGGAAATGTCAGAACCAAAGCCGTGGGCGTCCTGAAAATAAAACGGCAGGATAAACTCAGATGCGCCAATACCAACGAACACGATGAGCATGCAGGCAAGGTTGATGGTGAAGGCCGAATTTGCAAAGCAGCGACGAGCAGCCTCGATCAGGGACATGGGGCGCTCGCCGGCCTCCGGCTTAACATGCGGTAGCGTGTAGAGCCCCACGATAAACGAGATGACGCCAATGGGCAGGTTGATGAGGAAGATGCTCTCCCAGGGAAAGCTTGCCACCAGCATGCCACCCAGCACGGGGCCACACATCATGCCGAGGGCCACGAAGGTCGCAAGAATACCCATGGCACGACCGCGCTCGCGAGCCGGAAACGACTCGGTGATGATACCCATGTTGTTGGCCATGGCCGCCGCGCAACCGACGCCCTGAACGATGCGTGCCAGAATAAGAACTTCGAGCGAGGCCGAAAGGCCACAAAGCAGCGAGCCGGCCGTAAAGACGATGACGCCCAGCTGGAATACACCCACCTTGCTGCGCACGTCGCCCAGGCGGCCAAACGGCAACATAGCCGCGCATGTCGCAAGCAGATACACCGAGCTCACCAGCTGGATGCGGTCGAGGCCCACGCCCAGCTCCTTTTGCATCACGGGCAACGCCACGGTCACGACGGTCGAATCCAGACACGACATAAACGTCATGATGAGCACGGTAAACAGAATCGCCCATTTGTTCTTGCCATGGGTGTCGCCCTCAAGGGCAATGTGCTCGCGGCGCAGCTGCTCTGCGGTTTTCTCCATATCCATCCTTTCGAGTGGCGCAACGCAAAAACGGGACCCCAATCGCCTGCAAACAGTCGCGATTGGGGCCCCGCCTACGGAATCGGAACGAAAGGTCGCCGAAGCTTTCTGCCAGCATCGGCGCCTTATGCGAACGCTAGCCTAGCACTGCTCGAGCGCCTGCTCAAGGTCGGCAATCAGATCGGCCGTGTCCTCGAGGCCGCACGACAGGCGCACCATGTCGGCAGAGATGCCACAGGCGATGAGCTCCTCATCGTTCATCTGGCGGTGCGTAGCGTTTGCGGGATGCAGGCAGCAAGTGCGGGCGTCGGCCACGTGCGTGGCGATCTGGGCGAGCTTGAGGCTCTTCATAAAGGTCTCGGCCGCCGCGCGACCACCGTTAAAGCCAAAGCTCACGACGCCACAGGTACCGTTGGGCATATACTTCTGAGCCAGGTCATAGTACTTGTCGCCCTCCAGACCCGGATAGCTCACGAAGCGCACCTTGGGATGGCTCTGCAGGAACTTAGCAACGGCCAGGCCGTTCTCGCAATGACGCGGCATGCGCACATGCAGGCTCTCGAGCGAGCTGTTCAAGAAGAACGCCGCCTGCGGGTTCTGCATGGGGCCAAGATCGCGCATGAGCTGCGCGGTGGCCTTGGTAATGAAGGCGCCCTCGGGACCGAACTTCTCGGCATACGTCACGCCGTGGTAGCTCTCGTCGGGCGTGGTGAGACCCGGGAACTTGTCCGCATGGGCCATCCAGTCAAACTGGCCGTGGTCGACGATCACGCCGCCCAGGTAGGCAGCATGTCCATCCATGTACTTGGTGGTGGAGTGCGTAACGATGTCGGCGCCCCACTCAAAGGGACGGCACATCACGGGCGTCGGGAAGGTGTTGTCGACCATCAGCGGCACGCCGTGGTCATGCGCGGCCTTGGCAAAACGCTCAATGTCGAGCACAGCGAGGGCGGGATTGGCGATGGTCTCGCCAAAGACGAGCTTGGTGTTGGGCTGGAAGGCTGCTTCCAGCTCCTCATCGGTGCAGTCGGGGGCAACGAACGTGCAGGTCAGACCCATGCGTTCCATGGTATGGGCGAGCAGGTTGTAGGTACCGCCGTAGATAGCAGAGCTCGCGACCACGTGATCGCCGGCACCGGCAACGTTAAAAATCGCGAGGAAATTCGCCGCCATGCCCGAGCTCGTGAGCATCGCGGCAGTGCCGCCCTCCATCTCGCAGATCTTGGCGGCAACCAGGTCACACGTAGGGTTCTGCAGACGACTGTAGAAGTAGCCCGACTCCTCCAGGTCAAACAACTTGCCCATGTGCTCGGACGTGTCGTATTTCCACGTGGTGGACTGGTAGATGGGCACCTGGCGCGGCTCCGCGTCGCCCGGGTGATAGCCGCCCTGAACACATGTAGTACCGATGGTCTGCTCGCTCATATCCAACTCCCTTACTTGGGTTTTGTTTTATTCGGTTCACGATACCGCTACCGCACACCCCTCTCAACCCATCCCCAAGGTAGGTTATGAGACAAATGAATCAAGGGTGTTTATCTCAAGCCTTAGGCATTTGCTCTATAGATAAAAAAGAGACATACATGAAGCTCTCGATGATTACATGCACCGGCACGGGTACCATAGGCGGGTACACCGTGACCAAGGAGACAACGATGAACCAAATCGATACGGCCCAGCTCGACATCACCGCCTGTCAGGCTCAGGCTGCCGAATACCACGCCCGCGGCTTTAACTGCGCGCAGGCCGTCGCCTGCACGCTCGCGCCCGCCGTCGGGCTCGACCCCCAGGTCGCCTTTACCCTCACCGAGGGCTTTGGCGCCGGCATGGGTGGCATGACCGAAACCTGCGGCGCCATCTCGGGCGCCGTGGCCATCATGGGCTTTGTAATGAGCGACGGCATGGAAAACCCCAAGACCAAGGGCCAGACCTACAAACTGTCGCGCGAGATCGCCAAACGTTTTGGCGAGAAGAACACGACGACCGTCTGCGGCACGCTCAAGGGCGTCGGATCGGATAAGGGTCCGCTCCGCAGCTGCCCCGGCTGCATCGACGATGCCATCGAGATCGCCTGCGATGTGCTAAAGCAGCTCGCCGAGTAAACGGCAGCAACATAAAACGACGGTCGGCGCGCTTGGGATCCATCCAAAAGCACGCCGACCGTCGCCGTTAGAACTCGGCAAATTCGGGAGCGCCGACCTCGATCTCCTCGCGCCCCGCCATAAGCTCGCGCATCTTGGCGCAAAATGGCTCCTGCTCCCCCGCCTTAAACACCAAATGAAGTGTCACGGCATCCGCGTAATCGGTATCCGAAACCTTGGCACCCGAATCCTGCGCCAAACGAAGCACCTGCTCATACTGCGGATAGGCCACATGCACGTCAACCGGCACAACGCTTGTCATCTCGACGATCTGCCCGGCCTCCTGAGCCGCGGCCACCGCCGCCTGCGTCGCCGCGGTATAGGCGCGCACCAAGCCACCAGGACCCAACAGCGTGCCACCAAAATAGCGCGTCACTACGCAGCAAACATTTTTGAGCGCCGCACCGCGCAACACCTCGAGCGTCGGCATACCGCTCGTGCGGCTCGGCTCGCCGTCATCGCTCTGACGCTCACGTCCATCGACCAAAATCCACGCGGGAACATTGTGTCGAGCGTCGTAATGACGCTTGCGAACCATCTCGATAAAGGCATTCGCCTCATCCTCGGACTCAATATGGACCAGCTGGGCAATAAACCGGCTCTTGCGGTCCACAAACTCGCCCGAAGCCTCAATATTCGATTGCAGAGTAAAATAGCTGTCCAACAAAGCCCCTCAACAAAACTAAGCGCGGCAACAAACAGCCTCAATAATACGGCAAAGGCCGTACCGATAACCCCAGTAAATAGAACGGCAACGCCGATGGCAGGCAAAGACAGCGAGACGTCAAGGATGACGACGCCAATGATTTCGTAAACGAAAGCGAGAACCCGTCAGCGCGAGCAAGGTGCCTTGAAAGCCGAGGTTGCAACGAGAACGGAGACGTCGATGACCAGGCAAGAACAGCGAGACGGCGTCAGCTGAGTCGATTTGGCCCGAAAGAGGAGGGAGCACGCCTTATGGCGGCGACCGACGGATGAGCGCCAAATCGGCCAGCTGACGCCGTCGCAGCGTCAACATAGTTGCTGAGTGGGCTTGTAAGCCGGGTTCTGTCGTGAACGGTCATTTATCTTGTCTGCACGTTACCGTGCAGCTCCACGCACGCTACCCGAACGCGGACCGGGCCGGCCCATAGCGTTCCTATTCGCGCTTGCTCCGGATGGGGCTTGCCAAGCCGCCGTGTTGCCACGACGCTGGTGGTCTCTTACACCACCGTTTCAGCTTTTCCCTTTACGCCTTGCGGCGCAGGTGGGAGTCTTCTTTTCTGCGGCGCTTTCCGTCGGATCACTCCGCCCGGCCGTTAGCCGGCATCCCGCCCTCTGGAGCCCGGACTTTCCTCACGCGTGCTGTAAGCAGCACATCGCGCAACCGTCTGGCCCACTCAGCAGTGCAAAAGTGTAGCACACCGTTGCCGCAGGCAATGGCACAACACAAGCGTTCGACACGATAAACCAAGAACCACGCCATGCAGTACAATAGGGTCGTCGATGGGCAACGTCGTCAGTCGAGACACGACCGCGCTCCGCACCCCTCCGTCTACTCGGTGCGTTCCCGCCTCCTCCCCGAGGCGGGATGTCGGCATTTTTTATGCACCGACAATCCAATAGCCTGTGGACAGCCCGGCAGCATTGCGCATCTCGGCGCCAAATGCAAAAAGGGACCCGTCCATTACGGACGGGTCCCTTAAAACAAGTGATCGTCAAACCGATTTACTCGGCGTCGGTCTCCTCGTCCTTCTTCTCGGAAGGCAGCGGGGTAACCTCGATCTCGACGCCCAGAGTCTCAGCAGCAGACTTCATGGACAGGGAGATACGACGACGGTCGAGGTCGATCTCCATGACCTTGACCTGAACCTTGTCGCCCACGTGGGTGACCTGAGAAGGCTGATCGACGTGCTTGTTGGCCATCTCGGAGATGTGCACCAGGCCCTCGATGCCCTCGCCCAGGTCGACGAAAGCGCCGAACGGGACAAGCTTGGTCACAGTGCCCTCGACGATAGCGCCGACGGGGTACTTCTTGACCAGTGCGCGCCACGGATCCTCGGTGGTCTGCTTGAGACCCAGGGAGATGCGCTCGCGGTTGAGATCGACGTCGAGAACCTCGACCTCGACCTCCTGACCGACCTTGACAACCTCAGAAGGATGGTTGACGTGGTTCCAGGAGAGCTCGGAGATGTGGATGAGGCCGTCGATACCGCCGAGGTCGACGAAGGCGCCGAAGTCGACGATGGAGGAAACGGTGCCCTGGAGACGCATGCCAGACTTGAGCTTGGACAGGATCTCGGAGCGCTCGGCCTTACGGGACTCCTCGAGCACGACGCGACGGGAGAGGACGACGTTGTTGCGGTTGCGGTCCATCTCGATAACGCGGGCCTCGATGCGGGTGCCCATGTAAGAGGTGAGGTCCTTGACGCGACGGAGGTCGACGAGGGAAGCGGGCAGGAAGCCACGCAGGCCGATGTCGAGGATCAGGCCGCCCTTGACAACCTCGATAACCTCGCCCTCGACGTTCTCGCCGGAGTTGAACTTCTCCTCGATGCGGTTCCAAGCACGCTCGTACTCGGCACGCTTCTTGGACAGGACCAGACGACCGTCCTTGTCCTCCTTCTGGAGAACCAGAGCCTCGATGGGATCACCGAGTGCAACGATGTCTGCAGGGTTAGCGTCCTTGCGGATGGACAGCTCGCGGACCGGGATAACGCCCTCGGACTTGAATCCGATGTCAACGAGCACCTCGTCATGCTCGATCTTAACGACAGTGCCGTTAACGAGATCGCCCTCATCAAAGTCGGTAATCGTACCGTCGATGAGGTTGTTCATCTCCTCCTCGTTGACATCGTCAAGAGAGAAAATGGACGAGTTCTGAATCTCACTCAAAGGTGGACCCCTTTCGAACTACGGGGCCCCGATTGCTAGGACCTACAGAAGGGTGCGACAAGCACACAACGTTTAGGAACACTCGGGAGCCGACAGATACTAATGTGACGCTTATGCAATCACGTTCGTATAGGTTACGGGGAAATCATTTCGATTTCAAGCGTGAACTGCGATTTTTTACTCGTATGGAGACTTTTTCGTAATCTTGTGGACGACCGTCTCCATAAGTTGACGATAGGCAGTTAGGCATACGGCTTTGCGGTAAAGTATCCCAGACATACGATTCTGGAACGATTTATCGAGAAAGGTGCCCGCGTGCTCAAAGCAGTCGTTTTCGATATGGACGAGACGCTTCTTAGCATTAACCTCAACGCGTTCATCCTTCGCTATTTTAAGGATGTCTCGTCGATGCTCGCGGATATCGGACGCCGCAGCCGCGGTGGCACGATGGCACGCCTCGGCACCATCCTGGTCGACCTCAACGCCAACCGCCGAAGCGGCACGGACAACCGCACCAATCTTGAGTTTTACCGCACCGAGGTCGAGCGCAGGTGCGGTATCTGCCTCTCCGATCCCGTCATCTACGAGGCGTTTACCTACTACGACCGCGAAGTGCTTCCGTACAAGAATGACGATGTCATCAACGCCCACGCCATGCCGGGCGCACACGCCGCGCTTCAGGCCGTACAGGACGCAGGACTACGCTGCGCGCTCTTTACCAACCCCAGCTTTCCCCAGGGGGCCATCGAATGCCGCATGGGTTGGGGCGACCTAGCCGACGCCCCCTTTGAGCTCGTCACGCACATGGGAAACACCACCCGCTGCAAGCCCGATGCCACCTACTATCTAGAGCAGCTTCAGGTGATGGGACTCGAGCCACACGAGGTCCTTATGGTGGGCAACGACCCTAAGCGCGACTTCCCCAGTCCCGCCTGCGGCATTCAAACCGCCTATGTTGGCCAGGGAAAACCCGGCCGAGCCACCTGGCACGGAACCATGGAAGACTTCGCCCGCGACTTCAACGCCGTAGTAGAAGCCTTCTACGAACACCAAATAGCCGACGAACTGTCATAGAATCCCTCGCTCCAAATAAAACAACGCCGCAGGTTGAGAAAAAAATGGGGCAAAGGGGATCGTCCCTTTGTCCCATTAGAAAAGGACCGCCGGTAGAACAAAAGTCAGCGAGCGGGTCGCATTTGAGGCAAGGTGCCGTGAAATGAAAGGGCGCTGACCTTTCGGTCGCGCCCTTGAAATTGAACGGCAGATTGTCCAAATGCGGCCCGCGCAGCGTCGACTGGTCCGCCGTTCGGCAGAACGGCGGAACCAATAAACTAGCACACTTGGGTTTTACCGATCATGATGTTGAGGATCTCGACATCGGTATCTTTCATACCCACACGGCCCACATAGCCCATGCTGGCGATTGTCTGCTCGACGGTATCCTGGATCAGGCCCTCGCCGGCGCGGAAGCCGCGGCCCTGCATAGCCATATCATGACCCAGAATTGCAGCATCAACGGCAGCGGAAATCTTGGCGGCACAGCTTGCCTTGGCGCCATCGCACACGATACCGCCCACGTTGCCGAGCGTGTTCGAGACCGTCGCGCCGATCTGCTCGCGCGTGCCACCACACAGCCAGGTAATCGCAGCACCGGCGCCGCACGCGGCGCAAATAGCACCGCAAAACGCCGAGAGAGCACCGATATAGCTCTTGATATGCACGGCGATAAGATCGGACAGCATCACGGCGCGCACCAGGCGCTCGTGGTCGCAGCGCAGGTACTCGGCATACTCCATAACGGGCAGTGCACAGGTAATGCCCTGATTACCCGAGCCGCACACAATGGCGACCGGCAGCGCGCAGCCGTTCATGCGGGCGTCAGATCCGGCGGCGGCACGGGCACGGGCACGGCAGGCGACGTCATCGGCACGAGCGCCCAGCAGCGTACGGCCCACCTCGGCACCCCAAGCGTGCGCGAGGCCCTCGGCACTGATCGCACCGTTCAGCTCAATCTGACGCTCAACGGCAGCGCGGGCGCCATCGGTGTCGCCGTCCTCGATAAAGTCGATGATGGACTCAATCGACATGGGCGTGTCAGTGTTATCTGCCGCACGCTCAGCCACAACGCGCTCGGCGCAGGCGGCACACTCCCCCGCCGACTTGCCGCATACCGGAATACCGTCGAGCGTATGGCACGTGACATTGGTGTGGTGGTCGGTAATCTCGACGACCGCGGTATGGCCCCCGGCTGTGGCAGTCACCTTGATGTAGAGGTTGGGCACACCTTCGACAAGCGACACATCGCAGTAACCGGCATTGGCGAGGAGCTCGGCCACTCGAGCACGGTCTTCGTCGTCAACGCTCTCGAGCACCTCGAGCGCACTCTTGGCGTCGCCGCCCACGGCACCCAGCACGGCCGCAGCTTCAATACCGTGCATGCCGCCCGAGTTGGGCACGGTCACGCTCTTAACGTTCTTGATGATGTTGCCCGAGCAGGCGACATCCATATGATCGGGTTCGCAACCGAGCGTCTGGCTCGCCAGCGCCGCTGCATAGGCAACGGCAATAGGCTCGGTGCAGCCGAGCGCACAGACAAGCTCGCGGTTCAAGACATCGCAAAACGCGGCATCGCGAAGGGAATCGGCAGGCATAGGCATCTCCTACTTGTATAACGGGCTGGTCTCTCAAAAATAGTTAGCTCTTTTATTTGATAACAATGCATCAAAAACCGCAACCATGGTTCCGGCGGACGGCGCTCAAGCACAAACTGGCGGCATTCATTCATGAAAAGCAGGTCTTGTTGCCTGCTAAAGCGTTTGACCAAAAAACGCCCAAGCGTTTACACAAAAGTCGCGCTATCATGCAGTCGAACGCGGTAAACACCTTTAGCATTTGCGCCGCACAGACCAGAGAGGAACCATCCATGAAGATCGGTATCGGTAACGACCACGCCGCCGTCGAGCTCAAGAACATCATTTCCGAGCACCTGAAGGAGCGCGGCTGCGAGGTCGTGAACTTTGGCACCGACACCTCCGAGAGCTTTGACTACCCCATCGCCGGCTACAAGGTTGGTAAGGCCGTTGCCAACGGCGATGTCGATCTGGGCATCCTCATCTGTGGCACCGGCGTCGGGATCAGCCTGGCTGCCAACAAGGTGGAGGGCGTACGCGCCGTCGTGTGCTCCGAGCCTTTCAGTGCCAAGCTCTCGCGCATGCACAACAATACCAACGTGCTCGCCTTTGGTGCCCGCGTCGTGGGCTCCGAGCTCGCCAAGATGATCGTCGACGAGTGGCTCGACGCCGAGTTTGAGGGCGGCCGCCACGAGCGTCGCGTCAATCTCCTCAACGAGATCGACCAGACGCGCGGCCTTAAGATCGTCGACGAAGCCTAAACCACTCAGCACCACAAGCTAACAGCAGGGGTCCGCTTGGAACACATGTCCGAGCGGGCCCCTTCATAGATTTTGGAATAAAAAGGGCGCCGCGGATGGAGTTCCGCGGCGCCCAAGCCACACGCTAACAGCTTTAAGGAGTCAAAGCTGGTTTAGCCAAAGAAGCGCTTGATCTCGATCTCGGCGTTCTCCAGGCAGTCGGATCCGTGGATCACGTTGGCGTTGACATCGACAGCGAAATCGCCGCGAATGGTGCCGGGGGCAGCATCAAGCGGGTTGGTAGCGCCCATAAGGGTGCGCATCTTGGAGACAGCGGAGAGACCGGAAACGACCATCTTGACGACCGGACCGCTCGTCATAAAGTCGCAGAGACCGCCAAAGAAGGGCTTGTCGGCCAGATGGGCGTAGTGCTCCTCGACGGTAGCGCGCTCGAGCGTGGTCATCTCCATGCGCTCGATGACAAGGCCGCTACGCTCAATGCGAGCGACGATCTCGCCGATCTTGCGGTCGCGCACAGCGTCGGGCTTAATCATGATGAAGGTCTTCTCGATAGCCATAAGGTAGCCTTTCAAGTAGGTTCGCGCGTGCCCAAGTCCCATTCCGGCACCCGCCTGGACTGCATCGTAACAGAGTTTTAGCTGCAGTTAAACAAAAAGCTGTTTTTTGAAACGCTACAATTAATTAAAGCGTTCCATTTGTGTCACTTCTGTTTCGAAGCCCGATTAGAGTACCATCCGACCGCTCATCAACCGCATCGAACCGAGCAGACGGTCCGTTGCCGCCCGTGAACGTACCCCCTTCACAACCTGCCCAAAGGTCCTACAGAAGTTCTCGACAAGCCCCTCCCCCATAGCAACAAAATACGGACGCCCACATCAGCAGACGTCCGTAAAGCAAAACCGATTTATCAATACATGGCAAAACGGCTTCAGCCAAACCTCTACTTTGCCCCGTGGCCCATCTCGACGACCTTGGTTAACGAGCCAAACACACCTTCGTCGGCAATGAGTTGTGCCTCGGCACGCTGCAGCTGCACGGCAACGGCGGCAGGAGCGGTGCCGCCCTCGGTCGTGCGCGCGGCGACAATCGACGGGATGTCGAGCGCCTCGGTAATATCGCGCTCAAAGAGCGGGCTTGCCTCCTGGAACACCTCAAACGGCAGGTCCTCAAGATTGCAGCCGCGCTTCTCACACATCAGGACCAGATGGCCCACCACGGCATGCGCCTCACGGAACGGCAGGCCACGCTTAGCCAGGTAATCGGCAACATCGGTGGCGGCAAGGTGCCCCACGCCGCACTCGCGCGCCATGGCATCCTCGTTGACAGTCCAGGTCGAGATCATGCCCGCCATAACGGACAGGCACTGCATAAGCGTATGGGCGGTATCGAGCGCGCCCTCCTTGTCCTCCTGCAAGTCCTTGTTATAGGCCAGCGGCAGGCCCTTCATAGTCACAAGCAGCTGCACCAGGTTGCCATAGACTCGGCCACTCTTGCCGCGGATAAGCTCGGCAAAATCGGGGTTCTTCTTCTGCGGCATGATGGACGACCCAGTGGAGTAGGAGTCGGAAAGCGTGATAAAGCCGAATTCGGAGCTCGACCACAGCACGATCTCCTCGGAAAGACGCGACAGGTGCATCGCCATGACGGAGCCGGCGTAATGCAGGTCGAGGAGGAAATCACGGTCGGAAACCGCATCGAGCGAGTTGGGGATCACGCCCGCAAAGCCAAGTTCGGCGGCCGTCATCTGACGATCGAGCGGATAGCTCGTACCGGCAAGCGCGGCAGCGCCCAGCGGGCAGTTGTCGGCAGCATCAAAGGCGGCCTTCAGGCGTGTAAAGTCGCGCGCGAACATCCAGGAATACGCCAGCAGATGATGCGACAGCAGCACGGGCTGAGCATGCTGCATGTGCGTGTAGCCCGGCAGAATCACCTTGTCATACTTCTTGGCCGCATCCACCAGCACATGGCGCAGCTCAAGATTGGCCTCCATGAGCTCCTTGGCCAGCGCCTTGACGCCCAGGCGCGTATCGGTCGCCACCTGGTCGTTGCGCGAACGCCCGGTATGCAGGCGCTTACCGGCCTCGCCGATGCGGCGCGTCAGCTCGCTCTCGATGGACATATGAATGTCCTCGTCGTTGATGTCGAAGGTGAAGTTGCCGGCATCGATATCCTGCTCGATTCCGGTCAGACCCTCGGCAATCGCCTGCTCGTCCTCGGCGCTGATAATGCCCTGGGTCGCCAGCATCTTGGCATGTGCCTTAGAGCCGGCGATATCCTGCTTATAGAGATGTTTGTCGACCGGCAACGACGCGCCAAACTCCTGCGTGACCTCAGCCACGCCTGCCTCAAAACGACCGCCCCAAAGAGCCATGGAACCGTCCCCTTTCATCAAATACCAAAACAAGCGCCCAAAGCAATGCGCCCTGTCGCTAAAGCGATTTTTCAACCGCTAGTTTTACACACTCCCTGCCGTGCGCGGGGCCATGTAGCTAATTTGCAAAGAAGTGACGCACCATGCACTTGGCGCCCAACGTTTCCCTCCGGATGTTGCCCTGCGAACCATCGATCCAGGCCTTCAGGCTCATAGGGACATCCTCGACCTTTGCAGCATCGAACTCGGGCGCGAGGGCAAGTAAGGCATGCGCGATAGCACTGAACATAATGGATACTCCTCATATATATAGGCGCAGGGCCGCCAAATTGATAGAAGGAGCCCCGCCGGACAACCCCGGCGGGGCTCGGACTCAGCCGCAGACGCGGCATCATATATGCGGGCGGAACGTAGGGGCCACCGATGTTAAGAAGTGTCAGCAAGCATAACGAAAGGTAGGGACCCCGTGCACCCGTTATGTATCACGCGGATGGGCCGCGCGGATACCAAGGGAAGGAAGGCTTAAGCCTGGACGGCAGCGGAGCTGGGACCCTGGACCTTAGCCCACGTCTTGAGCGACAGCGTATCGATCTCGATAAAGCCGGCGCTGGCCTTCTCGTCAAACGTGGTGTCGCGGTCGTAGGTGGCCAGGCCGTAATCGTAGAGGCTGAAGGGGCTCTTGCGGCCGACGACATGGCAGTTGCCCTTAAAGAACTTCAAACGGACGGTGCCGGTCACGAACTTCTGGGTGTCGGCCATAAAGGCGTCGAGCGCGTTTTTGAGCGGGCTGTACCACTGGCCGTTGTACACGGCGGTGGCCCAATCCTGCTCGAGCTTAATCTTAGTCTTGAGCAGGTCGCCCTCAACGCAAATATCCTCGAGTGCCTTGTGGGCGGTGATGAGCGTCAGGGCGCCGGGAACCTCATAGCACTCGCGGCTCTTGAGGCCCACCAGACGATCCTCAACCAGGTCGAGACGGCCAAAGCCGTTGTCGCCCGAAATCTTGTTGAGCGCGATGACGATCTCGGAGAGTTTCATCTTCTTGCCGTCGACGGCGACGGGCTTGCCGGCCTCAAACTCAATCTCGGTGTAGGTCGGGGTGTCGGGCGTGTCCTCGGGGTTCTTGGTCATAACCCAGGCGTCGTCGAGCGGCTCGTTCCAGGGATCCTCCAGGTGACCGCACTCGATGGCGCGACCCCACAGGTTGTCGTCGATGGAATAGGGGTTGTCGTTGGCACCCTCGGGAACCGGCACGTTGTGGGCGTGGGCATAGGCGACCTCGTCGGGACGGCACTTCAGATCCCACTCGCGAACCGGGGCGATAACCTTGAGCCCAGGGTCGAGGGCCTTGACGGCAGCCTCAAAACGAACCTGGTCGTTGCCCTTGCCGGTGCAGCCGTGGGCGACATACGTGGCGCCAAACTCGTGAGCGACCTCGACGAGCTTCTTGGCAAGCAGCGGACGGGACAGAGCAGAGAGCAGCGGATACTTGTTCTCGTACATGGAGTTGGCAGCGATGGCCTTGGTCAGGAACTCATCGGAGAACTCGTCGCGCAGGTCGAGCACCTGACAATCGAGAACGCCCAGGTCGAGCGCCTTCTGCTTCTTGGCATCCAGGCCGGTCTCCTCCTGGCCCACGTTGCCGCAGACGCAAACGACATCGAGATTCTTCTCGTCCTGGAGCCACTTGACACATACGGATGTATCAAGACCACCGGAATATGCGAGAACGACTTTTTCCTTGCTCATGGCTGTTTCCTTTCGCCCTTGGTAGCTAATTAGAACATCGGTCAGGTGCAAGTCATTTCAAGGTCAAAAACCGTGCAATATCAGGTTAAATAGCAAAAATCAGCACATACATGCCCTAGAAACATGCAGCAATGTCGTGCTAAAACCCAACGACCTCAAAATGACTCTGTTGAGGCAATTCGCCCCATACGGACAGAGACGATTGTTATCGTCGTCGGGAAATTGCGCGCTGGCGTCGGATGGCATTGTCTGCAGTAGTGATGATCTTTACGAACTGCATCTGCCTCTCCTTTCACCTATCGCCGGGCGCAATTCAAATATCGTAAACGGTACCTTTTCCTCGGTAAGCGGTTGTTCTTCCGTCTCCGTTTTCGATGGTCGCTATATTACGCTAAAGTGCCTGCTGCACAAGCGACAAATTCAAATTTCTGAAAAGTTTTTTCATTACTTTGTGAATGAAGATGCAAACGCGCGCCAATCCTGAGAAAATACGCCTGACTACGAGTTGATGGTTATAACGTCTGAAACAATTTCGAAACGAAAGGCTCGCTTTTATGCAAACTTACGAATCGGACGCCAATATTGGAAACATTAAGCTCATCGCCGTCGACATGGACAAGACGCTGCTGACCGACAAGCGCGTTCTGCCTCAGGGCCTTGACGAGCGCCTGGACAAGCTCGCCGAGGCTGGCATCGTGTTCTGCCCCGCCAGCGGACGTCCCGCCCCCAAACTCGAGGAGATGTTCGAGGGCATCAAGAACCGCCTCGCCTTTTGTCCCGACAACGGCGCATGCGTGATCTATCGTGGCAGCTATATCTATAAGAGCATTATCGACGTGGAGCTGTACCAGCAGGTCTTGAGCCGCGCCTCGGAGGATCCTCGCGCTGTCCCCGTCCTGTGTTGCTTCGACGAGTTCTACGTGCTTGCCCGCGACCATCAATACCACGACGAGATCAGCGTCTACTACAACACAATCAACTACGTCGACAGCTTTGAGGGCATTGATATCGAGTCCAACAAGATCTCGATCTTCTTCCCCGCTTACGATGCCGAGCCCGCATTCCGAGAGACCTATAGCCCCGAGTTCTCGGACAAGCTCTACGTCACCAACGCCGGGCGCGAGTGGATCGACTTCATGAACTTGGGCGTCGACAAGGGCGCTGGCGTCGCGCACCTGTGCGAGCAGCTCGGGATCGATATCGCCGACGCCGCCGCCGTGGGCGATACCTACAACGACATCCCCATGCTCGAGCGCGTCGGTCACAGCTTTATCGTGGACAATGCCGAGGAGCACATGAACGCGCACGCCAAGTGGCGCATTCCGAGCAACAACGACGGGGGCGTACTGACGCTCATCGACGCCATCTTGGCGGCTCGGTAGCCGTCCCATCGGGTCTGGCCGGGCGGCACGGGTTAACTTTTCGCTCGGTCAGGTCCTGCGCAAGACGAAAGCCACATTAAGTGGCTTTCTTTGCGTGCGGAATCTACGAAAAGTTAACCCGTGCCGCCCTGCCAGGCCCTAGGTTTACTTACCTGCCGCCAAGATGGCGTCTTGAGTGTCTAGATACTTAGCTGAATATATTTGGATGAAGGGGGCTCCTTGTTGGCAAGGAGCCCCCTTCTGGTTTTGGTTACTTTGGGGTTGTTGGTGCGTCTTTATTTGGCGTCGGCCCAGGTTATGCCGGTGCTGGCTTCGGCGATCAACGGCACGCGGAGGTCTACTACGTGCTCCATGACGTCGCGGACCATGGCGGTGAGGCGCTCGACTTCGTCGATGGGGCACTCAAAGTCCAGTTCGTCGTGCACCTGCAGGATCATGTGGGCGGCAAAGCCCTCTTCTTCCAGACGGCGGCTTACTCGGGCCATCGCAATCTTGATGATGTCGGCGGCGGTGCCCTGCATGGGGTGGTTCATGGCCGTGCGCTCGCCAAAGCCGCGGAGTTGCGGGTTTTTGGCCTTGAGCTCGGGAATATGACGTCTGCGGCCATACATGGTCTCGGCATAGCCCGTCTGCTTGGCTCGCGCCACCACATTGTCGAGGAACGTGCGCACACCCGGGTAGGCCTCGTAGTAGCGGTCGATCATGTCGCGCGCCTCGGCCATCGAGATATGCAGCGACTGCGACAGGCCGTAGGCCTGCTGGCCATACACAATGCCAAAGTTCACGGCCTTGGCGCGACTGCGCAAGTTGGGCGTTACCTCGGACACCGGCACGCCAAACACGCGCGCGGCCGTCTCGGCATGGAAGTCCTCGCCTTCGTTAAAGGCGCGCACCAGGTGCTCGTCACCCGAGAGATGTGCCAGCAGACGCAGCTCGATCTGCGAGTAGTCCACCGCCAAAAAGACGCTTCCCTCGCCTGCCGAGAACGCCGTCTTGACGGTACGGCCCAGCTCCGAGCGCGTCGGGATGTTCTGCAAGTTCGGGTCGCTCGAGGACAGGCGACCCGTTGCCGTGATGGTCTGGTTGTACGTGGTGTGCACGCGACCGTCACCGCGGCGCAGCGGGCCCAGCGTGTCCAGATAGGTGGACTTGATCTTGGACTTCTCACGCCAGTCCAAGATCAGACGCACGATTTCGTGGTCACGGGCAAGGTCGCTCAGCACCTTGGCGTTGGTCGAATAGTAGCCGCGCTTGGTCTTTTTGAGGCCCTTGGTCGGAAGCCCCATAACGTCAAACAGCACGTGCGAGAGCTGCATAGGGCTGCCGATATTAAAGGTCTCGTCGCCGGCCAGGTCACGAATGCTGCGCTCGACCTCGGCAATCTGAGTCGCCAGGCCCTCGGACAGACTATGCAGACGGTCGGGGTCTACAAGCATGCCCGCGCGCTCCATCTTGGCAAGCACCGGCACGAGCGGCATCTCGATCCCGTCGAACACGTTGGCGGCGTTCTCGCGGGCCATGCGGTCACGCAGCGGTGCGACTAGCGCCAGCGACAAGGCCGCCCTGCGAGCGGCGGGCGCAGGAGCGTCCTCGCCGGCATCCTCCGCACCGCGCACCGCAGGCAGCGCCATCTGCAGATACGTATCGGCCAGATATGCCTCATCGAACTCGGAGCGGTCGGAATCCAACAGGTAGGCGGCAACCACGGTATCGAAGATGCGCGTGGAATCGACTGCCAGCGGATCCATGAGCTCGGACTCGGAAGAATCGATGGGCGAAAGCTCATGCAGCAGCGCCTTCATATCCGGGCTCGCCACGCGGCCCTCCATAAACAGGCGCGCAAGCACACCGGCGATCACGCCGTGGGCGAAGTTGAAGCCATCACCCACGGCAGTGGTGCCGCCGTCGCTCTCCTCAAGCGCAAGCAGCCCCTTGGACGTCGCCAGCCACAGCGTGCGTGTCAGGCCAAAAAGCGCGCCCTCCTCCTTGTCGTCGTCCACCACCGCGGCAATCCACTCGCCTGCCTCGATCGCACGAGCGATTTCGTCGGCAGCGGCAGCGAGCGCCTCGGCATCGCCGGCAGCAGCGCGCATAACGGGGGGAATCTCAAACGTGCTGGCAGCGGCCGCAGCCCCACCCTCGCCGCCAATCAGCGCCAAGAAACGGTTCTGCATGGCCGTAATGCCGAGTGTGCCCAGCGCCGCGGAGACTTCGTCGGCAGAAAACGCCGGGAAGGATGTCGCGTCAAAGTCAAGCTCGACAGGCGCATCGGTGCGAATGGTTGCGACCTTGCGGCTCAACAGGGCATCGTCGATATGCGCACGCAGGTTTTCTCCCATCTTGCCCTTGACCTCGTCAGCATGCGCGATGACCTCGTCCAAGCTGCCGTACTGTGCGATGAGCGCGCTCGCCTTTTTGGGGCCGATGCCCGGTACGCCGGGAATGTTGTCCGACGTATCGCCCTTCAGGCCGTAAAAATCGGGCACGAGCGCCGGCGTAATGCCGTGATACAGGTCATCCACGCTCTCGGGTGTCATGATCGCCACGTCGGACAGGCCCTTGCGAGTCGAGACCACGTTGACGTGCTCGGTCACGAGCTGATACATGTCGCGGTCGCCGGTCACCAGCAGCATGTCGCAGCCGGCCTCCTCACCCAGGCGAGCCATGGTACCCAGGATGTCGTCGCCTTCCCAGCCCTCGGACTGCAGAATCGGCACGTTGAGCGCCGTGAGCAGCTCCTTAATCATGGGAAACTGTGCGTGCAGATCGGGGTCCATGGGCGGACGCTGAGCCTTGTACTGCGGCAGCATCTCCATGCGCACACGCGGCTTGCCCTTGTCAAACGCCACAACAACGCCGTCGGGATTAAAGGCGTCAATCATCTTGAGGAACATATTCAAAAAGCCAAAGATTGCGTTGGTGGGACGACCGTCCGGCGCGTTCATGGTCGGCGGCACGGCGTGGAAGGCGCGGTGCATGAGCGAGTTGCCGTCGATAACGGCAAAGGTGCGGCGCTTGTCAGACATATTGAATACCTCGCTTTGGGCTGGGCACGGTTTGCTCACACCAGTTTACACGCTCCCCGCCCTGCGGCCACCACACAACAGGCTTCCCTGCCGCCGCGGGCCCGCGCGTGATACGATGGCTCACGGTACATCAACCAGCACGATCGATCCGAAAGGAGCCTGCGTCATGGAGCGTCCCTGCGCATGGAAAAAGTACACGCCACAGCAAATCGAGGAGCTCGAGGAGCTTTGCCGCGGCTATAAGCAATTTTTGAGCGAGAACAAGACCGAGCGCCTGTGCGTCAAGACCGGCATCAAGATGGCCGAGGAGGCGGGCTACGTCAATCTGGAGACCGTGATCGCCGAGGGCCGCGCGCTCAAGGCTGGTGACAAGGTGTACGCCGCCAATCACGGCAAGGACCTCATGCTCGTCAACCTGGGCACCGCCCCGCTCGAGCAGGGCTTTAACATCCTGGGCGCCCACGTGGACTCGCCGCGCCTGGACCTCAAGCAGAATCCCGCCTTTGAGGCTGGCGACATGGCCTACCTCGACACGCACTACTACGGCGGCGTCAAGAGCTACCACTGGGTAGCCTCCCCGCTCGCACTCGTGGGCGTCATCTGCAAAAAGGACGGCACCACCGTCGACATCAACATCGGTGACAAGGCCGACGACCCGGTCTTTACCATCTCCGACCTGCTGATCCACCTCTCGAGCGAGCAGATGTCCAAGCCCGCCAAGGACGCCGTCGACGCCGAGATCCTCGACGTGATCGTGGGCGGCCGCCCCGTCAAGTTCGATGAGGACGACAAGGACGCCCCCAAGGAGCCCGTCAAGCAGATGTTCCTGGACATCCTCAAGGAGCAGTACGACGTCGAGGAGGAGGACTTCCTCTCCGCCGAGATCGAAGTCGTGCCCGCCGGTCCCGCCCGCGACATGGGCCTCGACCGCTCCATGATTTTGGGCTATGGCCACGATGACCGCGTCTGCGCTTACCCCTCCATGCTTGCCCAGATCGACGTCGCCAACGTTGAGCGCACGAGCATCACGCTCATCGTCGACAAGGAGGAGATCGGCTCCGTGGGCGCCACCGGCATGACGAGCCGCTTCTTCGAGAACACCGTCGCCGAGATCATGACGCTCGCCGGCGAGGACAGCCCGCTTGCCCTTCGCCGCGCGCTCGCCCACAGCCGCATGCTTTCCTCCGACGTGTCCGCCGGCTTCGACCCAGGCTATGCCGGCAAGTTCGAGACCAAAAACGCAGCCTTTATGGGTCGCGGCCTGTGCTTCAACAAGTACACGGGCAGCCGCGGCAAGGGCGGCTCCAACGACGCCGACGCCGAGTATGTGGCCCTCGTCCGCGACATCATGGACGAGGCAGGCGTGGACTTCCAGACCTGCGAGCTCGGCCGCGTCAACGCGGGCGGCGGCGGCACCATCGCCTACATCATGGCCAAGTACGGCATGAACGTCATCGACTCCGGCGTTGCCGTCCTGTCCATGCACGCCCTGTGGGAGGTCGCTAACAAGGCCGACATCTACGAGGCCTATCGCGGCTACAAGGCCTTCCTCGAGCGCGCCTAACCAACCCTTCATCAGCTGCGGTGAAATACGGACTAAACTGGCCCATAAACGGCCAAAACAGACCGTATTCCACCGCAACTTTTTTGGCAGAGGAGAGTCCATGCTGCAGGTCATCATTTCGCCCGCCAAGCAGATGCGGACAGCTCAAGATGCCTTTGACGTTTTGGGCATACCGCCTTTTGCACATCAGACGGCCCGGCTCCATCAGGCACTGCTGGGCATCGAACGCGAGGATGGCGCGGCAGGTCTTCAGGCCCTTTGGAACGTGAGCGACAGGTTGCTTACAACGTGCCTGGATACGCTTCACGAATTAATGCCCGTCCTGAGCGATGCCGACCTCGCCGATCCCGATATCGCGCGTCGAATCTCCCCCGCCGTCATGTCCTACCACGGCATCCAATACCAAAGCATGGCGCCCGAGGTCATGGATGCCGCACAGCTCAACTGGCTGCAAAACCATCTCTGGATCCTCTCCGGATTGTACGGATGCGTGCGGCCTTTCCACGGCGTGTCGCCCTATCGGCTGGAGATGGGCGCGAAGCTCGCCGTTGACGATGCCCCAGACCTCTACGCGTTTTGGGGCGACAAGCTCGCACGGGCCATCGCTCCGGCAGGCTCAAACATCACGATCGTCAACCTCGCCAGCGTAGAGTATGCCAAAGCCGTTCTGCCCCACCTCGCGGGCGACGCCACGGCCGTCACATGCCTCTTTGGCGAAGGTGTCCGCAACGATAAACCCGTCCAGCGATCGACCGCCAGCAAAAAGGCACGCGGTTCGATGGTCCGCTGGATGGCGGAAAACAAGGTCGAGGACGCCGCTGGTCTTACCGAGTTCAACCTTGGCTACCGCTATGTCCCCGAGCTCTCGTCCCCAGACAGCCTGGCCTTCATCAACGAGCAGGCATTCTAGAAGCCTGTCGCTAGCGCCGAACTCCACCTCGGCATGCTTTCATGACATTCGGCGAACAGCCCGCTATTCCGCCAAGCCGTCTGCCTTGGCAATCTCGCTCGTCGAGCCATCTTGGTAGGTAACCTTAACGTGCTCAACCTCGGACACCGCAACACCCGATGGAGGCTCCAGGCGCCATTCGGTCAAGGCGATATCCATAGTCGTAGGCACGTCGCCCTGATTCTTGAGCTTCACCGTCAGCGTTTTGAGCGCCGCATCAAACGTCACGCGTTCGATTTCTTCACCTGGAATGGACCCACCACTCAGCTGCAACTGCACAAACTCATCGCGCGGATACCAATAGTCCCCCGGTGCGGCAACGGTATTGCCGCCCGCGACCTTCACCGTCAATATCGGCAGGCTATCGTCCGCCTCAAACGCCCAGGCAGCTCCCCCACGTCCGCCAAACGTCCAGATACAACAGGCGATCACCATCACGACAAGGATCGCAAAACCAATTGCGACCAGCCCATGATGGGCACGGCCCTCCTCGGCCGACACATCCCACTGCGTCTCCCGATATAGATGCTTGTCTTCCATGTTCGCCTCCCCACGGGCATGCTCATCGCGTCAATCGTACCCATTCGAGCTATACTTGAGCCCACCACATAAACGGGGAGCTTGCGGGACAAGACGGCAGGCTGAGACTGGGCGCGCCCGCCCTGACCCGCAAACCTGATATGGGTAATGCCAACGAAGGGAGCCGTGCCAATGAGCACACAGACCGAGCCCAAGCTCGTCACGCAAATCGACTTCGCCCGCGCCGGGCAGATCACACCGCAGATGAAGGAGGTCGCCGAGTGCGAGCATCGCGACCCCGAGTACATCCGCGAGCGCGTGGCAGACGGCCGCATCGCCATTCCCGCCAATATCGTGCACATCAAAAAAGGCATGCGCGCCTTTGGTGTCGGCGAGGGTCTGTCCACCAAGGTCAATGTGAACCTGGGCATCTCGGGCGACAAGGCCGATGCCGCCGAGGAATGGAAGAAGGTCAAGATCGCCGAGGACTTTGGCGCCGACGCCATCATGGACCTCTCCAACTCGGGCAAGACGCGTCAATTCCGCCAGCAGCTCATCGATGAGACGCCGCTCATGGTGGGCACCGTCCCCATGTACGACGCCATCGGCTACATGGAAAAGCCGCTGGTCAAGCTTACCAAGGACGACCTGTTCGAGGTCGTGCGCGCGCACGCCGAGGACGGCGTGGACTTTATGACCATCCACTGCGGCATCAACAAGTCGGTCACCAAGACCTTTAAGGAGACCGGCCGTCTCATGAACATCGTCAGCCGCGGCGGCTCGCTGCTGTTTGGCTGGATGGAGGTCACCGGCAACGAAAACCCCTTCTACGAGTACTTTGACGAGCTGCTCGAAATCTGCCACGAGTACGACGTGACGATTTCGCTCGGCGACTCCTGCCGCCCGGGCTGCCTCTACGACTCCAACGACGCCACCGAGACCGCCGAGATGATCGAGCTGGGCAAGCTGTGCAAGCGCGCCTGGGCAGCCGGCGTCCAGGTCATGGTCGAGGGCCCGGGTCATATGGCGCTCGACGAGATCGCCGCCAACATGAAACTGCAGAAGCGCCTGTGCCACAACGCCCCGTTCTATGTGCTGGGACCGCTGGTAACCGATATCGGCGTGGGTTACGACCACATCACCGCTGCCATCGGCGGCGCCATCTCCGCCAGCTCCGGTGCCGACTTCCTGTGCTACGTGACGCCGGCCGAGCATCTATGCCTGCCCAACGCCCAGGACGTGCTCGATGGCCTCATGGCCACTAAGATTGCCGCACACGCGGCCGATATCGCCAAGAAGGTGCCGCACGCCCGCGACATGGACGACAAGATGGGACAGGCACGCCGCAAACTCGACTGGGACGCCATGTGGAAGTGCGCGCTCGACCCGGTCACCGGCAAGAAGCGCTACGAGGAGTCCCCCGCTGCCACCGAGGGCACTTGCACCATGTGTGGCAAGATGTGCGCCGTCCGCACCGTCAACAAGGTGTTCGAAGGCACGACGATCGACCTCGGCATGGAAGATTAGCTTTTTCGAGGTAATCGCCAGCAAGCCCGCCGCAACGCCCGTCAATTGTTGACATGTGAACATTTGCTTACATTTGCGTAAAGATTGCATCGCCCGCCCGGGTTCGGAATACAGCCGGCCCGGGCATCTTTATAATGCAGACTTAAAGACCCATTTGAATCCGACCGGACAAGGGAGTGAGCATGGATCGCAGTAAGGTACCTGCCGTTCTATCCATCGCGGGATCCGATTCCAGCGGCGGTGCCGGCATTCAGGCCGACATCAAGACCATCACGGCGCACCGCCTGTATGCCGAGACGGCCATCACCGCCATCACAGCGCAAAACACCCTGGGCGTCACCGCCGTGCAGAATATCTCCCCGGATATTGTCGGGGCGCAGATCGATGCCGTTTTTGACGATATCCGCCCCAGCGCCATCAAGATCGGCATGGTTTCCTCTGCCGAGATTATCGAGGTTATCGCCGACCGCCTGAGCGCATGGAACGCAACCAACGTGGTCGTCGACCCCGTTATGGTCGCCACCTCGGGCGCTCGCCTAATCGCAGAGGACGCCGCCGAAGCGCTCACGCGTCGCCTGTTCCCGCTGGCGACTGTCATCACGCCCAATATCCCCGAGGCCATGGCGTTGCTCGATTATGAGGTCGATTCCGAGCGCACGCAGCAAAATGCCGCCATGCTTCTCACCCGCCGCTTTGGCTGCGCGTCCCTCGTTAAGGGCGGGCATTTCGTCAACGAGGCCAACGATGTGCTAGCAGAGCCCGCGCCGCTCGATGACGAGGGTAACCACCTGGGCGATCCGCTCACCACATGGTTCCGCCACAAGCGCATCGAGACCGGCAACACGCATGGCACCGGCTGTACGCTTTCGTCCGCCATTGCTTGCGCATTGGCACAGGGCATGGATCTTGCCGACGCTGTCAACGCCGGCAAGGCCTACCTAACCGGCGCTCTCGCCGCCGGCTTTGACATGGGCAAAGGCTCCGGTCCCGTCAATCACATGTGGCAGTATTAAGATTCGCAGCCCAAAACCACCGCAAAGGGGACAGGCACCTTTGCGGTGGTCCCCACAAACATCTCGATCCGTAACAGTTAGAGCCCATTTTTCGGCCCACCTGTTACAGATTGAGACATTCAAATTCCGCTGAGAAGATAATCTCGATCTGTAACAGTAACTCGGCAAAATCGATCCTAGATGTTACAGATCGAGACAAACGACCGATATCGACCTAAATAATCTCAATCTGCAACATCTAGCCCGTTTTCGGCCTTACAACTGTTACAGATCAAGACAAACCAACGAAACAAGCCGCCGCAAGGGGAACTTTTGTACCGCTTTGGGTCGCGCTATTCTCCGAGCATCTCTTGGAGCTTGGCTGCCACGGCGTGGCCCAAGCTCTCGTGGCTTTCCGGCATCATGTGCAGATAATCGATATCGCCCGGCTCGGCAAAATCAGCGGCATTCAAAAAGTCGCAGCCAAACTGTTTGGCAGCATACGCATAGTATTCGGCAAAATGCTCCGAGGCCTCGACGGAGTGCTCGTCAAAGTCGGTCATGTACACATCGGCGATCTGCGGTTTAATCTTGATAGGCGCCATCAGCAGAATACGCGGGCAGGGCGCGGCTTCGGTCCAGGGAAACGCGCGGACGGTGCGAATCAGCGCCATGGCACCGTCAGCGATATCGGCAGCCCCCACGCTAAAGACCGTCTTGCAGTCGTTGGTGCCCAGCATAATCGCGATCGCGTCCAGCGGCTTATGAGACTCGAGCAGCATCGGCAACGCGCGGATGCCGTTGAGATTGGTGTCCAGATGACACATGTCGTCGCGCACCGTCGTGCGGCCGTTTAGGCCTTCCTCAATCACGTGCCAGCCCTCGCCCAGGTCGCGCTGGGCCACGCCGCACCAGCGCACATCGTGCGCATAGCGCACCGCGGTGCCGTCGCGCATGCCCGCCGGATCATAGCCATAGGTATTGCTGTCGCCAAAGCACAGAACGTTTTTCATCGTAAGCCCTTCCTTTAGTAAAAAGCCGACGGAAGCAGCCCTCCCGCCGGCTCGACCTATCTGTCAGCACGTACCGATTACAGGTACTTGCGCCAATCGTCATCGTCCTCATCGTCCTCGGCGGCAGCCTGGGCCTGCTCGGCGGCGCGAGCGGCCGCAGCGCGTGCGGCAACCTGGGCATAGGACTCCTCGTTGCGCTCGGGGAAGTTTGCCAGCACGTGCTCGAACTTGGCAAAGTCCTCGTCCCAGCGTGTAGAGGGTACGGCAAAGAAGACCTGCTTGACCTTAAAGTCGCCCGACGCAAGCTCCTTGCGGAAGAGCTCGGCCACGGCCTCCGCATCAAAGCCGTTGTTGTCGCAGCCCCAAGCGCCCAGCACGAGCTTCTCGCGACCCAGCTCGTCGCAGATGGCAAGCACAAAGCGGATGCGATCGCGCAGAGCGTCAAGCAAGGCATCGTCGCTCACGCGGTACTCCTGGCGAGCACGCTTGGCGTTGGGTGCAGCGGCGACGATTACGTCGGCATAGGCGTGCACATGGTTGCGGGCGAAGCGCACCGCGGGCACCACCAGCGCACGGTTGCGGTAAAGCTCGCAGTTGATGTTGCGGCGACGGTTCTCGCCGTACCATTTGCGCTGCTTATCGAGGACGTTGTACAGATACGAATCGGCGCACAGCGTGGCCTCCTGGCCCAGATAGCCCTGGATGTAGCCACCGCCCGGATTGGTGAACGAGGCAAAGGCGAGCACAGCCATGTCGCAGAACTGCGCATAGCCGCGGCCGTTGTCCAGAATGGCCTGCGTGGCAGAGGCGTCGAGCACGGTGACCTCGGGCAGGACCGGAGCGGGCTCCTCGGCGGCAGGCGCGGGCTCCTCGGCGGGCGCGGGCTCAGCTTTGGTAGCCTCCTCGACGGGCTCGGGCGCCACCTCGGCATCGACCGCAGCCTCGACGTCCTCGGCAACCTGCTCCTCAGCAGCCGCCTTCTGGGTCTTGGCCTTCATCGCCGCGACAAAACCGGCAGGCATACCATCGAGCTCGCGCACGCCGGCAAGCGAACGCTCGATGTCCTTGGCGCAGGCCTCGGACACAGCCGCCACATGGCGCTCGGCGGCCTTGGCACGCGCCTCGCGCTTGGGATTGGGCTGACCCGCTCGGTTGGACCTGCGGTTACGGTTCCTGTTGTCGACGTCTGCCATACATGGCCACCTTTCCTGTCGCTGCCGCTATCGGCTTTTCCCATCCATGATACCCCGCCGCGCACAAAAAAGACGGCCCCGAAGGACCGCCTTTCGCATCGTTTTACCGTGTCCGGCAGGAAGCATCGCAATGCCGCGCTTTAATCGCGACGGCCGAGGATGTTCAGAATGCGCAGGAACACGTTGATGATGTCCACGAACAGGTTGGATGCCATAAGCACGGCGTTGGGCAGCGTGGGCGGCACCGTCGTGGCCACATAGGTGTCGTAGCCAATAAAGCCGGCGAACACCACGATCACGATCAGGTCGGTGATGGACTGCGAGACGCCCATAAACATCAGCACGATCTCGACCAGAACCGTAGCAAGCAGGATGCCAAAACCAATGCCATACACACGCTGGAAGAACTTGGGGAAGGTCACGCCCAGTGCACCAAAGACAAAGGTGATGGCAGCGGTGGCGATAAAGGCAGTGTTGATGGTGGGCAGGTCGTAGTTGGCAAGGCCAAACGACGCGGTCAGGCCAAAGGTACTCGCAAAGATTACGTAGCCTACAAGGGACAGGCCCACGGACTGTTTGCTGGCAGCAGCCGACATCATGACCATGCCGACGATGGTCAAAATAAATGAGCCAAAAACCAGCGGCAAAGCGGCGCCGCTCATCATCATGCGCGCAAACGACATGGTGCTCGTAAAATAGGCGCCGGCGCCCATGGCGCAAAAGCCCAAAAAGATCAGAGCAGACATGACAAGGTTATACGCGCGCGGCGACATCTCCTTGGCACGGCTTGCGCCGGTCTCGATGGGGCCGTTCTGATAACCCTGGATATCGTTCATAATTTCGTCCTTTCAAAAAGCACCGCGACGGCGCCGTAGCTGACAAGTTTCCTGCCATTGTACCCGAACGCCACGCGTTCTTACCTGCGACGCTCGCTCTCGAGTGTTCGGTCGAACGCCCACACCCACCAACGCATCAGATGAGTCTGCGAGCCATCCGGTCGCTCGCGTGTCTGTTCTTCCAGATACAGTTCGGTCGCATGTCCGCCAAAACGAACCTTATAAGTCGCCGTACGAATGCCGTGAACCGTCAGGCCAAAACCGGTGGACGAGACAATCTCGTCAATCGTAAAGCAGCGACCGTCAACCCAGCAGACGGTAACCGGCACAACCTGTCCGCCCGCGAGGATGCGAGCCACGACGTCCACATACTGCTTGTGTACGCGCCGAGTTTTGCCGTCTGTCTGTCGATATTCCATGCCTCCTATTATCGAACGCATGTTTGCATGTTGTAAAGCGAACAGGCTGTGGTTTTGGGGTGTTGGGGCGCGCACGTGTCCTCATGGTGTGTTAGCAAAAAGAGCACCCGCGGTCAACAGGGATAATATTCGATTTTAGTGCCAAAAAATTCACTGCTCCCATCAGAACTCGGTAAAGAAACCCGCAGGAGGTGATACGATTTATCATGTTTCTGTAACGTGCCTGCAAACTTCGAGAAAGTCATATATGGACGTAACGTTCTCAACCTTCCTCGGCCAACTTGTGTCGAACCCAGTCCTTGCCGTCACCGTGATCCTCGCGCTCGGCGCCATCTTCGTCAATGGATGGACCGACGCACCCAACGCCATCGCGACCTGCGTCACTACGCGTTGCATGCCCGCCCGCACCGCCATTCTCATGAGTGCCGCATTCAACTTCCTCGGCGTGCTCATCATGACGCACTTTAACGCGAGCGTCGCCAACACCATCTCCCATATTGTCGACTTTGGCGGAAACAGCACCATGGCGCTCGCCTGCCTGTGCGCGGCGCTGTTCTCCATCGTCGTCTACGGCGCCACAGCGTCGCGTTTTGGCATCCCCACCTCGCAAAGCCACAGCCTTATCGCCGGCCTGACTGGTGCCGCCATCGCCCTCGGCGGTGCGAGCAGCGTCAACGTCCACGAGTGGATGAAGGTCATCTACGGCCTGGCGCTCTCCATCGGCCTGGGCTTTGTCATGGGCTGGGTCCTGTGCAAGCTCGTCTCGATTCTTTTCGCCGCCGCCAACAGACGACGTGCCAATGTCTTCTTTAAATACGCTCAGATCGCGAGCGCTGCGGCCATGAGCTTTATGCACGGCGCGCAGGATGGACAGAAGTTCATCGGCGTGCTCTTTTTAGGCGTGGCCTTTGCCAGCGGCCAGACGAGCGTCGGCGATGCCGGCATCCCCATTTGGATTATGCTGCTGTGCTCGGCCACAATGGGCATCGGCACCAGCGTGGGCGGTGAGCGCATCATCAAGTCCGTTGGCCAGAGCATGGTCAAGCTCGAAAAGTACCAGGGCTTCTCCGCCGACCTGGCGGGCGCCGCAAATCTGCTGCTTGCCACGCTCACCGGCATCCCTGTGTCCTCCACTCACATCAAGACCTGCGCCATCATGGGCGTCGGCGCCGTCAAGCGCCTTTCGGCCATCAACTTCGGCGTAGTCAAGGACATGATGTTCACCTGGTTCTTCACCTTCCCCGCCTGTGGACTCATCAGCTTTGTCATGGCCAAGCTGTTCATGATGTTCATCTAGTCACGCCGAGCGTCCATCCGGACCGTAATACTTCGCCCACCCGTCTTCACCTCGAAAGGACCCACTCATGGCAAAGAAACCCGATTCGTTCTACTTTGACAACTACGTCGCCTGCGCCGACCTTGCCGTCCAGGCCGCCGAGCTGCTCACCAAGATTTTCGAGAACTTCGATCCTGCAAAGATTCACGATATGCTCGACAAGATGCACGCGATCGAGCATGCGGCCGACAAGAAGCACCATGAGCTCGAAGACGCCCTGCTCACCGCCTTTATCACCCCGCTTGAGCGCGAGGACCTGGACCTGATGAGCTGCTCGCTCGACACCGTGCTCGACCGCATCGAGGGCGTCGTACAGCGCGTCTACTTCACCAACATCCAGAGCATCCACCCCGATGCCATCGTCATCGCTCACAAGGTGACCGACGCCTGCCGCGCCATGAAGGACCTTATGGTCGAGCTGCCCAATTACCGCAAGTCCAAGACCCTGCGCGAGCTGGTCATCCAGATCAACACCATCGAGTCCGAGGCCGACGAGCTCTACATCAACGCCATGCGCAACCTGCATGTCAACGGCAAGGATCCGCTCGAGGTCATCGCCTGGCGTGACGTCTACGCCTTCCTGGAGTATTGTGCCGACTGCTGCGAGAATGTGGCCGATGTCGTGGATTCGATTGTCATGAAGAACAGTTAATCGGGGGTACGTGTCCCGGCGGTCGCGGGCCCGACCACTAATAACCTTTTTCACTCCGGCTGCAAGCAGAGTCGTTCAAAAGGTTATTAGTGGTCGGGCCCGCTCCCTTACGTACCACCATTGGGAACTTTGGCTGATACTTTGAAAGCGATGGGGCTTTTGTTGGCAGGGCCTTGGGGCCCGGTTGGGAACTTTGGGGCCGCCTTAAGCGTTTGGGTGGATGGTGCTTTGGGTACCCTTTGATTTACTTTGGTTTGATTCGTTGAATTTGGAGGGCTTGGTTGTGAGTTATTTGGATCTGGCTCGGTCTCGGTATTCTTGTCGTTTGTTTGAGGCTCGGGCTGTTGAGCAGGCTGTGGTGGATGCCATTGTTGAGGCTGGGCGTATTGCTCCTTCTGCTTGCAATAATCATCCAACCCGTGTGATGGTGTTGGATACGCCTGAGCTTCTGGAGAAGGCTGCTGCTTGTCAGCCTCGATTTGCTCGTGATGGATCCATCTTTGGCGCTCCGCTCATCTTCCTCATTTGCAGCGTTACCGACGACGCTTGGGTGCGCCCCTATGACAAGATGAACTCCAGCGCTATCGACACCTCGATCGTCTGCGATCAGATGATGATGGAGGCTGAGGAGCAGGGCCTGGGAACGTGCTGGGTGTGTCATTTTAAGCCCGAGCTAGCCCGTGAGCAGTTCAACCTGCCCGAGGGCGTCTATCCCTATCACATGCTCGTCTGTGGCTATCCTGCCGACCACATCGCCGATCCCGAGCATCGCGAGGCCCGTACCATTCCCCTCTCCGACTTCCTCCTCAAGTAGTTTTTGGCTCATGCCCTAAAATCTACCTTTTGCCACGCGTCCTTCGCCGAGTTCTGCCCTATCGCACGCAGAGCTCGGCGTTTTGTTTCCCAACCTGTATACAGTCACAAAAAGGAGCCCGCAGGTGCGGACTCCTTTTAAACGCACGAGATTGTAGCTCTGGCGCTAGTCCAGGTCGTCAGCGGCAAAGTTGTCGATCGGGGCGAAGGGGTCAGCCACGGGGACAACCGGATCAGCGACAGGCAGCGGCTCGGCGGCGGGAACGGTCACTGCAGGAGAAGCCGCAGAACCGACCGGCGTGGAGGCCATGAGGTCGGACGGGAAGGAATTCTGGGCATCGTCCATGAAGTGCTGGATGAGCTTGAGGTACTCGGCCTTGAACTCCTCACGGGAAGCCTTCAGACGGTCGATCTCCTCGAGCTCGGCCTGCTTCTCGGTCAGGGCCTGACGGATGACCTCGCGGGCCTTGGCGTCGGCTTCGTTGCGGATGCGCTCAGCGTTCTCGTTGGCATCGTTGACGATGCCCTCGGCGGTCTGCTGGGCAGCAATCAGCGCAGCGGAGATCTGGCGCTCCTGAGCGGAGAAGTCGGGTGCGGGAGCGGCCACAGGAGCGGCGGGAACGGCCTGAGCGGCAGCGTCCTGAGCCTGGGCAAGCTGAGCCTGCGTGTCGGCAAGCTGCTGCTCGGTGGCAGTCAGACGACCCTTAAGATCAACAATCTTGGCAAGCATAGCGTCAACCTCGGAGGACAGCGTCTCTAAAAAGACGTCGACCTCGGCGGGATCATAGCCGCGCTTGGCCTCAGAGAAAGTCTGAGCCTGGATGTCAGCAGGGGTAATAGCCATAACAAGTTCTCCTTTATCATCGCCTTGGCGCCGGGCGCCCGACGTAAGTTACTGAGCCAGTACTATACGAGTATACCTATAAGAAGCTGCAGAATCAGCCTCTGCACCAACTGCAACGCAATAATTGCAACGACCGGCGAAAAATCAACGCCGCCCATCGGCGGAATAAACCGACGAAACAGGTTGAGCCACGGGCCGCAGACGCTATCAAGCACCGCGGCGATATCCTGCAGCAGACCGCCCTGCTTCATGGGAATCCACGTCATAAAGCAATAGACCACGATGAGCGTGGAATAGAAGTTGAACAGCGTGTTGACCAACTGGACAATGGTGTAGATGTTGATGAGAATCTCCTCGTCTTGGGTTTACTTAAGGTAGCCGTCGGCGCGCAGCTTCTTGAGGTCCGAATCCTTGACCTCGCAGCCGGCGGGCAGCACCATAAACACGCGATCGCCCACCTCTTTGACCGTAGCGCCCAGGCCGCAGGCAAAGCCATAGCTAAAGTCCAGGACGCGCTTGGCGACCTCGGTGCGAACGCCAACAAAAATCAGCGCAACGGGCTGCTTGGTGCGCACGCGGCGGACAACGGTCTCGACATCGTCATAGCTCTCGGGACGCAGGACATAGGCAGGCAGCTGCGGCGTGGCGTTGATGATGTTGCTCGCATAGGCCGAGGCGTCGCTCGGCGCAGAAGCGGGAGCAGGTGCCGCGGCGCGGGCGCGAGCGCTCTCGGCATAGCTCGACGGCGTATCGTAAGCGCCGGGACGATAGCCGCCCGCGACACTATCCTGAGAACGCGACGGCGGATTGTACGTCGTTGCATGACGGGAGTCGTCGCCGACCAGCTGGCCGGAACGCGTATACACGGCGACCGACTCGGCCTCACCGCGACGCGTCTGCCCCAGCAGGCCGTTACTCGGCTCGTCCTGGGTATAGAAGCCCTCGCCCGAGGCGCCGCTGTAGCCGTTGTTCTGATAGCCATCGTCGTAGCCGTCATCGTAGCCGTAGTCGTCATCCTGGTCATAGCCCTGGTCGTAACCCTGCTGGCCGCCAAGGTGCATCTTATTTTTAATCTCGTCAAGGAAGCCCATGGTTGTGTCCTCTCACGGTTTAGTGCAGGCGCTCTGTAAACCAGTGCGCACTTCAGAGCCCTATTTTACTGCAAACTCCGGGCTAAATACTACCCTGCCCAGGCGAACGAGCGTAGAGCCCTCCTCAAGGGCAGGCTCAAAGTCCTCGCTCATGCCGCAAGAGAGCTCGGGCAGCCTCAAATCGGGATGCGCCGCCTCCAGCTCATCCCTCAGCTCTCGCAGCCCGGCAAAGGTGCGACGTGCCACATCCTTGTTCCCCCGAGGGGCCATAGTCATAAGGCCCTGCACACAAATTCCCTCAAGTTCCGCAAGTTCGCCGGCAGCGCCACGAATCTCATCGGGCGAAAAGCCGCCCTTGGACTCCTCGCCGCTTACGTTAACCTCGATTAGCACCTGCTGGGGAGCAGAAAGCTCGCCCGCTTCGATTTTGCGAACGGCACGGCTCGAGATCGCCTGCGCCAAATGAAGCGAACCAACCGAATGAATCAGCTCGACCGAGCCCAACACAGCGTTAATCTTGTTGGTCTGAAGGTTGCCGATCATATCGAAGCGCACCTCAGGCAGCTCCGGATGCTCCGCCAGACCCGCGAGTTTGCGGACGAGCTCTTGCGGGCGGTTCTCGGCAAAATGGCGATATCCCACCTGGATGGCCGCGATGGTCTCATCGACGCCGACGGTCTTGGACACGGCAATCAAACGCGCGGCATCGCGAGGCCTCCCGGCACGATCGAGCGCGGCATAGAAACGCTCAAGTATCTGCTCGCGGCGAGCGCGCATTACATTTAAATAGTTATCCATTGCCAATCGCCTCCGCTAACAGCACAACAAGTAGTCCCATGCTAACGCAAGAGCGCGGCCCCGCATCCGCAAGGCCGCGCTCCCTTAGGTATTTACAATCTCTCAACGAACGGGGCTACCCTACTCCTCGTCGTCCTCGGCATCATCCTCGTCCTCAAGATGATCCAACAGGCAGCGAAGACCCTCGCTCACCTCGTTAACGGGCACCTTGGCAACATAGCGTGCATCGACGGCGGGCCTCATGATGACGCCCTCGCCCGAAGGCACACGCATGCTCTCGAGCTCATCCTCGTCCGTGCGCGCGATATCGCCGGCAGTCATACGCTGTCCGGTCAGAAGGAAGGTCAGACGGCAGGCGGCATCGATGGAAATCGAGGCGATGCGATCGAGGTAGCGCGAAACCATGATGGCGCGGCGCAGGTCGTCGTAGTTGCTGTCGTCGTCCATAAAATCGCCCGTGTCCATGCGGTTAAAGGTGCGGAAGAACTTCTCGTACGCCGCATGCACCGGCTCGTCCTCGACGGCCAGGTTGCAGATGATGGACATGTCGTTGGTGACGAGCGCGGAAAGCGACGAGCCCAGCACCTGGTAAACAGCCTCGGCCTCGGCCTCAACCGTACCGACGAGCTCCTGGGGCAGCGAAATGTCGGCCTTGACCATGTGACGCGTGGCGCGGCAAATCTGGCGAACCTTATCGGTCATGCGCTGCAGGTTAAAGTCGACGTAGATGATCGTCTGTAGCAAACGGAAGTCGGAGGCGACCGGCGACTGCGTAGCGATCAGGTTGTAGCACACGGCCTCCAAGTTGGCGCAGCGAGCATCAATCGAGAGCGTACGCTTCTTGGTCTTGGTGGCGAGTTTGCGATCGTCGGTCACATAGGCCTTCACGGCGTCGTGAAGGGCCAGATCGACGGCCTCGTAGATGCTCAGCATCTCGTGACGAGCCTCGATGAGCTGACGGGAAAACAGTTTGCGCATGGTTCACTCCAATCAATTGGGTGCGGTCATGCCGCCCACACAGTAAATACGCACCGGACCAGGTCCGATCGGCTTGGGACTAGTCGCGCCGATCAGCCAAAACGGCCGGTGATATAGTCTTCCGTCCGTGAATCCATCGGGCTGGTGAAGATCGCGTCGGTTTGACCATACTCGATGAGCGTGGCGGGCTCACCGGCAACTTCCTGCAAGAAAAATGCGGTGTAGTCGCTGATACGAGCCGCCTGCTGCATAGAATGCGTGACGATGATGATCGTCATCTCGGGCGCCAGCTCGGCCATCAGATCCTCGACCTTAGAGACGGACGTGGGGTCGATGGCGGAGCAGGGCTCGTCCATCAAAAGGACATCGGGCTGCACCGCAAGCACGCGCGCGATGCACAGACGCTGCTGCTGGCCGCCCGAGAGCGCCAAACCGTCCTTGTTGAGCTGATTGGATACCTCTTTCCAGAGGTTGGCGCGCTTGAGCGATTCTTCCACGATGTCGTCGAGGTCGCTTTTGCTAGTCACGCCCTGCAGACGAGGGCCAAAAGCGACATTCTCGTAGATGGATTTGGGAAACGGGTTGGGCTGCTGAAAAATCATGCCCACGCGGCGACGAAGATCGACCGGGTCGACGCCCTCGGCATAGATATCGTTGCCGTCGAGCGTCATGGTGCCTTCGACGCGAGTGCCCTCGATAAGGTCGTTCATACGGTTGATGCAGCGCAAAAACGTCGATTTGCCGCAGCCCGAAGGACCGATAAACGAGGTGATGGCGTTTTTGGCGATGTTGAGGTCGAGCCCCGTCAGCGCATGAAAGTCACCGTACCAAAAGTTGAAATCCTTGGCCGTGATGGCCGCTTGCTCCGGCGTAGGAGCGGACTGATAGACGGACATGGGACTCCTTAACTAGCGGCGTTTGCGCGACAGATAACGCGCAAACAGGTTGAAGGCCAGAATAATCGCCATCAGCAAAAGCGCAGTGCCGTAGGCTGCGTTCATGTTGATGCCGTCGTTGGCAAGCAAATAGAGGTGAACGGTCATGGGACGACCGGAATCGAGCGGCGAGATAGGCAGGTTGATGGCCTGACCCATGGTGTAGAGCACCACGGCGGTCTCGCCGATGGCGCGGCCGATGGCAAGGACGATGCCAGTGGCGATGCGGCCAAAGGCCGAAGGAAGCACGATCTTGGAGACGACCTGCCACTTGGTGGCGCCCAGGCCATATGCGCCCCAACGGATATAGCGCGGAACGGCGCGGATTGCCTCTTCGGTGGTGCGCATGACGATGGGCAGCATCAGAAGCGCCAGCGCCAGGGCGGCCGAAACCATCGAAAGACCCAGGCCCATAGCCTCAACAAACAAGGCGTAACCAAAGAGGCCCATAACGATGGAGGGCACCGAAGCCAGAGCATCGGCAGCATAGCGAATGATGTCGACAATCTTACCCTGCTTGGCGTACTCAGCCAGATAGACCGCAGCCAAGACGGCAACCGGCGTGCAGATGAGCATGGCGAGCGCCGTCACGTAGATGGTCGAGACGATCGTGGGCCAGATGCCACCCTCGGCGTTTACGCCCTGCGGCCAGCCAAAGATAAAGTCGAGCGAGATATGCGGAAGACCGTTGATGACCACGTAGGCGATGATGGCAACCAGCACCAGCGTGGTGATATAGGCCGCGGCGCGAAACACGCCGAGCATGATCTTGTTGGACAGGTCCTTATTGATGCGGCCCTTCTTGCCATGGGAAAGGGCACGCTTGATGCGCTCGCGCGACGAGGTCGTATCGACCGTCGTGTCAACGGAACCGGACATAGCCTACCCCCTCTTCTTGGAAATCAGGCGGACGATACCCACCAGTGCAGCGGAGATGATAAACAGGACCACGCCCATGCCAAACAGAGCCGAGCGGTGCAGGCCCGAGGAATAGCTCATGTCGAGCGCGATCTGGCTCGTGAGCGTCGAGATGGGGCTCGAGATGCTATCCGGAATGACTGGGGCGTTGCCCACGACCATGAGCACGGCCATGGTCTCGCCGATGGCACGTCCCATGCCCAGGACAATCGCATCGACAATACCCAGCTTGGCTGCAGGCAGCACGACCTTGTAGATGGTCTGCCACTTGGTGGCACCCATGGCATAGGACGCCTCGCGAATGCCCATGGGAATGGAATTGAGGGCATCGATAGTAAGCGTCGTGATGGTGGGAACGATCATGATGGCGAGCACGAACCACGCCGTCAGCGCGCCAAAGCCAAGACCGCCGGTCAGCTGCGCGATAAACGGGCGGATGATGACCATGCCAAAGAAACCATAGATGATGGAGGGGATGCCCGCCAGCAGGTCGACGGCGGGGCTGATGAGCCTGCGCACGCGCTTGCTTGCGATCTCGACCAGATATACAGCCGTGCCCACACCCAGGGGCACGCCCATGGCGAGCGCACCGACCGTCACCAGACCAGAGCCCGCCAGCAGCGACATGATGCCGTAGTGACCCTCAGAGGGCGCCCACGTAAAGCTAAAGAAGTCCGCCAGACCGATATCGGTAAAGACGGGCAGCGCCGAGTACGTGGTAAAGACAAAAATCAGGATGACGGTGACGACCGCCAAGAACGCGCAGGCAAAGAAGATCCACTGCAGCGCCTTCTCCTTGAGATAGGTACCGCGCGACACCAACGCCAACTCACGCTTTTTGAGCGTCTGAGCCTCCTGCTCAATCTGGGGGGTTTCCTGTGCTTCCACGCTACTCACTCCCCTTTCCGTCGTTGGTGACGGGAATAAAGCCCGCCTCGCGAATCTGCTTGTCCATCTTCTCGGACGTCACATAGTCAATGTAGTCCTGCGCCTGCTGCGAAGGCGTACCCTTCACAAAGAAGTAAAGGTCGCGCGAGATGGGATAGCCGCCGCTTGCGACCGTCTTCTCGGATGCCTCGACATGGTTGACCGAAACGGCCTTAACCGAGGTCTTGGCGTTGAGGCTCTCGACAAAACCCAGCGAGATGTAGCCAATGGCGCCACGCGAGCGGGACACGACATCGCGCACCTGGCCCGTACCCGAAAGAACAGCCGAGCGACGATCAAACGGCGTGCCGCCCATCACGATGGTACGGAAGGCCTCGCGCGTACCGGACGCCTCGTCGCGGTTGATAACCTGAATCTTCAGGTCCTCTCCGCCGACTTCTTTCCAGTTGGTGATCTTGCCGGCGTAAATATCGCGGAGCTGCTCGGTCGAGAGATTCTCGACCTGGTTGTCGTCGTTCACGATGACTGCGATGCCGTCATGCGCGATTACGATCGGGGTCAGGCCAAGGTCTTGTTCGTCGGCATTGAGGCCACGAGACGAGCTGGCGATATCGGCCGTGCCGTTGCTGACGGCCTCGATACCCGCAGAGGAGCCAAGGCCGGAGACGAGCACATCGATGCCGGTCTCTTCCTTAAAGCCCTCGGCCGCAATCTCGGCAATGGGAAGGCAGGTGGTCGAGCCGGCCACGGTAATAGAAGACGTAGAAGATCCCGAGGAGCAGGCGCACAGCGTGAGCGTGAGCACCGCTGCACTCAGGACCGATGCGATCTTTCTCATAGCATCACGCCGATCGCCGCATGGCGCCCGCAGGTGCCACCCTCGTTGCGGTAGGAATAAAAGCGGTCGTTCTGACGAACGGTGGAAAGTTGAGTATCCACAATCCTATCCGCATCGACACCGACATCTACCAGCGCCTCACGAATGGCGGCAGATAGATCGAGCATGCGAGAAGCGCCCGCATCGATGCACGAGAACTCGGCGGCAAAGCGGTCCATGAGCTCCTGGGAAACCTCGTACTCGTCGCCCAGGATATGGGGGCCGATATAGGCAGAAACATCGCTCGCATTGCAACCGGCTGCCTCACAAAGCGCCTGGCAACCCTTGGCGGAAATGCGCGCGATCGTGCCCTTCCATCCGGAATGCACCACGGCAAATCCGCCGGGGGCAACCAGCACCACGGGAACGCAGTCGGCAAAGCAGAGCAGCACGGGTGCCTCATGGGCCGTACAGACGATGGCATCGCAGCCCTCGGCAATCTGCTCGCGAATGTTCTCAAGATCATCGGCGCCGTTCGAGGTCACCGTCACGACATGGTCACCATGTACTTGATTGGGCACGAGCAGATTATGCTCGCACTCAGCGGCACCCATGGCTTCGAGTGCTCGACGACGATTTTCTTGAACGGCGAAGGGGTCATCGCCTACATGCGAGCCCAGGTTGAGCGAGGAGTACGCATCTTCGGAAACGCCACCGGTGCGCTCGGTAAAGGCAAAGCGAACATCGTGCGTCGCGCCCTCTACCAACGTAACTCCATCATGGTCGACACGCGAAACGTTGTCCGCACGTGCTGCCATACTAAAGCCTCCTTATTACACAAGTATCGCGGCGACGCCGCTGCAGTCCGTGCCATACGGCTGCCATACTTCATCAAAAAGGATACCCGCAGCGGTAGGAACCAAACGTAAAGGGAACGTAAGGAGATTGGAGGCTTTCGTTTACAAAGGCAAAACACAAGAAAAAAGGGGTGCACCCAATCGGACGCACCCCTTGCAGGTCGTTGAGAAAAAAGAACTAGAAGCTGCCGCGCTTGAGGAAGTCGGGAAGCTCGAACTGGTCGTTACCAAAGTTGGGGAGCTCGGTACCGCCAACGTTGCGAGTCGGGGCAGCCTGAGCGGGGCTGGCAGCCGGAGCGGTGCGCTGCGGTTCGGCAGAAGCAGCGGCCTTGCTCTGGGACTGCTGAGCAGCAAAGAGCTCGTCCTGACGGTTGACGTTGGAGTCGGAGAAGCCCGTAGCGATAACGGTGATGCGTACCTGGTCGCCCAGGGACTCGTCCACAACGGTACCGAAGATGATGTTGGCCTCGGGGTCGACGGCGTTGGCGACAACGTCGGCAGCGTCGCTGATCTCCTGGATACCCAGGTCCTTGGAACCGGCAATGGAAAGCAGGACGCGCGTGGCACCATCGATGGAGCTCTCGAGCAGCGGGCTGGAAATAGCCTGCTGGGCGGCGTCGACGGCACGGGTGTCCCCAGAAGCGGTACCGATACCCATCATGGCGGTACCGGCCTGCTTCATGATGGTCTTAACATCGGCGAAGTCCAGGTTGATGATACCGGGGACGGTGATGAGGTCGGTGATGCCCTGGGTGCCCTGGGAAAGGACGCCATCGGCGATTGCGAAGGCCTCGAGCATGGTGGTCTTCTTCTCGGCGATGTCGAGCAGCTTGTCGTTAGGGATAACGATCATGGTGTCGACACAGTCGGAAAGCGTCTTAATGCCTTCCTCGGCGCTCTTCTTGCGCTTGCGGCCTTCAAACGTAAAGGGCTTGGTCACGACGGCGACGGTCAGCGCGCCGACCTCGTTCATCGCGATATCGGCAACGATGGGAGCAGCGCCGGTACCGGTGCCGCCGCCCTCGCCGCAGGTGATGAACACCATATCGGCGCCAGCGAGCGCCTCGGCGATGTCGTCGCGGGACTCATCGGCGGCCTTACGGCCGACCTCGGGGTTGGCGCCAGCGCCCAGGCCGCGGGTCAGGTCGGTGCCGATGTGCACCTTGATATCGGCATCAGAGATCGCGAGTGCCTGAGCATCGGTGTTGATGGCAACAAACTCGACGCCGCGGATGCCCTCTTCGATCATTCGATTGACCGCGTTGGTACCGCCGCCGCCGACGCCGACCACCTTAATGACGGCAAGGTAGTTGTTGATCTCTGTCTCGTGCATGTCGGTCCTCCGAACAAAGGTTATAGCCATAGCATGGGTTGACCCCTGCGCACATTAACCTTCAAGTTGAAAGTAAATGCAAAGGTAAACCGTATTATGTTTGCACATTATGAACGTATCAGTCAAATAATTGACGGTGAAAACCAAACAAACCAGATAAACGGCGCGGTATACCCCGTCAACAAAGGCCAGAAGACGCTACGAGGTCGGCGCGTTCCTAAACGTATAGTTGCCAGGAGATCGAACGTTGATATATGTCACGCCCTCCACCTGCGAAAGCAGCTTGGTAACGATGCGCTCCTTTTTGGCGATGTCGTCCGAATCGCCGAGCGACACCTCGATACCGTTATCGAGGTTCGCCGAGATGGCCTCGACCGAGGGCGTGGAAATATCCTTGACCTGGCCAAGGAACTCGCTCGAGAAACCGCGGACGTAATCCAGGCCGGCCTTGACGGCCTTGGAGTTTACCGCTTGCCCCGAAACCGGTGCGACATCGGCCGAGACATCGGTCAGTAGCACGGCACCGTAATGTTTGGCGAGTGCCAGGGCGGCATCGATGCCGTTTAGGGTGTTGGCACCCTCCCCCGTTGTGATGACATTGCCCTGGTCGTCAACATCGACCGAGGTAGACAGCGGTGCAATCCATGTGTCATCGTCCCCGATCGCCCATGCAAGATCATCGGAGCTAATGTAGGCGATTGCGATAACCTTGCGTTCCGTCGGCGTGATGATGAGCGTATGGGGAAATTGACGCTGAACATCCACGCCCGAGACCCACGGATTTTGCTTGAGGCCCTCGGTGATCTGGTCGGGATTCACATTGAACAGCGACGTGTCCTCGGGCAGATCGATCAACTGGATGGCATCGTGCTTGGTCACATGCTCGCTGCCCTGAATCTGAATATCGGTGGCGGCGAACAGGCCAGAGTTAATGACGACGACGGCAACGACCGCAAGCACTGCCAAAACGGCAAGGATGCCGCCCACGATTTTGCCCTTGCCCTTAACGGCAGAAGCGGCACCCGTCGCATGATTTGCCAGGGCGCCGATCGATGACAGCGGATTGAAGCCTTTTTTGCCCGATTGTGATTTTGCGGAGGCCGACACCGACGTCAGCATACGCGGCTTAGATGCACCCAGCGCGCGACCGGGACGCGTCGCCTTTGCCCCCAACGAGGGCTTGGGCGACGCTATGGGGCGAGAAGGCTTGACGCCCATCGCCGGTTTGGGCGTCACCGAGGGACGTGCCGCCGAACGAGCAACCTTTTTGGCCGCGGGGCGTCCGCCAAGCTGCGAGCCGGCAGCCGGACGCTTGGCAGGCCGCACGGACCCAGCAGGCTTAGAAAGCATAACGGATTTACGTTGAGGCTGAGACGGCGCGCCGGAACGCCCTCCGGCGCGGCGGAAGGTTGGTTTCGATGCTCTAGAAGCCGAGGAATTTAACTTCCGGTCTGAGCTCGATGCCATACGCCTCCCTCACCTTTCCGTGCACATGTCTGATAACCGCGGCCACGTCATCGGCCGAGGCGGTTCCGTTATTAACGATAAAATTAGCGTGTACGGGCGAAACTTCCGCGCCGCCAACCGAAAAACCCTTTAATCCACAATCCTCGATGAGCTTTCCCACGCTCGCATCGGGCGGGTTGCGAAATACCGACCCGCAGGATGCGCAGCCCATGGGCTGCGTGCGCTTACGCCGCGTCAGGTACCGCTCCATACGTTCACGTATATCGGCCTTGGGAGCGGGTTTGAGCTTGAGCACGCACTCCAGAATGATCTCGTTACGCGGCAGGCTGCATTCACGGTAGCCCCAAGCGATCTCCGAGCCCGCGTAATGCTTGATGCCGGAGCTCGGGTCAAACGTAACGACATCTTCGACCAGCGAGCCAATCCACTCGGTTCGCGTGCCGGCATTCATGGATACGGCGCCGCCAACGGAGCCGGGAATACCGACCGCAAACTCAAGGCCCGAAAGGCTGCGCGACAGCGCGTCGTTGACTAGGCGAGCGAATATCACGCCCGCACCGACCGTCAGCGTACAACCGTCTTCGGCGACAACCGTACGCTGGAACTCGCGCCCCAACGAAATGACGGCGCCGCGATAGCCTGCATCGGCAACAAGCAGATTAGATCCCTTGCCGATAATGACCCACGGCACCTGCTCACGATCGAGCACCGCCACGGCGCGACGCAGGGCATGATAGCTGTGACACGTCACAAAGAGGTCCGCCTTGCCGCCGATACGATAGCTCGTATGGCGTGCGAGGCGTTCATCCTCGATTACGTCCGTATCGATCATGCCCGAAAGCGCCATGACGGCGTTAAACAGACCCATGGGGTTTAAGCGTCTTTCTTGGCAGTCAGATACTCGATGAACTCGGGACCAACGGTCGTAACGTCGCCGGCGCCCATAGTAAGCAGCAGATCGCCCTCACCTACCATCTTCTCGAGTTCACGATTGAGCTCAAGACGGCTGGAGCAGTACACGACCTCCTTGCCGGGGTGCTTGGCGCGCACAGTGTCGGCGAGCATCTTGGAGGTAACGCCCGGAATCGGCATCTCGCCGGCAGAGAACACATCAATGAGCAGCAGCTTATCGGCATTGGCGAAGGCATCGGCAAAATCATCGCACAGCGCCTGCAAACGCGAATAGCGGTGCGGCTGGAACACGACGTCGACATGCTTATAACCCAGCGACGAGGCGGCGGCAAGCGTCGCCTTGATCTCGGTGGGGTGATGGCCGTAGTCATCGACCACGGTGATGCCGTCAATATCGCCCACATGGGTAAAGCGGCGGCGGACGCCCTCAAAGCTCGAAAGCGCCTTTGCGGCTGCGTCGATATCGAGCCCCAGAACATGAGCGACCGTAAGAACCGCCGTAGCGTTGAGCATGTTGTGGCGGCCGGGGTTGCTCTTGATCTCGACGGCGTGCTCGGTGCCATCCTCAAAGCGGACGACAAAGTCGCTCTGGATGCCCTGGACGTCCGGATGCACGCAGACGATGTCGTTGGTCTCGGCAAAACCGTACGAGAGCACGCGGCGACCGGTCGACCTGGCAAGCTCGACCAGATGCGGGTCCTCGCCACAGACGATGACCGTGCCGTCCTCGCCCACCAGACTCATAAACTTGGCGAAGGTGGCCTCGATCTCCTCGATGCCCGAGTAGTGATCGAGATGGTCAGCCTCGACGTTGGTCACGATGACCACGTTGGGGTTAAGGAACAGGAAGGAGCTGTCGGACTCATCCGCCTCGGCGACAAAATAGTCGCCCGAGCCGTTCTTGCCGTTGGTGTCGTAACCCTCGACAATGCCACCGATCAGGAAGCTGGGGTCCAGACCCATGCGGTCGAGCATGGTGGCGCACATCGAAGAGGTCGTGGTCTTGCCGTGAGTACCGGCGACGGCGACGGTGGTGTAGCCGTGGCCCAGAGCCGAGAGCATCTTGGCGCGGGGCCACACGGGAATACCCAGCTCGCGCGCACGGACGAGCTCGGGGTTGGACTCGGGAATAGCGGTAGAGACCACGACGACGTCGGGCTTGACCTCGTCGATGGTGGCAGCCTCATGGCCCACATGCACCTTCACGCCGGCGCGGGTAAGCTGGCGAATATAGCGCGACGTCTTAAGGTCGGAGCCGGTAACGACATAGCCGCGCTCGTGAAGGACGAGGGCGATGCCGCTCATGCCGGCGCCACCGATACCGATAAAATGGGCGCTCTTGAAATCGGGCGCGGAGGTTGCAGTCTGGGAATCAGCCATGTGCTCGTGTACTCCTTGCGTAAACACTGCCTGTAACCCGTCTACTGTACCGCACCTACCGCATCCGCGCGAGGGCGACCCGCGATATCCCGTCTAACTAACGCAATCCTTCTACCGCGTCTGCCAAAAGGGCGGCAGCGCGGTCTTGGGCCAAACCGCGAGCAGCCTGGCGCATGGCATCGCGCGCCTGCGCATCATCGATAAGATGCAGCAGCTCATCGGCAAACGCCTGGGTATCGATATCGGAGTCGGCGCAGAGCACGCCGGCACCGGCATCGACCAGATAGCGGGCATTGGTGGTCTGATGATCGGCCGTCGCATGCGGATACGGCACCAGCACCGAAGGTGTGGCAAGAGCTGCGATCTCGGCAACGCTCGAAGCGCCCGAGCGCGAGAGAACCAAATCGGCCGCGGCCAGCATATCGCCCATATTGTCGATGTAGGGCTGGACGCGATACCGCCTCGCCTCCTCGGGCGTCAGGGCAAGAGCGCGCTCGGTGTCCTCAAAGCCATCGGCGCCCGTCGAATGCAAAACATAAAGATTCTCGCGCGAGAGCAACTCGTTTTTAAGCGAGGCCACGCGCTCATTAAGGTGCCGGGCGCCAAGTGAGCCGCCAAAGACCAGCAGGAGCGTGGCGTCCTCGGGCACATCGAGGGCCCTGCGGCCGCGAACCCGGTCGCCCTCGATCACAGAACGGCGCACGGGGTTGCCGGTCATGAGCACATGGTCAGGATCGCCCTCGCGCTCAAACACAGACCGCGCTGCCGGCACCGAGATGCAAACACGGGCGGCATGCGAACTCATCATCTTGTTAGCAAGGCCCGGGACGGAGTTCTGTTCGTGCAGCAGATACGGAATGCCCGTGTCTTTGCACCAGCCCAGAAGCGGGACCTCGACATAGGCGCCAAAACCTATGGCGACATCGGGCTTGTGGGCTTTAGAAAAATGGCTGTCGAGCGCGCGCTTCGCCTTATAGACACGCCACAGCGAGCTCAATGCCGTCCAAGGACGAGAGCGGTCGAAGCCCGTGACCGTAATCGGTACAAAATCGAACCCTGCCTCGGGAACCAGACGACCCTCGAGCTTATGCGACTGGCCCACAAACACAACGTGGTGGCCACGGTCACGCAACTCCTCGGCCAAGGCGAGCGCGGGGTTGATATGTCCAGCCGTGCCGCCAGCTGCAATAGCAACGGTCATCTTATCGGTCATGGTAATCCCTTCGTACACGCGGCCCCTGGTCATCGGTGCGCAAACGCGCCGACGGGTCCGAATTCAAATCGATTCGATTATATCCGCCGCCCGCATTGCGAGGAGTGGAGCGCTGCGGACGACCTTGCGGCGCCGTTCGCTGACGCGGACGGGCTGCCGGCTCGGTCGCAGAGCCATCCAGAACGGTAAAGCCGTTACGCGAAGACCGCTCGCCGCGCACGTGGGGCACGCCGGCGGTACTCTCATCCATAACGGCAAAGCTCTCGCGGCGACGGTCGTACTCATCGCGACGGGCGCTCTCATACGAAACGCGCAGGATCAGACCGGCGAGCATAAGCGACACAATAATCGACGAGCCGCCGTAGCTAATAAACGGCAGCGGCTTGCCCGTCATGGGAAACACATTGAGAATGCCCAGCGCGTTGATCAAAAACTGCACCGCAAGGATGACCGCGGAACCCGATGCCATAAGTGCTCCACGACGGTCGGTCGCCTGCTCGGCAATGCGAAACGCCGAGTAGATCAGCATCGCAAACACCAAGAAAAACAGCAGCGTCCCCAAAAAGCCAACCTCCTCGCCAATGATGGCCAGGATGTAGTCGTTGTGCGCCTCGGGCAAATACGAGTACTTCATAGTTGAGTTGCCGATACCACGGCCGAACAGTCCGCCCGAAGCAAACGCCATGATGGCAAGCGTGGCCTGATAGCCGTCACCGTATTCGTCTGCCCAAGGATTCCAAGCAACCTGGACACGCGTCATACGATACGGCTCGGCGATAAGGGCGATCGCAATGACGACGATGCCAGCAACGACCGTCCAAACGATATATTTGGGGTCCAATCCCGCAAACAACGCCATGCACATGAGGGTCAGCAAGATGATCAGAACGGTGCCAAAATCGGGCTGAACAAAGATCAGAAAGAGCGAAATGCCCAGGTAGACACCCATCTTGCGAAGAAACTCGTTGATGTTGCCGCCGGGCGAAAAGATGCGGTCGAGCATGATTGCCGAATACGCGATGGCGAACGGCTTTAAAAACTCAGACGGCTGGAACTGAATACCGGCGATGTTGAGCCAACGCGTGGCACCACGGCTGCCGCTGCCCATAAAGAACACCAGAACCAGTAGCCCCATCATGCCCATGAGGAAGATCCTGAGCACGTCTTCCCCAAACCAACTGTCCGGCAAAATGCGCACGATAGCAACCATAGCCAGCACGCCAACTCCGGCAAACGCGGCCTGTCGAAACAGGAAAAACGTCGCCGAACCATTCTCGTGCAGCGCCTCGACCGAAGATGCCGAGTACACCATCAGCAAGCCAAAGCAAACCAAGCTAAACAGGCAAGCCATAAATATCAAACGGGGGCGCATGATGCGGGCGGGGACGCCGGCAATATAGCGCTCACTGAACGTCTGCCCGCCGCGTCCGGAACGCGGCGTGCTACGCAGCGAGGAAGCACGGTCCGAGTCGGGCCTCCTCATATCACTTCGGGGGCTCTCCTCTCTCACCGGCAACCCCTATTCCGTTTGCGATTTCGCTGCTGCGGCAAGCTGGGCAACGCAGTCCTTAAACACGCGACCGCGCTCCTCGTAGCCCGAGAACTCGTCGAACGAAGAGCAGGCGGGCGAAAGCAGGATCACGTCGCCGCGGCTCGAGAGCGAGCGAGCAACGTCAACGGCATCGCGCAGGTCATCGGCCTGGGCGATATCCACGTCACCATCGACATCGGCCTCGTCCATAGCGGCGGTAAAGCGCTCGCGCGCATCGCCAAAGCAAACGACCGAGCGCACGTTGTCCATAACGACGCGGGCAAAGTCCGCAAGCGGCGTACCCTTATCGTGACCGCCGAGCAGCAAAATCACATCGTCGTCGGGAAACGCCGTCAGTGCCTTTTCGACCGCATCGGTGTTCGTTGCCTTGGAATCGTTGACGTAGCGCACGCCATCGATCTCGCCGCAGGGTTCAACACGGTGCTCCAGCGGCTGAAACGATGCCAAACCACGGCAAATGCCCTCGGGATCGGCACCGACGGCCAGAGCAGCCGTGGCGGCGCATAGGGCATTGATGACATTGTGATGGCCCGAGATCTTGAGCTCGGACGTGGCGACAAGCTGAGTCTCGACGCCCTTCAGGCGCACGATCATCTTGCCGTCGCGCACAAAGGCGGCGTCTGCACCCTCGGGCTCGTCAAAAGCGACCTTACAGATGCGGCGACCCGGTGTGTAGATGTACTCATCGAACTCATGGATGCCGGCATCCTCGACGTCGATAACCACGAGGTCGTCGTCGACCATATTCTCGAACAACTTGATCTTGGCAAGCGCATAGTTCTTGTGGCTCTTATGCCAGCCTAGGTGGTCGGGCGTGATGTTGAGCAGCACCGCCACGCGAGGATGAAGCTCGGCGGTCGTAGCAATCTGATAACTCGACAGCTCGGCTACAAACCACTCGTTATGCGCGCGGCCGTCGATCTCGTTCACCGGCGGCTCACCGATATTGCCGACGGCCACGCTGGCTTCACCGGCGGCCTTGAGCAGATAATCGGTCAGCGACGTGGTAGTTGTCTTGCCGTTGGTGCCCGTGATGGCGATCCAATTTTGGGGAGACAGGCGATACGCAAACTCGGGCTCGCCCATAATCTGGGTGGCATGCTCACGCCCAGCCTTAAAGAAGGCCGAGAACTCGGAGATACCCGGGCATGTCACGCACACGTCATAGGCACCCTCGACCTGCTCGGTGCCGTAGACAAACGACGCGCCCTGCGCCTCGAGCGCACGTGTGGCGTCATTGGGCTCGGAGGTACCGCCGCCATACACGGTCGTGGCGCTCACGCGCTCGGGGTGAGCCAACGCCCAACGGGCGACATCGAGACCGGATTTACCCTGTCCCAAAACAAGCAGGCTAAAGACATCAGCAAGAGGCATGAAAGACCACTATCCCAACTGGAAGAACAGGGCGAGGCCAACGGCGCCAAAGGCCGCGGCGATAATCCAAAAACGGATAACGACCTTGGTTTCGGCCCAGCCCTTCTTTTCGAAATGATGATGAATGGGCGCCATAAGGAAGACGCGCTTGTGCGTAAAGTGGAAATAGACAACCTGGATCATGACCGACAGGGTCTCGACGATAAACAAACCGCCGATGATGAGGGAAACGACTTCGGTGTTGGTCATGATGGAGGTGCAGGCAAAAGCGGCACCCAGGGCAAGCGAGCCGGTATCGCCCATAAAGATGCTCGCCGGATAGCAATTGAACCACAAAAAGCCCAGGCAGGCACCGGCGCACGCCGTGCAGAAGATGGACAGGTTCACGTCACCGTGCAAAAACGCCATGGCGGCCATGGCGAGCATGGCGATCATGGAAGTGCCGCCAGCAAGGCCGTCCAGACCATCGGTCAGGTTCACGGCATTGGAAAGACCAGCGATCATCAGCCAGCAAAATACGATGTAGAGCCACGGGAACGAAAGGCCGCAGATGGTGGTCGAAAGAACACCGAGGTCAATCGTCAGGCCGCCGGGAAAACGAATCTCGGGGGCGACGCCGCACCAATTGACTGCGAGCACGGTAAAAGTGACGCAGATGATGGTCAGACCGATCATCTTGGCGTGAGGCGTCAGGCCGAGCGAGCGACCATGCGTGACAGAAGTCAGGTCATCGATGAGACCGAGAACGCCGGTTGCCAGCGTGGCGAGCAGCACAAGCACGAGCTCAGTGGTGAGCTTGCCCATCAAAAGGCACGTCAGCGAAACGGCGACCAAGATGATGACGCCGCCCATGGTGGGCGTGCCCTGTTTAATCAAATGACGCTTGGGGCCGTCGGCTCGGACCTGCTGGCCGATACCCTCGACCTTTAGCAGCTTGATCCACCACGGCATAAGCAGCAACGCAATGGCGGCAGCGATGCCAAGTCCCAAAAAGGCCTGATACGTAGGATACGAGGGATTGCCGAACATGGGCTAGCACACACCTTCCACAAAGCGGTCGAGCTCAACAAAACGGGAACCCTTGACCAGTACAACATCATGATTTTCAAGCGCGCCGCCCATGCGGTCGAGCACCTGCTGATAATCGGAGAACACCTGGATGCGGTCCTCATCCATACCCATCATGCGTGCGGCATCGGCCATGAGCTGGGCTAGCTCGCCGCCGACGCACGCGAGCATGTCGAGCTTCTTGGCGGCGGCATAGGCGCCCACGAGCTCATGCATGCGGGGAGCCTCGTCGCCCATCTCGCCCATCTCGCCCAAGATCGCCATACGCGAACCGTCACAGATGAGCGAGCACAGCAAATCGAGGCCGGCAGCCATAGACTCGGCACTGGCGTTGTAGGAGTCGTCGATGATGCGTGCTCCGCTCTTGGCGCGCTTGATCTCCTGACGGTGACCGGTAATCGTAAGGCCCCTAAAGGCAGCATCGATCTGCTCGGACGTCACGCCCAGACGATAGGCGACCGCGGCGGCCTTGACGGCATTGGGCACGGACTGCACGCCGGGAATGGCCAGCATGGTATCGACCGTGTCGCCCCGACCAAAGTCGAGCGTAAAGACCGGATGGCCCTCGTCGTCGACGCGAATGTCGCGTGCACGGACCTCGTCGTCGTCCGAGACGCCGGCCAGCATCACGTCAATACCCGCAGGCTGGGCGAACGTATCGCGAATGAACGGCGTAAAGTCGTCCTCGCCGCCCAAAACCAGCAACGGCGAGAAGTCGCCGGCGGCGCACATGCCCTGGACAATCTCGGACTTGGCGCGGGCGATGTTCTCGCGGCTGCCCAGGATGCCGATGTGGGAGGTTCCGATCTTGCTCACGATGGCAAGATTGGGGTTGGCAGACTGGGACAGGCGCTCAATCTCATGAAAATGGTTCATGCCCATCTCGAGCACCAGAACCTCGGTATCGGCCGGAGCGGAAAGCACCGTGAGCGGCATGCCGATCAAGTTGTTGAAATTGCCCTTCGTGGCCCAGACGCGATAACGCTTAGCGAGCACGGCGGCGAGCACGTCCTTGGTCGTCGTCTTGCCAATCGAACCAGTAATGCCGACGACCAGGCAGCCAAGCTCCAAGCGATAAACATGCGCCAGGCGCAGCAAGAACTCCTCGGGGTCGTCGATCAGCAAGATGGCGCATCCCTTGCCCTGCGCTAGCGAAACCAGCTCGGCATCGGGCTCGCGCGTCATCACGACGGCACCGGCACCCGACTCGATGGCACGGGAGGCAAAATCATTGCCGTCGACCTTTTCGCCAGGGAAGGCGACAAAGATCGTCCCCTCCTCGACCTGACGCGAGTCGATAACGCACCCGCGGCATACCCGATCGACTTCTTCCGTCACGGTTCGGGCCCCCGTTGAGGCCGCGAGGTTGTTGACGGCGATCTCTATCATTGCAGCTCCCCTGTAAACCTAATAATGCTATCGGCGTATTGTATCCCAGTGCCATGCGCGCGTGGTGCAGGGCATGTGAACACCCTTCAGATCAAACGGCAGACCACGCTCAAGATTGTAACCCCCTACTTCGTGCGCGGGATACCCAGCACGTCGAGCGCGTTGGCCATAATGGACTGGAATGGCACCGCGGCGGCATCCGAGCCGCTCGGCGTTCCATCGAGTGTGATATAGCACAGCACCTTGGGCGATTGTGCCGGCGCAAAGCCCATAAAGGACGACATGTAGTTCTCCTTGAGGTAACCGCCGTTCTCGTCAGCACGCTCGGCCGTACCGGTCTTGCCCGCCACGTCATAGCCATCGACCGCACCGCCAACGCCCGTGCCTTCAGACACGACCGTCTGCATGCACGATGTCACCTGGGCGGCAGCGTCGTCCGAAATCGCACGCTCGCCTTCGCCCCAGTCCTTCTCATCGCCCTTGCTGGACTTATAGAAGTGCGGAGTCATCATCACGCCGCCGTTCGCGATGCCGCCCACGGCACGTGCGACCTCAATCGGCGAGACAGACAGCGCCTGGCCAAAGCTCATCGAGCCCAGCGTGGCGCCGTCGTACTGGTCGCGCTCCTTGACGATACCCAAACTCTCACCCGGAAAATCGACACCGGAGCTATGACCGATGCCCCACTTGTCCACATAGGTGGCAAAATCATCGGCACCGATCTTGCGTCCCACCAGGACAAAGCCCACATTGGACGAACGGCGCATCATCTCGCGCACGTCCATGGTCATGGTGTAGTCGCGCTTATCGGCGTCGGTAACGGTGTCGTCGCCAACCTTAATGCTTGCCGGCACCTCAAACGACGTGCTCGAACGCACGGCGCCCAAGTCGAAGCCGGCACCGGCCACAAGTGTCTTAAAGACCGAGCCGGGCTCGTAGGCATCGGTAACCAGGCGCAAGTTCATGTCCTCGGTCTTGGCGTTTTCCAGATCGGTCTGGTCATATGTCGGATACGAGCATGCCGCCAGAATCTCGCCCGTCGTGGGATCGGTGACCAGAGCCGAGCCATTCTTGGCCTTGGTCTTTTCGACCGCCTCGGCCAGGGCGTCCTCGGCGGCACGCTGGATATTGACATCGAGCGTCGTCACGATGTCCACGCCGTCCACCGCGGCAACCTTCTTATAGGCGCCGCCCGCGATATAGCTACCGTCCCTTGCCCGCTCGCGCACCAGCGAACCGTTGGTTCCGGTCAAAAGCTTGTTGTACTGTTTTTCGAGGCCCGTAAGTCCGTCGTTGTCCACGTTTACCACGCCAAGCACCTGCGATGCCAGGTTGCCGTAGGGGTACACGCGCTTCATGGCCTGCTCAAAGAGCACGCCTGGCAGGTTCTTCTTCTCCAGCGCCGCGGCATCGTCCTCGTCCACCTGACGTTTGATATACACCCAGGTGCCATCGGACATAACGAGATCACGACAGGTTTTCTTATCGATGCCCGTAGCTTTGACCAGTGCCGAGACCGTCTTGTCAACGTCCTCGATAAGCTGAGGATTCACGGCGATGTTGCGGCATTCGACCGACGACGTCAGCACGTTGCCGTTACGGTCGTAGATGGTACCGCGCTTGGCATACAGCGTCTGCGCAAGCAAGCGACGTGCATCGGCACGGTCGCGTAACTTATCGGCTTCCACGATTTGATAGTCGGCAAGGCGAAGGACGCCCAAACCCAAGCCAAACCCGATGAAACCCATGACGGCTTTGCGACGGGGCAGCGGCGTGCCCGTGAGCCATTCGGTCGACGAGCTCTTGCGCGGTCTGGTGTTATGCATTTGAGGACCACTCGAGCTACGGAGACGCGACGCGGGGTCGTTGCCATAGGACGGCCTCGCGTTGTAAGATGGCCGACCCGTTCCTTGATAACCAGAACGTCCCCGCGATGAGGGACGTCCAGAACCGCGACCCCCGTCGGAACCGCGGCGATAGTCATTTGTCATACTCAGCTACCGTCTTGTTACTGAGCGGTCGCGGTCGAGCTAGCGCCCGCGGCTGCATCCTGCGAAAAATCAAGTGTAACGCTCTCACTGGGCTCCACCATGCCATAAGCGCCCGCAAGGTCGCGAATGCGCGTATCGGCACCATAGACCGAATGCATGACCTCCAGGTCGGAGCTCTCATCAGTCGCCTTCTCGAGCGTGTTGGTAAGCGCGGCATTGCTGTTGAGCACCTGGGCCGTAACGCCGGCGAGCGCCACACGGGCGACACCGATCGTCATGAAGATGGCCGCAATGATGCAAAACGTTTTAAGAACGCTCATGAAAACCGGGCTTACCGCCTGGTTTGCCTGACGGCCCGCGCCCGTGTAGACATCAAAGCGCGGCGTGCGCTGCTCGCGGGGAGCAACGGGGGCCTGCGGTGTCTCACGATAGGCGGGCATGGCGCTCATATCATAGGCGAGTACTGCGTTTGAAGTGTTGTAGCCCATGATATGCCGCCTCCCATCCCGAGTACGTTGGTAGTGTGTTTAAGCTTCGTTTATGGTGCGAGCGGGAGGTCCAATATCGCGCGGTCGCGTCTACAGACGCTGCGCCACGCGGATCTTGGCTGATCTCGCCCGAGGGTTGCGCGCAACCTCATCGGGTTGAGCAACCAGGGGTTTGCGGGTGATGACCTTGAGTATCGGCACGTTGCCGCACACGCACACCGGAATCTCCGGCGGACACGTGCACCCCTGGCTCATCTCCTTAAAGTGGTTCTTTACGATACGGTCCTCGAGCGAGTGATACGAGATGACGCAGATGCGTCCACCCGGGTTGAGCCACCTTGTGGCGGCGTCTAGCCCTCGCTCGAGCACATCGAGTTCGTGATTGACCTCGATGCGAATGGCCTGGAAACTTTTCTTGGCAGGGTGCCCACCATGCCGACGAGCGGCAGCAGGTATTCCCGCCTTGATGATCTCGACAAACTGACCGGTGGTTTCGATCGGTTCTTGCTCGCGACGGCGCACGATCTCGCGCGCAATCTGCGAGGCGAACTTCTCTTCGCCATAGACGCGTAGAATCCGGGCGAGGTCGTGTTCGTTATAGGTGTTGATGACCTCAGCTGCGTTTAGGGTGTTGTTACCCGGATCCATCCGCATGTCCAATGGGGCGTCCTCGTTATACGAAAAGCCCCTGCCAGGGATATCGAGTTGCGGTGACGAAACGCCCAAGTCAAACAGGAAGCCATCGACCCCGGGCACCTCGGCCGAGCAAAGCAGCTCGTCCAAGTCGCCGAAGTTGCCCTTCAGCAGCTGGTGCGGGACGCCGGGAACCTCGCGGTCCAGACGGGCGCCAGCGGCCTCGAGGGCCATGTCGTCCTGATCGACGCCGAGCAAAAGGCCCGTCTCCCCCACCTGCGCAGCCATCTTTACCGAATGACCGGCACCGCCAAGGGTGCAATCGCAGACAACGGAGCCGCTCTTTAGCTGCAGCGACTCAAGCACTTCGCCGAGCATGACAGGTTCATGCCGATATTCTTGTGTCAAGATCCCACGCTCCATCCGTTACTCGTGCCTTGCCCTTACGAGAAGAAGAGGTCAAGCAGAGCCTCGTCGTCATCGTCCTCATCGGCCGCGGCGCGGTCCCAAACCTCAAGGTGGTCGTAGTTACCCACAACCGTGACCTCGCGGTCGAGGTTCGCCTGCTTGCGGAGAGACTCAGAAAGACCGATACGACCGGCGCTGTCCACATCCATCGACGTGGTGCGCTTGTTGATCGCCCTCATGAGCTTCTGGTCGTTGATATCACGCGGGTTAAAACCCTCGTGGCCCTCACGACCCGCGAAGAGTCCTTCGACCCACTTATCGAAGGCCTCGGCAGAGAACACGTACAGAGCATCGACATCCAGGGCTTTGAACACGCGAACGTGCTCTCCAAGCTCCTCGCGAAGGGGTGCAGGCAGGGACAGACGACCTTTTGCATCGAGATTGCGCTCGTATGCACCAGTCATTCCCATGTGCGCCCTCCCCTCGGTTACTCAGATGGCACGTACGCGGGGAACCACCCCGCCTGTCGACGTCATTAATAATATGGGGAACCGACCCATTTTTCAACACCTTTCCCCACCCCTTCCCCCACCCTACCCCACCACTCCACCCCCCAACTATTGGGCACCACCCTCGAGCATATGTTCGAAAACACAATATGTTGTGTTTAACGCAAAGGCGGGATGCCACCTGTAGCACCCCGCCTTTCAACCTCAACCTTCAAGTTGACCTTGAGGCGAATTTTATGTCCCTTTACATGCCGTTCACATCGCCCCCAAACTCTCCCACGCGCGGCATGAGCGCCCCACCGCGACATTGGCCGACGGCGCAAAATGGGGAGGACCCCCGATTGCCAAAACGTGTGCAACAGCACGTTCCAGCAATCGGGGGTCCGCCCTCAGATAGCATGTTATTGCAGCTCAGCAGCGTATTAGCGATGTGCCAGCGGGTGGGCCGCCAGGTAAACCTCGGTCAGTTGCGTACGATCGACATGCGTGTAGACCTGCGTCGTCGATATATCGGCGTGTCCCAAGATCTCCTGCAGCACGCGGAGGTCCGCGCCGCCCGCGAGCATATGGGTGGCAAAGGAGTGGCGCAACGTGTGCGGATGGAGTCCCGCCAACCCCACCTGGCGCCCGTAGCGCTCGCATATGACGTGAACACCCTGACGCGACAGACGCCCGCCGTTCTTGTTTAAAAAGACCGCCGGCGTCTCTGTCCCACGGGCATGAGCCGCCAGAAGCTGGCGTCCATCACATATATAGTGCGTCAGGGCACGCGCCGCACTTCCCACCAAAGGGGCCAGACGCTCCTTGGAGCCCTTACCGCGAACCAGCACAAAGCCGTCATCGACATGGATATCACTCACATCGAGCCCTACCAGCTCGCTCACGCGCAGACCGCACCCATACAGCACTTCCAAGATGGCGCGATCGCGCAGACCCATCTCTCCATCGGGAAAATCCTGGTCAAGCAGTGCCGAAACATCCTCCACCGAAAGGCACTCCGGCAGGCGCTCGGCCTTTTTTGGCAAACGCAATGCCGCCGTGGGATTTTGGGCCACGGTCCCATCGCGCACTAGAAAGGCATGCAGGCCCTTCACGGCCGCAAGCGCGCGCTCCACCGAAGCGTCGGAATAGCCCCCGTCGCGCCGATCGGCGATAAAGTCCTCGACGACCCGCCGGCTCACGTCCTCAAAGGATGCAATGCCCGTCCGCTCCAGATAGGCACAGTAGGTCGTCAGGTCTCGGCGATAGGCGGCAATCGTGTTGCGCGCCAAGCCCCGCTCGACTGCAAGGTAATCAAGAAACTCCCCCGCCGCCACAGCGAGCGACGAAGGAGCTTCTTCGATATGTTCCCTGTTCGACGGCAACCTTAGTCCGTCGCACGATTCATGGGCGTCACCTGTAGGCGATCGACGCCCTCATGCTGGCCAATCGAGGCGCGCACGAACTCACGGAACAGCGGCTGAGGATTGGTGGGGCGGCTCTTGAACTCGGGGTGGGCCTGAGTGGCCACGAACCACGGGTGCACATCGCGCGGCAGCTCGACCATCTCGACCAGACGCTCATCAGGCGAAAGACCCGAGATGACAAGACCGGCGCCCTCAAGCTGATCGCGGAAGGCATTGTTGAACTCAAAGCGGTGACGGTGGCGCTCGTAAACAAGCTCCTCGCCATACGCCTCACGCGCGAGAGTATCGGCAGCGAGCTTGCACGGATAGGCGCCCAGGCGCATGGTGCCGCCCTTCTCGGTCACGTCCTCCTGAGAGCTCATCAGGTCGATTACGCTAAACGGACCGTCCGGATCAAACTCGGAGGAGCTGGCACCGGCAAGGCCGACGACGTTGCGGGCGAACTCGCACACGGCAACCTGCATACCCAGGCAAATGCCCAGATACGGAATCTTGTGCTCGCGAGCAAACTCGGCAGCAAGAATCTTGCCCTCCAGGGCGCGCTTGCCAAAGCCGCCGGGAACCAGGATGCCCGATGCGTCGCCCAGAACCTCATTGACGTTTTCGGCATCGAGGCTCTCACCATCGACCAGCTGCACATCTACGTGACGATCGTAGAAAACGCCCGCGTGATGCAGGGCCTCGATAACCGACAGATATGCATCGGGAAGCTGGGTGTATTTTCCCACGACGGCAATCTTAACCTTATCGGCGTGATGGTTGGCATGGTTTTGCTTGCGCAGGAACTCATTCCATTCGCTCATATCGCGCTCGTGCGGATCAAGACCAAGACGCTCGCAGATGCGCAGGTCAAAGTCCTGTTCGGCGAGCAGCTGCGGCACGTCGTAAATGCTCGCGCAATCCTCGTTGGTAAAGACGCAGTCGGTGTCGACGTCGCAGAAGCTTGCGATTTTGCCGCGGATAGCGTCGTCAATATGGTGGTCAGAGCGCAGCACAATGATGTCGGGCTGGATGCCAAAGCTGCGCAGCTCCTTGACGGAGTGCTGCGTGGGCTTGGTCTTAACCTCGTGAGCGGCGGCGATATAGGGGACAAGCGATACGTGGATGTAGCAGACGTTCTCGGGACCGGCCTCCTTGCGGTACTGGCGGATAGCCTCCACGAACGGCTGCGACTCGATGTCGCCGATAGTACCGCCCAGCTCGGTAATGACAACGTCGGAGCCAGTCTGCTCCTCAATGCGGCGGAATTTGTCCTTGATGGCATTGGTGACGTGCGGGATCACCTGGACGGTACCGCCCAAAAAGTCACCGCGACGCTCGCGGGCAATCAGGCTTTTGTAAATGGCGCCCGTCGTAAAGTTAGAATCGCGGGTTAGGTTCTCGTCAATAAAGCGCTCGTAGTGGCCCAGGTCCAGATCGGACTCGTAACCGTCCTCGGTCACAAAGACCTCACCGTGCTGGAACGGGCTCATGGTGCCGGGGTCGACGTTCAGATATGGGTCGGCCTTTTGCATCGTTACCTTGTAGCCGCGTGACTTGAGCAGACGGCCCAATGAGGCCGCGGTAATACCCTTGCCTAGGGACGAAACCACGCCACCGGTTACGAACACATGCTTGGTCATATTGAGTTACCTGCGCTTCCCGTAGAAGTTGTCCATACACATCTTACGGGTCTTCATTGTAATACTCGGACCGCAAGCCGTTCGCATCTTTTCTCGCACGCGCTCGCATTTCTCAATCTCGAAACAAAACGCCGCCCGGGGCCCGAGCGGCGTCACAACAACTTAGACGGCAGATCGCTACCGATCGGCAAGCTCATCCCCGAGCATATCCCGAACGAGCATGCCCGCGCGAATGCCTTTCAGATACCACCCGCCGCGCTCGGTAAGGCAAATACCATTTGCAAGCTGGCCGCCGTCCTCGCTATATCGCGAAACGACCTCGATCAAGCCATCAGAATCCAAGCGCTCAATTGCGGCGCGGGCTCGATACGGAGAAACCCCAACGTGCTCCGCAAGCGTTTTGCGCGAGAAGCCATATGTCCCGCCACTTTCGGATTGCTGGGCAATCTCCATCAAGACCAGCACTTCGACACGCTTCATATCGTTGACACTCGCACGACCCTTGCCCGCCATGGCAGCCTCCTCTAACCGAGCACGAGCATCCAGCGCGCCGTGCACGACCGACACACCCCACGATGGCAGGTAATATCCATCATGCGGCATCCCGCTAAGGATGAAACAGTTACGGTTATTGTATACCGCTCAAAATGTTTCTAAGCAGGTAAACGGCTATTTTTCGCCGAAATAGACGCTTTATTGATTAAAAAGCCGTACCGGGCGCTAACCCGATACGGCCAAAATGCGATGCAATTAACGCAGTGCTTCAAACTTAGCGATGGAAGAAACCACGACGCTCAAACTTGGGCTCGCAGCACACGTTGATGCCCAGTTTACGCAACACCGTCTCGTCCGTCGGCGAGATAATCACGCTAAAGAAGGCATCGCAACCGCGCAGCTGCTCCAGGCCCGAAAGGACACGAGCGGCCGTCTCGCTCGTAGCCGAGGTGATCGACAGCGCCATAAGCGTCTCGTCGGTGTGAAGGCGCGGGTTTTTGCTGCCCAGGAAATGCGTCTTGAGCTTGCTGATGGGCTCGATCGCCTCGTCGCTGATGACCTCGAGCTCAAGGTCGACGCCCGAGACATGCTTAAGCGCATTCATGATCAGCGAACTCGCAGCACCCAAACGTGTTGAGGTCTTACCGGTCACAACGGAACCGTCCGGCATGACCATGGCGCCCACGGGACTGCCCGTCAGCTGCTCCCTGGTAAGGGCGGCCGAGCGCGCCGGCGAATAGTTCTTGTCAATGCCGGCTTTTTTCATAATGAGCTTGAGACGGTCGACTTGCTCATCGCCCACGCCGGTACGGCGCACATTTTCGACCGCGGTAAAGTAGCGGCGGACGATCTCCATCTTGGAGGCATCACGGCAGGCATCGTCATCGGTAATGGCAAAGCCGACCATGTTGACACCCATGTCCGTAGGGCTCTGATAGGGGCTCTCACCCAGAATCTTCTCCATAAGGGCGTGAACAACTGGGAACGCCTCGACGTCTCGGTTGTAGTTGACCGTGGTCTTGTTGTAGGCCTCAAGGTGGAAGGAATCGATGATGTTGGCATCGTCGAGGTCCGCCGTGGCGGCCTCGTAGGCAATATTGACCGGATGCGTCAGAGGAAGATTCCAGACCGGGAAGGTCTCGAACTTGGCATAGCCGGCGGCGGTGCCGTGCTTATGCTCGTGATACAGCTGCGAGAGGCAAGTGGCAAGCTTGCCCGAGCCAGGGCCGGGCGCCGTCACGACGACGAGCGGACGCGTGGTCTCGACGAACTCGTTCTTGCCGTAGCCATCGTCAGAAACGATCAGATCGACGTCGTGCGGATAGCCCTCAATGGGATAGTGCAGCTTGGCGGGAATGCCGAGCGCGTTTAGGCGATTACGGAAGACGTCGGCAGCGGGCTGACCGGCATACTGCGTGATGACCACGGCCGCGACAGCAAAACCGTTGCCGCGGAACAGGTCGACCAAGCGCAGGACGTCCTCGTCATAGGTAATGCCCAGGTCGCCACGGGCCTTGTTCTTCTCGATATGGTTTGCATTGATTGCGATGATGACCTCAACATCATCGGCAATGCTCTTGAGCATGCGGAACTTGCTGTCCGGTTCAAAACCCGGCAGCACGCGGCTCGCATGATAGTCGTCAAACAGCTTGCCGCCAAACTCCAAATAGAGCTTACCGCCAAACTGCGAGATGCGCTCCTTAATGTGAGCAGCCTGCAGCTCGATATACTTCGCGTTGTCGAAACCCTGGCGCATGTATGGCTCCCGTCCCGTTTCCATTTAATGTCCTAGGCGATTATAACGGAGCAGACCCTCCCCGATGCCCAGGCCTTCAACAGGCACCAACCAAACACGCCCACCACAACCACCGGGGACCCGGGATAGCTAATTTGGGACGGGAAACAAGTCGCTCAACATCAGCAATGAAAACGCCGCAGGTGGAGGACGGACAGCGAGCGCCGTCCAGAACGTACAAGTTGGCATAAAAAAGGCAAGGCATAGGCCTTTTGGCCATGCCCGACGATTGAACGTCAGATTGCCGCTCTGGCGGGCGCGCAGCGTCGACCGGTTCCGCGGTTTGGTAAAACCGCGGAACAAAAAAGCGCCCCCTCCCGCGCACGGAACGGGAGGGGGCTAAAGGTAGGAGTCTACCGGTGGGTTGACCCCACCGGACAGACGATGACCAGGTGATCCTTTACAGGATCGTCAAGGTTTCCGTGGGGTACCCGTTGGGTACTTAGATCAACACGCAGGCGACGGTCAGGATGATGGCGCAGACGACGGAGAGCGCGACGATAAGCTTAAGGGCAAACTTGAGCCAGGTCGTCCACTCGATCTTGGCCAGGGCGAGACCGCCCATGATGGCGCCGGAGGTCGGGGTGAACAGGTTCACGACACCGATGGCGGCGGAGAAGATCATGACCATGACCTCGGGCGAGAAGCCGAGCTTAACAGCCAGCGGTCCCATGATGGGCATGGAGACGGTGGCCATACCGGAGGTCGAGGGGATCAGGAAGGACAGACCGAAGTAGACCAGGAAGCTCATGGGAGCGAAGATCACGCCGGACAGGCCAGCCAGGGCATTGGCGGCAGCGTCGAGGACGTAGACGTCGAGGCCGGTGTTAGCCATGAGGACGGAGATACCACGGGCGAGAGCGATGACGAGGACAACGGACATCATGTCGGCAGCGCCGGTGATGAAGGTGTTAACGATCTGCTTCTCGGACAGGCCACCGATGATACCGATCAGGATAGCCATGAGGAAGAACCAGGTGGAAGCCTCGTCGAAGTACCACTGACCAATGGGCAGGCCGGTGATCAGGGCAGACCAGCCCTGGACGACGGCGTTACCGTCGGCGTCGTAGACAGCGCCAGCGTCGAAGAAGTTGGCAACGCCCTCGTTGAGGTCGGCCAGCGGGATGAAGCCGACGATCATGACGACGAAGGTGAAGGCGAAGGCGATCAGAACGCCCTTCTGACGACCGGTGAGCTTGACCTCCTTGTGAACCTCGGAAGCAGCCTTGCCGTGAGCCTCTTCGGCGTCCTTGAGCTCCTGCATCGACAGGATGGTGGAACCCTTGTCAGCCTTGACCTTCTTGGCATAGCTCATGACGAAGAAGATGGACATGGCAGTGGTAACAATCCACAGGACGGCACCGAGGCCGATGATGATGGACTGGTTGACCTCAATGCCAACGCCGGTCAGAGCGTCGACGGCAGCGCCGACGGCGAACGGGTTAACCGTGGAGCCCAGGCAGCCGCAGCCAGCGCCGAGCAGGACGGTGGCGGCACCGACCATAGGGTCGAAGCCAGCGGCCATCATGGTAGCGGCGAGCAGGGCGTAGAAGGGAACGGTCTCCTCGCACATACCATAGGTGGTACCACCGAGGGAGAAGATGAGCATCAGCACGGGAATGAGCATGATCTCATTGCCCTTAAGCTTCTGCACCAGAACGGCAATGCCGTTGTCCAGGGCGCCGGTCTCGGTCATCATGCCGAGGAAGCCGCCCAGGATCATAACGAAGAGGCAGACGGGCAGAGCGTCAGCGAAGCCCAGAATCGGGGCGGTGCAGAAATCGCTCAGACGGGCGGCAGTAACCTCGCCGCCGGACGTGCCGGAGACGATAACGGTAATCACTGCAACAATTGCCAGCAGAGCAAGAAGAATGGTGAACGATGAAGGCATACCGCGCTTTTTCTTAGCGGTCTCAGTCATAGTTCTCATCCCCCCTTCATAAATCATTTACTGATCTCGCCCAAAGCGGCTCTTCCGTGCCGTGCCTGCCGCTTGATGCGAGATTTTTACCAGATAAAACCGCTCGGGGTGTGCAGTAATACACCCCGAGCGAGATGCTAGATGCTCTTACTTGAGCGTGGCGTACATGACAGCCTTAATGGTGTGCATGCGGTTCTCGGCCTCGTCGAAGACCTTGGAAGCGGGGCTCTCGAAGACCTCGTCGGTGACCTCCTGCTCGGTGATACCGAACTGCTCGCACTTCTCGGCGCCAATCGTGGTGTTGGTGTCGTGGAAGCTGGGCAGGCAGTGCAGGAAGATGGCACCCGGGTTGGCCATAGCCATGACCTCGGAGGTGACACGATACGGGGTAAGCTGAGCGATGCGCTCGGCCCAAACCTCGTCAGGCTCGCCCATGGAGACCCACACGTCGGTGTAGATAACGTCGGCACCGGTGACGCCGTCCTTGACGTCGGTGGTCAGCTTGATGGTGCAGCCGTTGGCCTCGGCGATGGGCTTGCAGGCCTCGATGACGTCGTCAGCGGGCATGCACTCCTCGGGGCCGCAGGCCACGAAATTCATGCCGAGCTTGGAGCAGACAACCATGAGGGAGCGAGCAACGTTGTTCTTGCAGTCGCCCATGAAGACGAGGGTCTTGCCCTTGATGTCGTAGTTGAAGTTCTCCTGGACGGTCAGGATGTCGGCGAGCATCTGGGTGGGATGCCACTCAGTGGTCAGGCCGTTCCACACGGGCACGCCGGACTTAGCAGCGAGCTCCTCGACGTCGTCCTGGGCAAAGCCACGGAACTCGATACCGTCATACATGCGACCGAGAACGCGAGCGGTGTCCTCGATGGACTCCTTCTTGCCCATCTGCGACGAACCCGGATCGAGATAGGTGACGCCCATGCCCAGATCCATGCCGCCGACCTCGAAGGCGCAGCGGGTACGAGTGGAGGTCTTCTGGAAGAGCAGAACGATGTTCTTGCCCTCGAGATAGCGGTGCGGAACGCCAGCGCGCTTCATGTCCTTGAAGTTCTTGGAGAGCTTGAGCAGGTACTCGATCTCCTCAGTGGTGAGGTCGAGGAGCTTGAGGAAGCTACGGCCGGAGAGGTTAACACCCATGGTTCGTTTCCTTTCGAAGAAATGAATTTCGTAAGTAATTAGTGTTGCCCGTTTGACGGGCGAAACCGGTGCGGTTGTAGGGGGACCGCACCGGAAACGGAAAGACTTAGAGGTCCTCGCGCCAGAAGGGCATGCTCATGCAGCGCGGGCCGCCGCGGCCGCGGGAGAGCTCGGCGGAGGGCACGACGAGAAGGTCCAGGCCCTCCTTGTACAGCACGTCGTTGGTGACAGTGTTGCGGGCGTAGACGCAGATCTTGCCGGGCTCGACGCACAGGGTGTTGGAGCCGTCGTTCCACTGCTCGCGGGAGGCCGCGATCGGGTCGCCGCCGCCGCAGGGGATCAGCTTGACCTGGTCGACGCCGGTGGCGTCCTCCAGGACGTGCTCGAGGGTGTCCTCGATCAGGCGGATGTTCACGTCGCCCGGGTTCTTGCCGGCGGTCAGCTCGTAGACGCGCAGGGTGCCCATGATGGCGGGGTGGATCGTGAACTTATCGACGTCGATCTGGGTGAAGACCGTGTCGAGGTGCATGAAGGCGCGCGAGACCGGGATGTCGAAGGCCAGGATGCGCTCGACCTTGGAGTCGGAGTTCCAGAAGATGTTCTGGGCCATGATGTCGATAGCGGCGGCCTGGGTGCGCTGGGAGATGCCGACGGCGAGGGTCTTCTCGTTGATGTTCAGCACGTCGCCGCCCTCGGTGTGGAACTGGCAGTCGCGGCGGAAGTACAGGGAGACGTCCTTGTAGTCGGGGTGGTACTTGAAGATGTACTTGCCGTACAGGGTCTCGCGGTTGCGGGTGACCGAGTACATGCGGTTGAGGTTGACGCCCTCGCCGACGACCGCGAACGGGTCGCGGGTGAAGTAGAGGTTGGGCATCGGGTCGATGATCAGGTCGGACTCGGACTCGGAGTTGACCAGGGAGTCGAGGGTCGTGGACGCCGTGAGGGGCATGTCGATCTCGGCCTTGGTCATGCCGGCCATGGTCTTCTTGACGAACTCGAGGTTGTCCTCGATGGAGTCCAGCTTCTCGCGGACGATCTGCGGCATGTGCTGGCCGCGGATGCCGGCCTCGGCGATGTACTGGTCGGTGAACTCGGCGCGGGCGCCGGGGACCTGGTCGAACACCTCGGCGACGAGGTTCTCGAGGTAGAGCACCTCGACGCCCTGGTCCCTCAGGATCTGGGCGAAGGTGTCGTGCTCCTGCTGTGCGACCTCCAGGAACGGGACGTCGTCGAACAGGAGTCGCTCGAGCTCGTCGGGCGGCAGGTTGAGGAGCTCGTCGCCGGGACGGTGCAGGCAGACCTTCCTGAGCTTGCCGATCTCGGAAGGCACGTGCAGACCTTTCGTCATGGCCTCCTACCTTTCTTTCGGGCCCCTGTCAGGGCCGATTCGTTAGCGCCCCTCCGTGTGAGGCGTTATTGCTGACGACATATTTATATCCAAAATCAGTCCATACTTCCACCTTGCCCCCGAACGGTTTTATATGAGGGGTGAACGGCATACACATATACTTCACGCATGGCACACTTTGATTTAATAAAGTTTATTTACGTGCTTAAACGCTTTTTTAACCGAAAAATCAATTGAAACTAATCTTTGTTAAACCACCCTCAAATTGCATATTTCACGCAACGATATGAATAGAATTCGCAATTCTCGCTGTGTCTCAACCATTTTCAATTTTATTCAGAAAAAAGTTAGTCCTATTCATTTTTAGTAAACAGATTACCGTTTACCAGACGCTGGATGCCGTTCGCCGGAAGCTCAGTATAAGGCCAGCGGATATCGACTCGCCGCACTGCTTCATTTGTAACAACTTGACTTCTCGGTATAGAAAAACGGACCCGACCCCCTAGGGAAACAGGTCCGCTTTCGATTATCGTCGGCCAATTTGAATACGGCCTTCAAAGGGAGTCGTGATCCTAGCGATCGAACTCGGCCAGTGCCTCGCCCAGAAGCCTCAGGCCCTCGCGAAGAACATCTTCGCTCGCGCAGTAGCCCAGGCGCGCGCCGCAGGGAAGCTCAAAACGGCTACCGGGGACCAACAGCACTCCCCTATCGGCCAGCAGGCGCTTGCAGAACTCCTCGTCATCCTCGGGAATATCCAGCTGGATAAACGAGGTGGACACGCCCTGTGGGGCCGTCCAGGAGACACGATGCTGCGTATCGATCCAAGCCTGCGCGATATCGCGGTTGTCAAACACGATCTTGCGGTTGCGCTCGAGAATCTTGTCCTTGTGCTCGAGCACGTAGGTCGCCAAAGCATCGTTAAACACGCCACTGCAGATCATGGTGTAGTCGCGGTAGGTGCGGATGCGGTTGGACACCTCTTCGTCCGCAACGACCCAGCCCACGCGGGCTGCAGGCGTCGAATAGGTCTTGGACACCGAGTTGGTGACAATGGCCCTCTCGTACACGTCGGCCATCGACATAAAGGACTCGGTGTTCTCGAGCGGCAGATACACCTCGTCACACAGCACGTAGGCGCCCACCGAATGGGCAATCTCGGCAATCTGACCGAGCGTATCGGCATCAAGCACCGTACCGATGGGGTTCGATGCGTTATTGATGCAGATGAGCTTGGTGTCGGGACGCACCAGGCGCTTGAGCTGTTCGATATCGGGTTTCCATCCGAGCTCCTCGCGAAGCTCCCAATACTCGACCTCGGCACCGAGCGTACGCGGAATCTCATAGAGCGGCGCATAGGTAGGCCACTCTGAAATCACGTGATCACCGGGCTCGACAACGGCCATGATGGCGTTGAGGTTGGCACCCGTGCAGCCATTGGTCTGCAGAATGTAATCGGGATTGACCTCGCGGCGATACAGCTTGGCGACCTCGGCCTTAAACTCCGGCGAACCCTCGATCCAGCCGTAGTTCATCTTCTCACGATCCAGACGCTCGTAGAACGTGGCGCCGCCCTGCTCGTCAAGCGCGCGAAGCTCGCCCATGGTCAGCGATGAGATCGTCGACTGGGCAATGTCCCACGTAGCGCTCTTCTCCCAAACGTTGAGCCATTCCTCAACGCCAATTGTCTTGATATCCATGACTAAGCTCCAATCGCTAGAACACGGGGATGATGCCGGCAAAGGTCATGGGAATCGAGATGATGCCCAAAAGGCAAAGAAGCCGACACCGTTGGGGTATCAACGTGATCGCCTCTAGACATAATGGACACCTTATCTGATGCTAATTTAGCTTATTAGACAAGAATGGGGCGGTGCGAAAAACCGCACCGCCCCATAGGGAGACATCTAATGGCAGCTAGATGTTTGTATTAAGACCTGTACGGATCTTTGAAAACCTTAGAGGTCCTCGCGCCAGAAGGGCATGCTCATGCAGCGCGGGCCGCCGCGGCCGCGGGAGAGCTCGGCGGAGGGCACGACGAGAAGGTCCAGGCCCTCCTTGTACAGCACGTCGTTGGTGACAGTGTTGCGGGCGTAGACGCAGATCTTGCCGGGCTCGACGCACAGGGTGTTGGAGCCGTCGTTCCACTGCTCGCGGGAGGCCGCGATCGGGTCGCCGCCGCCGCAGGGGATCAGCTTGACCTGGTCGACGCCGGTGGCGTCCTCCAGGACGTGCTCGAGGGTGTCCTCGATCAGGCGGATGTTCACGTCGCCCGGGTTCTTGCCGGCGGTCAGCTCGTAGACGCGCAGGGTGCCCATGATGGCGGGGTGGATCGTGAACTTATCGACGTCGATCTGGGTGAAGACCGTGTCGAGGTGCATGAAGGCGCGCGAGACCGGGATGTCGAAGGCCAGGATGCGCTCGACCTTGGAGTCGGAGTTCCAGAAGATGTTCTGGGCCATGATGTCGATAGCGGCGGCCTGGGTGCGCTGGGAGATGCCGACGGCGAGGGTCTTCTCGTTGATGTTCAGCACGTCGCCGCCCTCGGTGTGGAACTGGCAGTCGCGGCGGAAGTACAGGGAGACGTCCTTGTAGTCGGGGTGGTACTTGAAGATGTACTTGCCGTACAGGGTCTCGCGGTTGCGGGTGACCGAGTACATGCGGTTGAGGTTGACGCCCTCGCCGACGACCGCGAACGGGTCGCGGGTGAAGTAGAGGTTGGGCATCGGGTCGATGATCAGGTCGGACTCGGACTCGGAGTTGACCAGGGAGTCGAGGGTCGTGGACGCCGTGAGGGGCATGTCGATCTCGGCCTTGGTCATGCCGGCCATGGTCTTCTTGACGAACTCGAGGTTGTCCTCGATGGAGTCCAGCTTCTCGCGGACGATCTGCGGCATGTGCTGGCCGCGGATGCCGGCCTCGGCGATGTACTGGTCGGTGAACTCGGCGCGGGCGCCGGGGACCTGGTCGAACACCTCGGCGACGAGGTTCTCGAGGTAGAGCACCTCGACGCCCTGGTCCCTCAGGATCTGGGCGAAGGTGTCGTGCTCCTGCTGTGCGACCTCCAGGAACGGGACGTCGTCGAACAGGAGTCGCTCGAGCTCGTCGGGCGGCAGGTTGAGGAGCTCGTCGCCGGGACGGTGCAGGCAGACCTTCCTGAGCTTGCCGATCTCGGAAGGCACGTGCAGACCTTTCGTCATGGCCTCCTACCTTTCTTTCGGGCCTTACTGGCCGAATGTATCAGCGCCCCTCCATATGGGACGCTGCTTGCTGACAGCTCTAGTTATATCCAAATTCCATTCGTAATGCCACCTCGCCCCCGAACGGTCAGCAAAGTACGATGAACGGTATATCGCATATGATTTCCCATGATGCACTTCAGTTTCGTAAAGCAGATTTTCCTAGGTAAACGTTATTTTTCTAGGAAATCAGGCTTGAACACTCAAAGTTATCCATGATTCAAAATTGCATAGTGAAAACGGTTTTCTGCATATAAATGACGCTTGCCCTCGATTCGACCTACATTCGATTATATTCAGCTTGCTATCATTCTTATTCATACATTCTCACCAGTTGAGTGAGGATATAGATCGCTTGCTCAAAGCACCGGACGTTAGTGCTTCGGCTTGTCAGCGTAAGAAGTAGGTAAAGATACCGTTCACGCGATACGTCCGTGCCGGCGGTCGACTAAATTGAGACAATAGTGAATTAGAGTTAGGCTACCGTCCCCTGCGGGGACTGAACGGACAGATGCATATGCCGAGCAAAATCGAAAAGAAGCAAAAGGCCGCCAAGCTGCGCAAGCCGCCGCGCGACTTCTCGTACACGCAAAACCGAGAGCTTAGCTGGCTGCGCTTTGACAACCGCGTGCTTGACGAAGCCTTCGACGAGACCGTTCCGCTGTTCGAGCGTCTAAAGTTCGTGTCGATTTTCGAGTCCAACCTCGATGAATTCCTCATGGTGCGCGTGGGCGGCCTGTCCGATCTGGCAGAGCTCAAAAAACAGCCTGTCGACAACAAGAGCAATATGACCGCCTCCGAACAGGTCGACGCTGTCATGGCAGAGCTGCCCGGGCTCCTTACCCGCTGGGAGTCCATCTTTAAGAGCATCGAGGGCAAACTCGACACCCTGGGCGTTCACCGTGCCCGCATCGATTCGCTTACGCCCGAGGAGCGCACCTTTGTAACCCGCTACTTCCAGGCCTACGTGTCGCCGGTCATCTCGCCGTTGGTCATTGACCCGCGCCATCCCTTCCCCAACCTGCGCAACGGCGCGCTCTATCTGGCCTGTGGTCTGGACGGCGTCACCGACGAGGAGAGCCTGCTGGGCCTTATCGAGATTCCCGCCTCGATGAACCGCGTGGTCGAGATCCCCTCGCCCGCCGGCACCTACTCCTACATCTTGCTCGAGGACGTCATCCTCGCCTGCCTGGACAGCTGCTTTGGCTCCTATAAGCCGCTGGATCGCGCGCTGATCCTCGTCACCCGCAATGCCGATATCGACCCGGACGGCGAGGGCGTCGAGGAGGAAGAGGATTACCGCCAGCACATGAAGCGCATCCTCAAGAAGCGCCTGCGCCTGCAGCCGGTGGTGCTCGCCGTATCGGGCTCGCTCGAAAAGCCAACGCTCAAGACCATCCGCAAAGCGCTCGAGCTTTCTCGCCGCTCGGTCTTTACCTGCGATATCCCCCTTGACCTGGGCTACGTCTTTGGCATTGAGGGCAAGATTCCCGAGCACCTACGCAACGAGCTGCTCTTTACGCCGTTTAAGCCGCAGCCCAACCCCACCATCGACATGTCCCGTTCCATCCGCGAGCAGGTGCTGCAGCACGACAAGCTGCTCTTTTACCCTTACGAGGCCATGAATCCGTTCTTGGACCTGGTGCACGAAGCAGCCTACGACCCCGAGTGCATCTCGCTGCGCATCACGCTCTACCGCGTGGCCAAACAAAGCCGCCTGTGCGAGTCGCTGATCGATGCCGCCGAAAACGGCAAAGAGGTCACGGTGCTCATGGAACTTCGTGCCCGCTTTGACGAGCAGAACAACATCGAGTGGGCCGAACGCCTGGAAGAGGCGGGCTGCACCGTCATCTACGGCTCCGAGGGCTTTAAATGCCACTCAAAGATCTGCCAGCTCACCTATCGCGAGGGCATGGCGCTCACCCGGCTCACGCTTTTGGGCACCGGCAACTTTAACGAGAAGACGGCCAAGCTCTACAGTGACTTTATGCTCATGACCGCCCATCCCGGTATCGGCGAGGACGCCAACCTATTCTTCCGCAACCTGTCGCTGGGCAACCTGCGCGGCGATTACCGCTTCCTGGGCGTGGCACCCGTGGGCCTCAAGCCGCTCATCATGCGTGGCCTGGACCGCGAGATTCAGCGCGCCCTTGTCGGCGAGCCCGCCCGCGTGTTCTTTAAGCTCAACTCGCTTACCGACCGCGAGGTTATCGATAAGATCGCCGAGGCATCTTGTGCCGGCGTGCGCGTGGACATGATCATCCGCGGTATTTCGTGCCTCAAGCCCGGTGTTCCGGGCAAGACCGAGAACGTGCACGTGCGCTCCATTGTCGGGCGCTTTTTGGAGCATGCGCGCGTCTATGCCTTTGGCGTGGACTCGGACATGATCTACCTGAGCTCGGCAGACATGATGACACGCAACACCGAGCACCGCGTGGAGATCGCCTTCCCCGTGCTCGACCCCACCTGCCGCGCCCTGGTGCACGAGTACATGGGCATGCAGCTGCGCGACAACGTGAAGGCACGCAGTCTGACGAGTGACGGCACCTGGGTTCCGGTGGAGCGCAAAGAGGACGAGAAACCCTTCAACTCGCAGGAAGCTCTGCTGGAACGTGCCTATCGCAACGCCGAGGCCGCCGTCGAGGCAAAGCCCGCCCCTGCTCCTGAGCCGCAGCCGGCCACACCCGAGGTCCAGAAGGTCCGAGCGACCGTGATCGAGCCCGAACCTGCTCCCGCAGCCCAACCTCAGGCACCCGCCACGACCCCCGAGAGCAACACGCGTCACAAGAAGCCCGCTGGCAAAGCCAAGGCCATCGAGCGCCATCGCCCCGGCCGCGTGCGCATGGGCTTGGGCCTGATCGGCCTAGGCCTTAAGACGCTCATTACCGGCAAGACGAAATAGACGTTTGTAGAAGCGCCCCGTATTTGAGGAATGCCCCAGATACGGGGCGCTTTTCCCTGCTACCATGGTTGCGGACAATACCGCGAATGACAGGCAGGAACATGAAGCTCACCATAGAATCGATGACCTACGGCGCCGACGGTCTGGCGCATGCCGACAACGGCAAGGCCACATTTGTGCAAGGCGCCGTGGCGGGCGACACCGTCGAAGCCGAGATCGTGCAGGACGGCAAATCGTTTATGCGTGCCCGCACGACCGAGATTCTGGAGCCGAGCCCCGATCGCATTCAACCCCCCTGCCCCTTCGTGGGCATCTGTGGCGGTTGTTCGTGGGGCAATCTCTCGCGCACCGCTCAGCTTGCCGCCAAAGAGCAAAACCTGCGCTCCGCACTCGAGCGCATTGGCAAGTTCACCCCCGACCAGGTCAACGATCTTGTCCAGCCCATCCGCCACACCAAAGACGACTGGGGTTACCGCAATAAGATTGAGCTGGAGCCCACTCTCGTTAACGGCCGTGTTCGCCTTGGCATGCATGGCGTCGACCCCAGCAAGATCGTGACCGTCGATTCGTGTCCGCTGTTCGATAAGCGTTTTCCCAAGGCGCTCAAGTCGGTCGTCGGCGCGCTCAACTATCTGAGCGGCAGCCACGACCTGGGTCTGGAGCGCGTGGGCATTCGCGCTTCGCGTCGAACCAAGGCACTCGAGGTCGCGCTTTGGACGCCCGCAGGCTCCTTCCCGCGCTCACAGGTCTCGCGCGTGCTGGCAGACGCCGCACACCCCACGAGCGTGGTGCGTGTCATGAGCAAGGGCGAGAAGAAGGCCCGCCGCGTCTCCAAGGTGGAGATGCTCGCTGGAGAGGGCTCGTGGACCGAGAACATCGCTGACGGCCAGATGCGCCTGTCCGCCCCGTCGTTTTTCCAGGTCAACACCAAGGGTGCCGAGATTTTGATCGAGCTCGTCATGGATGCGCTCGATCCGCAGGAAGACGAGCTTGCCGTGGACCTGTACTGCGGCGCCGGCACCTTTACCCTGCCACTCGCCCGCCGCTGCGACTTTGTTGCCGCCGTCGAGGCCTACGGTCCGGCTGTGCGCGACCTGCGCCGTAACCTCGAGATCAACAAGCTCGACAACGTCGACGTCATCGGCGGCGATGCCGTGCGCGAGTTCCCCGACCAGGATGCCGATGTCCTGGTGGTCGACCCGCCGCGTGCAGGTCTGGCGCCCGAGGCCATCGACCTCATCGCCAACACGAGCGCTCGCGATGTCGCCTATGTGAGTTGTGATCCGGCAACTCTGGCCCGCGACCTCAAGCGCTTTGTCGAGGAAGGCACCTTCTCCCCCGTCAAGATCACACCGGTCGACCTGTTCCCGCAAACCTTCCACTGCGAAACCGTCGTCCACCTCAAGCGCAACTAGGCTGTTTGCCCAAGACCACGCCCGATGATTTTTCTGGGACGGGGATTAAATAATCAATTTGTACCGAATGATTATTTTATCCCCGTCCCTTTTTAAACATTGGGAAATCAAGCGTGGCAAGCGTATGTCTTCGGGGTATAAGACGGCTAATTGTATGCCGCCTTACGAAAGGAACTCTCATGCCCAGCGTTGCCGTTCTCGCCGCCGATGGCTTTGAAACGATTGAATGTCTGACCATGGTCGACGTCATGCGTCGCGGCGGCGTGCGCGCTACGCTCGTTTCGATCATGCCCACGCGTGAGGTCGTGAGCTCGCTGCAGATTCCCGTGACCTGCGATGCTCTCTTTGACGAAATCAACTTTGACGAGTACGACTGCGTCGTGCTGCCCGGCGGCCTGCCCGGTGCCACCAACTTGCGCGCCGACCAGCGCGTCTGCGACGTAGTCTGCAAGTTCGCCGCAACCAAGCACGTTGCCGCCATCTGCGCCGCCCCGTTTATCCTGGGCGAGCTTGGTCTACTCGAGGGACGCCGCGCCACGTGCTTCCCCGGCTTTGAGAAGAGCTTCCCCGAGGGCACTTATACCGGCGAGAAGGTCACGCAAGACGGCAACATCATCACTGCCAGCGGCATGGCACAGTCACTCCCCTTTGCCTTGGAGCTGCTGCGCACGCTCGCCGGCGACAAGGCCGTCGAGAAGGTCGCCGAGGGCATCCAACTATGATTTTGGCTTCGCAATCGCCGCGCCGCATAGAGCTGATGCGCGAGGCAGGCTATAACATTCGCGTGATTCCCGCAGACATCGATGAAACGCCTTTTGATAGCGAAGCTCCGCTTACGCTCGTCGAGCGCTTGGCGCGTGCCAAAGCCGCTGCCGTCGCCGCCGAGTATGCCAAGCCCAATGAGCTGACCGTCGCGGCCGATACCATCGTCACCTTCGATGGCAAGATTTTGGGTAAGCCGGCAAACGAGGACGAGGCGCGCACCATGCTCCGCGAGCTTTCGGGCCGCACGCACCAGGTAGCGACCGGCGTCTGCATCGTTAAAGCCGGCGACGCTACAGCTCCGCACGCCGCCGAAAGCCTGTCGTTTGTCGATGTGACCGACGTGACATTCTATGAGCTTACCGACGAGCAGATCGAGCGCTATGTCGCCTCCGGCGAACCCATGGACAAGGCCGGGGCCTACGGCATCCAAGGCACAGGCGGCCGCATGCTCGTGCATGACATTTCGGGCGACTTCTACAACGTGGTGGGCTTGCCCATCGCCCGCGTCGCACGCGCGATTCAAAAACTCTCGTAATTGCATCTGGCGCTGGGTATCCCCCAGCGCCTACAATTTTGCCGTACCGTACGGATCCCGACCGGGCATAAGGCCCGGCGGAAAACCGATAGGAGAAAATATGGACACACTGCTCGAAGCCATCGATGTTTGCAACGTCGATGGCTTTTGCTTTGGCAACTATACGGACGAGGAGGCTGGCACCGGCTGCACCGTAATCGTGGCGCCCGAGGGTGCCACTGGTGGCGTTGACGTACGCGGTGGCGCTCCCGCTTCGCGCGAGACCGACCTGCTGCGCCCCGAAAACACCGTCGATAAGGTCCACGCCGTCTGCCTTTCGGGCGGATCGGCCTTTGGCCTCGAAGCCGCAAGCGGCGTCGCCCGCGAGCTTGAGAGCCGCGGCATCGGCTTGCCCGTCGGTCCCACGCAGGTGCCTATCGTGTGCTCCAGCTGTATCTTCGACCTCGCCTTTGGCGACCCCACCGTGCGCCCCGACATTGAGGCCGGTATCGCTGCCGTGCGCGAGGCGCTCGACCACACCCCTGCCACGCTCGAGCAAGGCAACGTGGGCGCCGGCACCGGCGCCACTGTAGGTAAGCTCATGGGGCCTGCCACCTGCATGAAGGCCGGCCTCGGAGCTGCCGCCGTAGCACTCGGCCCCGTCAAGGTGGGCGCTGTGGTCTCGGTCAACGCCTGCGGCAACGTCGTCGACCCGACCACTGGCGAATGGGTCGCCGGCATGCGCGCCGCAGCCAATAGCGACCAGATCGTCGACATGGAACTCGCCGCCTTTGCCGCCGCAGGCTCTATGCAGATGCCGCTCGGCCGCACCAACACCACCATCAGCTGTATCGTCACCAACGTGGAGCTCACCAAGGCCCAGGCCGCCAAGGTCTCCCAGATGGCCGCAGACGCCTACGCGCACGCCATCCGCCCCACACACACCACCAACGACGGCGACACCATCTACACCCTCGCCAGCGGCAAGTTGGGCGCCCAGGCTAGCGCCGCCGTTCCCCTAGACCTGCTGGGCATGCTCGCCGTAAGGGCCCTAGAAACCGCCATCGTAAACGGAGCCAAAACCGCCAAAACCTCCCACGGCACCCCCGGCGCCTCAAAGTAAACTAGCTCGTCCGGTTGCCCGGTGGGGCTTGGTTATGTTTGCTGCTCTACAGTCCTGACTCGCACGAAGAGCACATTAAGTGCTCTTCGGCTCATGCGGAACTCGCGACAAACATAACCAAGCCCCACCGGGCAACCCACTCAACAAGATCTCTTTCAGCCCAGGCCCCTGTGAACCGCGCGTCGAAGATCTTCAAATTCAGGCAGTCTGACAATCGATTCTTATAGCAGGGACCCCTTGGCCTTTAGTTTGATACAAGTTCCGCACGAGCCGGAAAGCACTTAATGTGCTTTCCGTGCGAGCAGGACTGTTCGCAGTAGCAAACTAAAGGCCAAGGGGCCCAGTCAACCTATCAGCAGCGATTACTCAGCAGCTAGTTGAATTTGAAGATCTTTGAGGCAAGACGGTATAGGCCGAGTGTGGTTTTGTCTCCGGCGCGGCCGCGCAGGTTGGTGAAGAAGCCGACCACACCGTAGCGTGCGCGACGATACATACGCTCGTCGTAGGCCTTCAAATCACTCCACAACGTCTTCAGGCGCTCGTCGGCACAATCCTCGTCGGAAAGCTTAGTAAGCACCGAGCAGATTGCCATCATCATGGTGAAATAGCCCATCATGTACGAGCGCAGACGCGACGACTCAACATCGCTGTACAGATGGAACGACTCCATCATGATGCGCGTCACGCGGAACTGCTGGTCCAGGCGCTTGACCATCGTGGCCTCGTTGACGCTTTGGCCCTCGCGACCGATAAAGTAGCGATAGAGGTCGATGTCGGCGTAGTACATGGTCTTGCAGCGCGGCAGCGGCACATAAGCGTAGATGTTGTCTACATAGAACGTGTGCGGCGGCATAGGCAGATTGGACGCGCGCAGCACATCCGTGCGATAGCACAGGCTGTGCATGAGCAGATTCTGGTCCAGACGGAAATGACCGATCTGGTCCCAGGTAAAGATCTTTTTGCGCGGCAGGGCAAACTTGTAGCCAATAGCGGTGTGCGTACCCTCGTAAACCTTCTCGTACACATAGTTCGAGATAAAGAGGTCGACGCGCTGGTCGCGCTCCTCAAAACCGCGAAGGATCGAAAGCATAGTCGACAGCGCTGCGCCATCGAGCCAGTCGTCCGAGTCGACGACCTTGTAGTAGGTGCCCTGTGCCTCGCGCAAGCCCGAAAGGACAGCAATGCCGTGGCCGCCGTTCTCCTGATGCACCGCGCGGATGATGCCGGGATAACGCGTCTCCCACTCATCGGCCTTTGCTGCCGTCTCGTCCTTGGAACCGTCATCAACGATGATGATCTCGATATCGGTGGCGTAATTGCTCCCCTCCAGAATGGAGGTGATGCAATGGTCCATGTCCTTGGCGGCGTTATACGAGGGAATACCGAATGATATGACTTTATGCATGGCAGGCGATAATCTCATCCGAAAGATCGAGGGCGGAGTTGGTCACGGCATCCATATCGTAGTAACGATACTCGGCCAGGCGACCCACCGGGTGGAAGTTCGTCAGGTTCTGGACGCGCTCAAGATAGCGCTCATAGAGCTCGCGGTTCTCGGGTTCCAGAATGGCGTAATAGGGCGTCTCACCCGAGCCGGGCGTATAGGCCTTGGAATACTCCTTCATGATGGTGGTCTTGCCGGGCAGGACCTGGCCAGTCATGTTCTTGAACTCGGTGATACGCGTGTAATCCTCGCTCGTGGTGTAATTGACGGTGCCCACGGGCTGGAACTGGTCCATATCGAGCGTCTCGAACTTCATGTCGAGCGTACGGTACGGCAGAGCGCCCAGGTCGAGGTTGAACAGCTCGTCGAGCGGACCGGTGTAGACGATCTCGCCGCCATAGACCTTACCGTCGATCTTGACGGTGGTTTCGTCGATCTCGAAGAGGTCGCGGGCGTCAACGTCGCAGAACACATCAATCAGATCGTGGTCGAGCATGTGCTCGAACAGCGCGGTATAGCCGTCCTGCGGCATGCCCTGGAAGGGAGCCTGCGGGAAGTAGCGGTCATCGTCGCCCACAAAGACGGGAACGCGGCCGGTAATCGAGGGATCGATCTGGTCGGGCGTCTGACCCCACTGCTTCATGGTGTAATGCAAAAAGACGTTCTCGTAGACGTAATCGGCGACCTCGGCAAGATCCGGGTCGTTCTTCTTGCGCAGCTCCATGATGGGCACCTTGACGTCCTTGCCAAAGGTCTCCACGAGTTTCTGATACAGCTCCTCGCCGCGTTCATCGCCAAAGGCAAGCTTGAGGCTTGCGTGGTTAAAGGGCACGGGCATGAGGGTGCCGTTGATGTTGGCGAGCACCTTGTGCTGGTAGTCCGTCCACTTGGTAAAGCGCGACAGGAAATTGTGAACGCGCTCATTAAAGGTATGGTAGATGTGCGGACCATACTCGTGGACCAGAATCCCGGCCTCATCAGCGCAGTCGTAGGCGTTGCCCGCAATGTGGCTACGGCGCTCCAGAACGGCAACGCGATAGCCGATGGTCTCGGCGAGACGGCGGGCACAAACGGCACCGGCATATCCGGCACCGACGACAATCATGTCGTATGCGCCGGCGTTAAAGCCTTCAGGCAGGCCTGAGGTAATCTGCATCGATACTCCTTGTCAAAAGCCACAGGCTCGTTAGCTGGGCTTTTCTCGAACATTCTTCGAGACATATTTATCAGAGCGATTATAGCGCTAATGCGTCCTATAATGAGCTTGCCACACAAGGAAAGCTCAAGCACCGCGGCGTACATAATTGAAAGGTAAACCCGCTAGCAGCGGGTTTATTCGTGAACAGCCGGGCGCCTGGAGCTTAGCGAAACGCTTGTAAGGAGTAACATGAGCGATTTCCTAAACCGTATGAAGTCTGCCGCCAAGGCTGACCTTAAGACGATCGTCCTGCCCGAGGGCGAGGATCCACGCACCATCGTCGCAGCCACCAAGATCATCGAGGAGGGCCTGGCAAAGATCGTCATCCTGGGCAACCCCGACGAGATCGACGTTCCCGGCGCTACCGTCATCGATCCGCGCAATGCCGAGAAGCACGAGGAGTACGCGCAGAAGTTTGCCGAGCTCCGCGCCAAGAAGGGCGTCACCATCGAGCAGGCTCGCGCCCAGGTGATGGATGCTACCTACTTTGGCACCATGATGGTCAAGATGGGCGACGCCGACGGCCTGGTCTCCGGCGCCTGCCACTCCACCGCCGACACCCTACGCCCCGCGCTGCAGATCCTCAAGACCGCCCCGGGCACCAAGCTGGTCTCGGCCTTCTTCGTGATGTGCACCAACACCCCGCAGTTCGGCACCGACGGCACGCTGATCTTCGCCGACTGCGGCCTCAACATCAACCCGTCCTCCGACGAGCTCTCCGAGATCGCCATCGCCTCCGCTCACTCCTGGTCCACCTTCATGGGCAACGTTGAGCCGCACGTGGCCATGCTCTCCTACTCCACCATGGGCTCCGCCGGCGGCGACGTCGCCAAGAAGGTCCAGGAGGCCGTGAAGTTCTGCAAGGAGAAGGCTCCCGAGCTCGCCATCGATGGCGACCTGCAGCTCGACGCCGCCATCGTCCCCACCGTCGCCCAGCTCAAGGCCCCCGGTTCCTCCGTTGCCGGCAAGGCCAACGTGCTCGTGTTCCCCGACCTTGAGGCCGGCAACATCGGCTACAAGCTGGTCCAGCGCTTCGCCGGCGCCGACGCTTACGGCCCCATCCTGCAGGGCATCGCCAAGCCGGTCAACGACCTTTCGCGCGGCTGCTCTGCCGACGACATCGTGGGTGTCGTGGCCATCACCGCCGTCCAGGCTCAGATGGCTGAGTAGCGTACGTACCCCTCGGGACCCTACAGGGTAAAGCTCTGAAAACGTCCTCGGACATGCATGAAACCCCCGCTGCGCACTTCGTGCGGCGGGGGTTTCATGCGTCCTGCGGAAAGTTTTCAGAGCTTTACCCTGTAGGGTCCCTGCCGCCACGTGGCAGTCAGGGTATCTGGAGTGGACGGCGGCTTGGCTACGAGCTGGGGCTGAAGATCTGAACGGATGGGTGTCGTTGCTGGGAGCGCAGGCGCTGCTGGCGGTGATCACTTTGGAGATTGAAAGGCCGCTGGGCTTCGGCGGTTGTTGTGCCGGAAAGTGTGTCCCGGTTTGGAGGCGGATTGTGGGTCGCACTTTCCGCAACGTACCTCAACTGGAAAGCTTATCCCAGAATTTGCGCTCGAAATGGGATGGAGTTTCCGCTGTCCACCTGCTAGCAAAAAGACCTCCGGAGCTATTGCTCTGGAGGCCTTTCTCTCAATTACAAACGAATGCGTTAGTTGTTCTTGGTCAGGCGTTCGACGTCGTGGGCGATCATGTATTCCTCGTCGGTGGGGATGACCATGACCGTGACGGCGGAACCGGCAGCGCTGATGACCTGCGGGCCGTTGCCCACGGCCTCGCGGTTCTTGTTGTTGTCGATGCGCACGCCCAGCCACTCAAAGCAGTCGCAGAAGGCCTTACGAATCGACCAGTCGTTCTCGCCGATGCCGGCAGTGAAGGTGATGGTATCCACGCCCGCCATAGAAGCGATCATGGAGCCGGCCTGCTGCATAGCCTTATAGGCGAACATATCGAAGGCGAGCAGGCAGCGCTCATCTCCCTCGGAAGCGCGCGTACGGATGTCGCGGGCGTCGTTGGAGATACCCGAGATGGCAAGCAGACCAGACTGCTTGTTCATCATGTCGTCGACTTCCTGGTAGCTGTAGCCGCCCTCGCGCTGCAGGTAACACACGGTAGCCGGGTCGATAGAGCCGCAGCGGGTTCCCATCATCAGGCCGTCAAGCGGCGTGAGCCCCATCGTGGTGTCGCGGCACACGCCATCCTCGATGGCGGCAAGCGAGGCACCGTTGCCCAAATGGCACGAGAGCAGGCGGTGGCAGCGCGAGCCCAGGATCTCCTTGGCCATCATCCACTCGTAACGGTGGCTTGTACCGTGGGCGCCGTACTTGCGCACGTGGTACTTGTCGCACACGTCCTTGGGCAGGGCGTAGGTGTAGGCAACCTCAGGCATGGTCATGTGGAACGAGGTGTCGAAGACAGCCACGTTGGGCAGCTCCGGATACTTCTCGCGGCAATACTCTATCGCCGCAGCCTCGCCGTAGTTGTGCAGCGGGGCGAGCGGAGCCACCTCGAGAATCTTAGCCATGACCTCGTCGTCGACGACTGCGGAATCATCGAAGTGCCAGCCGCCCTGAACGATGCGATGCCCAATGCCATCGATCGTAAAGTCGGTCTTCTCGAGCTCCTCGAGCACGCGAGCGATAGCAGAGCGATGATCGGGGAAGGGAGCCTCCTCGGTCTGCTTGGCGCCACCGTTCTCGGAGTGGCCGAAGATGCCCATGTCCGATCCGATACGCTCGCAGTTGCCCTTGGCGAAAACCTCGCGGGTATCGGTATCCAAAAGCTGGTATTTAAGGCTTGAGCTGCCGGCATTGACAACAAGTACGTTCATGAGACTCCTTCGCAGTGCAATACGGCCGATGCAGACCCCTTAAGGCGGCCGCATTTTAATAAGAAGTTATCATATCTTGATAAATAGCTATCAGCATATCGCCCAACGAGCGCAAAGAGGGACTGAGCGGCACTTGGTCGTCCAGCCCCCCCTCTTGCAATTACTTGCCGTTGACGATGCGCTCGACGTCAGAAGCGATCATGAACTCCTCGTCCGTGGGGATGACGAAGATCTTGACCTTGGAATCCTTGGCAGACAGGCACCAAGCGCCGTCGCCACGCAGAGCGTTGCGGGCATGATCCATCTTGACGCCCATAAAGGCCAGACGATCGGCCACGCCGGCGCGGACGGCCGGAGCGTGCTCGCCGATGCCGGCGGTAAAGACCAGGGTGTCCATGCCGCACATGGAGGTGGCCATCTCAGCGGCCTTTGCGGCAATCTTGTAGACGAACATATCGAAGGCGAGCTGGGCCTCGGGGTCGCCGGCAGCGGCGAGCTCCTCAACGTTGCGGCAGTCGTTGGTCTTGCCGCCTGTCACAGCCAAAAGGCCGGACTTCTTGTTCATCATCTCGTCGACCTCGTCGAAGGTGTAGCCGCCCTCGCGCTGCAGGTAGCAGACGGTGGCCGGGTCGATGGAGCCGCAGCGGGTGCCCATCATGACGCCGTCGAGCGGGGTGAGGCCCATGGTGGTGTCCATGCACTTGCCGTCCTCGATGGCGCACAGGGAGGCACCGGAACCGATATGGCACACAACGACCTTGCGAGCCTCGCCGTTGGTCATCTCGGCGACCTTCTTGGAGATGTAGCGGTAGCTGGTGCCATGAGCGCCGTACTTACGGATGTGCAGCTTGTCGCAGACGTCCTTGGGCAGGGCGTAGGTCTTGGCGACCTCGGGCATGTTGAAGTGGAAAGCGGTGTCATAGACCGTGACGTTAGGCAGATCGGGATACTGCTCCAGGCAGAACTCGATAACGTTGGCCTCGGGGTTGTTGTGCAGCGGCGCCAGCGGGGCAACCTCGCGGATCTTGGCGAGGACGTCCTCGTCGACGAGGGAGGAGTCGCCAAAGTACCAACCACCCTGAACGATACGGTGGCCGATGCCCTCGATCTTGACGCCGTTGGCCTCGAGGTCCTTCAGGACGACCTCGATGGCGACCTTGTGGTCGGGGAACTCGATGTTCTCGGTCACCTTCTTGGAACCGTTGGCAGCATGGGTGAAGGTACCGCCGGTAAAGCAGACGCGCTCGCAGGAGCCCTTTGCGGACACCTTGTGGGACTTGGTATCGATGACCTGATACTTAAGGGTCGAAGATCCTGCGTTGACGACCAGAACGTTCATGTGTCTCCCTACTAACAGGCGGTGTGGCGCCGCCAGGTTACATACGCTTCAATAATAAACCCAAACGCCCTCGCGCTCGGGTTTATTGCGTTGATATATAAGTTATCGATGCCTGAATACTCATGTCCTTTGGCTTGTAAGACGAAAGAGCGCGGGGATATACACCAACGAAGAAATCCCGAGTGCAACAAGCAATATGAGTCGAATGCCCGCAACGCTGCTCAACACAGCGTTGAGCAGATAGAAAAGAACCGCACCCACCGCCACCATCTGGCTTTGAACCGAAATCAGTGAACAGCGCATCGAAGAATCGGCAGCATTTTGAAAAATTGAGTATTTAATCGGAGCAAATAACGAGTAAGCGACCGTCTGCAGCACATAGAACACGGGCAGCAAATAAACCGGAGTAAAGGGAATCAAAAACAGAGCAGTCAGGGAAAGGCGCACGATGCCGCAAATACGCGCAAAGCGGCCCTTGTCGACACGAGCAATCACACTGGGCACAATAAGCCCCATAGAGGCCGAGGCAAGGAGCTGGACCGCAATGGCCACACCCGAAGCGACGGCATTCATTCCGCGACCCGCAAGCAGCAGTGAGAAAAAGTCTTCAAGGGCGACAAAAGCAAACGCCTGAGAACAGTCCATGATGAACGCTGACCGAAGAATGCCATTACCCGCAATAGCAGCACCGATCATCTTCGGGCTCATTCCATGCTCAGGTGTCACCGCAGTGCCCTCTCTTCTCACCTCAGGAATACAGACAACGACAACCAATGTCAGCACCATTGCGATGATATCGACCGAAAGCCCAATGAGGTATGCACCGACGGACGAAATGAAACCGCCCACACAAGCGGAGATGGCATAAGAGGCATAGAAAACAAATCGCTCAACGACATTAAGTCTTACGAGCTGGTCCTGAGAGACGCTGTCGATGTAAATCGCTTCTATGGATCCGCTCACACATGCAACGGCAAAACCTTTGAGAGCAAACGCGCCGATTAAAAGCAGAGGAGAACGGACGAGAAGCAGGGCGGCGTAGTATCCAAGCATTCCCACAACGCCAACGAGACCGCTGGTCTTTCGTCCAAACCTATCAGCAATATAGCCAGTGGGAACTTCAAGGATGAACTTACTCACTTGATATGCAATCATCATGCTAGAAATCGCTACCATCGAAAGCCCGACGAACTCAAGGTAAACCGTCAGAAAATACAAAATGGTGCTGAAGTTCGACAGAAAAACGAACGTCATATAAAGCAAAACCGTACGGTTTTTCATGCTCCGCCCTCCAAGAGTCAGCAATCTAAATCGGAATCTTGGAAAAGCATGAGGGCAAAGCTGTCAGCTATGTGTTACAAGGCGTCAATAAGCACTTGACGTCTCGAAGCCAATTAATCTCACGAAGCAAGATGACGCAATAGGTGCAGAAAAACCGTCTGGTGTCGATCAGTCCAGGAATTTTGCCGATAGCAAAAGTAGATAGGCAAGGTTACATCACGCGAACCTTCAATGGAGCACTCACTCACTTCTGACCCATCCGATGCGAGAGAGGACCCAGACAAACTCAATATCAATCCCCCGGCTTGAAGAAACTCAGTCTGAGCCCTGTTTCCGTATTCGACATCGCGGAAGCGGAAATTAACCAGCTGGGCTTCAGGGCATTGATTGATTGCATTGAGACAGGGTGACAAATTAATGGGAACAGCGAGCCTGCCGCCCAGTAACTCGCGAATGGTCATAGCGCCCACAGATTGATGACCCGTTGGGCACGAAAGAACCTTGAGCTCCTTTTCACCCAAGTATTTCGAAGAAAGGACACTGTCCCTTGGTTCCTCAAATGAGATGGCCGCATCCGAAATGCCAAGCACAAGTGATTCAAAGCATGTAGCCGTTGGCTGATGCCACACATCAAGGTGAATCTGAGGATGCGAACTTTCAAACGAGTCGTACCAGTTTTCGGCAAAAAGGCGCCCCCGCCCATGAAGGCAGGGGGCGTAAAGACGAAAGTGGCCATCGGGCGAAACGCCGTCACCCCTCGATTGAGCGTACTTTTTGAGATCGTCGACTTGTGCCAGGATCACGCGTGCACGACGCGCAAATTCTCTGCCCGCCGGAGACAAAACAGCCTCCCCCGCCGATCGGTCGAGCAAAACAATCTGATACTCAGATTCCAACTTTTTGATTGCCGACGAAACGGCCTGCGGACTCACATGAACGGCGCGAGCTGCTTTGCGCACACCGCCATAGTTCGCTACCGCTTGAAGGTATTCGAGTTGAGAAAGCTGCATAGATTACTCCAAAGGCAGCCAAGTCGACGGGCTACGCGCCCTCAGATGAGGTTCTCGCCCAGGTTCTTGCCGCCGAGGACGTGCATGTGGAAGTGCATGACGGTCTGGCCGGCGTTGACGCCCTTGTTGGAGATGACGCGGAAACCGTCCTCCAGGCCCTTGGCCTTAGCGACCTCCTGGATGGCGTGAGCCATGGCGCCCATGGTCTCGGGCGGCACGTTGTCGGCGATGTCGCTGTAGTGCTTCTTGGGGATCACGAGTGTGTGGACCGGCGCCTGGGGGTTGAGGTCGTCGAAGGCGATGACCTGGTCGTCCTCAAAGACAACGGTCGAGGGGATCTCGTGGTTGGCAATTTTGCAGAAGATGCAATCACACATGGCTGGTTCCTTTCTCACAGACCAAGGTAATTTTATTTGGTCGGGATGGCTAGAACGAGAGGTTGTCGTCCGTGTTGGCGGCTTCGCCATCGGCGAGCACGTCGTTGCCGTCAACATCCTTCAGGAGCACCGAGACCTTCTGCTCGGCATCGGACAGGCGGGTGCGCAGACTCTTGAGGAGCTCGACGCCGCGGGTATAGCTCTCGAGCGACTCCTCGAGCTCCATATCACCCGACTCCAAGCTGCGGATGATGAGCTCAAGCTCCTGCGAGGCCTGCTTGTACGTAAGCTGCTCGACCGGGGTCTTCTCTGCCATATCTGTTTCCTTTCCTAAAGGTTTATCGCTATGAAACGCGGTCTACTCGACCGTATCGACCGTTGCCGCCACGTTACCGTCTGCCATGCGCACGCGGATGGCGTCGCCGGGCTTAAAGGTCTTGGCGCTCGTAGCCACCCCATCATCGCTGTACGCGATGGAATAGCCACGGGCAAGCACCTTGAGCGGCGACAGGGCATCGAGCGAGGCTGCCGCACGGCCCAGGTCGGACGCAGGTTTGCCGAGCATCGTGCGCCCCTGATGCTCCAGGCGGGAACTCGCAAGCGTGAGCGCATGACGTTTGCCATCGAGCCCCGAGGTACTTGCAGCCAGACGTTCGGGCAGGCGCTCAAAGGTGGAGCGGAATGTCCCGACCGAGTGTGCTATGGCGCCCGACAGGCGATCGGCAGTCAGCGCAAGCTCCGATTCGCGACGCTCGACCATAAATGTGGGGTCGTTGAGGCACGGGCGGCACGCGGCTGCATCGAGCGCGTCGCCCAAGCGAGCCGTATAGGTATCCCAGGCGCGGCGACCGCGCTGATCGAGCATCTCCAGGTCGACCTGGGCCGACCCAATCATCGATGCCATCGCAGCACCCAGACGCTGATGGCGCGCCTCGAGCACATCGGCCAACTCCGTCATAGCCGGCGCCACCGATTCGGCCGCCGCCGTGGGCGTGGAGGCGCGGCGGTCGCTCACCATGTCGCAAATCGAGGTATCGGGCTCATGGCCAATACCGGTCACCACGGGCACAGGACAAGCCGCCACCGCGCGGGCAAGCTCCTCGTCATTAAAGGTCATGAGGTCCTCGAAGGAACCGCCGCCACGCACGAGCAGAATGCAATCGGGCGCCGGCGTAATGGCAGCGGCGCGGCGCAAGCCTTCAATAAGCTCTGCCGGCGCACCCTCGCCCTGGACCTTTGCGCCCACGCAGACAAGCTCGACGAGCGGGTTGCGACGGCGCAGCGTACGCTTGACGTCGTCGATTACGGCACCCGAAAGCGAGGTGACGACTGCCACGCGCGAGCAGAACACTGGGATGCGACGCTTACGCGCCTCATCCATCAAACCCTCGCGGCGTAGCTTTTCGGCCAGTTGCGCCACTTGTTGACGCAGCAGACCCTCCCCCGCCAGCGAGAATGAGCGAGCGACAAAGCTCATGCGGCCCGTGGCCTTATAGAGATTGAAGCTGCCCTTAAAGCTCACCTGCATGCCGTCGCGCAAGTCGAAAGTGCGCTTAAGGTAGGCGCCCTTCCAGATGATGCAGTCGACAGCTGCCGAGTCGTCCTTGATCTGGAAATAGCAGTGGCCGCTTCGGGCGTTAGGACCACGAAAACCCGTGACCTCGCCCAGAACGCTCAGCTGCGGAATGGCATCGAGCGCACCGGCGGCGATCTCCACCGCCTGGCTCACGCTGAGCTCCTTGCGCTCCTGCTCGCCCGAACCGTCGAACTCGGCGGAAACGGCATTGCCGGTTAGGTTCCAGCCTGCCACGCAGCCTCCTTTCGTTATCGAGCACAAGGGCTTCGACCCTGCGCAAATTCAAGTCCAACACATAGTACAGCGCCGCGGGGACACGAATCTCCGCGGCGCCCATCGACCTAATTTGTTATCGGTTGGAGTTTCTGTTGTAGCGAGCCATAAGGTAGAGCAGCTGAATGATCGAAGTGAGCGCTGCGGCCACATAGGTAAGCGCAGCTGCCGTCAGGACCTTCTTGGCACCGTTGACCTGCTTGGAACTCATACCCGACTGTTCGATGTACGTCACGGCGCGTCGGCTGGCATCAATCTCGACAGGTAGCGTAACGAGCTGGAACAGCACACTAAACGAGAAGAAGATCAACGCGAGGGTTGTGAGCCCGGCAATGTTCATAAACAGGCCCAAGAGCAACACGATGGTCCAGGTGTTCTGGGTAAAGTTGACGACCGGGACCAGGGCGGTGCGCACCCTCATCATGGCGTAACCGCTCTGACGCTGAGCGGCATGACCAGCCTCGTGGCAGGCCACGGCAACGCTTGCGACTGATCCGCCCGAACGGTTGGCGTCCGAGAGATACAGGTTGTTATCCTGCGGGTTGTAATGGTCGGTGAGCTCACCGGCGACGCCCTTGATACCCACGGCGTTGCAACCGTTGGCGTCGAGCATGCGACGAGCGACCGTGGCACCCGTGTCGCCGTCCGAGCGAACCTTGGACCAGGTCTTGTACGTCGAGTTGATATAGCTCTGCGCCGCAAGGCCAAGCACTGTACAAACAAGAACAACCAGCAGGTACAGCGGGTCGATGCCAAAGCCGTAACCATAGTAATAGGGCATGCGAATTCCTCCGAATCGAGTTACACGTTGGAGGCATTCTACCCACTCAGCCGACTAGGCTTCCCTATAACAACTCAATCTTTCCGTCCTTCACGGTGAGTCCCATATTGCCGGAAAGCAGATCGTCCAGGCGCGAGCCCACAAGCTCAAAACGCCAGCCTTCACGCAGGGGACTTTCCTCAGGATGCTCAATGTAGTCGGCCAGGTCATCGCGCGAGGCAATAACCGAGGTCGCCACGCCCGAGCGCTCGGCAACCAGGCGAATAAGCGCATACATGAGGTCCGTCACGCTCTCAAGCTCCGGCGAAATTTGGCGATGCCCGCGCACCATGAGCGGCAGGCGATCGTGCGGACAGCTCGCACCGCGCTTAATGGCCATCAACGCGCCGTCCACATCGCGCTCCCCCAGCTGATCGGTGCCGCGGATGCTGCGGAACTCCTCAACGCGCACGGGATTGCGCTTGACGAGCGCAAGCAGCGTATCGTCGGACATGACCCACTTGCGCGGGATGTTGCGGCGCTCGGCGCGGTCCTCGCGCCAGGCGGCGAGCTCGCGCGCAATGCCCAGCTGATGGCGGCTGCATGAGTTGATGCGCTTGACCTTGCGGAATGCCTCGTGGCGGTCGGCGCGGTAGTGCGACTCGTCGGCCAGAGGACGCAACTCATCGAGCACCCAGTCCACGCGGCCCAGCTCACGCAGGCGGCTCATCATCTCGGTATAGGCGACGATTAAGTACTTGACATCATCGATTGCGTATTCGATCTGCTTATCGCTCAGCGGGCGGCGCGACCAATCGGTCAGCGACTCAGTCTTGGGCAGCGACACGCCGCAGAACGTCTGAACAAGCGCGCCATACGAAATCTGCTGGCGCTCGCCCAAAAAGGCGGCGGCAACCTGCGTGTCAAAAATCGGTCGCGGCAGTGCGCCCACGGTATGGAGCATAACTTCCATGTCCTGCGAGCAAGCATGGAATACCTTGACCACGCCCTCGTCGGCCATAAGCTCGGCAAGCGGCGACAGATCGTCGATCACCAACGGATCGACCGCGACACTCTCGGCGGGGGTGGCAATCTGGACCAGGCACAGGCGCGGATGAAACGTGCGCTCGCGCAAAAACTCGGTGTCGACGGCGATCGCGTCGAACTCGCGGGCGCGCTGGCAAAAGTCGAGTAGAGCCTGATGTGTGGAAATGTACATATCAACCCATCGAATAAGGTTAGGCCCGAAAAACACGGGTAGGATATCGGCATTGCCCTACAACTATACTCGGTTAGTCACAGAACGGGAACGTAAGTATGCGCTGCCTTATCATCCACAACCCGGCATCGGGCCCCAGCTCAGATGAAATCTACGCGTTCACGCACGCCCTCGCGCAGGGTGGCGACGAGGTCGTGATGCGTTTTATCGGCGATGGCATGGAACCCGAGGACGCCGTGGCAGACGTGCGCGAGTTTGATCGCGTGGTGATTTCGGGCGGCGACGGCACCGTCTCCAACGTGCTCGACCAAATGCGTGGATGCGGTGTCCCCACGCTCGTCTTCCCCTCCGGCACGGCCTGCCTGTTCTTCAACAACATTGGCAATGCCCCCGAGGCCGCAGCGCTCGCCAAGGCCTGCCGCGCCGGCCGCACCGTCAAGGCGGACATGGGTGAGCTCTTTTGGCTCGACGAGAATGGCAACGAAAAGCGCCACGGCTTTATTATCATCGCCGGCTCGGGCTACGATGCCGAGATCATGATGAAGGCCGCCCCAACCAAAAACGACATCGGCGAGATCGCCTATTTCCTGTCGGCGCTCGCCACACCCAACCCCACGGTGGCGCACTTTACGATTGAGCATGACGGCATTGTCGAGGAGCTCGATGGCATCTGCTGCATGGCAGGCAACACCTCGGTCATCCAAAACGACATCAACCTGTTCCCCAACTGCCGTATGGACGACGGCATGGTCGACATCGCGGTCATCGAGCCCGTAAAAACCGTGCAGCTGCTCCCGACCGTGATCACCGCCGCGCTCGACCCCGCCGGCAAGGTGCTCGGCCGTCCGCAGTTCAAGATCATCCAGACCAAAGAAGCCAAGATCACCTGCACGCCATCGCTGGGCATGCAGTTCGATGGCGAAATCATCTCCAGCAACTCCGGCGTCTTTGGCGCCCGCGCGCTGCCGCAATGCCTCGACCTCATCGTCGACGAATTTTCACCGCTCGGAAAATAGGAGGACCCCATGAACGACAATCCCCTGATCGGCTTTATCGTCATCGTCTTGGCCATGCTCGTCGGTTACGCCATCAATGTGATTCACCGCCGAAAAAAGTAAATCCACATTGGTATGATATTCATCCAGTTATCGACTCTCCTGTTGTTTATGCAAATCCTAAACAGCGGGAGAGTTTCCTTTTGAGCACTGCCTGGCGCTTTATTCAGCTATAGTAAATGCAGGGTGCCTTTATTTAACTAAAGCCACAGAATGAGTATTATTATCCACTCATCGTATATTTCTACACGCTCATCGAGTAAAAGCTGTTGTCAAATGAATACTCTTTACACTTCCTTTAGGCTAGTAGATGTATTTATTAGCTGAAACTCCGTGCGGTTTCGCGGGGTTTCAACAGTTGGGAGGGATCATGAGGTTTACTCATCCTGTCAACACGCTCAAGAAGCTTGGCTGCGGCCTTGCATTTGGAGCAGCGGCCATTATGGCTATGCCGACTTCGGCGCTCGCTTGCACCCAGATCTACATGGGCAGCCAGCTCACGGCAGACGGCAACACGTACTACGGACGTTCCGAGGACTTCGGCCCGCGCTACATCAAGCACTTTGGCATCGAGCCCGCACACAAGGACGGCAGCAAGTACACCTCGGTCGAGTCCGGCTTTGAATACAAGTCCAAGGGCGCAACCTACCGCTACACCTTCGTTCGCGACAACCCCTCTCAGTGGGAAGATCGTTACGACGCATATTCCGAAGCTGGCATCAACGAGAAGGGCGTTTCCTGCTCTGCCACGCTGAGCACCTCCTATAACGAGAAGGCAGAGGAAGCCGACCCCGTCACCGAGGAGACCGGCATCGGCGAGTACAACTACGCCAGCGTCATTCTGGGCGAGAGCGCCACGGCCCGCGAGGGTGTCGAGCTCCTCGGCAGCCTGATTGACGAGCAGGGCGTCTGCTCCAACGACCAGATCATCATTGCCGACAACAACGAGACCTGGCTGTTTGCAGCGCTTTCCGGCCATCAGTGGATTGCCATGAGGCTCACCGACGATATCGCCTCGCTCAATCCCAACATCGGCAACCTCACCTATGACGTCGACCTCGACGACACCGAGAACTGCCTCCACTCCGAGGGTATCGAGTCCATGCCTAAGGAGAAGGGCTTTGCCGAGTACACCAACGGCAAGTTCGACGTCGCCAAGACCTACGGCGAGGAGATTAGCGAGGCCGACATGCACCAGTGGTCGCGCTATGTCCAGGGCCGCGATTACTTCATGGCTCCGCTTGCCGAGGGTGCCGACTACGAGATCGTCAAGGACGAGCGCGAAGACGCTCGAGCCACAACCGGCGCCCTGGTCCACGAGATGCAGCCGCTGTTCTTTACGCCCGGCAAGTCCGACTGGAACACCTTTGAGATGATTCGTTCCTTCGCCGCTCGCGGCGAGAATGTCGCCGGCCTCAACGCCAACACCGACGGCGCCTATGCCATCGGCTCCAACCGCAACACCGAGATCCACACTTTCCAGATCCGTCACGGCATGGACCCCGAGATCGCGACCATCCAGTGGGAGATGCTCTCCAACGCCGAGTTCTCCGTCGCTATCCCCCTCTATTCCGCACTGCTCACCGAGGTCAGCCCCTACTTCAGCGATCAGGACGTCTCCTTCGATCACTGTGAAGAGGAAGACGTCGTGAACAACGAGGAGCCCAAGAACTCCATCAACTACGTCCTCATGGACATCAACACGCTTGCCTATGAGAACCGCGACAATTGCGCCACCGGCGTCCGCGCCTATCTCGACGCCCTGCAGAAGGAGCTTATTGAGCAGAACCTGACCGTCGACGAGGCCATGCAGGACGCCGAGGACACCGAGGCCCGCACTGTCCTGGCCAACAAGGCCGGCAAGGCGGCGACCAAAGACACCTACGTCAAGTGCAAGGCCATGCTCGAGGAGATGCGCGACTACCTCAAGGAAGGCGACTTCTCCGAGGAGTTCGTCCCGAGCGACTACGATGCCGACAACGACTGCCTGGTCGAGTCCATCACCTATGCCGACGAGGCCCTCTCCGATGAGGACGTTGCCGACCCCGAGGTTAAGGAAGAAGCGGCCGAGGAGAAGTCCGAGGGCAACAACATGGCCGCCATGGCCGTTGGCGCCATCGTCATCATCGGTGTCTGCGGCTTCGTGCTCTATCGTCGCAAGAAGGCCTAAGACCCTCACGTTCCAAGAAACGGGCGGGTCGCATGAGTCATCCCGACCGCTCAGCCTGCCCTTTTGACCGGTAGGAAACGCCGCTGAAATCTTTTCAAAAAAGATTTCCCCGCACACACTTCGCTGTGCTATAGTGCAGCGCAACAGCAACTAGGTGCGACCGCGCCACGGCATCACGAAAGGAGCCACCAAGATGATGAACACGATGAAGTCCCTCAACAACTGGTGGTGGCGTGATGCGAATACGATCGGTCGATAGTGAGTCCCTCACGCCTATTTTTGCGCTCTAGGTGATTGGAAGGCCTCCGGTTTCGACCGGGGGCCTTTTTCTATCTCGAGCCCGATCGCATTCGCATCACGCGCCTCCGCTTTTCTCTTACGCCCCCCCTTTTTGAAAGGACTTTCACCATGTCTCAGAACACCACCGCCACCGCCCAGCCCCGCACCGTCCAGACCGCCGACCGCGGTAAACTCGATATCCGCGCCCTTGTCCTACTCGCCATTCTGCTTGCCGCCGGCTTCATCCTCAACTTCACCGTCGGTAAGGCAATCTCGGGTATCTCGGGCGGTATGATTAGCCCCGAATTCATTATCTCGGCCTTCTGCCTCACCATCCTGGTCGTTCGTCCCAACATCGGTCAGGCGCTCGTCATTGGTCTCATCTCGGCGGCCGTGATCCAGATCACTACTACCTCGCCGTTTGTCGATTTTGCCGCCGAAGGCATCGCCGCCATGCTCATGGCAGTCATTGTCAACGCCGCCGCCAAGGACGGCCAGGTTAAGCCCGCCGTCGCCATCGTCGCAACCTTCGTGACCACCTTTGTCTCGGGCGTCATCTTCATGGTCATCAAGATGGCCATGCTCGGCGTGGTGGGCGAGCTCGCCGCAGCCATGCTGCCCGTCGTCGCCATGACCGCCGTCTTTAACGCCATCCTGGTCGGCGCTCTCTACCTGCCCATCCAGAAAGCCCTGAAGCTCAACTAACCAGCCGCGGCTTTACGAGCCACCACATCTTGGCGTTCATTCGTCGCTCGTGTACCCAAGTACGCTTCGCTCCTCTTTCGCGCCAACCTGGGACCCCTCGTAAAGCCGTCTCTGTGCTTCACCACCAAAGACCGTCCCAAACAACGAGCTTTTGGGGACGTTCCCAAACGACTTGTCATGTAAGAACGTCCCCAATGACCATGAAAGGTATCCATGGAAACGATCATCAACGTCGACGATGTCTCGTTCTCCTATGGCACGCAAACCGAGCAGGCGCTCAGCCACGTCTCGCTCAGCGTGAACAAGGGAGATTTCATCGGCATCATCGGGCCCTCGGGCGCCGGTAAGTCCACACTTGCCGCTTGTCTGTCGGGTGCCGTGCCTCACCACTACACCGGCGCCTTTTATGGCTCCGTGTTAGTTGACGGCCACGACACCTGCGAGGTCTCGCTCACCGACATATCGCAGATTGTCGGCAGCGTGCTGCAAGACATTGACACGCAGATGGTCGCTTCGGTCGTTGAGGATGAAATGCTTTTTGGCCTCGAGAACTTTGGCGTACCGCACGACCAGATCGAGCAGCGCGTGAGTGAGACGCTTAAAACCGTCGGCATCAGCGACCTGCGCGACCGCGAGATCGCCACCCTCTCGGGCGGCCAAAAGCAAAAGGTTGCCATCGCCGCCATCCTCGCCATGCGCCCGCGCGTGCTCGTGCTTGACGAACCCACCGCAGCGCTCGACCCCGCCAGCTCCACGCTGGTCTTCGAGACGCTGCGCGAGGCAAACCGCGCGCTCGGCATCACCATCGTCGTCGTTGAACAAAAGGTCGCCTTGCTTTCGGAGTACTGCAGCCGTGTGTTGGTGCTCGATCGCGGCCAGATCGCGCTGCAAGGTGAGCCTCACGAGGTCTTCGCACGCACCGACGAGCTTCGCACCATCGGCGTCGATTGCCCGCGCGTCACGCGCATCTTCAACAGCCTCGAGGCCGATGGCCTGGTAAGCGGCACGCCCTGTCTGGATGTCAACGAGGCAGAACGACTGATCACGGAAATCGTAGACCCCGGCCGTGCGACAAGCGATACCCGGACGCCCGCAGGCTCCCCGCACGCGCCGTCGCTGCGCCCGCATGCGAAAGACGCCGAGCCGGTACTCACCTTTGACCATGTCGAGTTTTCCTACCCCCATGGAGGTGCCGCCGTCCACGACCTCAACTTGACACTCTACCCCGGCGAGCTCGTGGGCATTGTCGGCCAAAACGGAGCCGGCAAAACCACACTCACCAAACTGCTCACGGGCCTGCTCAAGCCCGCATCGGGCAGCGTACGCGTTACGGGCTTGGACACGGCATCGGTTCCCACGAGCCGCATCGCACGCGAAGTGGCAACACTTTTCCAAAACCCCGACCGCCAAATCTGCAAAGACACCGTGCTCGACGAGGTCGCCTTTGGTCTAGAACTTGCCGGCATCGACCGCGCCGAAGCTCTACGTCGCGCCCAGCTGGTCATCGACCGCTTTGGTCTGCCCGCCGACGAGGCGCCGTTCTCGCTGTCGCGCGGCCAGCGCCAGATGGTGGCGCTCGCCTCCGTTGTAGTAGTCGAGCCCAAGATCGTGGTGCTCGACGAGCCCACGAGCGGTCTGGACTACCGCGAGTGCATGACCGTGATGGAAACGGTGCGTACCATGGCCGAGCGCGGTTGCGCCGTCATCATGGTCTGTCACGACATGGAAGTCGTTTCCGACTTTGCCGAGCGCATCGTGGTGATGGCTAACGGTCGCATCCTCGACCGCGGCCGCACGCACGAATTGTTCTCGAACATCGAACTCATGCAGCAAGCCTACGTTGAGCCGCCCCAGGTCATCGAACTCTCGCGCCGTCTGGCATCCACCGTCTCGCCCGCCTTTACACAGGTGAGTGAGGTCGCCGATATCGTTCGCATTACCGAGGAGATGGTCCGCCGTGGTTAACGTCATCGACTACATGCCGGGCGACACGCTGCTGCACCGCCTGAACCCCGTCATCAAACTGGGCCTCGCCGCCGCCATCATCATCGGCATCTTCTTGTCCGACACCTATGTGGCATTGTTGGGCTTTCTGGCGCTCACGCTCGCGCTGGGAGCCTACGCCGGCGTCGTCGACCGCCTGCTCGCGCTGCTCAAGCTGCTGATTCCGCTCGCGCTCATCATGCTGGTGCTGCAGCTGGCTTTTATGCGCGATGGCAATGTGGTGTGGAGCTTTGTCACCGACACGGGTCTCATCACCGGTTCCAAGGCCTGTCTGCGTCTGCTGGGCGTGGCGCTTCCGCTTATTCTGATGCTCATGGTGACCAAGCTCAACGACCTTGCCAACGCCTGTGTCGAGGTACTGCACGTTCCGTATCGTTACGCCTTCACCTTTACCACGGCGCTGCGCTTTGTGCCAGTGTTTGGCCAGGAGATGAACGCCATTATGGAGGCACAAACCGCACGCGGCGTCGAGTACGACACCAAGAACCCCATCAAGAAGCTTCAGCTCATGCTGCCGTTGTGCGTGCCGCTACTGATCTCGAGCGTGGGTAAAACCGATGCCACGGCCTTGGCGGCCGAGCAGCGCGGCTTCTACCTGCGCACGCGCGCGAGCTCGTACAAGCGCTGCCCCATCAAGGGCCTGGACATTGCCATACTTATTGTCAGCATTGCCCTTATCGTCCTCGGATTCCTGTTCTAACCCATCGCCACCGGCAACCGACAAATGCAAAAGGCCCCGGCTCGCATCAAACGAGCCGGGGCCTTACTGTTTTCCCAGATAAAACCTGCCAAAATAAACCTGTCCCTTTTTGGCAGGTCGAGGGCTACAGGCGGTAGGAGGCTCCGCTGCGGATAATGGACTCGCGTACCAGGACGTCCATAGCGTCGAGAGTGATCTCGGGCATCTCGCGATACTTTTGTAGCACCGAGAGCTCGGTGCAGGCCAGGATGACGCGATCGCAGCCGCTGCGGGCGAACTCCCACATCACTCGGTCAAACTTGTCCATATCGGGCTCGCGTCCGGCCTTCACGTCATCATAAATCAGCGACATTACATCGGCCTGGCGCTTCTCGCTGGGATAGACGACCTCGACGCCCGCGGCCTCGCACTCGCGCCCATAGACGCCTGCACCCACGGTGCCGTCTGTGCCCATGATGCCGATCTTGCGCACCGGCTCAGACGGCATGCTCAGGTTAGGATCGAACTCGCACTCCCCCATCACCGCGCCCGCCAGGGCATAGCGCACCGACTCACGCGGCATGTGGATAATCGGCACCTTGGTAAACGACTGAATCTGGTCATAGAAGTAGTGCGATGTGTTGCAGGGAATGGCAATGTGCGCGCAGCCCAGCCTCTCGAGCGCCTGAGCGCACTCCTTCATGGTCGCCAGCAGCTCGGCATGCTCGCCGGTCTTAATGGCCAGCGTACGGTCGGGCATGGTCGACTTGGAGAGCACCACCATGTCGATATGTTCCTGATCGCAGGCAGCAGCCGTATGACGCACGACCTGATCGTAGTAATACGACGTGGCCTCGGCGCCCATGCCGCCGATAACTCCCAGCTTTTCCATCGCCGCCTCCTTGGTGACGCCCATGCAATTGCTCGTATCATGCCCGCGCCCGTCCGATGCAAACCGGGCGGACGCCGCGCTCATCTACTTGTAATACGTCTTGAACAGCTTAAAGTGACGCAGCTTGGTGTGCCACATGCGCAACCAGCGGTTAAAGACAAAATCACCCTTCATAAACGAAGGATCGGCAGCCTTGCCCTCCTTGGCCAGACGATGCGCCTTCGCACGCAGCTCGGGGTCCTTGACATACTTGTCAACGACGCCCATAGGAACAACCATCCACAGAGCCTCGTCCTGCGCCGTCACAAATTCCGGCTCAAACGGACGGTTATAGACGTACTCATCCACCACGTATTTGGCAACGTTAAAGCCGCTGTTGGTAACGTAGTAGTTACTGCGGCCCTGACGCGTGTTGAAGTCGAAAAACTTAAACGAACCGTCGCGTTGGTCGTACTTGACGTCGAAGTTGGAGAAGCCCGTAAACTTAAGGTCCTCAAGCAGCTTGCGCACGCCACCCATGAGCTCGTCGTTGGGCTCGGTGATGATGCAGGCGTGGTTGCCGACACCATGGGGCTGATGCTCCTCGAGTAGCACGTGACCCAGGCACATCATGCGAACCTTGCCGTTGCGGTCGGAATAACTGGTAAGCACGCGCATGTACTCGTCGTTGCCGGGCACGCGGTCCTGCAAGATGAGGTCATCGGTGTAGCCACTGGCGTACACATCGCGAATGACCTGCTCCAGCTCGGCGCGATCGGCAATCTCGTAGGCCTTCTTCTGGCCCTCGAACTCGTGCTCCCACCACATGATGCCGTCAGAGGGCTTCAGAATCATCGGGAAGGGGAAGTCGATCTGGTCGAGCACCTCAGTGGAAGCCTCGCCCTGGGCGTTGAGCATTGCCATGGTAAAGGTAAACGTGTGCGGGTAGGGAACGCCGTGCTTCTCGCACAGTTCGTAGAAAATCTCTTTCTTCTGGCACTGCTCGAGCATGCTGTAGGGCGCATAGGGCGCGATGACGTTGGAGGCAAGCTGGCCGGCATCCTGAGCCTGTGCGGCAAGCGCGACGTAGTTATCACCGCAGCCCATGAGAATAATCTTCTTATCGGGATTGGCCTGTGCAATGCCGTTGACGGTCTCGATCATGACCGGCATGGTGTCGATATCCACATTGGGCGTATAGTCGATAATCTGGCTGCGGTATGCAGGACCCGTATGATACTTGCCAAAGACCAGGCTCTTGACCTGATACTCCTCGTAGAAGGCGCGCGCCACCGAATAGGCGTTGATATCGCCGCCGAGCAGCACGGGTATAAACTCGCGCTCTGTAAACTGCAATGCCATGGAAACTTCCTATCATCAACTGCCCGTACGATGGGCGGTCTTTATGCAACTGGTTTATTCTAGCGTGCCAAACCGCCGCTTCCCAAAGTTCCACCATATCTATGGCAAGCAGGCGATTGTGATCGAGCCCGTAGGGTTCCGTAACGTTAAAGTTGAACTCTATGGTTTCTCAACAATTCACTATAACTGCAGGTCAAGGCCAAGCCTCAAGTTCAACTTGACCCTTTAGAACCTTTAAGGTTCAAGTTGAGGTCGAAAGCAGTAGTAGAATACCTTTCGACCCATAACCTACGATTGATTGCAGAGGGACTGGATGCAGCATTCGAACCATCGCACCGCAGCGCTCATTGCGTCGAAGCCGGCTCGTATCATCACGAGCGCCGCGCTCGCCGTTGCACTGACGGCCGCGCCGATGCTCTCCCCCGTCGCAGCCTATGCTGCCTCGCAGGCAACGCAGGATCAGCTTTCCGCTGCCCAGCAGAAGATCGAAACCGCCACGAGTGCCTACAACGAGGCCCGCACCAAGCTCGAGGATCTGCAGAAGCAAATCGACACCAACGAGGCAAGCATCGAGAAGATCGAAGCCGAACTTCCCGATCAGCAGGCCAAGGCGAGCTCCGCCATGCGCGATCTGTATAAGTACCAGAAGGGCACCAACCCCATCGTGAGCTTCCTGGTCAACGCGCAGAGCCTGGGAGAGTTCATCACCACCTGCAAGTACACCAACCAGATCACGAGCTCGAGCGTCGACGAGATCGAAGAACTCAACAAGATGCAGACCGAGCTCGAGCAGAACAAGACCGAGCTCGAACAGGCCAAGTCCCAACTCGAGACCGAGCAGAAAACCGCCGAGGACGCACTGGCACAGGCCCAGCAGCTTCGCAGCGAAGCCCAGGCAAAGGCCGAGCAGGAGAATGCCGCCGAGCTAGCCAAGCTCGAGGCCGACAAGGCCGCTGCCGCCGAGAAGCTCTCGGGCGAGGGCGTGAGCGGCAACAACTCCAACAGCCAGGCCAATAACGCCAACACCACCATCGACACCACGGTGAACAACTCCAATACCGGCAACTCCGATTACGACTCATTTATCAACGAGTGGACGAGTCGCATCGACAACTACCTCGCCGGCTCCCCCATGGCAGGCCAGGGTTACAATTTTGCCGTGGCAGCCTGGAACACCGGTGTTGACCCTCGCTGGTCTCCCGCCATCGCCTGCATCGAGAGCAGTAAGGGCCTCTATTGTGCCGGCTCCTATAACGCCTGGGGCTGGAGCGCCCGTGGCGGCGGCTGGCGGAGCTTTGGTAGCTGGAGCGAGGGCGTCTCTGCCCACGTTGCCTACCTGGGCGCCAACTATGGCTCCACGCTTACCCCGGCAGCCGCCAAAAAGTACTGCCCGCCCACGTGGCAGGACTGGTACAACAAAGTTGCAACCCAGATGAATCGCATCTAAGATCAACGTCAAAGGGTCCCAATTGGGACCCTTTTTCTTTTACGCGACGGAGGTATCGATGACGCCAGTCGCGTTTGCGATGGCAACAATGATAATCATTGCCAACAAGAGCACACCCATAGCCTTGAGCCAGAGCTTTGCAAGCTTTTTACCGCGATATCTATCGAGTAGCTCAAACCGCCGGCGAAGGCGGCGTTTATCGAGCATCACAAAATGAATGAGTACTACGAGACCGTCGACAAAGATAAAATACTCAATCGCGAGAAACCACATCGGGTAGTTTTGGTTGGCACCCGTGGGATGAAAAACGGCAACATGGCTTCCGGCAAAGAAAACAAGTAGCGAAAGATAGACGAATGCGTTCCAAATGCGCCCAACGGTGTCGGGAATGCGGGAGAGTAAACTCGGGCGCTCAGGCACCAACGGCAATCCACCCTGAGACTGATCCGTGGGGAGCACGGGCGCAGGGCACACAGCTCGCCACTCCGGAGGCTCTTGGAAGGAAGCAGCATTCGGCGCGGACGACGCATACGATGCGCGCGCAGCGTGCCCTAGTGCCTTCGCGCTTGCAAAGCGCTTGTCCGGATCGAGCGCCATCGCCATGCAAATAACATCGGCAAGCGAGGCGGGGACGTCACGTGCCTCGCATTGCTCGCGTATGTTCCGACCTGGCTTGGGATCGGCCCCCGTCAGACAAAAGAACAGCAGGGCACCGAGCGCATAGACATCGCTGCGCACGCTCGTCTGGCCAAAACCGTACTGCTCGGGTGGCGCATAGGGTCGCGTGCCAAACTTAACAGTATCGGCATCGGCTCCCTCACGCCACACGCGAGCGATTCCCAAGTCGATAATCACCAGCGATGAAAATGTCATGCCTGTATCGGGCGTATAGTTCGCGCCCGACACGATGATATTCGAGGGCTTTAGGTCGCGATGGATCACCGGAGCGGCCATCTCCCCCGCCGACGCAAAGCCGGCATGGAGCTCCGCAACTGCATCACAAAGGGCGCCAAACAGCTCACAAGCATAATCGGGCGTCGCACCCAAACGCCCCACCAGGGCCCCGAGCGTTTCGCCTTCGATGTATTCCATGACCACGCAGAGCTCATCGCCCACGCGGCGGCAATCGACAATCCGAGGCAAGTGCTCGTAACGTCGCCCGGCATGCTGGGCCGCAAACAGGCGTTCATACGCCCCGCCAATCTGGGCCGACGCGTCGATGCGCTTGCGAACAAAGGGGCCAAGAGATCCTCCACCGGAGCCCTCAAAGTACACGAGCTCGGTCGTCTCGACGTCGGAGTGCTTGAGCACACGGTCTACGCGATAACTGTCATCACGCTCAAGTGACGCCAGGTGTCCGGCGAGCGCAGCGGTCAGCTCATCATCGGAATATGTTGGGCTCTGAGTATCCATAGCGTCCATAATAACGCAGGGCGCGGACGCCCCATGACGCCCGTACCCTGCACGTTCTAAATATCGTGAACGGCGCTTCCGCCGGCAGCCAACCGTTAGCTCACCGTCTCCTCACCAAAGCGATACAGCTCCTCGTTCACCTTTTGCAGGCTGCAGCCACGATCGATACAGAAAATAATGATGGCGTCACGGCGGTCCTTGCAGTTGAGGACATTGGTGCCCGCCGCCGTCAAGGCTCGGTTGGTCTCCTTGAGCGTCAGCGCCATGGCAAAGGCAATCTGCAGCACCTTATTGCGGCTCGGATGCCTCGCACCGGTAAAGATCTGGTAGCCAAACGTCTCGTTAAGGTCGGCCATACGCACCACGCGCGAACGCTCCAGCCCCTTTTCTTCCAAAAGCTGTTTCAGATACTCCGAAAGCGACGGAGCGGTAAAGTCGTGCTCTTTGATATAGCCCTCGATACTCGGGGCATCAAGCAGCTCGTTGAGCAACTCTTCGGTTAGCTTCTTATCGGGCATACGGCCTCACCCCCCAGCTCGCATAGTAACCATGTTTTTAATTCTAGTTAAAAACCGCTCACGTCAGAACGTTCCCAGCTGGCAACCTGGTCGGGAGATACCGTGCTCATCGCTTCGAACTTCCAGGTGCCGCCCGCCTTGAGATGGTTGGTATTCGCAAGAGCCGTTCCCACCTGATTGCCGTCTGCGTCATACAGAACATACTCAATCTGAATGTAGCTTTGCTCTTTATCCGTATTATTGGTCAACGTGCCAGTGATCTTATACGCGAACTGATTAGACGTATCCCCGGCCTCATCCAAAACCGTATAGGGTTCTTGTGCCTCTTTTTGCTCCTCGACTTGCTGGGTCTGTTCGGCAGGCTTTGCTGCATCACCCGTAGACGAATCAGACGAGTTACCGCCCATAGAACCCACGACGCCGGCAACAACGAGCACCACGACGACGCCCAGAACGATCTTGCCAATCGGCTTCTTTCCCTCTTTTGCCATTATGCATCCTTCCTACGATCCGGCTACCGCGCCGGCACACAGCACATCGTAGGAGGCAGCAAGCTCAAATTCATTAGCTGGCAGCTAATGCAGCAACACAGCTTGCCATCCGACGCTCATTGAGTCCTTTTTTCCTTCACCGAACTCATGCCTTTGTTGTTGACTATTAAACATTTAGACGTAAACTGCTTTGTTACCTTGTCAACATCTGAAAGGAACATCATTGGGAAAAGACGTACTGGTGCAGCAACTCGTCGACTCATTCGACAGCTGGCCCGCCAAAAATTCCGGTTGCGGATCGTCCCGCATGACACAAGAGCTCTATCCTTTTGACAAGCTCTTCTCTCCCATCAAAATTAACAAGCTCACCGTCAAAAACCGCATTGTCATGGCACCGATGGGCAATATCGACATGTGCGAGGAAACTGGCCGTCCCAGTGACATGATGCTGCAGTACTTTTTCGCCCGCGCCAAAGGCGGCTGCGGCCTCATCACAACAGGACTCGTGCCGGTAAGCCACGGCATCGATACCACGGTCACCGAGCTGGACAAGCTCACCTATTTCCCGCGCATCGATCGAAGCCGAACCGTTATGGCAGGCTGGCGCGACCTTGCCCAAGGTGTCCATGCCTTCGGATCGCGCATTTTTGTCCAGCTTACGGCTGGACTCGGCCGCGTGGGCAACCCGCAATGCCTCATCACGCAAAAGAAGTTTCCGGTCTCGGCGAGTTTCTTGCCTAACTACTACATCTCCGCCATTCCATGCATGCGCCTCTCGGACCAAAAGCTGCGCCGTATCGTAAACAATATCGGCCAAGCGGCGGCCGATGCCCATGCCATGGGCATCGATGGCGTCTATTTGCACGGGCACGAGGGTTATCTTATCGAGCAGCTCGGAAACCCCGCCTTTAACCATCGCAAGCTCGGACGTTATGCCGATTGGCGTCAATTTGGCCTCGATATGGTCAAAGAAATCCGTCGCCGCGTTGGACCCGACTACCCCATCATGTACCGCATCGACCTTTCGCTTGCACTCGAGGAAACCTATGACGAGCAGGTCATGAATTCGACCTATCTGGGACGCATGCGTGGCGGTCGCACAGTCGAACAGACCCTGTGTTATATGGAAGAGCTCGTGGCGGCGGGAGTAGACATCTTTGACGTCGACCTTGGTTGCTATGATAACTGGTGGATGCCCCACCCGCCTGCGAGCATGCCCGCAGGCTGCTTCGTTCCCGTGGCGCGCGCCGTTCGAGAGCGCTTTGCCGCCGACAATATCCGCTCCAATGCCGGCCTTCCCGTACCCGTTGTCGCGGTGGGTAAGTTGGGCTACCCCGACATTGCCGAACGCGCTCTTCGCAATGGCGACGCCGATATGATCATGCTCGGACGCCCGCTGCTTGCGGATCCCGAATGGCCCAACAAGGCGTACGCCGGTCGCGTGGCAGATATTCGCCCCTGCATCGGATGCCAGGAAGGATGCCTTAACGAGTTTGTCGAAGGGGGCCATCCGCAGTGTGCCGTCAATCCACGCTGCAGCTTTGAATACCTCATGCCCCAGACACCCGCTCCCGCCAAAGAGCCCAAACGTATAGCGGTGATAGGAGCCGGGCCCGCCGGGATGGTCTGTGCGCTAATCGCCGCGCGTCGTGGCCACGACGTAAAGCTCATCGACGCCGAAGATGAACTTGGAGGAAAACTCCTCTCCGCCAGCGCCGCCCGGATCAAGTTCGACCTCGATAACTACCGATCATATCTTGTTCGACAGGTGCGCGAGCAGGCAGAAAAACCCAACGGGAACCTGACACTCGAACTTGGACGGGCAGCACGCGCCGAAGATCTTGCAAAAGCAGGCTTCGACGCAATCGTGTGCGCGACAGGCACTTCCAATGCGATACCGCCCATCCCCGGCCTTACGGAGCTTGCAGCATCGGGCCATGCTGTGCAGGCAACGCAGCTACTGCGCCAACCCGCGCTGCTTGGCAACGCCAAAACCGTCACCATCATTGGCGGAGGGGCCGTGGGCTGCGAGGTTGCCCAATGGCTCACCGTCGAACATGGCATACCACAGGTCAGCGTAATTGAAATGCTGCCTCACATGATGCAGGGCGCCTGCACGGCAAATCGTGGCCACCTACTCCATGCGCTCAGGGGACGCAATGTGCGGCTCCTCAATATGACACGCGTCGAGCGCGCGGAAGTCGGCGGCAAACGCGAGTCTGGAGCCCCATCGAGGTGTGCGCGTCTCCACTTGAGTCGCAACTGCCACAAAAACGTTCCCGACCCCTACGTCTCGTGGTCACCGGTCTTGCCCGAGAACGTCGAAAACCCGCTTGCACCCAAAATCGGCAACGACTGGAAGTCACTCGAGATAACCTGCGACCTGGTAATCATCGCCTGCGGCGGACACCCCGACGACGCGCTGTTCTACAAACTGCAACAGACGCACGCCGCAGACGAGCTGCATAACATCGGCGATGGGTTTGCACCCGGCCGTGTGCTCGAAGCGGTCCGTGCGGCATACCGACTCGGCACCAATATCTAACACGAAAGGATGGGCTCACAGATGAACCTGACCTCCCAACAACAAGCCCTGCTCGACGGCGCCAAGGGCCCCGCCATGGCCAAAGTGGTCAAGACCCTCGTTATGTACGGCGAATGTTTTGGCGCCGAGCGTATGGTTCCCGTGACCGGCGCAAACGGTCATCTTGTCACCAGTTTCGGCCTCTCCATGCTCGGTCCAGTCTATGACCTTATGGATGAGCTGCTGAAAGACGGCGCCCCGTCCGGTCAGTCATTCTCGGTCGACCCGAGGCCCCTCGACCCCGCCGTCCCGGCCAACCCGCTGCAAAAGTTACTGTTCAAGATTATGTATTCCAAACAAGACGATTATGAGGCACAGCTGCGCAGCATGGGCCTATTGGACAGCGATGCTTTCACCTGCACCTGCTACCAGCCCGAGGTTGGCAATCGACCTCGACGTGGCGACATCCTAAGCTGGGCAGAAAGCAGCGCCGTGGTCTTTGCCAACTCCGTGTTGGGCGCTCGCTGCAATCGCAACTCCGGCATCATCGAGATGTTCGGCTCAATTGCCGGCTTTGTCCCGGAATTCGGCCTGCTCACCGATGAGGGCCGCAAGGCGACCTGGATCATCGAAGTGGACTGTAAGCGCAAGCCCGAAGCGCAAGTGCTTGGCAGCGCCATTGGCATGAAGGTGATGGAAGACGTCCCTTACATTAAAGGCCTCGACCGCTGGCTTGGCCGCGAACTCACGCCCGGCACGCAGGACTACCTTAAGGACATGGGCGCCGCCAGCGCATCGAACGGCGCTGTCGGGCTCTACCACGTGGACGGCATCACACCCGAGGCCGTCGAACAAGGCGAACAACTCATAGCACCAGACGCCCAAATCTATCGCATTGACGACGCCGAGCTGGAACGCATCCGCTCGAGCTACCCCATTATGTGGAAGAACCCGGGCGCGCGCCCCAAGCTGGCCTTCATCGGCTGCCCCCACCTCTCGTCTGCACAACTCGCCCATTGGGCAGACGCCATCTGCGATGGGCTGAGCGCCTCCGGCAACTGCCGCGTGCAAGTACCCACCGTACTGACCGCCGCCCCATCCGTGGCAGACGCCTTCCGCAAGACTGCGGCATACAGACGCCTCTCGACTACCGGCGCCGTCGTCTCGAGCATCTGCCCGCTCATGTACACCAACAACCCGCTGTGCGGCAGCATGCCCATCATCACCAACTCCAACAAGTTGCGTACGTACTCGGCATCGCGCTACTACACCGACGACGAGGTGCTCGCCTACGTCACCACCGGAAAACCAATCGAATAGGAAGGCGACTCCTCATGGAAAAAATCTTTCACGGCCGCGTCGTTGTCCCCGGAACTGCCCACGCCAAGGCACTTGTCTCTCACGGAGGGCTCAACACACTCGCATCGTTTCAGAAGGCACTGATGTTTGGCGACAAAAAGGCCACGTGTTCCGACCAAAACAATCCCGACTTGTACGGCAAACCTTTGGCGGGATGTGCCTTGTGCCTTCCGCAGACTATCGGATCCACCACAGGCGGCATGGTGCTCTTCTGCGCCACCAAAATGGGGCGCCAACCCGCATGCCTGCTGTTTTCCAAACCCATTGACAGCCTTGCCGCCGCTGGCGCGATCCTCTCGGGTGTATGGACCGACACACCCATGCCCACCATTGACAACCTGGGCGATGAGTTTCTCGATGCCGTGTCGACGGGAGACGCCATCACCGTGGCCGAAGACGGCACGGTCATCGTCGGCTAAGGCTATCCGACCCGCCGCCCGCAGATGAACAACGTGTTTCGCCGTTTCCCACGCGCGGTGCGGGCGATAATCTTGACGTATTCGATATACAACACGAAAGGAGTCCCACCATGGGAGCATCGGTATCGGTCGCACAGGGCGCGCCTCTTGATGCAGGCACCTACAAGGCAGACGAGGCGGCCGTCGAGCGCTTTTGCGAATTGCTGCGCATCCCCACCGTTTCGCGTGAGAACATCGCCGAGCGCGACGATGAGCCCTTCAGCCAGTGGATCCCCACGCTTCAGCGACTTTATCCGCATTTCTTTAACATCGCCGAGATCACACGCATCGACGACTTTGGTATGCTCCTGCGTTGGCCTGGCGCCGATTCCGCCTTGGACCCCATCGTCATGATGGCGCATCAGGACGTCGTGCCCGTCGAGGGCCAAGACTGGAAGCATGATCCCTTTGGAGCCGAGATCATCGACGGCGAAATCTGGGCCCGCGGTTCACTCGACACCAAGTGTATCGTCTCTGCCTTTCTCGAGGCCGCCGAGTACCTAATCAATCAGGGCTTCGTTCCCCCGCGCGATGTCTGGTTCTTCTCGAGCGATGGCGAGGAAATCGCCGCGCCTACTGCAACCCATGCAGTTCAGTGGCTTCGCGAGCACAACATCCATCCCTACATGGTGCTCGATGAGGGTGGCGCCGTGGCAACCGACGCCCCGCTCGGCGTCACCGAACCCGTTGCCATGGTAGGCGTGTCCGAGAAGGGTCACGTCGACCTTACCGTCACGGCGCGCGCCGACGGCGGCCATGCCTCTACGCCTGCGGCAAACGATGCCTGCCGTCTTCTCTGCCGTGTATGCGAGACTATCTCGACCAACCCCGGCAAGCCGCAGCTCACGCCCGCCGTCGAAGCCACACTGACCGAACTGGGCGCCCGTAGCAGCGCGACGTATCAGGCAATCTTTGGCAACCTGTGGCTCACGCGCCCCGCGGTTACCAAGATCATGGCCGCCAGCCCCGAGACCTCGGCCATGCTGCGCACAACCTATGCGCTCACGCAGCTCGAAGGCTCCAACGCGCACAATGTGCTGCCACCAGTTGCTCGCGCTAACTTCAACGTGCGCATCGCTCCGTTCGAGACCATCGCCGATGCCGTTGAGCGCGCCCGCAAGCTCGCCGCCCAGCAGTGCCGCGCCTCGGGCGTAAGCCCCGACCATGTCACCGTCGAAATCAACGAGGCGATCCCCTACACCGAGCCCGCGCCCATCTCGCCTTACGAAGACGATGCCGCCTTCAACTACATCCATCGCTGCGTGTCGGGTGTCTATCCCGAGGCCGGCTTTGCCCCCTACGTGCAGAACTCCTGCACCGACTCGCGCGAGTTCAACGAGATCTGCGATCGCGTCTACCGCTTCTGCGGCTTTATCTACTCGGGCGAGGCGCGCAAGCTCATCCATGCCGCCAACGAACGCATCGGCGTCGACGTCTACAAGCGCGGTATCGAATTCTATGTGGCGTTTCTCGCCAACCTTGGACAACTGTAGGACGGGAGGGCCGATAGCGCCCCTCCCCGCTTTTACCGACCAGGAGAACCAGCATGACCCAACCGAATCTTAAGCGGGCGGCCCGGCTCGATACCAAGGCCGTCGCCCTCGCCTCTCTACCCTTTATGGGCATGATCAGCTTTTGGCAGGTCTACGACGGCATCGTTCCCAAGATGCTCACGGGAACCTTTGGCCTATCCAACTCGCTCACCGGCGCGATCATGGCCATCGATAATGTCTTTGGTCTGTTCCTGCTTCCGCTCTTTGGCATCCTCTCGGACCGTTGCACAAGCAAACTCGGGCGCCGAACGCCCTTTATCTTGGGCGGCTCCGCGGTGGCGATGCTCTCCGTCCCGCTCATCGCGATTGCCAACAACATGGGCAGCCTACCTCTGCTCATTGGCGCGATTATCCTCACGCTTTTGGCAATATGCGCCTACCGCACCATGACGGTTGCCATCGTGGCCGATATTACGCCTCGCCCACTGCGAACCAAGGCGGACTCGATCGAAAAGATCGTCGGCTATGCGGGAACGGGCCTTATGCTCGTCGCCATCTCGGTCATGGTTCCCAAGGCCGACAAGCCCGATTATCTTCCGCTCTTTTTCTTGCAGGCCGCCTTTATCCTCGTGTCGGCCGTTGTCTACGGCATCTTTGTCCGTGAGCCCGCCCTCGTCGAAAAGATGCGCGAGAAATCGCTGTCCATGGGCATCGACGAGGATCAGATTGACAAAGATGACTCCCCCGAGGCCGGCGGTAAAGATCGCGTTGCAGACACCGGCTTACGCCGCTCCATCATCATGCTGCTCGCCGCAACGTTTTTCTACTACATGAGCTATAACGCCATGACCACCAATATCAGCCGCTATGCCGATATGTTCTACGGCATGGAGGGCGGTTCCTATGCCATCATCAATATCGTGACGATTGCTGGCGCGCTGCTAAGCTACGTACCCTTGGCAAATCTTTCGCTCAAAATCGGCCGTAAAAAGGTCGCCCTGGGCACCGCCGTCATCATGGTTTTATGCCCCGCGCTTCTTTGGCTGGCGCCCGGTTTCTCGCCCGTGCTGTACGGCGTCTTTTTGTTGATGGGCGTTGCGCTGGGCGGCGTAGACCTGTGCGTGTACACGATGATTCTGGAGTGCTGCAGCTCCCAAAGCGTGGGCCGCTACTCCGGTTACTACTACACCGTGAGCATGGCGGCTCAGGTGGCGACACCGATTCTCTCCGGCATCGTTATGGACGTGGCACCGTCGATGCTCTTCGCCTACATCACGGCAATGGGCATGATTATGGCCGCGAGCATTGCCGCCGCCAAGCATGGCGACGCCATCTTGATCGACGAGGTCGCTCGCCGCGAGGCAGCCGAGTAGGAGCGCGTGCCAATATTGAACAACGGAGCCGGATGGGGGGGCATTTCCCATCCGGCTCCGTTTTTTCATCCTCAAGAGGCTCGTCGAAGCCTACCCCACCGTGACGGATTCCCCGGTAAAGGCACTCATCATCAACAGGACAAAGAACACCAGGTAGCTAACACTCAGCAGGTACGCAATAATCAGGAAGAAGACCCATCCGACATTGGTCTTGCCGTCGGCACGACGTTGCTCACGATAACGGCACAGCCAAATCGTCACGCCAATGGCCACAATCAACAGCACAAGTGCCACTGCCGCCAGTCCAGCAAGCGCAAACATCACGCCAATGCTCACAGCAATAACCGGGAGCAGTAGTAAGCCGCACCCGCACCCACCAGGACTATACACGGCAGACCGGCGGCGTCGTTTCATCGTTACTCCAAGCCAAGCAATCGTTTGTAGACATCGAGGCCTTTGAGCAGGATTTCCTCGTCAAAGAGCATAGTATCCGTATGCAGGGCACTCGTGGCATAGGCGGGGCAGCCCTCGGTGTCGCTCGGATTATCCCGACTGACAGGAACGCCCGTGCCCAGCAAGAAGAACACACCCGGCAGATGGCGCTGATAGAAGGCGAAGTCTTCGGCAATCAGCAGCGGCTCGTCCACGAGCTGCAACTCGGGCAGAGCAGGCGCGATTCGGGCAAACAACTCGGGGTCGTTGTCGACCGGCGGATAGCCCTCGGCAAAGTCGAGATCGTACGTGCAGCCCGTTGCAGCGCATGCCTCGTCAAGCACGCGGCGCACGCCCTCACGCGCACGGTCGAACATGTCGTCCGTAAACACACGCAGGCTGCCGGCAACATGGGCCTCCCCCGCCACCGCGTTGCAGACGGTACCGGCCTGCAGTAGGCCGAACTTACCAATGCAGGGTTCGTCGGCGCCCAACTCGTCCATCAATTCACGCTCGGCAACCAAAAACTTCGCTGCCGCCAACGCGGCATCGTGCGATTCGTTTACGGGAACGCCGTAGGTCTTGGCGATATGGATGCTTGTCCCGTGAATGTGCACGTGCGTCTCACTCGAGCGCGCTAGCAATGGACCGGAGCAGCTCGCCAACGTGTTCGCAGGCAGGTCGGGCCATACGTGGAACCCGAAGATACGGTCCACCCCGTAGCGCTCAAACACCCCGCTCTCACAAACTGTCTTGGCGCCACCGGTCGTCTCCTCGGCAGGCTGGAACACAAAGAGCACGTTGCGCTTGATGGCACCCGGCTGCTCACGAATCGTGCGATCGACAAAGGTTGCCGCCGCAAGTGCCATGGCCATGTGTCCATCGTGTCCGCAAGCGTGCATCTTGCCGGGATGGGTTGAGGCAAAGGCCGCACCCGTCGCCTCCGCGATGGGTAGCGCGTCCATATCGGCGCGAATCGCCGTGGCATGCACGGCACCAACGCCAGCATCGAAGAAAGCGCAGACACAGCTGGGGCACGGATGGGTCACCTCGCAGGTGAGCGGCGCCAACACGCCCTCGATATAAGCGATGGTTTGAGGAAGATCGAAATCGAGCTCCGGAATGCGATGCAGGTCGCGACGATAGCGACGAAGTTCTTGGAGCTCGGTCATAAAGGATCCTTTCATGGGGCATTTCCATTCACACAATATTGTGATGCAAAAATGTGATGCCCTTGTTTCTAGCATATCCCTGCATTTTTTAAACGTTATATACGAATACTCTTGTTTGGTAAAGTGCAACGTGGTAGGGTCGTTACCACTTGATAGAGGCGCGGGCACGAAGAACCGCGGGCGAGCCGGCAGGCTTTGACCCCGTGGGGAGGCGAAACCCGCCGAACTGGGCTTTTCGGGCACGAACAACCTGGTGGGCCTGCGGGAAACACCCGCAGGACTGTCTGCAGCAATGCGGGAGCGCTATCCGGACATTGGGTCCACGCTATGCGGATTCGATGCGCAGATGGCGCCGTCTGGATAGCGAGGTTTACGGGACATGGCATTGACCCCCAACGAGGCATATGCGGCCAAGCAGCCGTTTGTGGACAAGGAGACGCTCGAGCATATCGTCGAGCAGTTCCCCACGCCGTTTCATCTATATGACGAGGCGGGCATCCGCCGCAACATGCAAGAGGTGCGCGATGCCTTTGCATGGAACCCGGGCTTTAAGGAATACTTTGCCGTCAAGGCCAATCCCAACCCGGCGCTCGTCTCCATTCTCAACGAATACGGCTGCGGCTGCGATTGCTCGAGCTATACCGAGCTCATGATCGCCCGCTCGCTGGGTATCACGGGACACGACATCATGTTCTCGTCCAACGACACGCCAGCTGCCGACTTTGAGCTCGCCGACAAGCTGGGTGCCATCGTCAACTTTGACGACATCAGCCACATCGAGTTCTTTGAGCGCGTCGCGGGGCCCATCCCCAAGACGGTCAGCTGCCGCTTTAATCCGGGCGGCCTGTTCCAGCTCTCCAACGGCATCATGGATAACCCCGGCGACTCCAAGTACGGCATGACCACCGAGCAACTCTTCGAGGCGTTCCGCATGCTCAAGGCCAAGGGCGCCGAGGACTTTGGCATCCACGCATTCCTTGCCAGCAACACCGTCACCAACGACTACTACCCCAAGCTCGCGCGCATCCTCTTTGAGCTTGCCGTGCGCCTGGAGCGCGAGACCGGCGCACATGTCGCCTTTATCAATCTGTCCGGCGGCGTCGGTATCCCCTACCTGCCCGAGCAGCAGGCCAACGACATTCACGCCATCGGCGAGGGAGTGCACGCGGCATACGACGAGATCCTGGTTCCCGCCGACATGGGCGATGTGGCCATCTGCACCGAGATGGGCCGCTTTATGATGGGCCCCTACGGCTGCCTGGTCACCAAGGCCATCCACGAGAAGCAGATCTACAAGGACTATATCGGTGTCGACGCAAGCGCGGTCGACCTGATTCGCCCTGCCATGTATGGCGCCTACCACCACATTACGGTGATGGGCCAGCCGGGTGGCGCCGACAAGACCACAGCACCCGTTGCGGATACCTACGACATCACGGGCAACCTATGCGAGAACAACGACAAGTTCGCCATCGATCGCGAACTGCCGCATATCGACATGGGCGACCTGCTTGTGATTCACGATACCGGCGCGCATGGCTACTCCATGGGCTACAACTACAATGGACGGCTGCGCTCCGCCGAGGTCCTGCTGCGTCCCGATGGCTCGGCCGAACTCATCCGCCGCGCCGAGCGCCCGGGCGATTATTTTGCCACGCTCGATGTGCTGCCGTGCGGCCGAGAGCTGCTGGCCAAGTCGCGCGCCGAAAGTGCCCGCCGTCGCGCCCAAGACGAGCGGCTGGCAGTCGCCGCCCAATGGAACAAACGCATCCAGATCGCGGACGCGAAGGAGAAGAACATGGACATCCGCAATCTTGAAGGCTCGATCGTCGCCCTTGTTACGCCGTTTAAAAAGGACGGCAGCGTCGACTTTGACGCGCTCGAGCGCCTTATCGATTTCCACCTGCAAAACGGCACCGACGCCATCCTCACCCTGGGCACCACCGGCGAGAGCGCCACGATGACCGATGACGAGGACAACTCCGTTGTCGCCGCCGTGGTCAAGCAAGTTGCAGGCCGCGTCCCCGTCATTGCCGGCTCGGGCTCCAACTCCACGCAAACCATGCTCACCAAGTCGCTCACCTACCAGGGCTTGGGAGCCGACGGTCTGCTGCTCATTACCCCCTACTACAACAAGGCCAATGAAGAGGGCATCTATCAGCACTTTAAGACCGTCGCCGATGCCGTGGACATCCCCTGCATCCTGTACAACATCCCCGGCCGCTGCGGCTGCGGCATCAGCGAGCGCAACGTAGAACGCTTGGCTGCGCACCCCAACATCATGGGTATTAAGGAAGCCTCGGGCAACGTCGCCTACGCGGCCAAGATCGCCCACCTGCTGTCCGACGACTTCCGTATGTACTCGGGCGAAGACGCACTTACCGTACCGCTCATGAGCCTGGGCGCTTCGGGCACCATCAGCGTGTGGGCCGATGTTCAGCCGCAGCTCGTGCACGACATGTGTCGAGCCTATCTGGACGGTGACGTGGCACGCGCCCGCGATATCCAGATTGCCGGCCAGCCGCTCATCAATGCACTCTTTAGCGAGGTCAACCCCATCCCCGTCAAGGAGGCGCTCGCCCAGATGGGTATGATCGAAGCAAATTACCGCATGCCGCTGTGCCCCATGGCAGACGTCACGCGCGCTACACTTACCGATGCTCTGAAGGGAGCTGGTCTGCTTGATTAAGACCGTCATTATGGGAACGGGCCGCATGGGCTCGCTCATCCGCACCACCGCCGAGGGCGTTGTCGACGCCGCCGGACAACCTGTTTTCAATATCGTGGCCCAGATCGGCTTTGACTTGTCCGAGCTCGAGAACGCCCCGGCAGCCGACGTCATCATCGACTTCTCGAACGTCGTGACCTTCGATGCCGTCGTCGCCTATGTCGAGCGCACGGGCGCAGCGTTAGTCTCGGGAACCACGGGCTACACACCAGAGCAGATGGATCGCCTGCGCGAGCTGGGTCAGAACGCCCGCGTCATGCACTCCGGCAATTATTCCATCGGTATCGCAGCCCTGCGTCATCTGGTAGCACAGGCAACACGCGAGCTGCCCGGCTTTGACTGCGAAATCGTCGAGACGCACCATAACCAAAAGGTCGACGCCCCCAGCGGCACTGCCAAGTTGTTGCTCGACGCCGTCGTCGAAGCCGAGCCCGAGGCAGGTTACCACCCCGTCTATGGCCGCGAGGGCATGTGCGGTGCACGCGACCCCAAGGAGATCGGCATGCACTCGCTGCGCGGTGGCACTGTCGCCGGCGTGCACGAAGTGAGTTTCTTTGGCCAGGACGAGGAGGTCACGCTCACGCACCGCGCCACGAGCCGTCAGATCTTTGTCAACGGTGCCCTGGCAGCCGCGCAGAAGCTCGTCACCCACGAGCCTGGCTTCTATACGTTCGACCAGATCATGTTTGCCTAACCAGGTATCAACCGGATTCACCCAAAGGAGAGACAGCAAATGAGCAATGCAGCCGAAATGGATGCACAGGAGATCATCAACTACATCGCCACCGCGCCCAAGAAAACGCCCGTCAAACTGTACGTGCGCGAGAAGCCGGGCATGAAGGTCCAGTGGGGCAATGCACACGTCTACGGCGGTCGTCGTGGCAAGACCGTCTTTGGTGACTGGGATGAGCTCAAGGCAATCCTCGACGCCAACGCCGGCTCCATCGACTACTACGACGTAGAGAACGACTGCCGCAACTCCGCCGTGCCCATGCTCGACCTCAAGGGCATCAACGCCCGCATCGAGCCGGGCGCTATCATCCGCGACCGCGTCGAGATTGGCGACCGTGCCGTCATCATGATGGGCGCCATCATCAACATCGGCTCCGTCATTGGCGAGGGTTCCATGATCGATATGGGCGCCGTGCTGGGCGGCCGCGCCACCGTGGGTAAGAACTGCCACATCGGCGCCGGCACCGTGCTGGCAGGCGTCGTGGAGCCCGCCAGCGCCACGCCCGTCATCATCGAGGACGATGTCATGATCGGCGCCAATGCCGTGGTCCTGGAGGGCGTGCACGTGGGCAAGGGTGCTGTCGTTGCCGCCGGCGCCGTGTGCGTCGAGGACGTCCCCGCCGGTGCCGTCGTGGCCGGTGTCCCCGCCCGCGTCATCAAGATGCGCGACGAGAAGACCGACAGCAAGACTGGCCTCGAAGAGGGCTTACGCCAGCTTTAATAGTTACGCGGTTTTGACAAACCGCGTTTTCTCTGACGCATGCTCAACCTGCGGCGCAATGTCAGCAACCAAGCCGAAAACAAAAAAGGCCGAAGCACCATCGGGGCTTCGACCTTCATCATCTCAGGGTTCCGTCGTATTCAACCATGGCGGGTCGCTTTGACAGGCGCCCCGCGGCCGTCTTATAGACCTCGGAACGGTCGCGCCGCCCTATTGCCACGATCTCGGCAATCTCAACCGTTCCGTCCTCCCGGATTCGAAAAACCATTCGGAGTCCTGCATTCCGCCATTTGATCTTTTTGCAGCCGGCAAGCTCGCCGTGAAGCGGCGTTCCAATTTCATCAGCGCGCGTCTTTAATTTCGCGACTGCAATACGGACGAGTCTTCGCTGAGATCCATCTAGTTTTTGATATTCCTTCTCGACGTCTCGATTCAAAAAGCCGACGACAAAATGCCCACTCATTCGAAAAGATCCTCATCGGGGATCGCGTCCGGATCCATCGATTCAAACTCCGCGAGCTCCTCGGTAGTTAGGGCGTCCTCAAACGGAACAAATTCATGCGGACCATGCTTGACTCGATCCGCAGCGATGCGATTTATCTCAAGTTCGTGCAGATACTGCAGCGCGCCGTACATTTCCTCATAGGCGGCATAGTCGATAATCACGGTATCGATATCGTTATGATCGGCAATGAACTGTGGTGCGCGTTTTGCGCGTTTACGAATGGCAGATAAAGACTTGCTTGCTTCTGTAGCCGAAACAACCTGGTCTTTTGTAAACACCGGTTTTTCCAGAACAAGTGGGGACATTTTGACCTCCAAAAAAATAATCTGGATTATATTTCAAAGTATACTTCAAAATATAATCCAGACTTTTATTCGAAAAAAAAGCCCTATCGATTCTCGATGCTGCCGATATTCTTGAGCTCGATGGAGATGAGGCCGTTGGGCTCGTTGACGAACTCAATGTACTCGGAGTTCGAACCCATCTCGGCCGGGAAGCTGATTTCGATGCCCGTGTCGGTACGGATCTTGTGATTGCGCACAGCAGCGCGCTCGACCTGCTTGCGCTCCACGGGAACGCGCTCGGGAACCTTCTCCTCGGTCAGCGCCGCACGCACGCTTTCCTTGATGACCGGCTCGTCCTCAAAGACCTCATCGACGATATCCCAAGGCGGCAGCTCCTCGTCATCCTCAACCTTCTCGGCAACGGCAGCCTTAACCTTAGCGAGCGCTACGGCCGTATTGGCACCGTGCTCCTCGGCGACTTCCTCGACCACACGCGTCACGGTGTCGATGACCTCCTTGCCCGACACGCCCGTGTCGCACTGCAGCAGGCCATCAGGAATAAGCATACGGTCCTCGCCGGCAATCTTGCGTTTCTTGTCCACGTAGCCGATCTCCATGGTGCTCGCGCGCACGATGGCATAGCTTGGCACCTTTTGCGAGGGGTTTGGCAGAATAGCGTAGTGGCGCGCGATGTCATTGCGCACCTCCCCCTCCTCGCGGCCCACTTCGTGCATGAAAGCCTGCTTGGAGCCCAGCAGCATCACGGCAAACCAGCGGGCATCCTCATCGTCGTCAAAATCAGCCACGAGCACGTCGGTGGACTCGGCTTTCTCAGCCTTGGTGAGCTCGGAGGAGATAAACTCCGCAATCTGCTGCGACAGGTCCACGAACTCGCGCTCGCCAAAGAAATAACCCTTGAGCTCGCCGCCAAACGCAGAGTTCTCGGCAAACGTGGCGCGTTTATTGTCGGTCGAGGTACGTGCGCGGCGCAGATGCGTGGTCACGAAGTTGCGCACGGTACGGCTTTCGATATCCAACTCGCGCTGGCTCATAACGTTGACGGCAGAGTCAAAGTCCAGGATATGCAGAATCGCGTGATTGATTTTCATATACGGCATTCCGTTCTAGATCGATTTCGGCACGAACCAGTATAGCGGTCGAGCCCTCCCCGAGCGCATCGAAGATTGGTGCATCGGGGACAGGTTACTTTGCGCCAATGGCTAGCGCAGAAGCTCGGACTACCAAGCCTCGAGCTGTTCTGCCAGACTCTTACCGGCAGTGGACATGTCGATCTGGGGTCGTTTGGGCAGCAGCGCGCATTTAAGGATTGCCACGATGGTCTGCGAGACAAAGCGTCGCGTATCCTTGTCAAAGCCTTGTGCAGCCTGGAGCATCACGGGCAGGCTCTCGCGCAGGTTCCCAGCGATATCTGCAAAGCGTTCGGCGCCCGTAGCCTCAAACACAGAGAACAACGCATCTACAAAACGCTCGCGCTCGCTAGGTGACACCGCAAGCAGCATCTCGCGAATGGAGCCATCAACGTATCGAGCACCGGCGGACAGACGCTCACAGTACACAAAATCGCAGCCGTCGACCACCCAGCTAAAGGGATTGTGTTGCAGCAGACTAAACTCGGTGCTCTCAACGATGGCATAGTCCTCTTGCGTCTCGAACATCATGCCGAAGATCGAAGACTGGGGCAGGGTTTTATCGATACGACCGGAAAGGCTCGCAAAGGCGTCTCCGCTCAGAAACTCCTCGACAAAGCCAGGGCCATCGTGGGAGAAGACCCGCTCAATCCGGTTGCGAGCACCGCTTGAGCACATCGCTGCGCCATACACAGCCAGATTTCCGCCCTTGGAATGGCCTCCGCACAAGAGCGGCCCATCAATCGAGGCCGACACCTCGTCCATATAGCGTGCTGCAGATTCCTGAGAGGCCACAGGACATCGAAACGCCATGTTGAAGTCCTCTTTCCAGCCCACAATCGTGCTGTCGGTCCCTCGGAAGGAAACGTAGCTAAACCCTGCCGGAAATCGGAGCGTCATGGCCGCAAACTGCTCCGTCATCGCAACATCGTTCACGGCGCGATAGCCGCAAATGCGCACGCCGCGGTATCTGGGATTTGCTGCCACCGCCTCCAACAAGGCACGGCTTCCCTCTGGATTCCACAGGTCGCCAACCATATCCCGATAGCACTCGGCACGTAGCAGCTCGCGCACGTCAAGCCCCCGCCAGCCCTCAAGCTCTGGCATGTCCTGCGGCAGGCGCAAATACGACAACCAGGCAAAGACCAGACTGTCCACCGCGCAAAACGCCCGCTCATCAAACGAGTCAAAGGCCGTCTGGGCATAGGTCAAAAAGTTAGGCGAATCAGACATGACCCTCCCATCAACAATAGTGCAAGGGGGACAGGCTGGTTTTGCACCGATTGCACCTCATTTGATGCAAACAAACCTGTCCCCAATGCATCAAAAAGGCGCCCGGGTCACATGGACCCAGACGCCTTCATTGTAGCCTGTTGCTTAAACGAGCGAATTTAGCAGGAGAAGTCGACGCTGTCGATGATGTCCTTAAGAGCCTTTGCGGAGGCGGTGAGCTCATGCTGCTCGTCATCGTTCAGCGGCACGGGAACGCGGCAGACGACGCCGTCGCGACCAACGACCGTCGGCATGGAGATGGCCAGATCGGACAGGCCGTACTCGCCCACCATGAGCGAGGAAACAGGCAGAACGGTCTGCTCATCGCGCATGACGGCAGTGCAGATGCGCTTAACGGCCATAGCGACACCGTAGTAGGTGGCGTGCTTCTTCTCGATGATGGTGTAGGCGGAGTTCTTGACGTCCTCGGCGATGCGCTTCTCAGCGGCCTCATGCTCCAGGTGACCGTGAAGCTCGCAGAAGGTGTTCAGCGGCACGCCGGCAACCTGGGCGCTGGACCAAGCGACGAACTCGGAGTCACCGTGCTCGCCCATGACGTAGGCCTGAACGTCGCGCGGGTCAACCTCGACGTGAGCGCCGAGCATCTGCTGCAGACGGCCGGTGTCGAGCACGGTGCCGGAGCCGATGACATGACCCTCGGGCAGGCCGGACATCTTGATGGCGGCGTAGGTCAGAACGTCGACCGGGTTGGAGACGATGAGCAGAATGCCGTCGAAGCCAGACTTCTTAATCTCGGGAATAATGGACTTAAAGATGCTGACGTTCTTATTGACCAGGTCCAGGCGGGTCTCACCGGGCTTCTGGGCAGCGCCAGCGGTGACGACGATCATGGCGGCGTCGGCGACATCGGAATAATCGCCGGCGTAGATCTTCATCGGCTCGGCAAACGTCATGCCGTGCGCGATATCCAGAGCCTCACCCTCGGCGCGGTTCTTGTCCACGTCGATGAGGACCATCTCGGAGAACAGACCACTCTGCATCAGCGCGAACGCCGAAGACGAACCGACGAAACCGCAGCCGACAATAGCGACCTTCTTCTCGTTAACCATTAGAAACTCCCATCTCTCTCCACAAACAAGCCGCCCGGGAACGACCCGAGCGGCTTGCCGTAATCCCAATACATCCAATCGGGACTTTGATTATGCTCCTATTCGCAGACAAATATCGACCGTTTACCGAAATTATTTGCAGGATTCGTAAAATAACTGCACGAAATCGATTTCGAGCTATTGACGAGTCGAAATAAGTTTCTAATACAGGCCCGCCTCGCGAATGGCCTCGACAGCCAAAGCGATCTGGTCGGGCGGCAGGACCAGCGCCATGCGCACGTGCCCCTCACCCGAAGGGCCAAAGCTCGCGCCCGGCGTCACCACAACGCCGGCCTTCTCCATAAGCTCCTCGCAAAACGCCATGGAATCGGTGCGACCACCGGGAAGCTTGGTCCACACAAACATAGAGCCATGCGCGTTGGGACGCTCCCAGCCCAGGCCCTCAAGACCGTCGCACAGGGCATCGCGGCGCTCCTGGTACTTCAGACGCTGCGCCTCGACCTCATCGCGCGGGCCATTAAGGCAGGCGATAGCAGCCTTCTGGATCGGGAAGAACATGCCAAAGTCGATCTGGCCGCGCAGCTTGGCAAAGGCAGAGACCACATCCTCGCGACCGACCAAAAAGCCGATGCGGGCACCGGTGACGTTAAACGACTTGGAGAGCGAGAAGAACTCCACGCCCACCTCGAGCGCGCCGGGATACTGCAAGAAGCTGCCGCCCGGCTCGCCGTCGAACACGATGTCGGAGTATGCGTTGTCATGGACGATGAGCAAATCGTGCTCGCGGGCGAAAGCGATGATCTCCTCGTAGACCTCGGGCGTGCCCACCGAACCCACCGGGTTGGCAGGCAGCGACACGATCATATACTTGGCACGATCGGCCACCTCGGGATCGATACCCGCCACATAGGGCAGGTAATTATGCTCGGCGACCAACGGATAGTACTCGAGCTTGGCATCGGCGATCTTGGCACCCGCCTCAAAGACCGGGTAGCACGGATCGGGAACCAGAATGGTGTCACCCGGATCGAGCAGGGCCAGGCCCAAATGGCCCACGCCCTCCTGCGTGCCGTTGCACGACTGCACCATAGACGGCGTAATGCCCGAAACGCCAAAGCGACGCTCATAGTAATCGCACACGGCTTGCTTGAGTTCGGGCAGGTCGCGCAGGGCATACTTCCACATCTCGGGATCTTGGGCGGCTTGTGTGAGCGCCTCGACCACATGGCCGTACGGCTTAAAGTCGGGCGTGCCCACGCTCATGTTGTAAATGGTCTTGCCCTGAGCCTTCAGCGCGAGAAGTTTGTTGTTGAGCGAGGCGAAGACCTCCGCGCCAAAGCGGTCGAGACGCTGCGATGCTTGCATGGTGCCACCTTTCAATATAAAAAACGCGGCGCTCCGACAAGAGCGCCGCGCGATACGGGCCATCAGATTGCAAAAGTGTAACGCTTACAAACCCCGTATTGGTTCAATTTAGCCAACCTTAGTCAACTGGATTGAGCGCGTCGATCTGCGCAAGCCACAGACGCGAGCTAGCGTCACTCGGCATACGCCAATCGCCGCGCGGGCTGAGCGTCACCGAGCCCACCTTGGGACCATCGGGCAGGCAGCTGCGCTTAAACTGCTGGGCAAAGAAGCGACGGTAGAACGTACGCAACCACGTGTGGACAGTCTTGGCGTCGTAGACGCCCTCGAAGCTCTTGAGAGCCATACGGTAGATCTTGCCGGGCTCAAAACCAAAACGCAGCAGGTAATAGAGAAAGTAGTCGTGCAGCTCGTACGGGCCCACCAAATCCTCAGTCTTCTGCGCAATCTCGCCGTCGCCCGTGGGCGGCAGAAGCTCGGGGGACACCGGTGTATCGAGGATGTCGAGCAGCGTCTCAGCAATACGCCCGCCAAAGACATCGGCGGCATAACGCACCAGATGGCGCACAAGCGTCTTGGGCACGCTCGCGTTGACGGCGTACATGCTCATGTGGTCGCCGTTATAGGTAGCCCAGCCGAGCGCCAGCTCCGACAGGTCGCCCGTACCGATGACAAAACCGCCAGCCTGGTTGGCCAGATCCATCAGAATCTGCGTACGCTCGCGGGCCTGGCTGTTCTCGTAGGTCACGTCCTGCACGGCCGGATCGTGCTCAATGTCCTTGAAGTGCTGCTCCACGGCCGCGTGGATCGAAACCTCGCGGAAGCTCACCCCCAGGTCGCGGGCAAGCGACTCGGCATTGGACTTGGTGCGATGCGTCGTGCCAAAACCTGGCATGGAGACCGCCGTGATACCCGTGCGCGGCAGCCCCAGCGCATCGAAGGCGCGCACGGTCACAAGCAGTGCCAGCGTGGAGTCCAAGCCACCCGAAAGGCCGATGACTGCAGCCTTGGTACCCGTATGGGCAAGGCGGGTCTTGAGGCCGGCGGTCTGCAGGTCGAGGATAGTCTCGCAACGCTCGGCCAGGTCGCCATGGTCAGCTGGCACAAAAGGTGCGCGGGGGAAGACACGGTCGATGTCGCAGGCGTTGCGCAGGACGGGAGCCTCGGAGAGCACGCCCCCAAACGAAAATTCAACGGCCGTGGCCTCCGGCGCATCGTCCGCGCGCGTCCACGTCGTCGAGCGGCGGCGCTCGGCAACCAGACGGTCAAGATCGACATCGGCGACGGCCATATCGCAGGTAAGCAGTTTGGTCGCAGCGAGCTTCGAACCGTTTTCGTAGACGAGGTTCTCGCCTGCAAAGACCATGTCGGTCGTGGACTCGCCCTCACTCGCGTCCGCATAGGCATAGGCGCAGTACAGGCGCGCACTCTGATTGGAGATGAGACTGCGGCGATAATCTGCCTTACCGATAATCTCGTCCGAAGCCGACGGGTTGAGAATCACCGTGGCACCGGCAAGCGCCATCTCGGTCGAAGGGGGCGCCGGCACCCACAGGTCCTCGCAGACCTCAACGCCCAACACCATATCCTCGGCACCTTCATCACAGCAGCGGTAGACAAGCCCCGAGCCCAGCGGGACCAGACCCTGACCAGCAAACTCGACCCACACAGGATCTGTGGGCGCCGGAGCAAACCAGCGGCGCTCGTAGAACTCGCCATAGTTGGGCAGATACTTCTTGGCCGTGAGGCCCAAAAGCTCGCCCGCGCAGCACACGGCGGCGCAGTTGTAGATATTCTCGGCAACTGCAACGGGAAGACCGATGGTAAAGACAATCGGCAGCTCGCGGGTTTCATCGAGAATATGCACCAGAGCAGCCTCGCAGGCATGCAGCAGCGTGCGATTATGGAACAGGTCGGCCGCGGTATAGCCGGTCAGGTTAAGCTCGGGCAGCACCAGCGCGCGAACGCCGCGCTCGGTAGCCTCGCGAACAGCCGTCAGCGCAACCTCGGCATTGCCCTCGACATCGGCCACGCGAATCCGCGGCGACGCCGCCGCCACACGCAAAAAGCCATCAGACTGAGAAAGGTGAAGATTCATAAGAATGCTCCCGTGCGTAGACGCCATTCACAACAATTAGCAAGCCCTATTGTAGTTCAACCGCCGGGTGTAACCGCATCCCACCAACTTGGTGAGCAATTGATGAGTTGATGATATCTGTTAAATGTCACGTACGATTCACATCTGGTGGGTACCCTGATGGCTGCATGAAACGAAGCAGATTTACACCGGGAGGGCCCCGTATGACAACCAAGTACACCGACGCGCCGCGCACGCGCGTCATGACACCGGCCGCGCTCAACAACGGCGTTCACGAAAACCATTCCATCGGACAGACCATGGCCATCGCGCCCAAAAAGGGCCTGTTCGATGACATTTCCATTCCCCAGATCATCGCCGGTGCCGCAGCAGCCGCCACAAGCGTCGCGCTTGCTTCCAAGATCGGTATCGCCGGATCGGTGATCGGTGCCGCCGTGAGCTCCGTCATCACCGTTGTGTCCTCGCAGGTCTACCGCCACTTTATCTCTGCCAGCGCCAAAGCCCTCAAAGGTACGCACGCCGACGTCGACTACCCCGCCGGCGCCTATGAGCCCGTTGGATTGAATGCCGAGGAGCACCTGGGCGGCGCCGCGACTACGCAAGAGATGCGCCAGATTGCGGGGCGCGCGACCACGGCGCGCGTTGCCCCCGACAGCTTGCGCGCCAAGGCGGCGGCAGAGCGCAGCCAGACGCAAAAGAAGGTCATCATCTTCTCGATCGCCATCGCCATCGTCGCGGTCATTGCCTGTGCCGGCGCCATCCTTATCACCACCGCCGGTGAGGGTCTGGGCGAGCGCCCCGAGCCGATTCTGTCGTCGCGCACGACGGAGAGTGATGCAAATGACAACACCCATTCGCAAGACCAGCAGGCACAGACGGACGGCACGCAAGACAGTTCTACCTCTGCCGATTCGTCCTCGAACGCCCAAAACCAATCGCAGGGCACCGATTCCTCTACGTCCAACAGTGGCACGCAATCCGGCACGACCGACTCAAGCCAAACGACTGACGGCTCTCAACCGAGTACAGGCGACCAGACGAGCGGCAATGCATCGGGCACGGGATCTACCGACAATAGCAACACCAACAGCTCGAGCGGAACCGCTTCCGGCACGGCATCTGACAGCTCAAGCCAAGGCACGGCATCGGGCAACTAAATACGTTTGCCTCTCATAGATAACCGACCTGTATAACGGGCGCGAACCGGCAACGGTCGCGCCCGTTTGCCTTGGGCGACGAGATGGCAAGCCCCGTGCGATGGTAAGATGCTTTGGTGTGTAAAGAGGAGATTTGCCATGAGCAAGACAATAGTTAGGCCCACGCTATCGCTGGGCAACCACATCTATCTGTATCGTCTACTGCGCGATGCGATTGGGTGCGGCAAGCAAACGTTTATGACGCAGGTCGAGGAGGCACTCGCCGCTGGTGACATGGTCGCCTGTGACCTAGGCTTCGAGTCCACACGCGAGCTGCTCGAGGAGCTCGACGACTGCATTAAGCTGACTGTCTTTAAGGGCGGTCGCCTGTATGCCACCGTCATCGCCAACGAGGCCTGGGATGCCGCCCTTGCCAAGGGCGAGGACAAGTCTAAGGCTGCCAAGGGTGCCAAGCAGTCCTACAAAAAGAAAAAACGCGGCGAGAAGGACCTCAAGGCCGTGCGCCCTAAGCACGTTAAGCGTCCCGAGCCCGAGCCTGTGGCCGAAGTCGCTCCGGAACCCGAGGCAGCGGTTGAAGTCGCTGTTGAAGCAACGGCAGAGGTCGATACCGAAATCGCCGCCACGACCGATCCCAAAGTCATATCCGAGCAGGAAGCCACTGCGGAGCCCAACGAGGCTCCCGAGTCGACAACCGAAGAAGCCGCCGACCAGCCCGAGACGCCTGCGTTCCAAAACAGCGATGTCTTTGGCGACGAGGCCGAGGACGATCAGCCCGAAGAGCCCGCAGAACAGGACGCTACCGAGGCGGCATCGGAGTCCGAGGCACCGCAGCCTGCCATCTCGCTCACGGTCGTCTATGACCCCGAGAACGCAAACGCCGGCATCACCACCATGGCATCCACGCCCATCGAGGCAAAGTCGAGCGTCGAGAACGAGAACGCGACGCAGGTTGAGGTTGAAACTGCAGCTGCAGGCGCGTCCGCCATCGTGAAACCCGCAGATTCCACGATCAAGCCGGAAGCGATGCCGGAATCCGCACCCGTCATCGAGTCCGTGCCCACCTCTGCTTGCGACCAAATTCCCGCACCGGCACCGGCTTCGGCACCCGCAGCGGCCCCAACCCCCGCACCTGCAGCGCCCGCCATCCTCAAGGACTTCCCCTTCGATTTCACAACCGAGGTCTTCTGCCCCGGCCCGCTTCTGCATCAGCTGTCGACCTATCTCCCCTACGGCGCCGACACGCTCGGCATCGTCGGCGAGTACTACTGGATCGCCCGCGAACGCGGCACCATCGAGGCCGCGCGAAACCGCGCGAGCTTCCCCCTGCGCTACACGCAGGCCGGCGAGCGCCACGAAGTCACCGTGCGCATCCGCCGCAACACCACCGGAGGTCTCGGAGCCGCCTGGACCATCGATAAAGTCGAAGAACCCGAGCAGTAACGACAAACGGCTCAAATCCAAATCAGGATTTGAGCCGTTTTTATTTGTTGATGTTGCGTAACCAACAGCGAGCGGGTCGCAAGTGCCCCAGGTTGCCGTGAAAGAGGAGCGACGCGTACTTCGGTACGCGAGCGACGGCTTGAACGGCAAGATGGGGTGCTTGCGGCCCGCGCAGCGTCGAGCAGTTACGCGGTTTGGTAAAACCGCGTAACAAAACTAGTCACGCGTCAGCTTGCGGTGAATACGATGCGGCTGGGCTGCGTCCTCGCCCAGGCGCTCGATGCGATTGGCTTGATAGGCCTCGAAGTTGCCCTCGAACCAATACCAGTTGCCCGGATTCTCGTCGGTGCCCTCCCACGCCAGAATGTGCGTGGCGACGCGGTCCAGGAACATACGGTCGTGGCTAATGACCACCGAGCAGCCCGGGAACTCGAGCAGCGCCGCTTCGAGCGAGGACAGCGTCTCGACGTCGAGGTCGTTCGTGGGCTCGTCGAGGAGCAGCAGGTTGCCGCCCTGCTTGAGCGTGAGCGCCAGGTTCAGACGGTTGCGCTCGCCACCGGAGAGTACGCCAGCGCGCTTCTGCTGGTCCTGGCCCTTAAAGCCAAAGCTCGCCACATAAGCGCGGCTGGGAACCTCGGTCTCGCCCACCATCATGTGGTCCAGGCCGTCCGAGACGACCTCCCACAGGTTCTTATCGGGGTCGATGCCGGAACGGTTCTGGTCGACGTAAGAAATCTTGACGGTCTCGCCCACCTCGAGCTCGCCCGAAGTCAGCGGCTCCAGACCCACAATCGTCTTGAACAGCGTAGTCTTACCCACACCGTTGGGGCCGATGACGCCCACGATGCCGTTGCGCGGCAGGATGAACGATAGGTCGTCGATGAGCACGCGGCCATCGAACTCCTTGTGCAGATGATGGGCCTCGAGCACCTTGTTGCCCAAACGCGGTCCCACGGGGATGCGGATATCGGTCCAGTCGAGTTTCTGGCTTGCGCGGGCCTCGGCCTCCATCTCCTCGTAGCGAGCCAGACGGGCCTTGTTCTTGGCCTGGCGAGCCTTGGGCGAGCTGCGTACCCACTCGAGCTCGGCCTCCATGCGCTTGGCGAGCTTGGCATCGCGGTTGCCCTGCGCCTCGATACGCGCGGCTTTGGTCTCCAGGTACGTGGAGTAGTTGCCCTTGTAGGGATAAAGGTGGCCGCGGTCGACTTCGCAGATCCACTCGGCAACGTTATCCAGGAAGTAGCGATCGTGCGTGACGGCAAGCACCGCGCCCTGGTAGTTGTGCAGGAAGTGCTCGAGCCACAGGATCGACTCGGCATCCAGGTGGTTCGTGGGCTCGTCGAGCAGCAGCAGGTCGGGAGCCTCGAGCAGCAGCTTGCACAGGGCCACGCGGCGGCGCTCGCCGCCGGAAAGCACGTTGACCGGCATGTCGGAATCGGGCAGCTGCAGGGCGTCCATGGCCTGACCGAGCTTGGAATCGATATCCCAACCGTCGGCGGCGTCGATCTCGTCCTGGAGCTTGCCCATCTCGGCCATGAGGGCGTCCATGTCGCAATCCGGGTCGCACATCTCCTCGCCGATTTTATTGAAGCGATCGACCTTGGCGATCATGTCGCCAAACGCCATGCGTACGTTCTCGATGACGGTCTTGTCATCGTCGAGCGGCGGCTCCTGCTGCAGGATACCCACGGTGTAGCCGGGGGTGAGCCTGGCATCGCCGTTGGAGACCTCCTCGATGCCGGCCATGATCTTGAGCAGGGTCGACTTGCCCATACCGTTGGGGCCCACGACGCCGATCTTGGCACCGGGGTAGAAGCTCAGGGTCACGTCGTCAAGGATTACCTTGTCGCCATGGGCCTTGCGAGCCTGATACATCTGGTAGATAAACTCCGCCATTTGTCTGTTTTATCCTTTCTAACTGCTGTTTCCATATTCTTGTTTCGCTTTAGTGGAAACGAAATGAGAAAATCAGCTCTGAAACTTAGCGAAAAAGGGGCATGGTTGCCCACACCCCCTAATACTACCTGGGAAAAGTCCCCCGGGACACACTATGAACTGCGTACGCTAGTTTTCCGCAACCTTAACGAACAGCCCGCTGAGATTTGCGCCACAGCAGATACGAGTAGACGTAGACGGCTCCGACCGAACCAAACGCCAGCACCGCAATCACCGCGGCGACGACTTCACTCGAAAGCACCGCACCTGCCACGCCCATCGCAATCAGGTCAACACCCAGCACCATAAAGCAGGCACCGCCAAAGCGCTGCGTACGGCGCCAGTTCTCGGGATCGGCAAGCGCCCAAGGCGTCTTGATACCGAGCGTATAGTTCTGCTTCACACGCGGCAAGTAGTTGCCTACGCCGATGAACAGCAAACCGATAGCACCGGAAATCAGCACGTTGACCGAACCGACCGCCGGCACCACGCCCCAGACCGTAAGCTCTCCCAGCCAGCTTATGGCGCACATGAACAAGGTGAAGGCGATCACGAAGCCCTGGTAGAACTTGCCCGAGGTTCGATATGCCTCGCCTTTGGGGTCGATGCGCGGCACCACGCAGAACATTGCGAGAAGCACCAGAGGCAGCACGCCGAGCGCGGAGGCCATCCAGCTGGGACCCCAACCGTCGACGGCGCCGTTCGCGCCCCAGTGCGTGGGAATCTGCCCAGGCAAGCTCGGCATCACCATGAGGTGCGCTACGACATTGGCGACGCACAGAGCGATCAGCGCAATCCACACACGCCGCGATACCCCCGTGGCGTGAATGCCCTTGTTTTCGTTATTCATCCTTATCACCTTCCGTGTTTGTAAAGCCCATAAACCAACCGATCAAGTCCTGCATGACGGTGGTGTTTAAGCTGTAAACGATGTTTTGGCCATGACGTTCGTCGGTCACCAACCCGGCGTTTTTGAGCGTCGCCAAGTGATGGCTCAACGACGGCTTGCTGATGTCAAAATGCTCGGCAAGCTCCCCGGCCGTGCGATTGCCCTCGCGCAGCAGTTCCAAAATGTGACGCCGTGTAGGATCGGCCAGCGCCTTAAAACCCTCTCCCGGCATAAGACCTCCTCTCATCATTTCGTTCGACGCGCACACTATACTCGTTATTTAGATGTTTGTCTAACCATCTAATCTTATACTCAAAAAATAGCCGCCCCCGCGTAATGCGAAGACGGCCACTTCTCACGCTACAAACATGTTTGGGAGTTGGCAAACCCGCTGCAACGGGTGCCATCTGCTTCATCTTATGCGAATCCCTGCCTCATTTCAACAAGCCCCTAGGGCTCAAATGGAATCGCGATAATACCTATAATGGCGATAGCTAAAACACGATTCGCTTCCCCATCGGAGGATGTTTATGACCGAAACCGCAGCCGCAATTTCCAACGAGACACGCGACACCAAGCTCGAGATCATCATGGGCCGCGAGGCACTCGATAAGCTCGCCGATGCTACGGTGCTGGTGCTCGGCTGCGGAGGTGTGGGCTCCAATTGCTGCGAGGCCCTCGCCCGCGGCGGCATCGGGCATTTCGTCATTCTGGACAAGGACATTGTCGCGCCCAGCAATATCAATCGCCAGGCCATCGCCTTTCACAGCACCGTCGGCAAGCGCAAGGTGGACGTGATGGAAGCCATGATCCGCGATATCAATCCCGCCGCCACCGTTATCAAGCGCACCGAATACCTGCTGAGCGATAACATCGACGAGTTCTTTGCGAGCGTTTTGGAGCAGACGGACGGCAAGCTCGATTACATCGTCGACGCCATCGACACCATCTCGGCCAAGCTCACCATTGCCAAATATGCTCAGGACCACGACATTCGTTTGGTTAGCTCCATGGGCGGGGCCAACAAGCTCCATCCCGAGTGCCTCCGCTTTGCCGACATTTTCGATACGGTACGTGACCCCATGAGCCGCATCATGCGCAAAGAATGCAAGAAGCGCGGAATCAAGAGCCTACATGTACTGTTTAGCTGCGAGGAATCGGTTAAGACTCAGCCCCGCGACCCTTCCAATATCCACGAGCGCACCGAGCTGGGAACCGCCAGCTTTATGCCGCCCATCATGGGCCAGATGATCGCCGGCGAGGTTATCCGCCAGATCAGTGGCCGCGGCACCGAGCGCGTGCGCGCCGATGGCCAGCGCCTAGACTAGCGGAGCGCGCCGAGATGGAGCCCCGGTTATTTGATGCACACTGCCATCTTGATTTAATGGCTCACCCGGACGCCGTTGCCGATGAGGCAACGGCGCTGGGCTTGGGTCTATTTGATTGCGGCGTCGATCCACGTGACTTCGCTAGCGCACATAGGCGAACCCGTCGCCCTCCTACCGTCATCAAGGGTATCGGCCTCCATCCCCGGTGGCTCGCCGACGAGCGATGCGGCAACGCAGAAATTGACCTACTCTGCCAAATTGCCGCGCAAGAGCGTTTTGTTGGCGAGGTGGGACTCGACTTTTCCGCGCGCTTTGATGGAAGTGAGCCGCTACAAATACAGGCATTTGACCGGCTCTGCGATACACTCGTGCAGCATCCTCTTACCGGGCGCGTAATATCAATTCACGCCGTTCGTTCGGCAGGAGCCGTACTGGACATCCTCGAATCGCATGGACTACTCATCCCAAACCCCGACTCCCCCGCTATCATCTTCCACTGGTTTAGCGGCACTTCGGACGAACTCGCCCGTGCGCGAAACGCAGGCTGCTATTTTTCCGTGAACGAGCGTATGCTCGCCACCAAGCGCGGTCGCGAATATGCCCGACAGATTCCACTCGACCGTCTACTGCTCGAGACCGATGCGCCGGCCGAGCCAAACACAGAAACAAGCGCGCAGTCGCTCATCAGATCGCTCACAAGAACCTCAGAGCGCATCGCCTCGCTCAAAGACTGTGACGAAAAGTGCATCGAGTCGGCAGTTTTAGCAAATGCGCGCTCTGTATTTGACCTTCGCTAACCCCTGTGGGCAAAAAATGCCAAATATGAGTACTGTTACCGGAATGGATACATTACTCATATTTGGCATGTTTTGCACACGAGGTCCCGGGGAGGATCCTGCACCTCCCCGGGACCGCTCGGCTATTCGACGATTGGTGCTCCGTGGCCCCAAGAGCCTTCCATGCCGCACACGGTCGAGGCAAACCCGGCAGCAAAGTCGAGCGCGCGCTCGATGGCCTCGGCGCCATCCTCACCACGCTTGGCGGAATCGAGATAGCACATCAAAAACGAGGTGAGGAACGAGTCGCCCGCCCCCATGGTGTCCTTCATGTCCGTTACCGGTTTAGCCAGCTGGCGGTAATAACGCTCGCCGTCGTAAGCAATGCAGCCCTCGGCGCCCGCCGTAGCCGACACAAAACGCGGACCCAGGCCCTTCACCCATGCCAGACGCTCGCGAATCTCGTCCTCACTCGCGGCATCCGCCGCACTAAAGAAAGCAAAATCGACGTAGGGCGCAATCTGCTCGTAGTACTCGTCGGTGGAGTCGTCCGAAAAGTCAAAAGAGACCGTGACGCCCGCAGCCTTCAGCTTGGGCAGCTCGCGCTCGGTAAAGCAATAGTTGCCCGAATGAACCACATCGAACTGCTTCATGTACGCAAGATCAAAGCGATCGAGGACATAGCGCGCATCGCCACGGATACCGCCCTCGTTGGAGCCAAGGAAGACACGGTCACCGTCAACGACGGTCACGCGAGCCGCTCCGTTCTCGCCAATCATCTGCTCGCACTTGTCAAGCTCGATACCCTCATCCTCGAGGCTTGCAATGACATGCTCGGCAGCGGCGTCATTACCAAAAATGCCCATGTATGCGGAGCGTGCGGCACCGCATTTCTTGGCATAAACGGCGAAGTTCACCGCGTTGCCGCCAGGATACATGGTGTGGATATGCTCGTAGCGATCGACGACGTTGTCGCCAAATCCGAGCGCGTTGACGTTAAATGCCATGGCCTTTGTCCCTTCTAGTACTCGACAACACCCATATAGCGGCGGAAATCGGGATCGTGATCAAACACCTTGCCGCGTGCAGCACGCAGCTCGCAGTTCATGGCGTAGAACAGCACCGGATCCAGATAGGCACGGACGCTCGCCGGCACGGCTTCCATACCGTACTCCTTGGCATCGAGCACCATCAGCGTATCGGTATGCGTCTTAAGGAACGCCAGGGCGCGCTCGTCCATAGCACGGCACTCGCTGGAGCCCATCTGCAGGAAGTAAAAAACGCCATCCTGAGTAGCCTCGAAGGGGCCGTGGAAGTACTCGGCAGAGTGGATGTAGCTGCAGTGCTGCCACTGCATCTCCATAAGAGAGCAGATAGCGAAACCGTAGGTCTGGCTAAAGTTGGGACCGCTGCCCAGAATATAGAAGAACTCGTGCTCCTGGCAAAGCTTGGCAAAGCGATCGCCCAGCTCGGCATTTACCTTCTCGCGTGCCGGGGGAAGGATCTTATCCATCTCGGCGATACCGGCATACATATCGGCAAGATCGGCGTAGCCCTCCTGCTGATCGAGCAGCTCTGCCGCAAGCGACAGCGAAATACCAGCGGGGACCTCGGCCTGCGGCACACCCTCGCCCCACGGGTAGACCCACGTGGTCCACTTGCCGGAGTCGATCTTAGATCCAGCGTTGTCGGTCTGGGCGATCACCGTAGCGCCGGCGGCAAGGGCAATCTCGCAGCCCTCGACGACCTCTGGGGTGTTGCCACTGTGGCTACAGGCGATGACCAGGGACTTCTCGCCCAGACGACGCGGACGCATAATGTCGAATTCACGCGCGGTATAGATATACGAAGTGAAGGTGGTTGCCTCGCGCTGCAGAAGCTCATGAGCCGGGATCAAATCGATCATGGAGCCACCGCAAGCAATCCAGTAGACGCTGTCGAACTTGCCCTTCTCGGCAATTGCCTCTTTGATCAGATCGTGTGCGTTCATATCCAGTTCCTTTCTTGTTTGGTCCGCAATCAATGAGATTGGCTGCGTGGCCGATAGTTGTTTTAGTCAATCAGATATTTCTCGAATGCGGCCATGTTCTTGGCATCTGCCGCCGCCGGGTCATCGTAGTAACGACCGTCCGTGATTTCCTGGCCCAGCATGCCGTCAAAACCATGGGCGTTGAGCGTGGCGACGAAGGCGTCCATATCGTGCTTGCCATCGCCCCACACCAGATGGCCATACGGGTCACCGTCGATAAAGTGCATCTCGTGAATTGCCCCATCACCAAAGGCGGCAAACCAGTCCTCGAGCGTCTCGCCTGCAACGCCCATCGCGGTTGTATCAACCATGGGCTGTAAATACGGGCTCGCGACCTCGTCAATCATGCGCTTCGCATCGGAAACCGTCGTCACAAGGTTGCTCTCCTCGGGACGCAGGCTTTCCATCGTAAGCACCAGACCGTGCTCGCCGGCATACTCCGCCAGAATGGACAAGTGCTCGCGGCTGCGCTTCCAGGCTTCCTCGCGGTCCTCGTCCCAGTCGCCCCAGCCCGAGTTGACGGACATACGGTCGCACCCAAGTACCTCGGCAAGCTCAATGCCGTGCTTAAAGTACGCCAGGCTGCGCTGTTCATGCAACGGTTTGCGTGCGCAGTACTGCCAAGGATAGACAACATTCTCGGGGCACAGAGTACGATACCTAAGCCCACGGTCTGCAGCCTTTTTCGCCAGGACCTCAGCCTCAAAGTAGCCCGTGTGGTCGAGCGTCACATGCGGCTCCGCACACCACAGCTCAATGGACTCAAAGCCCAGACGCTGCTGCACATCAAGGAAGTAATCGAGCGACCACATGATGTAGTGGATATTCATGCCCGCAATCTGTTCGCGGCGCAGCGTCGGTTTGGATTCAGACATCTTATGCCTCCTTATTTCGATCGAACACGATTTGTCCGTCCGACATCGTCATATCGACCGCAAGATCACGTGCGTCGCGATAATCGAGGTCAAACACATCCCGATCGAGCACGCAGATATCGGCAAGTTTGCCGACCTCGAGCGTACCCAGCTCGTCTTCGCGCATCAGGTCGTACGCGCCCCCGGCAGTCCAAGCGCGCAAAAGCTCGACAAGCGTCAGCACGTTGGCCTCATTCACGGGAAGTCCGTCGGCGAAGAACCCGCCGCACGCGCTGTAGATCGACTCGCCCAAGCTCGGAATCAACAGCGGCAAATCAGTGCCACAGCACACTGTGCATCCGGAATCTTCCATGCCGCGGCGATTCCAGCTGTGCAAAAGTCGCGTCTCGCCAATTTGTCGACGCATCATCGACAGGCAATCCTCGCGCCGGTCCAGCGTCAGAATCTGCGGATAGACCTCGCAAATTCCACCTAACTTGCCAAACTCGACAAGATCGGTCGGGTCAGAGTTCTCGAGATCGGTAATCGCATGGCGGCGAAGCATCCGTCCATGCTCGTCTCGAGGCAGCGAGGCATAGAGCGCCACGGTGCGACGAACGGCGCCATCCCCCTGGCAATGCAAGGAATATCGGAAGCCGTCAGCATCAACTGCGCGCAGCTCGTTCTCAATCAGATCCCACTCGGGCTCCTCGACAACCGTCTTGCCGGCAGCTCCCGCATCGGCCGTGTCCTCATAGGGGTCAATCATCTCGGCAAGCCCCGCCCATACGCCGCGATCGGTCATACGGTTGAAGCCAGAAAAACGAACGAACGGTCCCCGGAAGCGCTCTCGTGCCTCGCGAGCATATGCCAGATTTGCACCAGCGCCCACCGGCTGCGACATCATAGAGACGCGAACCGTCAGCTCACCAGATTCCTCACGGCGAGCCATTTCGTCGGCAAAGCCGTAGTAGTCATCAAACGCCATCTCCTTGATGGCGGTAACGCCGCGCTCGTTAAGCATGCTCATGTAGTCCGAATACCTGGCACGCACCTCGGGCAGCGCGAGGAAATCGCTCATCATGCGCCAGATCTTCTCGGCATAGCACGCCTGGGGTGTAAAGCCGTATCGCGCACTGGCTGCAGCATTGAGAACGCAGGTCTCCGCGCCCGGTGTAAAGCAGACGACAGGGATATCACCAAAACACTCGTCAAACGCAGCTGCTGTATTTGCGTTCTCGGCATCCGATGCCAACGTTTCGGGCAGGTTGTGGCCAAAAGCCGCCGCGCAATCCGGATGACCTTCTTTCCATGCACGCAAGAGCGACACAGCCTCTTTGGCATCAGCGACGCCGGACAGATCAGACCCCAACGTCCGCAGCGCCCAGCCCGTATAGAAGGTATGCACATCGATCAGGCCGGGCATGACGGTGCGGTCGCCCAGGTCAACTGCCTCGTCCGCTTGGGTCAAATACGAAGCTACCTCACACTTGGTGCCAACCGCCTCAATTCGATTGCCACGGACCGCTACGAAACCTTCAAACGGCAGGTCCCCCGTACCGGTAAAGACGCTCTTAGACGTCAGGACCGTCAAACGATCAGACATCACAACCACCTACACCGGAAGCATGCCAGAGATTGCCGTTACGATCAGGCCAAAGACGACCATGAAAATGAAGAACTTCCAAATGGTCTTCCACCATTGGCCAAACGAAATCTTAGCCACGGCAAGGCCGGCGACCGTCATGCCCGCCACGGGACTGATGGTGTTGATGGTCTGATTAGCAAACTGGAGCGCGGTAACGGCAGCTTCGGGATTGAGGCCCATAAGCTCGGTCAGCGGACCCATGACGGGCATGGTGAGTGCCGCCAGGCCAGAACTCGAGGGAACCAGCAAAGAGAGCAGGCCAAGGACGATATACATAAACGTGGTGTAGACGGCGGCGGGTGCACCGGCGAGCGCAGTGGCGAGCGCCTGGAGGATGGTATCGATGATCATGCCGCCCTCGGCGATGACCAGAATGCCGCGAGCGATACCGATAACGATGGCGGCGTACGCAAAGTCGGCAATGCCTTTAACGAACTCCTCAGCGATCGTCTGCTGGTCAAGACCGCCCAGGATACCGGCAAGCAAGCCCATGCCAAGGAACACGGCGGAAATCTCATTCATGTACCAACCCTGGGTAACAAGACCCCAGACGATAATGCCCATACCGCAGGCAAAATCGATAAGCACGAGCTTCTGACGGATAGTGAACTCTTCCTCGATGGAGGCATCGGTCACAGAAAACTCAACACGCTTGAGTTTATCATCCTCGTACGTAATGGACGACTCGGGGTTTTTCTTGACGCGCATAGCGTATCGCATGGCCCATGCGATACCGACGGCAGTGAAGATGACCCAAGAGATGGCACGCAGCCACAGCTGAGGATTGCCCTCGATGCCGATAATGCCCTGGGCGATCAAGACGTTAAACGGATCGATGGTCGAGGCACAATATCCCAGGTTAGGACCAAGGAAGCAGATGATGAATGCCGTCATCGAGTCATACCCGATACCCATCATGATGGGAATGAAGATGGCATAGAACGGTAGGGCTTCCTCAGACATGCCAAACGTAGTGCCGCAAATGGACAGCAACGTCATCGTGATGGGAATGATGAGGATGTCCTTGTTCTTGAGCTTTTTAATCACACGGCTCATGCCGGCATTCAAAGCGTTGGTCTTGGTGATGATTGCGAACGATCCGCCAATCAATAAGACGAACGCAACGACGTCGGCAGCCTCTTGGATGCCCTTGGTGGGCGCTTGCAGGACCGCGAAGATATCCTGACCCAGATTGATGGTCTCGCCGGTCTCGGAATCGGTGTAGTTCTTATCGACCTGTTCATAGGTTCCAGCAACGGCGACTTCACGCTCGCCCGCCGCTGTCGAAATCATCTTGCGCTGATACTGACCAGAGGGAACGATCCAAGTCAGGACCGCAAAGACAACGATCAGCAAGAACATGATCGTATAAACATGCGGTAATTTGAACTTAAAACGTCTGTTTGTCTTCTTCGCCTTCGTATCTGACATAGATACCTCCAAAGAACTCGAGACTGCATCGCATCTCGCTTCAACGCTTGCATAAGGCAAACGTTCTATGACGTTCTATAGATTAACAGCAGCTTTTCCCCTCATCAAGATAATTTCAAACTGATTGCCGCAACGCGGTTGAACGGTTGCGTTCGCGCCGTGAACGGTATGGAGACGCCCGGTGAGATGATCCACCGGGCGTCTCCATTCGCAATGTCCTAGATGTCAAAAACGTAGCGAGACCCAACGATCCGCTGACGACCGATGATAAACGGCCGCCGCTGCTCATCGAAAAAGAAGGCTTCCATATAAAACAAGGGTTCGCCAACGGGAACTGCCAACAGCCGAGCGACCTCGGGCGACGCGCACGCGATCTCGAGCGTGCACGGGTCGGTAAACGCGGGCGTACGGCCCGTCCGGTTGCACACGAACTCAAAAATGGATTGGTTCGATAGAGGTGCCGTTGATAGATAAGCGTTGTCCTCGTAAACGTATATGTTGTTCTCGAGCATGACGGGGACTCCATCGGCAGTACGCACACGCTCAACGCAAATCAAATCAGTTCCAACGGGAACACCAAAGAACTGCGCTTCGGTGGAATCCGCCGGCAGTATCTTTCTCGAAATGACGCGCGCCCCCGGTTCCATTCCGTTAACGCGGCATGCGTCCGAAAAACTCTGGACGTCATCCTTCTGGCGAATCTTGCGCTTGAGCTTGGGGGCATTGACAAACGTGCCTTTCCCCTGTCGCTTCGTTAGATAGCCCTGCTGGACGAGCTCCTCAATAGCACGTCGCACGGTAACGCGGCCAACTTTATAGCTCTCAGCCAATTCAAATTCGTTGGGTATCCGCGCGCCCGCCTTGTAGGCACCGGAGTTGATTTCGTTTTTAATGATATCGATAACCTGTTGGTACAGCGGAATCGCTGCTTTACCGTCAGTTAGCCCTTCAGTCGGTGGCATATACCCTCTCCCAGCACAATTAAGTCTAAAGCGGGCTCAAGGGCATTCAACAAGCCCTTGAGCCCGCTTTAGCATAAAGTATGCTAGGTGTCGCACCAAAATGTCGGGCATTTACTCATCAGACCCGAAAAACGCGCAACTACCACGCTCCTAAGAAAGCGTGAGCAGCTCCGGCAGCTGGTCGATAATCTTGTCCGCGGCATCCTGGCTAAAGCCAAAGCGCTCCTCGCGCTTGGCAATGACTGTCAGGCCGGCTCGCTTACCCGCGGTAATGCCCGGAACGGAATCCTCAACGCAGCAGCAGCGATTCGCGGGCAGCCCCAGCAGGTCCAGCGCATGCAGGTAGATGTCGGGCTCGGGCTTGCTCTCCCTAAACTGCTCGCCACTCACCACATACTCAAAGGCATCCGACAGTCCGCATGCGTTGAGCACTTCCTCGATGCTAACCATGGGAGACGAGCTGGCAAGCGCCACGCGAACGCCACGGCGCGGCAGCTCTCGAATCGTATCCACGGCGCCTGGGTTAATCAAAGCCTGATAGTCGCGCGGACGCTTATGTGCCCACTCGTCCCAACGGGCCAACGCTTCCTCGCCAGTGAAATGCCCCTTACCGGCGCGCTCAAACCAATCGACCAGCATATGCAGGAAGAACTGATGCGAGGTGCCGACTTGCCCATTCAACTCCTCTTGAGTCAGGTTAAGCCCAAGCTCCTTGGCAAACGCGGCAGTCTCGCCCAGGTAATAATACTCGGTATCGACAATGACGCCGTCCATGTCAAAGATAACGGCGTCGAACGGAAATGCGGACACGGCACCCTCCCTAACAAAAGGGCGCCCGCAAGCGGACGCCCGAACCATGCACTATCGGCGATTCTAACCCAGCAGCTGGTCAAGCGCCACCGCAATGCCGTCTTCGTTGTTGTTGGCGGTCACCATCTGCGCCACGGCTTTGACCTCGTCGACGGCGTTACCCATGGCAACACCGGTACCCGCCCACTCAATCATGGACTTGTCGTTCTGGCCGTCGCCAAACGATACGACCTCACTGGCATCAATGCCGAGCTTGAGCAGGGCACCCCCGAGCGCACGGGCCTTGTCGATACCGGGCGCCGTGTACTCAAAGTACCAGTCGGCCGTAAACATGCCCGAAAGCGTCTGGGTAAAGGGCGCATACATTTCCTCGTAATGCGCCTGCAGGTAGGTCGGATCGCCCGCCGTCAGCAGCTTGTCCACGGGATACGTATCCACGACCTCATGCAAGCTCTCCACCTCGCGAATCTTAAGATCGCACGCATCGCGCTCATACTTGACGATATTCTTCTGCGAGCCGTCAGGCAGCGTGATCATGCAATGGTACGAGTCCTCGACGTGCAAATCGCGACCGAGCGAAATCATAGGGATCACGTCGAAATTGCGCAGGTGATCAATTAGACGGTGCAGCTCGTCAGCCTGCATGGCCTGGTCAAAAAGGACCTCATCGGTCTGAGCGTCGACCACATGCGCGCCATTAAAGGCAACTAGCAGACCGTCATGGTTTTGAAGGTCGAGCTCCTGCGCCAAGGCGTGCAGCCCCCATGCGGGACGGCCCGAAGCCAAGATGAGCTTAATGCCCGACTCCTGCACCGCGAGCAACTTCTCGCGCGTACGTGGGCTGATGACCTTTTGGTCGTTGGTGAGCGTACCGTCGATATCCATTGCGATGGCTTTGATTGCCATATATGCCTCCCTGTCATTGAACAAGCTTGCCTGAGCCATCATACAGAACACCCACGGCGGCTCTGTCTGCAACGGGAAAAATGTCATATTGTCCCAAACATGAACGGCGCGCCTTCGACGATTCCGATGCCCGTCGAAGCGCCCCCCGATACATTCCATCCTATCCAAATAGCAAAGGGCCCGCATCCCAACGGATACGGGCCCTTGTCGGCTATACGTTAGTTTTCGCAGCGAATCCTACTTGCGGTGAGCGCGGTAGAACTCGATGAGCGCCTGGGTCGAAGCGTCCTGCTCGGCCTTGGCGGCGTCGTCATGGAAGGCCGGGGTAATCTGCTTGGCAAGCTGCTTGCCCAGCTCGACGCCCCACTGGTCGTAGGAGTCGATGCCCCAGACCGTGCCCTCGACAAACGTGATGTGCTCGTACAGGGCGATGAGCTCGCCGAGTGCGAACGGGGTCAGCGTGTCGCCGAAGATCGAGGTCGTCGGGCGGTTGCCCTCAAAGCAACGAGCCGGGACGATCTGCTCGGGAGTGCCCTCGGCACGAACCTCGTCGGCCGCCTTACCAAAGGCGAGCGCCTTGGTCTGGGCCAGGAAGTTGCCCAGGAACAGCTCGTGCACGTCCTGACCGCTATCGGTCGCAGGGTTGGCGGTATTGGCGAAGGCGATGAAATCGGCCGGAACCACCACGGTACCCTGGTGCAGCAGCTGGTAGAAGGCATGCTGGCCGTTGGTGCCGGGCTCGCCCCAGAAAATCTCACCGGTGTCGGAGGTCACGGCGCTGCCGTCCCAGCGGACATGCTTGCCGTTGGACTCCATGGTGAGCTGCTGCAGGTAGGCCGGGAAACGGTGCAGGTACTGGCAGTACGGAAGCACGGCGTGGCTCTTGGAACCGAAGAAGTTGACGTACCAGACGTTGAGCAGGCCCATCAGCGCGACGGCATTGTTCTCGAGCGGCGTGCTGCAGAAGTACTCGTCGATGGCGTGGAAGCCCTCAAGGAACTGCTGGAAGCGCTCGGGGCCGAGCACGACGATCAGCGACAGACCCACGGCGGAGTCGACGGAATAGCGGCCGCCGACCCAGTTCCAAAAACCGAAGGCGTTGGCGGGGTCGATACCGAAGGCCTCGACCTTTTCGAGCGCGGTGGAAACGGCGACGAAGTGCTTTGCCACAGCCTCGGCGTTCTGCTCATCGGAGCCATCGATGGCGCCCTGAGCCTTGAGCTGCTCGAGCATCCAGGTCTTGACCTCGCGGGCGTTGGTGAGGGTCTCGAGCGTGGTGAAGGTCTTGGAGACGATGATCACGAGCGTGGTCTCGGGATCCAGACCCTTGAGCTTCTCGGCCTGGTCGTTGGGATCGATGTTGGAGATATAGCGGCAGTCGATACCGGCGTCGGCGTAGGGACGCAGGGCCTCGTAGGCCATGACCGGGCCCAGGTCGGAGCCACCGATGCCGATGGACACCAGGTGCTCGATCTTTTTGCCGGTAACACCCTTCCACTCACCGGAGCGCACGCGCTCGGCGAAGGCATACATGCGGTCGAGGACCTCGTGCACGTCGGCGACGACATCCTGGCCGTCAACGATGAGCTGGCCCTTCTCGCTTGCCGGGCGGCGCAGCGCGGTGTGCAGGACGGCGCGGTCCTCGGTGGTGTTGATGTGCTCGCCGGAGAACATGGCGTCGCGGCGCTCCTCGAGCTTCACCTCGCGGGCAAGATCGCACAGCAGCTTGACGGTCTCATCGGTCACCAGGTTCTTCGACAGATCGAAGTGCAGGTCACCGGCGTCAAAGCTCAGCTTGTTCACGCGCTCGGCATCGGCGGCGAACCAGGCCTTGAGGTCGATACCCTCGGCCTCGAGCTTCTCCTGATGAGCCTCGAGCGCCTTCCAAGCGGCAGTCGACGTAGCATCGATAGGTGCGGCAACAGTTGCCATAGAGTCCTCCTCAGCATACGGGCGCACGCCTCCATGCGCCCGGACATTCAGATGCCACTATTCTAGCGCAGGTCAAGACTATAATCAGCGAGCGTTGCCAATCGGCCCCCAAACGGCAACCGACCAAAAAGGGACAGGTTTATTTTGGCAGGTCAAACGCTTTACCAATCAAAAATTACCTATCCCTTTATGCCAAATATTAGGCCGCGGCGCACACGCTGCCGAGCAGCTCGCGCAGAGGAGACCCAATGCCCTCCAGCAGTTCGGGCGCGATGATGGCAAAAACGGGAACCTCGCCGGCGCCCACGACAGCAGGCACCTTGCCCTCCGAGACAATGCATCCATAAGGGACAAAACCGTCTTCGCTGGCATCGAGCGCCGCCATGCGACGCGCGAGTTCGCGCGCAAAGCCGGCAGTATCGGCATCGCCAATCGCTAGGACAAAGTCCACGCCTTCGTCGGTCGCCAGGGCCACGGCTTCGTCGATCAGCTCGTCTCCCCCGTCGCCCTCAACCGAGCCGCAGCGGAAAAGCACGCGCTCGAGCAGAGCTCGATCAACCGAGCCGAGTGCCGCCGAAACGAGCTCATCACGCGTGTGCTTGTCGCCTCCCAGCACGACCAGCGCCTTGGTGCCACCGTAGTGAGCGACCAATCGTCCGCACCAGCGAGCCACGTCTCCATCCGCAACAAGGCGCGTCGGCATACCAAACCCATAATTGACCATCTTTTCCACAACCCTTCCGTGCGTATAGGCGGATCAATCGTTAGACCCATGCTACGAAGCGAGGTTTTCCGAGCTGTTTCGCACTCTTTAGAGCTGCGTTAAAACCCGATGCAGCCGCAAAAACCATACCTGCCAAAACAAACCAGTCCCTTTTTGGCAGGTTTTGACGATATCCGGACGAGCGGGTATTATCGAACATGTATTCGATAAGAACATGTGTTTGATGGGAGGACGCGTGGGACACGAGCGTCACACCTATATCTGCATCGACCTTAAGACGTTCTATGCCAGCGTCGAGTGCGTCGACCGCGGGCTCGACCCGCTCACTACGTGCCTGGTCGTTGCCGACGAATCGCGCGGACGCACGACCATCTGTCTCGCTATCACGCAGGCCATGAAGGACCTCGGGATACACAACCGCTGCCGTCTGTTCGAGATTCCCGATGGCATCGACTACATTAAGGCCGTACCGCGCATGCAGCACTACATGGAGGTGTCGGCGCAAATCTACGGCATCTATCTAGAATACGTGAGTCCGCAAGACGTGCACGTCTACTCCATCGACGAATGCTTTATCGACGTGACGCCCTATCTGGACCTCTACCACACCAACGCCAAAGGCTTTGCCTGCATGTTGCGCGACGAGGTCCTGGCGCGCACCGGCATCACGGCAACGGTCGGCATCGGCCCCAACCTATTCCAGGCCAAGGTGGCACTCGACATTACCGCCAAGCACGTACCCAGCAGCATCGGCATACTCGACGACGAGACGTTCCGCAAGGAAATCTGGCCCCATCGCCCCATCACCGATATCTGGGGCATCGGACCCGGCGTGGCAGCCCGCCTCGAAAAATACGGCGTCTACGATTTGATGGGCGTCGCGGCGCTCGACGAAAACCTGCTCTACGACGAGCTCGGCGTCAATGCCGAGTATCTCATCGATCACGCCTTCGGGCGCGAGCCGACAACCATCGCCGATATCCAAGCCTATCGCCCGCAAGCAACTTCAACTACCACAGGACAGGTGCTCTCGAAAGGCTATGCCTACGAACAGGCCTACACCGTCTTGCGCGAGATGGTCGACAACGCCGTGCTGGACTTAGTCGATAAGCACGTGGTGTGCGACAGCATCTCGCTCTTTGTAGGCTACGCGAGCGAGCGCGCCGACATACGCCGCCTCGACGCCAGCGGCACAGCGCAATATGTAGACGGATGCGGGCATTTGCGCTCGAGCACGTCGAGCATCGAACCCACCGCGACCGCCGGTCCTGAGCTCGCACCCCGTGCGCCCAAGCCCGTCCAACGCGATGACGAACGGCGCCGCCTGGTGCGCGAAGCACAGGCAATCGACGGCATCTTTGTGGGAGAGCACGGCGGCAAACCGCGTGGTGGCTATGCTGCGCTGTTCGCACATTCCAATGCATCCCGCAAGCTGCCCGAGCGCACCAATTCGTTTAAGAAGATCATGAGCTATTTCGATGAGCTCTGGGCGCAGACTGTCGATCCCAAACGACCGGTCAAGCGCATCAACCTGGGATTTGGCAACCTCATGCCCGAGGAATTTGCCACCATCAACCTATTTAGCGATATCGAGGCCGATGAGCGCGAGCGCGACCTGGCGCGCGCCGTCCTGGCCGTGAAGGACAAGTACGGCAAGAACGCTCTCGTCAAGGGATTGAGCTTTACCGCCGGCGCCACCGCACGCGAACGCAACGATCAGGTAGGAGGACATCGTGCCTAAGTCCCAACAACAGCCGATGCGGCCACCGACACCTTTTGAACGCCTTGCGGACCCCGAGGGAAGACGTCGCTCCGCCGACCCCAAGCTCACCGCCAACGGCGCCATCCGCGCTGGCCGTGCCGCGCAGTTTATGCCCTTTGCCGCCCTCACGGGATACTACGAGCTCGTGCGCAAACAAGAAATCACTGTTGAGCCCAAATGCGAACTCACGGAAGAAAAAGCCCTCGAGCTTTCGAAAAAGCTCGAGGGCCTCAAACGCGGCGACTTGGTGCGCGTCACCTATTACGATATGTACGGCTATCGTAGCCGCACGGGCATTCTCGACGAAGTGTTACCCGCATTCAAGCTGCTCAAACTCAGGGATATCGCCATCAACTTCGACGACATCCAAGGCATCGAGCTGCGTGGTCGAGCCTAGCGACGAGAACGCTTGCGCAAGACGAGAGCAATGCCAAGCACTGCGGCAGCTGCAACCAGCAATCCCAAGACCAGCGTGAGGGTCGAGTCGCCAGCGTGAGGCAGCGAGCCGTCCTTCGGAGTCTTCTTAGTGGTCGTCGAAGCGGTCGTCGTGGTGCTGCTCGACTGGCCGTTGCCGCCCGTCTGGCTGCCACCAGGCTGATCGCCGCCACCCGGCTGCGAAGGATCGGTGGGTTCCGTCGGATCCGGAGTACCGGGATCGATCGGGTTCTCAGAATTCTCCTTGCGCTGGATCCAAACCTGGCAACCATAGAACGGGTTGGCGGTACCGAGGCACAGACCCTGGTTGGTCACCGCAAAGGTGCGCAGGCCATGGTTATACGGATCGTTAAAGCCGTTGGTCGTCAGCGTCGTAAAGTTCACGCCGTCCTCGGTCACATACATATCAAAGCCGCGCTCGGCATCGCGCAGGTAGTACATGCACGTAAGGACACTCTGCAGCTTCTTGAGGTTCTCCTTGCTCAGCAGCTTATCGAGCGCATCCTGAATATCGCCCGGCAGCTCGGTGCCATAGGCATCCTCGTACTGCTGCTTCAGGCTCTCATAGCTATCGAGCATGTCCTGATACTGATCGGCAAAGGACTTGAAGTACGCGATCTCGCCATCGATCTTCTGGACATAAGCGGCGTCGTCCTCAACGTCCTGGGACATCGTCGCGGCCTGATCGCAAAGGTCGCCCGCGGCATCCTCCAGCGCATTGCTCAGGTCGCCGAAGCCCTTAGCGACCTCGGTCTTCTCGTCATCGACCTCGACGGCCTCGTCTGAATCATCGTCCTCGACGGCCCCGTTTGAATCATCGTCCGCAGGCGTGTTCACGGGAACGATGGGCTTGTCAGGAGATTTCTTGTCGAGCAGGTGATCGAGCAGGTCCCTAAGACGCTGAACCTGAGAGTTCCACTCCTCGGGCGTCATATCGATAATGTCGCCATTGGAGAACTGGCCGATCGGCTCAAGCAGGCTCGCGGTATCAAAGGTACCGATATACAGCTTGCCGTCGAACTTCTGCATGCGCCAAATGTACTGGTTCTCGTTTCGGCCAAAGCCCGAAGCCAGGCCGGAAATACCGCCCTCGGGGAACATGTCGGTGGGATCGCCAACGACGAGCTCCATGTTCTCGTCCTTGTCCATGCGATAGATGTTGACCGACTGCTCGAGATTGGCATTCACAAACGAGCAGTCAACGCCGCCCATGCCGCTCTTGCCGCCCTCTTCGGTGTTGGATTTGTTGAACAGGATGCGCTCGAGAGCAATCTCCTCGTCGTTGTATTCACCGATATAGAGGTAGTCGTTGTAGACGATGAGGTTAGCAGCGCCAGAACGGGTACGGGCAGGATCGATGCCAAAGCAGTACTTTGCACCGTCCGTATCCTGATCGCCAACAATGGGAGTCCACGAATAGCTGCCGTCGGCGTTCTTGTCGCCACGGACCATGGCAAACGACTGCATGGAATTATCATCGGGAGCGTTCTCGGGCGTACCGGTGCAGATGGTCGCATAGAGATGGCCATTGTACGAGACCATATCCCAAATGGCGCCGCCGTAGATGCTGTCCTTATAGCGAATCGCCGGATAGTTAAACAGCGTGCCCGAGTTGGCAATCTCGGTGAAGCTGCCCGGGCCCTTCGAGGGGTCAGACGACGTCAGGATTGTCGACACAAAATTACCGTTCGCGTCTTTACCCACATTACTGATGACGAGCTGTCCATCATGGACGCACATGCCGCGGATACCGGTAGAAATGCCCTGCTTGTAGGCATCGCGGTAATCGTCCGCGCTCGAAAGGCCCTGATAGACAACTTTCCAATCATCCGTCTTAGGATCGATCTCATATACAGCAGGCAGGCCGCTTTTGCCGCCATTGGTCCTGACGCTGCCGCAGAAATAGAGCTTACCCTTATAGCTCACGGCATTGCGGAACAAAGGACCGACGCCGTTGAGCGATTCAGAGAGCAGCAACTTGGTCTCACCGGTCTTGGTATTGATCTTGACCAAGATGCCGCCGCTGTCCTTGTCGGCCGTGCCGTCCTCCTTCTGCTGTCCATAGAAGAAGGTGCCGTTAAACATGGCCTCCAGCGTCAGGCGCATGGTCTCGGCATCAAAGGAATCGCCCAGCGTGCCGTTCATGAGCGTCAGCGTGTTGCCCATCGCTGCATAGCAGGTGCCCACATAAAGCCAATCACCATAGCTCGCAGCCGCCCAAGTGTAGCTCTGGCCGCGATCGCCTTCGTTGTTGGCCGTGTTACCATCGGCGCCCGGAACGGCAACGGCACCGTTACCCTGGTAGTCGACGATACCATCCGGCTGCGACGTTCCTACCGTAGGATGCGAGAGCTTCTCAAAGGAATACCCATTTCCCGCATTGTAGGTAACGGCACCCGAAGCTTCTTCGGCGTGCGCCGGCAGCGGCGATACCAAGATGGCGGCAAGCGCTGCCACCAAGCCAAGTGTTCCCACTCGTCTCATAAGGCTATAGCCTCCCCTGTCCTTAAGCCCAGTTTTAGCATTTCTCATCTCTGTCCACGGTTAATTGCGATCTGGGCACAACAATAATCAGCATATAAATATACACCTGTAATTTTTTGGACGGGTTAATAGATGCTCGATTGGTAGCGAATTCCGCGCAAACCGTCACCAAACTCCACTTTTGCCGCATCTAAAGGTTATTTTTTGCGCAAATTTTTGGATGCCGATAGTCACAATGAGCAGGAGTCCGGTATCCACCGGAGAGGGCAACGCCTACATTTTCATAACGTAATAGCCCGCGCCCCTCACCGCCGTCTCGAGTGTGTCGCGATCAACCGGGCGCTTCGAGCGCACGCGTGCTGTGTGGTCCGCGTACGTTACCGTTGCCCACACGCCGTCCAGCGCATTGAGGGCATTGGCTACGTTCTGAGCGCAGCCGTCACAGCTCATGCCGCCGATGAGCAGCTCATCGCTATAGGGATAGTGCGACGCATCTGTATCCACCACAACAACCTTTTTGGCCTTCTTGCCGCTCGTACCATCGCTGCAACAACTCTTCCCGTGTGTCGATGCGGCAATGCGACGCAGTCCAAAAAACATGCCGACGGCAATGACGGCCAGCACGATGAGATTCGCAGGGTTGAGCAAGTTACTCATGCGTTTCCCTTTCAATTAGCCCTATCTAGATACCCCCATGGGGTGTCCCCATCTTAACTCAAAATCATGTCCGTTCGGTCAATTAGTTTCCCTCTTCAAACTTCTTTGTTGACCATGGCTTACTTTCATGTATAAGTTTTCCTAAGCTAACAGTTTAGATCCGTAAGGAGCGCCGTGACTCGTACCATAGACATCCCAACGTTTCAGGCAGCAGTCGTGCGCAACTGCTCCCCCACGCTTGCGGGCATCAAGCCGGCATCGCTCTTTACCTATCCCGGCGTCTACGCCCATCAGGATGGTTCGGGCGCGACCGCGCCAATCACAGATCGCCGAGTACGTCTGCTCAACGTTATCGCCCGGTGCGATCACGAGCTTAATCCGTTCGGCATCCATCTGAGCGTTTTGGTCTGGCGCCCCTGCGGGGCGCTCATATACGCATGTCGGCCCAATAGCCTCGCCACTTACCTTGCTGACCCGCGCGCCAAAACGGCACTCGCCAAGGAGGGCTACGACACCGGCAACCTCTCGGCATGTCTTGTACACCTGGCATCGCGCATCACGCTCGCAAGCAATAACGCCGCGGAATGCGCATGCGGCCAAACCCGATGTGCATTGGACCATCAAGCACACTGCGACAACGGCTGCACCTGTGAGTTCCCACACGAAATTGGCTATTTCCTGGGATATCCCTACGACGACGTGCACGAGTTTATCGTCCAGCATGGCGAGAACTACAAGGTCTTTGGACCTTGGAAGGTCTACACGAATGTCGGGCAAGCGCTTGCGACGTTCGAATCCTACCGCGCTTGCACGCAGCACCTCACCCATGTCTATCAGCAGGGCCACAGCCTAGCAAAACTTGCTCAGGCAACCCGATAGAGCATTCAAACCGCGGCCGCACGCCGCACAACCGAAAGGACTCAATATGAGCAAGATCGCCGTCGTCTACTGGAGCGGCACAGGCAACACCGAGGCCATGGCAAACCTCGTTGCCGAGGGTGCGGCGTCAGTCGGCGCCGAGGCCGAAGTCATCCCCTGCGCCGACTTCTCTGCCGACAAGGCCACCAACTATGATGCCTTCGCCTTCGGCTGCCCCGCCATGGGCTCCGAGGAGCTTGAATACGATGAGTTCCAGCCCGTGTGGGATGAGGTCAAGGAAGCCCTCGGCGACAAGAAGGTCGTCCTCTTTGGTTCCTATTCGTGGGCCGAGGGCGAGTGGATGGACAATTGGAAGGCGGATGCCGACGAGGCGGGCGTTAACGTGGTCGACTCCGTCATCTGTTACGACGCCCCCGACGATGAGGACGAGGCGGCCTGCCGCGCCCTTGGAGCCGAGCTCGCCTAGCGGCAATGAGCTCCGCCCGTAACGCGCTCTGCACCAAAACACATTCGCGTCCCAACAAAAACGGGAGCCGGATCACATCCGGCTCCCGTTTTCTGCTATGTCAGTCATATAAAGCGGCTACGAGATATTGCCCAAGAACGCCTTGGTGCGCTCGCTCTTAGGATGGTCGAAGACCTCGCTCGGCGTGCCATCTTCCACGATAACACCGCCGTCCATAAAGACGACGCGGTCGGCGACGTCGCGGGCGAAGCCCATCTCGTGCGTCACCACGATCATGGTCATGCCGTCACGCGCCAGGTCGCGCATGACCCCCAACACGTCGCGGACAAGCTCGGGATCGAGTGCCGACGTGGCCTCATCAAAGAGCATCACGTGCGGGTTCATCGACAGGGCGCGGGCGATCGCCACGCGCTGCTGCTGACCGCCCGACAGCTGGCTCGGCATAAAGTCGATACGCTCAGCCAGACCGACCTTGGTGAGCTCCTCGACGGCGATCTTCTCGGCCTCTTCCTTGCTGCGCTTGAGCACCTTTTGCTGCGCGAGCATGACGTTCTTTTTGACCGATAGGTGCGGGAACAGGTTGAACTGCTGAAACACCATGCCCAAGTGCGTACGCACCTTATTGAGGTCAACGCCCTTGGCGCACACATCCACGCCCTCGACGACAATCGAACCGCTCGTGGGCTCCTCGAGACGGTTAATGCAGCGGAGCATCGTCGATTTACCCGAGCCCGAGGGGCCCAGGACCACGACGACCTCACCCTTGTGCACATCCAGATCGATGTCGCGCAGGACCACGTTATCGCCAAAGGCCTTCTGGAGATTCTTGATGCTGACGACGACCTCGTTCGAGTTATTGGTTTCGCTCATAATAGAACCTCCTTACAGACCAGCGATATGGTCGGCGGGCGTCGCGACAACCTGTCCGGCGCTCTTGGTGGGACGCTTCTTTTTGGTTTCGGCCGTACCCAGCAGCCTCGCCTCAAGACCGCTCACCAAGCGCGCAAGCGGCAGGGTAATGATCAGATAGAACAGGGCGGCAACCACATACGGCGTAATGGAGCCCGTCGTTGCCACGATGGTGCGGGCGTTCATGACGATCTCGACCACGCCCACGGCAGCGAGCAGCGACGTATCCTTGTAAAGCAGGATAAACTCGCTGGTCAGCGTAGGCAAAACATTGCGGAACGTCTGCGGAATCATAACGTAGAGCAGCGTCTGGAAGGCATTCATGCCCAGCGAGCGAGCAGCCTCGTTTTGGCCCTTGGGGATCGATTGAATACCGGCACGGAAGATCTCGCACAGGTACGCAGACGAGTTCATGGCCATGACGATGACGCCCAAGACGTAGTCGTCCACCTTGACGCCGGCAAGCGGCAGGCCAAAGAATGCAATATAGATCTGCAGGAACGCCGGCGTACCGCGGATGATATTCACATAGATGCCGGCAAGGCAGCGCAGGATGCGCGATTTGGAGATGCGCATGAGCGACAGGGCAAAGCCAAAGGGAATTGCCAGCGGAAACGCCACGAGCACGATCGAGAGCGACATGAGGAAGCCCTTAAAGACGATCGGCAGGCTTTGGACCAAAATGACTGGGTTCAAGAACAGGCGCAGGAACATATTGGAGTTCCAAGCCTCGACCCACGGCTGCTCCTTAAGATCGGCCAGGAAGTTATCGAAGGCCGTCACGCCCTTGATCTCGACGGAAGGAATCTTGGAAATCTTCTTGGTCGAACCGTCGGCGAGCGTATAGGTGCCGCTAAAGGCCTCATCGCCGCCCTCGACGGGAAACGTCACGCCGTAAACCTCGACACGGAAAAAGCCGCCGGCAGGCGCCGTCTCGCCAAAGTCGATCTTGAGCGTCTGGCCATCAGCCTTGCACGTGGGCTTCATGGGCGTACGATCCATGAGGTCCTCGCCCGAGAGCATCGTCAATCGCGTGTCATCGGTGCCAAACGTCGTGCCGTCGACAAACGTCAGCGAAAGACCGCTCAGCTCCTCGTCGGCATCGGCCTGAACCTCCCAGGTAATGCGCGTCTCGGTGCCGCCGACCACAGCGCTGCCCGAACCAGTGTTGGGTCGGGCGGTAATCTTTGCGGTCTCAAGCGCCTGGGCGGTCGTGGGCGCATATGCCCCCGCGCACACCAGCGCGAGCGCCACGGCCATGACGCAGGCTAGCTTTTGGAGCAAGGCGGGCAGTGAAAAACGCTGCTCCGCGGCCCCTTTGTTCAGTCGAGACAAGGTGGCTCCTATCGTAGAAGTTGCCGGCAAAACGAGACGGAAACACTCTCCGTCAAGAGAAGCGCAAAGGCCCTCTCCGCAAAACGGAAAGGGCCCGCGCGCAATCAAGTAGCTATTTTACTTGATGTTGTACTTAGCCATGAGGGCGTCAACGGTACCGTCGTCGGTCAGGTCCTTGATGGCCTGGTTGATGTCGTCCTTGAGCTTGGTATTGCCCTGGTTGATGGCGATGGCGTACTCCTCGCCGGTGCTGATCTGCTTGATGGTCTGGCAGCTATTGAACTGCTCGGCAGTCAGCTGGCTGGCAACGGAGCGGTTGGTGACTACGGCGTCGCCCTTATCGGACTGCAGGGCGCTGAAGCACTCGGTAGCGTCCTTGTAGGGGACGATCTTGGCCTTGGGGAAGTTCTCCTGGGCAAAGGCCTCGGCGGTCGAGCCGGACTGGACGATGATGGTAGCGTCGGCGTTGTTGAGCTTCTCGCTGAAGTTATCGGCCGTGATGTCGGTGTTATCGACCTTGGTCACGATAGCCTGATCGTCCATGTAGTAGGAATCGGAGAAAGTGACTTCCTTCTCACGCTCGGGCGTGTCGGTGATAGCCGCGATGGCGACGTCATACTTGGCGCCCGAAGCGACACCCGGGACCAGCGTGTCGAAGTCGTTATTGACGTACTCGACATCCAGACCCAGCTTATCGCCGATAGCCTTAATGAGTTCAAGGTCAAAGCCCTGGTAGTCGCCATTGTCATCCTTGTACTCAAACGGAGCGTACTCGGCAGAGGTGCCGACGGTCAGCGTACCGTCCTTGACGAGCGCGTACTCCTTGGAGCCGTCGACCTTCTCGACCTTAGCGTCGTCAGAGCTGCTGGAACTGGCATCAGAACCAGAGGCGGCGTTGGACGAGCCGCAGCCCGTCAGAGCAAGGGCGAGCGCCATAGCACCCGTGGCGGCAAATGCGCCAAGCTTCTTCAGCTTCATGATCAGTCTCCTTCCAATGACCCCACGTGATTCAGGGGTCTGCAAAAACTGAGGGTTATTATGCACCCGCTTGGAAGAATCCGCAATTAGAAAACTGATTGAAACAAACCCATAACGTGAATGGAGCACTCCACTTTATGACAGTCATTACTGCTGCAATGATCTTAACAGTTTGATTTCAGCCGCATAACCTGCAAGTTCGTTCGGAGTCTCCAAAATAAACGGCAGCGAACGCAAATGGCCATTCGATACAATATTCTGCATAACCTGCATACCGCCACCAAATTCATCGCTGCCAAGGTATCCCTTGCCGATGCACTCGTGGCGATCTTTATGGGCGCCACAAGGGTTCTTCGAATCGTTGATGTGTACGGCATACAAGCGATCGATACCCACCACGCGATCGAACTCGTCGAGTACGCCGTCCAGATCATGGACGATGTCATAGCCGGCGTCATTCACATGGCAGGTGTCCAAGCAAACGCCCAACTTGGCCGACAGCTCGGGGCGCTTGTCGGCAACGCTCTCGATGATGAGCGCCAGCTCCTCAAAGCTGCGTCCCACCTCGGTGCCCTTGCCGGCCATGGTCTCGAGCAGCACTGTTGTCTGCTGGCCCTCAAGCATCACCTGGCACAGGGTGTCGACGATCATCTGAATACCGGCGTCGGGGCCCTGTCCCACATGCGCACCGGGATGGAAGTTGTAGTAGTTGCCGGGCAGCGCCTCCATGCGCCGCAGGTCCTCCGCCATGGCCTCCAGGGCAAACTCGCGCGCCCGCTCTTTGGCCGAGCAGGGGTTATAGGTATACGGGGCATGAGCCACGAGCGGGCCAAAGTCGTTTTGCTCCATAAGCTCGCGCAGAGCCGCCACGTCATCCATGTCAAGGTCTTTCGCATTGCCGCCGCGCGGGTTGCGCGTAAAGAATGCAAAGGTATTGGCACCAATGGACAGCGCCGTCTCCCCCATTGCCCGATAGCCCTTCGTCGTTGATAGGTGACACCCGATCGTCAGCATCCCCAGCTCCCCCTCATCAGTTGCGGTGAAATACGGTCTAATGGTGCCTTATTTTGGCGCAAACAGACCGTATTCCACCGCAAGTTATAAAAGGGGCATCAGGGGCACGGTCCGCCGAGCCCCCCCTTGAGCACCAGCACCGCAGCCTAGAGCGTCAAGCGAATCGCATCGATGATCTGCGCGCAGCGCTGTGTGGCGGCAAGGGGCATGACGGGACTCTCGAGTTTCCCCGCCCGGATGAGCTGGGTCGCATGCTGGATTTCGCCGTAGAAATCATCAACCTCAAACGGGGCGTCGATGTCGAGCACTCGACCGTCGGAGTACTTCACATGGGCGAGCTCGGGGCGATGGAGGCGCTCGATTTCCAACGAACCCCGCTCGCAGGCAATCGTTAAGCGGCTTTCATATGCTGCTTTGCCGTCGCACACCATATGAATGGGTATGCCGCCGACACTCATATGGATCTCATCGGCCCAATCCACGCGGCCGCCCGATACGTCACGCCAGCGAACTTCACGGGACGAAACATCGCACGCGCCCGCAAGCAGATCCTCAAACCACCCGACCGCATAACAGCCCATGTCATATAGACAGCCACCCTGCAACGGATCGAGCAGATAACTCGAAGGGGGCTCACCATAATCGAGTTTTTGCACGCTTTCGATCGAGACGATACGGCCGAGCTCGCCCGACGCAAGCAAGCCCTTCACGCGAGTATGCATCGGACAAAACCGATTTTTCATCGCCTCCATAAACGGCACACCGCACTCACGGGAAACGGAGGCGATCGTATGGGCCTCTTCTTCATTCAAAACGGCCGGCTTTTCGCACAGTACGGCCTTTCCCGCGCGCAGTGCCCGACAGGCCCAATGCGCATGCATGCCATGTGGAAGAGCCAAGTAGATTGCGTCGACATCGGGGTCGGCAATCAGCGCATCATAAGCCACATCGCCGCTATCGTCAGCCGTGGCATACCTGTGCGCGGCATCAATCGAAAACGCCCTGCAAAACTCCTCAACATGCGAAGGAGTGCGACCGGCGGCAGCCACAAGCCGTGCCCCGTCCACCTCCTTGAGCGACGATGCAAATCGATGCGAAATGTGCCCAGCGCCCAAAACGCCCCAACGAACCTCACGCAAATCATCACATGAATCCCGATGACCCACGACAGCCTCCTTCGGTTGCGGTGAAATAGTTCCTGTCGATGCCTTATTCTGCCGCAAACAGGAACTATTCCACCGCAAGTTATAAAAGGGTCATGAGAAGCGTGTTTTGCCGAAGACCTTAAGCACCGCCGTCACGGGGCCAGGCTGAAAACGGCGGCGCACGTCGTCCAAGCGCCCGGGGATATCGATGTGCTGCGGGCAGTGACGTGCGCATTTGCCGCACTTGGCGCAATTGCTCACGAGCTTGGGCTCGCTTGTGCGCACCGCACTCGCCGTAAAGTATTGCGACAGCCCCGTAAACCAGCTGTGCGCATAGCTTGCGTTGTAGGCGGCAAAACATCCAGGGATATTGATGCCTTTAGGACACGGCATGCAATAGCTGCATCCCGTGCAGGGCACGCGATTCGATTTTTCAAACTCCGTCAGCACGCGTGCGATGGCATCGAGCTGAGTAACTGTCATCGAATCCGGCAGGGCCCGATCGGCCAACGCCGCGTTCTCATCCACTTGCGCGGTATCGGTCATACCCGAAAGCAGCATCGTCACCTGAGGATGGTTCCACACCCACGAAAGGCCCCAAGCAGCCGGCGTCTTCAGGTACGGATCGCGTACGTCATCGAGCACAGCGCGGGCCCGCGGCGGCAGCTTACCCGCTAAACGCCCGCCCAGCAGCGGCTCCATCACAAACACCGCGAGCCCGCGCTCCGCAGCCGCCATGAGCCCTGCCGTTCCCGCTTGGTAACGCTCGCCGGCATAGTTGTACTGGATCTGGCAAAAATCCCAGTCATATGCGTCAAGCATCGTCAGGAAATCCGCCGCGCTGCCGTGATACGAAAAGCCAATCTGGCGAATGCGCCCCGTCGCCTTTTGACGCGCGATCCAGTCCTCGATGCCCAACGCCACCACACGTTCCCACTGGGCGGGCGAGGTGATGTTGTGCATAAGGTAATAGTCGATATGGTCGGTCCGCAGGCGGCGCAGTTGCTCGTCGAAGAACCGGTCGAAATCCTCCGCGCACTTGCACGAAGTGTGTGGCAACTTAGTCGCCAGCAACACCCGGTCGCGCAGCCCCAAGCGCTCAAGTGAGGCGCCCACGCACACCTCGTTACCGGGATAGAGATACGCGGTATCCAGATAATTAATCCCCTGCTCCACCGCACGGGAAATGATGGCATCGGCTGTCTTCGCATCGGGGTGTCCCGGCGCACCGGGAAACCTCATGCAGCCCAGACCCAGAGCAGATATTCGGTTACCACTTTTGGGGTCAACGCGGTATTGCACGGCCCCTCCCTTCGCCATCAGCGCCCCGGCAAGGCGAAACACAATGGTCACGCGGCCGAAACATCGTGGAATCGCAATCGAGAACGTATCGTAACGCAGCAGAAATCGAGCTGTCACGGCACCGCTTTAACACCAGCAAAAAGCCCGATGAAAGGAGACGAGCGTGACCATGCGTGAGGACGCCTACCCCTACCCCGGCGAACAATACATCCTCTCGGTCGACCGTTACCAGATCGAGGTCATGGACCATCTGGACGAGCTTCCCGCCACAGGCGCCGTCATCTTCTGCACCTTCCCCAAGGTGCGCGATGGCGTTGGATATCCCGCACGCGTTTTTGACGTCTGCCCCGCGGCATAAGTTCCCATGCGTTTGTTCTTCTAAATTCAGCCTCCGGTGCACGCTACACGCCCCAGCGGCATACAATCCATCAGGCGCCCCGCACGCGGGCGCCTTTTTGTGAGGAGATGATTCACATGCAGATCAACAAGGTCACCTTTGTCGGCAAGGGCGGCGTCGGCCTACTCTATGGCAGCATGATTGCCAAGGCCCTCGGCAATGACGCCGTCGAATACATTATGGATGACGCCCGTTTTGAGCGTCACGCAAACGATGCGCTCACCGTCAACGGCAAGCACTGTGCGCTCAAATCCATCCGCGCCAGCGAGGCAACGCCCGCCGATCTGGTCATCCTCACGGTCAAGACGACTGGACTCGACCAGGCAATCCAGACCATGGAGCACATCGTGGGGCCCAATACGCTCATCGCCTCGCTGTGCAACGGCATCACGAGCGAGCAAAAGATTGCCGAGCGCTTTGGCTGGAAGCATACCGTTCTTGGTATTTGCCAGGGCATGGATGCCGTGTTCCTCGACGGCGCGCTCACCTTTACCAATGCGGGCGAGATTCGCTTTGGCGCGGCAGCAGGCACCGAGCCCTCAACCGTCACCGCCATCGACGAGCTCTACACACGCTGCGGCATCGCCCATACCGTCGAGAGCGACATTGCGCACCGCATGTGGGCCAAACTCATGCTCAACGACGGCATCAACCAGACCTGTATGGCCTACGGCGGGACCTACGGAAGCGCCACGGAGCCGGACTCCGAGCAGCGTCGCTGCTTTGTTTCTGCCATGCGAGAGACGCTTGCGGTCGCCAACGCCGAGGGCATTGAGCTGACTGAGGCAGATCTGACGCAGATGGTGCACCTCATCGAGGGAATCGACCCCGCCGGTATGCCCTCGATGGCTCAAGACCGCGTCGCAAGGCGCAAAACCGAAGTTGATGAGTTCGCGGGCACCATTTGCCGCCTGGCCGCCAAACACGATATCCAAGTGCCGCAAAACGATTGGCTCTACCAGAGGATTCGCGAAATAGAAAGCAGCTGGTAGTGCTCGGCATCCTGTAGGCAACAGACCCAATGGCAAAGCCGCCGCAAGGGGCACTCCCCTTACGGCGGCTTTCATCTTCATCTATAGCCAGTAGTCGATGTCCCGACGGCTAGAGCTGCGACTCCGACGCCTGGCCCTCATCGTCGCGACAAAGGACGGCTCTGTTAGCTCAAGCGCATACATAGAACGAGCGTCCTTACGTTGGGTAAAGACGCCCGCCCGTCATGTCCTATTGGCTTATGGCAGATTACCAACCGGTGTAATAATCGGTAGTTCCGGCTGCGCAACCCGAATCGTAGACCTTGCACTCGCCCTTAGAGCCCGTAAAAGTGGAGCCCTGGGACTTATCGCTCGCTGCCACAACGTAGTAGCCGTCGGCATCGCGCCAGAAACCCTCGGAATCCTGCGTCCACTCACCCGTGCGGTGATGGTAGAGCACGTTGCTGCTGTAATAGGTCTCACGACGACCGTTATAGTTATTGACGCCGGCGGAACGCGTCAGTCCCGAACCATTCGCATAATACGCAGCTGCCGTATAGGACGGCCCGTAGCCTGCGTTGCCATATGAAGCCTGGGCGGCCTCGACGGCTTCTGCCTCGGCGGCCGCAGCCTCGAGCGCCTCGCGCTTAGCATTCTCGAGCGTCGTGCGCAGCTCATCGAGCTCGGTCGATTTGGCATCGACCTCCTCCATCGTCAAAAGACTGCCCGCACCATCGATACAACCTTGCAGTACAGCGCGCTCGTCATCGGTGGCATAGTCACCATACATGTTCATGATAATTTGAGCGCGAACTTCCAAAGAGTCGCGCTTGGCCCCCATGGAGGCGTTCCACTCCTGCATGGAGCCAAAACCGTCGCCGCGATAATCGACGGGCTGCATCAACGTGGCCTCGGAGGGCGCGGACCCAACCGCGTCGGACAGCGTCGCCGCGTGGGCCTCGGTTACGCCGGCACCCACCAAAAGCGCCACGGCGAGCGCGGCAGAAAGGGCGGCGGCCTTCGGTTTTCGTGAATCGATCCTCATGTAGCTGGAAACCTCCGTAGTGCGTTTTTGCTGCGTTAGAGCTGTGTGTGATTCGATCGCGCTGCATAGTACCCCGAGCAAATCGCGACCTGCGGTTTTACTCAAAAGGAGCACGTCAATTGCGTAAAACTCACATCCTCTCAACAGGAGTTTTCCACAACTCGAATGCATAAAGCGTGCCAAAAACCCTGTTTTTGCACCCTCTCTATGCAAAAAAGGCGCCTGTGCGACCATTGTTCGCACAGGCGCCTTGAGCAGGCATTTAATGCAGTTATACCTATCGAGTCACAAGGGGTCCTTGCACAAGTCGCCTTACTCGTCCAGCGCGGCGAAGGCCTGCTTCAGATCCCAAATGATGTCCTCGGCGTTCTCGGTACCGATGGAAAGACGGATCGTGGAGGGCGTGATGTTCTGCTCGGCGAGCTCCTCGGCAGAGAGCTGGGAGTGCGTGGTGGTAGCCGGGTGCACGACGAGCGACTTGACGTCGGCCACGTTGGCGAGCAGCGAGAAGACCTGCAGGTGGTCGATGAACTTCCAGGCAGCCTCCTGACCACCCTTGATCTCAAAGGTAAAGATCGAAGCGCCGCCGCGGGGGAAGTACTTCTGATAGAGCTCATGGTCGGGGTGCTCGGGCAGGCTCGGGTGGTTCACCTTGGCAACGTGGCTGTCGCCGGCAAGGAACTCAACGACCTTCTTGGTGTTCTCGACATGGCGGTCAACGCGCAGCGACAGGGTCTCGGTGCCCTGGAGCAGGATCCAGGCGTTAAACGGGCTAATGCAAGCGCCCTCGTCACGCAGCAGGATAGCGCGGACATAGGTTGCGAAGGCGGCGGGACCGGCAGCCTCGGCAAACGAAACACCGTGGTAGGAGGGGTTGGGCTCAGCGATCTGAGCGTACTTTCCGCTCGCCTTCCAATCGAAGTTGCCGCCATCGACAATCACACCGCCCAACGAGGTGCCGTGGCCGCCGATGAACTTGGTTGCGGAGTGCACGACGATGTTGGCACCATGCTCCAGCGGACGGAACAAATACGGGGTGCCGAAGGTGTTGTCGACGACAACCGGCAGACCGTGCTTCTTGGCGATATCGGAGATGGCGTCGATGTTAGGGATGTCGGAGTTGGGGTTACCGAGCGTCTCGAGATAAATGACCGTGGTGTTGTCCTTGATGGCACCCTCGACCTCTTCCAGGTTATGGGCATCGACAAACGTGGTCTCGACGCCAAACTGGGAGAGTGTATGCTCCAGCAGGTTGTAGGAGCCACCGTAAATGGTCTTCTGGGCGACCACGTGGTCACCGGCCTGGGCGAGGGCCTGCAGGGTATAGGTGATGGCGGCGGCGCCAGAGGCGACGGCGAGACCAGCAACGCCGCCCTCGAGCGCGGCGATACGGTCCTCGAAGACGCCCTGGGTGGAGTTGGTCAGACGGCCATAGATGTTACCGGCGTCGGCAAGACCAAAGCGGTCGGCGGCGTGCTGGGAGTTGCGGAACACATAGCTCGTGGTCTGGTAGATAGGCACGGCACGGGAGTCGGATGCAGGATCGGCGCTCTCCTGGCCAACGTGCAGCTGCAGGGTATCGAAACCAAAGGTGTGCTCGGGGTTGTTGATGAACTGGCTCATGATGATCTCCTTGATCGAACGAAAGTAAATAAAAAGAGAGAAGTAAGTCGCTGTCTCCTGATCACGCCAACGGGCGCAAACAGGAGCCCGGCATTCGTCTTGGCAAGCAATTCATGTGCGGGCCTCCTTTCGCGCCCCGGTTCCGTGGTTGGCTTAATTACCTACCGCCTTTGTGTGTTTTGAATAGTACGGGCATCGTTTCGCTCGGTCAATCACTTAAAAGCGCTAACCTGTTATCGGTTTTTTAGATAGCTATCGAAAGGACGGGCGCCGATGACCCTCCAGCAGCTTCGTTTTCTGATCGCCGTGGCAGAATCCGGCTCAATCAACGCCGCAGCTCAGCGCCTCTATACCGCTCAGTCCAACATCTCAAACGCCGTCAAAAGCCTGGAACAGGAGCTCCATCTGGAGATCTTTACGCGCTCCAGCCGCGGCGTCACGCTCACCAACGACGGCACCGAGCTTTTGGGTTATGCACGCCAGGTCGTCGAGCAGGCCGATATGCTCGAGGCACGCTACGAGGACGGCGGCACCCCGCAAGCCCGCCTCGCCATTTCCGCCCAGCACTACGCCTTTTCGGTCGAGGCCTTTGTCAACGTGGTCGAGCGCTGCCGCGACAGCAAGTTCGAGTTCATCATGCGCGAGACCACCACATCGCAGATTATCGACGACGTCCGCGCATTTCGCAGCGATATCGGCATTCTGTACCTGGATGACTTTAACGCCCGCGTTCTGCAGAAGGCCTTCGCCGATGCCCGCGCGAGCTTCCACCCCCTCTTCGACGCGACGGTCCACGTCTTCGTTAGCGAGCGCCACCCGCTCGCACGCCGCCCTCAGCTGTCCCTTGCCGACCTCACGCCCTATACGCGCTACAGCTTTGAGCAGGGAACTTCAAACTCCTTCTATTACGCCGAGGAACCTTTTAGCTATATCCCTTGCGACCGCAACATTCGAATCTCGGACCGCGGGACGCTCACCAACCTACTTATCACGTCGAACGGTTACACCCTGTCGACCGGTGTCCTCTCCAATGAAATGCAATGGGGTATGGCATCGATCCCGTTAGCAGATGCCCCAACGATGCACGTAGGCTATATCATGCACGACGAGCGCAAGCCCTCTCCCCTCCTGCAACAATACCTCGACGAGCTCAACCACATCATCCATGCCAACTAACTGTCGGAAGACGGGGTAGAACTCGTAGATTTCTAGCCCCCGGCGGGCATGGCGCTACAATGGTCACTCACATGAAACGCACCCAACGAAAGGAAGCCCGTGAAGGTCATCATCTATACCGACGGCTCGGCCCGATCAAATCCGGGACGCGGCGGCTACGGCGCCGTGCTCAAATACACCAACCCCGCCGGCAAGACCTTCACCTCCGAGCTTTCGCGCGGCTACGCCAAGACCACCAACAACCGCATGGAGCTCATGGCGGTCATCGTGGCGCTCGAGGCACTTAACCGCCCCTGCGAGGTCGAAGTCCATTCCGATTCGCAATACGTCGTCAACGCCTTTAGCAAACACTGGATCGACGGCTGGAAAAAGCGCGGGTGGAAAACTGCCAACAAGCAGCCCGTCAAGAACCGCGACCTGTGGGAGCGTCTGCTTGCCGCAAAGAGCAAGCATAAGGTGGAGTTCATCTGGGTTAAGGGGCATGCCGGCCACGAGCTCAATGAGCGCTGCGACGAACTCGCCACCACCGCGGCCGACGGCAGTAACCTCGACATTGACACCGGCTTTAACGAGAGCGACCTGTAACGGCGTTTTCGCGCGCTATTTCCTGCCCCCTCGCGCTACACTCATCCTGTAAACCGAACGGCACGAGGGGGATACATGCTGCGGATAGCGACCATCGGCACATCCATGATTACCGACGACTTTATCCAAGTCGTCAACGCCAACAACCAAGCCGCGTTTGTGGGCACGCTTTCACGCGATGCCAATCGCGGTGCTGCCTTTACCGCCGAGCGCGGTGGCGAGCGAAACTTTACCTCACTCGATGAGCTTGCAGCAGCTGCCGACGTCGACGCCGTCTATATCGGCAGCCCTAACGCACTTCACTACGAGCAGGCCCTTGCCTGCATCGCCGGTGGCAAGCATGTCATCGTCGAGAAGCCCTTCTGCGCCACCGAAGCGCAGGCGCTGGAAGTCTTCCGCGCTGCCGAGGCAGCAGGCGTCGTGGCCCTCGAGGCCATGCGCCCGCTTCACGACCCCGCCTTCCACGCCGTCGAGGACGCCCTGGGCGAGATTGCGCCCATTCGCCGCGCCTCACTGCGCTTTGGCAAGTATTCCTCACGCTACAACGAAATCCTCGCTGGACGCGCCACCAATATCTTCGACTGCAATATGGCATCGGGTTCCCTCATGGACATTGGCGTCTACGCCGTCGAACCCATGGTCGAGATCTTCGGCATGCCCTCTGGTCTCACCAGCATGACCACGCTGCTCGACCCCTCAACGCAAGAGCTCACCCATGGCCCCATCGACGGTTGCGGTTCCATTCTCGCCAGCTATGGCGGAGGGCGTATCTCCGTCGAACTTGCGCACTCCAAAATTACGAATGACCTGCTGCCCTCGCAGATCGAAGGCGAGCGTGGCACTATCCAGATCGACCATCTGTCCACGCCCCGCAACGTCCGCATCGACTATCGCGGCGACGTCGTACGCGGCTCGGCGACCGAGGCACCGCGCGAACAGGACGACAACGGCCGCGTGCTCGACCTTCCCAAGTCAAGCAACACTATGGAATACGAACTCACAGACTTTATCACCGCCATCGGAGGCATCGATAGCGTTAAGGAAGAGATCTGGGAGACCCCGGCGGGACGCCACGAGCTCGGCCACTACCGCGATGTCACGCTCGTCTCGCTGCGCATCATGGATGCCGTGCGTCAGCAGGCCGGCATTACCTTCCCCGCCGATTCAGTCAAGCAGGCCTAGCGATGGGTTTCCTTGACAAGTTCTTCTCCGGCATCAATCGAGAGTCTCAAAAACCGTCTGGCGTTGAGCTCGAGCTGCGACGCAGGCTTACCGTGCTAGCAAGCGACGCAGCCACTCAAAACGCTCCTCAGCGCTATTTTTTGCGGTGGGAGGGCCAAGTCCAGGGCGTCGGCTTTCGCTTTACCAACACCAATCTCGCACAGACGCACGCACTCACCGGCTGGGTACGCAATATGGAAGACGGTTCGGTCGAAATGGAGGTACAAGGCGCGCCTGCGAATATCCTGTCTCACCTCGAGGCGCTCCATGCCTCCTATGAGCGAATGGGCATACGTTTTCGCCTCGAGGACGCACAAATCCGCGCCGCGCTCACCAGCGAAGATGGTTTCAACCCACGCTATTAGTATTGTGTGCTAAATACGGTATCATTTACCTACCTACATTGACAGAAAAGAGGCGAGGCGCATGGCCATGCAAAGAAGAAACACCAAGCAGCGAAAGCTGGTTCTTGATGCCGTGCGCCAAAGCTATAGCCATCCCACCGCCGATGAGATCTACAACGCCGTGCGCGCGCAGGATGACAAAATCAGCCGCGGTACGGTCTACCGCAATCTCAATCTCTTAGCCGACGCCGGCGAGATCCTCTCCATCAAGACGCCAGGCGGCAGTCGCTTCGATCGCACGATCGAGCCGCATGCGCATATCATCTGCACCTCGTGCGGCCGCGTCATCGACGTACCGCTACCCTTCGATGCCCAGCTCGACGCCAAGGCGTCCGAGCAAATCGGCTGGAACGTCACCTCGCACTACACTATCTTCGAGGGCCTCTGCCCCAACTGTAGGTAGATTTTGGGACATGCCTACTCGGCAAGCAGGCGACGCAGTTCTTCTTCGACCGTGCGCACGTAGCGGACGCGGTCATTGATACCGCGCATGCTGGGATTGCAGCTCTCCATCAGATAGGGATGGCCCACGACGTTGAGCATGTCGCGATCATTTTCGTTATCGCCAAACGCCATCATTTCGTTAGGTGAGATCCCCAGCGCACGACCATAATCGGCAAGCGCGGACCCCTTGCCCGAATCAAAGCCGATAAAGTCGGTCCATTCGGTTCCCGACGTCATCACATCGACCCGGTTGCTAAAGCGACGCACAAAATACTCCAGCGCCGCCGGCTGCTCTATCTCGGGCGTTTGAAACGCAATCTTAATGACATCCTCGTCAATGTCCTCGGGACGGTCGACCACCGCCACATCGCAATGGACCTCATAGCGCAGGTGGTCAACAAACGCATCGTTGCCGCTCATGGTGTAGAGGTGCCCCTCGCAGGAAAGGGTTACGTCGGCATGGGGGTAGGCGACCACGGCATTCGCGATATCCATAGCAAGACTACGCTCCATGGAACGCTTGACAACGGCATGCCCCTCGCTCATCACCAGGGCTCCGTTTTCACACACATAGGCGAGCTCATCGGCCACCGGGGCAAACAGGTAGCGCAAGCTCGCATATTGACGGCCGCTCGCCGGCATAAACACGATACCGCGACGATGCAGCTCATCAATGAGCTCAAAGGCCTCGGGGCGTGGCTCGCGCTCCCCCGGATGCAGCAACGTGCCATCCAAATCGCAGGCGATCAGTTTGATTCCCTCAAGACCCATATGCTTCCCCCAAAGCATCTCATCAACAGCAAGACGGACTTTGAATAGTTGCCCCTCAAAGTCCGTCTTACGCATACGCACGCTAACCGCGCGCCTTCTTTACGATCGTAAAGTCTGGAGCCATACTCACAACAACATCCGCCGCGCTCGATGCAAAGCGTCGACTGGCATCGAGCTCGCATGTGACCACCGAGAGCCGAACGCCCCCGATGCCCCGGAGCATACGACCCAAAACCGGTTGCACCGGCGTATACATACGCACGGTATGATCATCCGAGTCACCCCGGAAGAGCGGCGCATGCATGTTGCCGATCTCCCAGCACACATGTGCGAGCACAATCGGATCCATGCGGTCGACTTCGACCAAATAGACCTCGGCGCTGCGCAGGCGTACGACAACCACTACGGGCACCGTACCCGTGCGGTCGACAGCGAGCACGTCACCGTCGGCAAGACGACCGCCGTCGGCAGTACCCAGCCGAACATCGACCGTGCGCCCCAGCTCCGTCACGCCCACAAACGCGCATACATCCGCCTGGTCCCAATCGAGTAGCAGCTCGTCAAACTCAAAGATGCCGCCCAGCTCCCGACGAAGCAGGAGTTCATAGGACGGATCGTTGAGATTTCCCAAGCATGTCGTCGAAACCAAGCGTTCAGGCATACTCTAACCCTCGACCTCGACGAGCTCGATATCAAAGTTGAGGTCCTTGCCGGCGAGCTCGTGGTTGGCGTCGAGCGTCACGGCCTCGGGCGTCACATCGATGACGACGGCGGGGACAGGCATGCCGCTCGGCGTGGACAGGAAGAGCTTCATGCCCTTCTCGATCTGCTCGATGTTGGGAACCTGCTCGGCCGGGAAGGTAATAACCATCTCGGGGTTGTGCTCGCCGTAGGCATCGGCAGCAGGAATGTGCACGGTCTTCTTCTCGCCCACCTGCATGTCGACAACAGCGGCGTCGAAGCCCTTGATCATCTGACCGGCGCCGCAGGTGAACTCCAGCGGCTCGCCGCGATCGTAGGAGCTATCGAACTGCGTGCCGTCGTCGAGCGTGCCGCGATAATGAGTCTTGACCTTCTTGCCCTGGTTGGACATGGTAACCTCCGTGATAAGGGCGGCACACAACGCGGGCCGCCGTGAACATATGGCGCTAACTATACCCTAGTCATACAATTCAAAGACAGTTTGCAAAGAAACGCTGCAACCGGAGGAACCATGGCATATCCCGTATTTGACTTACACTGCGACACCGCCGACCGCATCGGCTGGGCGACGCTCGATCTCGACCTGCGCTTTACCGCCGGCACCGACGGTTATTTCCCCGGCGACGAAACGCATCCGCAAGATTTCGACCTCATCGAGGGCAACGCCTGCGCCATCTCACTCGCAAAGATCGGCAACACGCCATGGGCACAGTGCTTCGCCACGTTTGTCCCCGACGAGATTCCCACCGCCCACGCCGCGCGCTTCCAGGCGCAAATCATGGCGCACATGAGCGGCCAGGCAATGCTCAACCACGACCGCATGGTCAACGTACGCAGCGCCGCTGACATTCGCCCTGCGCTCAAAGACGGCAAGGTCGCCTGCATCCACACCATCGAAAACGCCACGTTCTTTGCCGAGGACCCCGCGCTGATTGAGGTACTCAAGAGCCTAGGCGTGCTCATGTCATCACTCAGCTGGAACGCGCAGGGACCGCTCGCGAGCGGCCACGACACCCACGCCGGCCTCACCGCCGCCGGCATCGAGGCGCTCACGCAGATGGAGCACGCCGGCATGGTACTCGACGTCTCCCACCTCAACGACGAGTGCTTTGACGAGGTTGTCGCCCACGCCACGCGTCCCTTCGTCGCCAGCCACTCCAACTCCCGTGCGGTTTGCGGCGTCAAGCGCAACCTCACCGACGACCAATTCCGTACCATTCGCGACATGGGCGGTATCGTCGGCCTCAACTACTGCAGCGACTTCCTTTCCAACGACGCAACCGACAAGACCGCCGCAGACGTCACCTTCGACCAGCTGGCGGCACATATCGAACACTGGCTCGACCTGGGCGGCGAGGACGTCATCGCGCTCGGCGGCGACTGGGACGGTGCCAAGGTACCCGACTTCCTCTCTGATGCCAGCAAGATGCCCGAATTCCAGAACATGCTCTCCAAGCACTTTGGCAAGACCGTGATGCAGAAGCTCTGCAGCGATAATGCCCTTGCCTTCTTCGAGCGTTATTAATTTCACATCCCTTGAGCGGGCCGGCATGCCGAGCGATCGACATGCCGGCCCGCCCCCCCAATCTGAAGGATAACTTTTGACGCAGCAATTTACGATTTTCCTACCCCGACCGGATGGGACGCCCATCCCCGTCGTCGTTACCAAAAAGCGCGTCAAGAACTTCAACCTGCGCGTCACACCGAGCGGTGAGGTCCACGCCAGCGCACCGCTCGGCGCCAGCCGCGAGCGCATCGAAGCGTTTGTAAAGCGCAACAACGACTGGATTATCAGCCGACTTGCCCAGCGCGAGCAGCGTCAGGCGACGGCGCGAGAACCGCTCAGCCCCCTCTCGATCATTGCGCTTTGGGGCATGCCCATCACGGTACAGGACGCACTCGATCACAACTTTGCATCACCCGCACCGCGACCCAAACAGGCCACCTTCGCAAGTTTTATGGGTACCGACGAATCGAACGAAGGCCCACAGGCCAAGCTGCGCGCAATCCTCGACGGTCTAACGTCCGATGAGCTCCAAGCCCACATCGACCAGCTCTATGCATCCGAGGTTACATCGGCGCTGCGCGATATTGTGCACGCATACGAAATCGCAATGGGTGTCGTCGTTTCCCGCGTTTCCGTGCGCAGCATGAAAACGCGCTGGGGCTCGTGCACGCCCAAAACCGGCGCCATTCGCATCGCACGCGAGCTTGCCGCCTACCCCGTCGAATGCCTCGACATGGTTGTCGCCCACGAACTCGTCCACTTGCTCGAGCCAAGCCACAATCAGCGGTTCCACGCCCTGCTCGACACGTACTGTCCCAACAATAGAGCTCTGTCGCAGCGACTCAAAAAACCGCCCGCCAACGAGCTCTAGCGGCGGCTAGCGCACGCGCTCGATCTCGACGCCGCAGCTTGCCAGGGGAAGACCGACGGGTGCCCAAGGCTTATCGAGCTTAACACGCACGCCGAGCAGCAAGGGGTAACGACGTAGCAGCATCTGGGCCACACCCTCGGCTGCAGCCTCGATGAGCTTAAACGTATGCTCGCGCAGATAGCCATCGACATCGTGGCACACCGAGCCGTAATCAATCGAGGCATCCAGGTTGTCGTGCTCCCCTGCCGCGCGCAGGTCGGCATAGAGCACCAAGGACACGACAAACTTCTGCCCCAGGACGTTCTCCTCGGGATACACGCCGTGGTTGGCAAAGACCTCGAGACCGTCGATAGTAATGCGGTCGGCATGGCGCAGGTCGTCATAGCTCACATGAGGCACTGCCGTTGCGGCGGAAATCTCGCCCCTGCCACGACGGGCGAGCTCGGCACCCTCGGTCTTGGTTGCATTCTCAGGTAGCTTTTTGTTAGTCATCGCGATCGTCTCCTTCGTTCAGAACCCCGACCGCGCATACCGACTATACGCGAATCGACAGGTTCTTTTTATCATCGCTCCAGTTGCAGGCATTGCGCGCGGGGCATGCAAAGCAGGCGCGCGACGCTTTATCGGCTGCATAGAGCAGACGCTCAAGCGGCTGGCTGTTCACGCGCAGCTTTCGATGGCCCAGAATGGCCGTCTTAATGGCTGCGGTATCTGCCGGCTCAAACGCCACATCATCGGGCATGCCGCTGAGAATCGCATCGGCGACGCGTTCGCTTGCAACATCATGGGATATACCCGATTCATACTGTTCATCTTTGCCGATATCGTGAAGAAGTGCCGTGGCATAGATGACCTCGCGGTCAAATTCGAGCTCTTCCTCGAGATTCTTAATCCACATAATGCGCGCGACATCCAGCAGATGGTCGATACCGTGGCGGCAAAAGATGCGCCCCGATTCCAGCTGCGCAATGTTGCCCAGATGCCGCCGGAACAGCCCGTTGGCACAGATGTAATCGATACGAGGCATGACGCCAAAAGGCGCCAAGCCCGAAGCCATAAAGCCGCGACGCGGCGTCCCCTCATCGGTCTTCGATGCAAAGTCATTGACGACCCTCATGTTAGCGGTCCAGCATCCTAAAGAATCGCTCCTCGAGCGACAGATCGGTCTCAAAGACGCCGCGACGAGCAAGCGTCACGGTCTTGGCACCGGGCTTTTGCACGCCACGCATGGTCATGCACATATGCTCGGCTTCCATCAGTACGATCGCTCCTTGGGGAGCAAGATATTCCATGAGGGCATCGGCAACCTGTGCACACAGCTGCTCCTGCAGCTGCAGACGACGAGCATAGACCTCAACCGTGCGAGCGAGCTTAGAGAGTCCGGCAACGCGACCGTTAGGGATATAGCCGATCGCAGCCTTGCCGTAAAATGGCAGCAAATGGTGCTCGCACAGCGAGTAAAACGTGATATCGCGCTCGATAACCAAATCGTTCGAAGCGACGGCAAAAGTTTTGGACAGGTGCTCCTCGGCGCTTTGGTCCATGCCGCCGGCAATCTCGCCATACATACGGGCGACGCGTGCCGGCGTCTCCAGCAGGCCCTCACGAGTTGGGTCCTCGCCTATACCCTCAAGCAACAGCCTTATGGCGGCCTCGACTTTTTCCTGATCGACCATCTGGGCCTCACTCTTCCGATTTTGCGTTCGCGCTATGGTACCACGCCCTCCGGCATCGGCCACAAGCTACATAGTATGGGTCGAATAGACCGGATCGTCTCGCCACAGCTCCACAGCATCGCAAAGCGCAACGCCCTCACGCGCGGCACGAGCGCGTGTGGCGTTCATGTCGATCACGCGCTGATTACTCGAACCCCTAAAACGCAACGAGATATCGTGCAGGTCTTGAACAAACGGACCGTCCACTAGCATGTCAAGGCAGGCAAGAATACGGTCCGTCACCTCGGTATGATGACGGCCGCCCGGCATTAGTTCCTCGAGCACGTCACCGGTAAAGCACCAAATGGTCTTCCCCGACTCCACAGAATAGGCCGCACGCACGCGTTCGATAAAGTCAACGAGCCCCGCCTGGTTCTCGGGTTCCATGGGCTCCCCGCCCAGAATCGTCAGTCCATCAATAAAGGGATGGTCGAGACTCTCGATAATCTTATCCTCGACGGCGCGATCGAACGGCTCGCCCGCGGCAAAGTCCCACGCGACAGAGTTAAAGCAATTCTTGCACCCACGACGGCACCCACTCACAAACAGAGAAGTACGAACACCTTCCCCATCAGCAATGTCGAAATACTTAATGTTCGCGTAGTTCATAGATAACTCTCCCGGAAGGCCGGGACATATCATCCCGTCCTCAAACATTCTCGGCCTGCGGCCTGCGAGACTGCGGGCGGGACGATATGTCCCGGCCTCATGCAAAGGGTAACTCAATGAACGAAGCGAACATCGAGTATAGGGTTCGAGGTCTAATAAAAACTTTGTTGCAGCTCAACCGTCATCGCAAGCAAAACGTTGTTGCAAGTCAACTCATTTCCGCTAAGAACTTCGAGGAGTGAGCAGACCGCACGCTGCATCTCAGCTACATCAACTTGGCTGCCCCGTAGCGAGGCCCCGGACCTTTGCTCGATATGAGTTCCGCACGAACAGGAGGCGCCAGTGGCGCCTCCGTCGTGAGCCAGGACTGTCCGAAATAGCGAGTAAAGGTCCGGGGCCTCGCTACGGGGCAGCTTGGGATGGTTATTAGAGATGCAGCACGCGGTCGCGGATCTCCTCGGTTCGACCCTGGTTCCAGAATTGAGTACCGATGTAGCCGCACGTACGACGGGCGACGTTCATCTTCTCCTGATCGCGGTTGCCGCAGTTGGGGCACTCCCACACCAGTTTGCCATCATCCTCGACAATCTTAATCTCGCCATCGTAGCCGCACACCTGGCAGTAGTCGCTCTTAGTGTTGAGCTCGGCGTACATGATGTTGTCGTAGATGTACTGCATCACGCGAATGACAGCCTTAAGGTTGTCCTGCATGTTGGGGACCTCGATGTAGGAGATAGCACCGCCCGGCGAAAGCTGCTGGAACATGCCCTCAAACTTAAGCTTGTCGAAGGCATCGATCTCCTCGGACACGTGGACGTGATAGCTGTTAGTAATGTAGCCCTTGTCCGTCACGCCCGGAATAATGCCAAAACGACGCTGCAGGCACTTGGCGAACTTGTAGGTCGTCGACTCAAGCGGGGTGCCGTACAGCGAGAAGTCGATATCGCTTTCGGCCTTCCACTCCGCACACTTGTCGTTCATGTGCTGCATGACGGCCATGGCAAACGGCGTGCCTTCCTTCTCGGTGTGGCTGTGGCCCGTCATGTACTTGACGCACTCATACAGACCGGCATACCCCAGGCTGATGGTGGAATAGCCGCCCACGAGCAGTTTGTCGATCGTCTCGCCCTTCTTAAGGCGCGCCAGGGCGCCGTACTGCCAAAGGATCGGCGCGGCGTCAGAAAGCGTTCCCATCAGGCGCTCATGACGGCACAGCAGGGCACGATGGCACAGCTCAAGGCGCTCGTCGAAGATCTTCCAGAACTTGTCCATGTCCTGATGCGAGCTCAGCGCGACATCGGGCAGGTTGATGGTCACAACACCCTGGTTAAAGCGGCCATAGTACTTAGGTTTGGTCGGGTCATAGTTCAGCGCGTTGGCGACATTGTTAAAGCCGTTGCCCGAACGGTCGGGCGTCAGGAAGCTGCGGCAACCCATGCAGGTGTAGCAATCGCCATTGCCGGCGGTCTCACCCTTAGACAGCTTGAGCTCACGCATCTTCTTCTCGGAGATGTAGTCGGGCACCATGCGCTTGGCGGTGCACTTGGCAGCCAGCTGGGTCAGGTAGAAGTACGGGGAATTCTCGTGAACGTTATCGTCCTCGAGCACATAGATAAGCTTGGGGAATGCCGGGGTAATCCACACGCCGGCCTCGTTCTTAACGCCCTCGTAGCGCTGGCGAAGCGTCTCCTCCACGATCATGGCAAGGTCGTGCTTCTCCTGAGGCGTACGGGCCTCGTTAAGATACATAAAGACCGTCACGAACGGCGCCTGGCCATTCGTGGTCATAAGGGTCACGACCTGATACTGAATCGTCTGGACGCCGCGACGGATCTCATCACGCAGACGGTCCTCAACGACCTCACGGACCTTCTCGGCAGACGCAGAGACGCCAAGCTCCTCGAGCTCGCGGGCAACCTCGCCACGAATCTTCTGACGGCTCACCTCGACAAACGGAGCCAGGTGGGTCAGCGAAATCGACTGACCGCCGTACTGGGAAGAGGCGACCTGGGCGATAATCTGCGTCGCGATATTGCAAGCAGTCGAGAAGCTATGCGGTTTCTCGATCAGTGTGCCCGAGATAACGGTGCCGTTCTGGAGCATATCCTCCAAGTTCACCAGGTCACAGTTATGCATGTGCTGGGCAAAGTAGTCCGAATCGTGGAAGTGAATCAGGCCCTCGTTGTGGGCATCCACGATCTCCTGGGGCAGCAGCACGCGCTGCGTCAGGTCCTTGGAAATCTCGCCGGCCATGTAGTCGCGCTGAACGGAGTTGACGGTCGGGTTCTTGTTAGAGTTCTCCTGCTTGACCTCTTCGTTATTGCACTCAATCAGCGACAGAATCTTGTCGTCCGTTGTGTTCTTCTGGCGCTTCAGGCTCTGAACATAGCGATAGATGATGTAGTGGCGAGCGACCTCGTAGCAGTCGAGACGCATGATCTCGTCCTCGACCAGATCTTGGATCTCCTCGACCGATACGGTGTGACCGGCCTTCTCACATGCCTCGGCGACGTTTTGTGCCGCATAGATCACCTGGCGGTCGGTAAGGCGAGAGCCTTCCTCGACCTCCAAGTTTGCGGCGCGGATCGCATTGACGATCTTATCGATGTCAAAAGTAACCTCGGTGCCGCTGCGCTTGATGATCTTCATCCTCTTGCCTCTTTCGCATCGTAGCCTCATTGCGCTTCAGGGCCAAACGATGCCCGGCAGGGTTTGGCCCTGTCTTGCGGCGCCGTCGCGCAATCTGTGTTCTCGATAACCATAGGCCCTCATGCGGACAATCCTCGCAACCAATCCAGGGGTTCAAAGATCCATCCAAATAATGGGGCGAATAAGGTTCTCGTTCTCTGTCCGCCATCTATCATACGACAAAGAGGCATCTATATCCTGTATTCTTTTTTTAGGTCAAACACAACATATAGTGTTTTAGCAGGTCAAGGCAATTAGTCATTTTGCAGACGCATTAAAAATGAGGGGTTCTTGGCAAGTCGGTAAAACGTTACCAGCACGGCTACCTGCATGGCAGTTATAAAACCCCCTTAGTCAAGCCGCTGACAAATCCTACCAAAACCAAGCCGCTCACGCCAAAAGAATCCAAAAGATTATGCTTGACCAACATGTTGCGGTCGTGCCTTGCCGAGCTTCATGCAACCGCGGCACGAATCCTTGAAAGATGTGTGCATGCAAATGGAGAAGATGAGAGTTTTCTCGGATGACTACTGAGAAGCATGCCGGCAGATCAAAAAACTCGAAATATGGTGACGTATGTGGCGACACATTTGGCAACCAAAACAAAACAGCCCAGAGGACATAGCCTCTGGACTGCGAACATTTGGTGGGCGTTAGAAGATTTGAACTTCTGACCTCTTCCGTGTCAGGGAAGCGCTCTCCCCCTGAGCTAAACGCCCAAATGGAGCGGACAACGGGGCTCGAACCCGCGACCCCAACCTTGGCAAGGTTGTGCTCTACCAACTGAGCCATGTCCGCTTACAAGGATTAATCTTACGTGATGCCTGCATCCTATGCAAGAACTTTTTTTGAAAAGTTTTGCGACGCCCTAGCGAACCTCTCGAAGACATCAGCCACCACGGAAGACGCAGGCAAACGCAAACTCGCCGCAAGAGGCCCTTACATCTCACCGAGCATGATCCAGGCAGAGCTGTCCTGCGCGAGCCTACCGTCTACAAGCGGTGATGAGGTGAGCAGGACCCTACCCGCCGGCAGCTCCACGGGTGCTGCGCCGAAGTTCGTCACACACGCCCAGCCGTTGTCGCGGCGATAGGCGATGACGCCGCCCTCAGCGCCCTCGGCACCATCCGCAAAGCCAGTGCGCCCGTCAAGATCGAGCCACGCAAGATCGTTGGCGCACCCGCGCAGCTTGCGCCGCAGCCAGAGGGCGTCGCGATAGAGCGCAAGCATCGATGTCGGGTCCGCTTCTTCCCTATCGGCAGCGTAATCGGAAAACCATGCAGGCTGCAGCAGATGGGGCGCCGCATCGGCGTCCGCCGGTGAAAACCCAAACGATCCGCCCTGCACGGGATCGTCCGCTGCCACCCACGGCAGGGGCACACGACAGCCGTCGCGCCCCTTCTCGCGCTTCGGTCCGTGCGTATTGGTCGCAGTGGGATCTTCGAGTGCAGCCCACGGGATGTCAGCCACCTCAAAAAGGCCGAGCTCCTCACCCTGATACACGTATGCCGAGCCCGGAAGCGCCAACTCAAGCAAAAGGGCCGCCCGTGCGCGGCGCTCGCCGAGTTCACGGTCCTCGTCATAAGACGACCCGTCGCGTAAGAGCCAGTCGAGCGCAATCTGATGGTAGCGCGTCGCCTTGATTTGCGGCAGGGCATAGCGTGTCGCCACGCGCGGCACGTCGTGGTTGGAGAGTACCCAGGTCGAGGCGGAATCGGATTCGATGGCCGCCTTCAAGCCCTTCTCGATTGCAGCGTGCATGTCATCATAGGTCCAAGTGGCCTTGGCAAACTCAAAGTTGAATGTCTGGCCAAGCTCGCTGGGGCGCGCGTAGAGATACTGGCGCTCGGGCAGCACCCACGCCTCGGCAACGGCGCTGCGCGGCGGATTATAGCGGTCGAACACGCGGCGCCACTCGCGATAGATCTCGTGGACCTCGTTGCGATCCCACAGCGGATGAGTGCCGTCGTCAACCATGTCATCGCCCTCGGCGAGATGCCACCGGTCGAGGTCATCGCGGTCGAGATCCTTGGCGAGACCGTGCGCCACATCGATGCGAAAGCCATCGACGCCCCGATCGCTCCAAAACGCCAGGACGTCGCAAAAGAACGCGTGAACCTCGGGGCATGACCAGTCAAAGTCCGGCTGCTCGGGCGTAAACATGTGCAGATACCACTGACCGTCCGCAACACGCGTCCAGGCGGGGCCGCCAAAGTTGGCATTCCAATTGGTGGGAGGCAGCTCACCATGCTCGCCGCGACCATCGCGGAAGATATAACGGGCGCGCTCGGGCGATCCGGGGCCGGCGGCAAGAGCAGCTTTGAACCAGGGGTGTTGGTTGGATGAATGGTTGGGCACGATGTCGACGATGACCTTGATGCCGCGCGCGTGAGCCGCAGCGATCATGTCATCGAAGTCGTCAAGCGAGCCGAGACGTGGGTCGACATCGCAGTAGTCCGCCACATCATAGCCGCCATCGACAAGAGGCGATGGGTAAAACGGGCTCAGCCAGATGGCCTCGATACCCAGCCGCTCAAGATAGTCCATCTGCTGGGTAATGCCCGCGATATCGCCCAGACCCGAACCAGTCGAATCCTTAAACGAGCGCGGGTAGATCTGATAGATCGCGGCATCGGACATCCATGAGCGCGAAGAGGACTTTTCTGTGGCCATGGGATGTGTCTCCCTTGCAACGAGGTTTTGCGAGATACCCACGATGATACGCCCAAAGCTGACATTCGCGGCAAACAACGCCACAGCCACGCCCCAAAACGCTCGCTCCCTCTCGGGTTCGAGCCCAGGCGACGGATACGAAAAAGCCCGGCTACCGTAGTAGTCGGGCTGTTACGCTTGGAGCGGACAACGGGGCTCGAACCCGCGACCCCAACCTTGGCAAGGTTGTGCTCTACCAACTGAGCCATGTCCGCATATGTAAAACAAAACGGGCGCCGGAGCGCCCGGATGTTGCCTGGAGGCGAAGCCCGGATTCGAACCGGGGGTAAAGGCTTTGCAGGCCTCTGCCTTACCACTTGGCCACTTCGCCGAAAAAGGACCGCTAAGAACGGTCCGGAAATGCAATGGAGCGGACAACGGGGCTCGAACCCGCGACCCCAACCTTGGCAAGGTTGTGCTCTACCAACTGAGCCATGTCCGCTTGCGGGTTATTAATTTACGCGAGTTATCCAAAAGACGCAAGTACTTTTTTCAAAAAAGTTGCTCAAAGCAAGTTCACGCAGGGAAATCATGTCAACCCAAGGCGCTAAGCACACGATTCCAATGCCGAGCTAAACAGCTTCACCATCCGAACGCGCGTGCCGGCGCCATCCGTACGACGGGCAACTTCCACATTATCGACGAGCATGCGCATAAGCTTGATGCCGCGCCCGCGTTCCTCGGATGCCACCGGCTCGCTCGCCCCATCGATAGAATAGCCAGCGCCCCGATCAAGCACTTCAAGCACAACACGATCCCCATAGGCCTGAACCGTCAGGATGCAGCCAACACCGCCCGCATGGTCATACGCGTTACCCAATGCCTCCCCCAACGCCAATGCGACGTCATAACGCTCATCACGCCTCAGGGGAAGCGATTCGAGAAGCTCGGCCACACGGTGCCGATAATATGGGAGGTTCTCGATGCCTCGCCGCACTTCGATGCTCTTGCTCCATCGTGGCAACTCTCCCACCGGAATGGCGGGAATCGACTCACGCGCCGGACCCGCAACATGAAGGATGTCGACAAGTCGGGCAATCTCCAAAAAGCGAATGACCTCATCGGAGGCGTTAACGAGCGAAAGCAGGCCCTCTCGCCTCATGAGCTCTCTGGCACGTGTAAGCAAAAACGCCAAACCCGTCGAGTCGATAAAGCCCACGGCCTGGCAATTGATGACAACACGACGCACGCCCCGATCGATCAGATTATCCAACCGTGGGCGCAGCACGGACACCGAGGCGATGTCGACATCACCCGGTGGCGTCAAAACCGCTATGTCATTCCACTCATTCATACGACCATGGTTCCCCAAAAGAGCTCGCTCGATGCATACGTATCTGCAACTGCGCAGATTTTGCCCGTCAAGTGTCGCGATCTACGATCGACCTCGTAAAAATTCAAGGGAAACCAGCGCGATGTCATCGTCCAGCGCCGACTCGGTAAAGCGGTCAAGCTCGCCCAAGACCTTCCCGCAGATTCCCGATACGCCCTCACCCGAGACAGAGAGCAGAAGGTCGCGAAGGCGCTGCTCGCCAAAGAAAGCACCCGAGCGATCACGTGCTTCGATTGTTCCGTCGGTATACATGAATAGCATGTCACCAGGAGCAAACGTAAACACGCCTGTCTCGTACACCATGCTCTCAAAGGCACCGATCACGCCCGATTGGCACCCAAGGAGCTCCACTTCTCCCCCTCGGGTTTCTCCGCCGCCAAGCGGCGTCGACGACGGTCTAATGACCATAGTGGGAGGATGTCCCGCAGAGCAATAGGTAGCGCGACCCGCTTTAAGATCGATCTTGGCGATAAACGCCGTCACAAACGTCTCGACCCTCGAAAAGCCCATGAGCATGCTATTGAGCGAGCGGGCCATGCGGGCGGGCCCAGCACCCTCCCAGGCATAGGCCGTCAGCGCCGTCTTGACGAGCGCTGACATCGACGCCGCCTCGATTCCTTTGCCGGATACATCGCCCAAAATCATTACGGCGCAATCGTCGGGAAGACGGACAAGCGTATAAAAGTCGCCGCCGACCAACGCCGAATTCGTTGCCGAAAGGTATACCGAATCGGTCGCGATACCCGGAACGTCACCAAGCGAATTTCTCATGCCAATCTGGAGGGTCTGAGCGATATGGCGCTCCTCGCGCTTTTGAGATTCGCCCTCGTAGATCAGTTCAAAGTCATGCGCCAAGTGCACCAAGTAGTCATATTCAAGGTCATCAATCGGCTCTTGACTACCGTCACGAAGCAGCAGCGCGCGCGTCGTCGGGCCTTTCGCAACAGAAGCAGGAACAATCGCGTCGTTGCTGTGCTTGCCATCGCCCTCAGAGCGTGGGTGCCCCGCCTCGATGCCGGTGTCGACGTAGAGACCCTGGCAAGGCAGACCATGTGCCCTAAGCCAGCCTCCCATAGGCATCGATTCGTCAACGCGAGTTATACGGACGTGTTTAAGGTCCTCGGCACTCGTACCGCCCAAAACAGATGCCTCAAAGCCATCAGGACCAGCCCCCAGACGTGCCGCTGGCGCCGTCGTGGAAAAGAAAAGCTTCTCGGGATCGTCCGGCAAAGCAACGCGACTGCCACCTTCAAAATCTATGACGTAGGAGTCCAGACTGGCGTCATACTCAACTGGACAAAAATGGCAGTTGAGCATATTGCAAATCTCGGACGAGACCGCCTGGGTAGCCGCGGCGGAATCGTCTAGAAAGATAAACAACTCATCACGTAAGACATTGAGCGAGCGGCCAAGCTCGGCCGTGCGACGAGAGCGAAGGCTCGATGCCATGCCGACCAGCTGGATAGACAGGTAATCGCAAATGACCTCGAGTACATTAACGTCATAGGCGAGCGGTGCCTGAGGTCGCTTCCAACCAACTTCCAGCACGCCAAGGATCTGCGTACCATAAAAAACGGGAAGACAGATCTCGCTGCGGTACGGAGGCATATCCTGCACGCGCAACAGGTGCTTAGAACGATTGTCCAAGTCCATGAACATACCGGAGGCGGCCCTATCGCCCTCAAGGTCCTGTTGAATCGACAAACGACAGGCACGCGACTCGCGAAGCACATACGTCGGAATGCCAGCGCCATACGGCAAAAACTCGGGCAGGTAGCTGTCGTGCAGCTCCTTGGAAACACCGCGAAGCTTAAAACCGCCGCTCTCAGAAAAATAGATAGCGGCACCCGAAGCATCGAGCGTTCCTACAAGCTGGTTCAAAACGGTATCTAACAAACTAGGCAGCTCATCGGAGCCCACCGTGCTCATAATGACCGACAAAGTGCCCGAAAGGCGCTTATTCGCCACTCTAAGCTCCGAAAGCGCACGCTTGAGCTGGCGGTCGTGCGAGTACTGCTCTTCGATGCTATGAAGCGCCACCAGAACACGCGGTGCACGGCGTCCAAAGATGCGAGGCGGTGTAACCGAGCCGGCACAAACCAGGACAGGAATAAACGATCCATCACTTAACTTGAGCATCAACTCGCTCTCGATTCCATTGGTCTCAAAAGGAAGACGATGCTCTGTCGCGCGTTCAAATGCTGATGAGTACAAGAGGTCTTTAACGTCCCCGTTGATCACATCGGAACGCTCCTCGCACATCAAGTCGAGCAAGCGGTTATTTACATGCAAAATGGTGCCGTCGGGCTCGCAGATAATGACAGCATCGCTCGTGATCTCGACCAATTGGGCAACGTCTGCCCACTCGTTGCGTTCAAGCGTTTCCATCGTGGACCTCACCGTCTATCGGTAACAAAAAAGCCTCCGAAGAGGCTTCTCAAATGCGATGGTGTCGGAGGCGGGACTTGAACCCGCATGACCAAAAAGCGGTCACTAGCACCTCAAGCTAGCGCGTCTGCCAATTCCGCCACTCCGACATGCTATATTATTGATTCGCGGTTCGTTTAGTTGGACCCGCGCGTTCAACGAAGAAGATAATAACCTATGTTTCGAGAACTACGCAAGCACTTTTTTGAAAAAAGTTTACGAATTTGTAAATGCGCAGGTAGACTGACCTGTTCGGGCAGGAATGAGGTTGCTTTCCAACGCGTCCTCGGGCATGCGGCATTATTTTGATCCGCGCTTCGCGCTACAAAATAATGCCGCCCCCTGCGGAATGCGTTGGAAAGCAACCTCATTCCTGCCCTAGAGGCACGTACTCCAGGCACCATTCTCGAACATATTCTGAGGGCTGATGCGAATTTGGTGGCTCGGCTTTGCCGAGCCCTTATATAAGGAGGCCGGAGCCTAGGCTCCGGCCTCACTCTATTTTTCATCAGATTAAGTGAGCGATCGAGGAATCGCGCTCCCCCTGCCGAATTGCCGCAGGGCCCGCCCTGAAGTTACTTTTCAGAACACTCCGCAGGACGCAAGAAACCCCCGCCGCACGAAGTGCGCAGCGGGGGTTTCTTGCATGTCCGAGGACGTTCTGAAAAGTAACTTCAGGGCGGGCCCGGACGAGAACAACCGACTACAGGTCGATGTGCGATTCCTTGATCGGGAACGGCTCCGCGAAGTGGCAGGCGCAGCAGTGACCCGGTGCGACTTCCTTAAACTCGGGAAGCTTCTCGGAGCAGATACCCTGCGCGATCGGGCAGCGCGTGTGGAAACGGCAGCCGGTCGGCGGATCCAGCGGTGACGGCGGATCGCCGGCAAGGATGATGCGCTTACGGGTCTTCTGGATATCAGGATCGGGAACCGGCACGGCAGACAGCAGCGACTGCGTGTACGGATGGTGAGGCTCACTATAGAGCGTCTTCCAGTCCGAAACCTCGACCATCTTACCCAGATACATAACGGCAACGCGATCGGAGATGTGCTGTACGACGGACAGGTCATGGGCGATAAACAGATACGCGGTACCGAACTTGTCCTGCAGTTCCTTGAGCAGGTTCAGAACCTGGGCCTGAATGGACACATCCAGAGCGGATACCGGCTCGTCACAGATAATCAGCTTGGGCTTCAGCGCAAAAGCGCGGGCAATGCCGACACGCTGACGCTGGCCGCCCGAGAACTCATGCGGATAGCGGTTGATGTGCTCGGGGTTCAGTCCAACGACGTCGAGAAGCTCACGGACGCGCTCAATGCGCTCCTCCTTGGTACCCACACCATGAATGGTCATGGGCTCGGAGACAATCTCGCCGATGGTCATACGAGGGTTGAGCGAAGCATAAGGATCCTGGAAGATAAACTGCATCTCGCGACGCATGTCCTTGATCTCATGCTTGCTCATCTCGGCAACATCTTTGCCCTGGAAAAATACCTTACCGGCAGTCGGCTTGGTCAGACGCATAATAGTGCGGCCCGTGGTGGACTTACCGCAACCAGACTCGCCAACCAGACCAAAGGTCTCGCCAGGATAAATCTCAAAAGAGATGTCGTTTACAGCAGAGACTACGCGCTTGGAAAAACGCTTGGCGAACATGCCGGACTCTGCGGGGAACTCCTTAGAGAGGTGCTCGACCTTCAGCAGTGGAGTGCGCTCGTTATTGTCTGCCATTTACGCCTCGCCTCCCTTCTTGGAATCCTTGCGCGTACGGGACGTCTCGGGAGCATTCTTAAGGAACTCAGGGTCACCGGAATAATGGCACGCAGAATAGTGGCCGGACTCGGTGACAACGCGCTCGGGGCGCTGCTTACGGCACTTATCGGTTGCATAGGGGCAACGAGGCGAGAACACGCAGCCCTCGGGCAGGTTCATGAGCGAAGGCGGGTTGCCGTGAATCGGCGTAAGCGGCTTCTTCTCATCGATGGCCTGCTCCGGGATGGAGCGGATAAGGCCCCAGGTATAGGGGTGACGGCTCTCATAGAAGATTTCCTCAGCAGTACCGAACTCGACGGGACGGCCGGCGTACATAACCATGATCTTATCGGCCATATCGGCGACGACGCCCAGGTCATGGGTAATCATGATGATGGCGTTGCCGTTCTTCTCCTGCATTTCCTGCATAAGCTCAATAATCTGAGCCTGAATGGTAACGTCCAGGGCAGTCGTGGGCTCATCGGCAATCAGAATATCGGGATCGCAGGCAAGGGCCATGGCGATCATGACACGCTGACGCATACCGCCAGAGAACTGATGCGGATACTCATTGACGCGCTTCTCGGGCTCGGGAATGCCAACGAGGTCCAAAAGCTCGGTGGCGCGCTTGAGCGCCTCCTGCTTGGAGTAACCACGGTGCAGACGAAGGCCCTCGCCCACCTGCTTGCCAATCTTATAGACCGGGTTCAAGGAGGTCATAGGATCCTGGAAGATCATCGCGATGTCGTTGCCGCGAATATGCTGCATCTCTTCCTCGGTCATCTCGAGGATGGAGCGACCGCGATAGCGAACGTCACCGCCCTCGATCTTTCCCGGAGGCATCGAGATAAGACCCATGATGGTCATGGCGGTCACGGACTTACCGGAGCCGGACTCACCGACGACACCCAGGGTCTCGCCGCGATCGAGCGTGTAGGACACACCGTCGACAGCGCGAACGACGCCATCCTCGGTATGGAAATACATCTTAAGGTCATCGACCTCGAGCAGATGCTGGCCCTCGGGAACCGGCTGGTCCTTCAGGTCCACATAGTTCTTGTTCTTCTTCATCCTTATGCGTCCTTCATCTTGACGTCGAGAGCGTCGCGCAGACCGTCACCCAGCAGGGTGAAGGCAAGCACCGTCGAGAGAATTGCCAGACCGGGCATGATCATCATCCAGGGAGCAGTCAGAAGATACTGCTGACCGTCCTGAATCATGGAGCCCCACGAAGGCGTAGGCGGAATAACGCCCATGCCGAGGAAGGACAGAGCGGACTCGGTCAAAATGGCACCACCAATGTTCATGGTCGCGTAGACCACGATGGAGGCGACGGAGTTCGGGAAGATGTGACGCATGACGATACGGGCATCGGATGCACCCATGGCGCGAGCAGCATCAACATAGTCGTTTTCCTTGACCGTCAAGATTGCAGAGCGGAAGACACGCGCAATCGAAGGCCAGCCGAGAATACCGATGGCGATGAAGACGTTCTGAAGACCACGGCCGATAACGGCGATCATGGCGACGACGAACAGCACGTACGGGAACGCCAGGAAGATATCCGCACAGCGCATGATGATCGTATCCCAGATGCCGCCGTAGAAACCGGCCAGGGCGCCCATGACCAGACCAATCAACGTGGAAATGGCGGTGGCCATAATGCCGACAGACAGCGAAACGCGTGCACCGTAGATAACACGGACGAGAATGTCACGACCAAGGGCATCGGTGCCAAACGGGTGCTCGGCACACGGAGCCAGCAGCGATGTCTCGGCCATGGTGGTAGAATCGGAAGCCGTCGGCGAACCGAGCCAGGGCTTAGCCCACAAATCTGCGGTCAGGGCAACCACGACGACGATGATGATCCAGCAGACACCGATAACGGCGAGCTTGTTCTTACGAAGACGCTTAAAAGCGTCGCCCCACAGCGTGCGGGACTTGGCGGGAGCAGATGCGGCCTTGGTGGCGGTAGCCTGCTCCTGAGACTGAGAATCAGTTTCCTGCATGAGACGTACCTCCCTTAGGCTTTATCCGACGGACCGCCAAGGCGGATGCGCGGGTCGAGGAATGCGTAGCTAATGTCGACGAGAAGGTTGATCACCATGACGACGACGACGATGAGCGTAACGCCGCCCATAACGATGGGCCAGTCACGCATGCTAATGGCGCGATAGACCTCATAGCCGATACCGGGCCAGTTGAAGACCGTCTCGGTCAGGATGGCGCCCGAAAGCATGCCACCAAAGTCGACACCAATATAGGTAACGACGGGGATGAGTGCATTCTTAAGCGCATGCTTGATGATGATCGCGCGATTGGAGAGACCCTTGGCTTTTGCCGTACGGATGTAATCCTGGTTCATAACGTCAAGCAGCTGCGAGCGCATAATGCGGGCGGCATAAGCGGTCGAAACCGAAGCCAGCGTAATGGTCGGAAGCACATAGTGCATCCAATCCTGATACTGAGAGCTGGCACCGCCGGCACCCGAAATCGGCATGGAGAATGCGCCGCCGGTGGCATCCTTGAGAATGACGCCAAAGAACAGCTGCAGCAACATACCGAGCCAGAAGGCCGGGACCGCAACGAGGATCGACGTGGTGAGCGTTACCAAAATATCCCAGAAGGAATAACGCTTTACCGCCGAAATGATACCCGCGCCGATACCCATGATTGCCTCGAGCACGATGGCGCACGCGGCAAGTTTGACCGTATACGGATACTTCTGGGCAAAAATTTCCGTAACCGGCAGCTTGCGCTGATACGAATTGCCCAGATCGCCATGAAGCAGGCCGTTCATGTAATACAAGTAACGGTCCACGAGCGACGTTTGAACGGGGTCGCCGTTCTCGTCAAGGATCGCGTTGCCGTCCTCGTCCGACTGGACCAGGTGATAGCGGACGCGAAGCTGAAGCTCCACCTCGGGGGACAGAGCCTTGTCTCCACCGATCAGCTTGATCGGATCTCCCGGCACGATATTCTGGAGGGCGAACAGAATCAGCGTAACGCCCAAAAACACCGGGATGAACTGAAGCACACGTTTAACGATGTACTTACCCATACCACTCCCCTATCTAGGGATTAACCTAAATGGGATGCCGATCGCCAGACCGGCATCCCAAAATTACCATCAGCCAGTTTACCCCAGGTTAGGGAGAACTGTATGTTTCCCATGAGGTCTACGTAAATACTTGACCCTCACGGAAGCTGCAAACTCTTAGGCGAGCTCAGCGGTACCCAGATCGGCGTGCTTCTGCGGATCGACATAGAGGTGCTTGATGCGATCGGAGCCGGCGGTGGTGTGCGTGTAGAACATCACCGGGATGACCGGGCAGTCGGCAGCGACCATTGCGTCGGCCTCCTGCATCTTAGCGACGCGCTCTTTGTCGTCAACCGTAGTGCGAGCCTCATCGACCTTGGCGTCGAACTCGGGGTTGTTGTAACCAGAGCGGTTGTCGCCACCGAGGGAGTCGGAGTGGAACAGCGGATACAGGAAGTTGTCCATGATCGGGTAGTCGGCAATCCAGCCCAGACGACCGAACTGATAGTCGAAGTTCTGATACTGCTCGAGCAGGGCAGACCACTCGGGGGTTTCGGAGACAGCGGTAACGCCAACCTTGGCAAGGTCACCGATGATGGACTCCATGATCTCCTTGTGGCCACCGTCCTGGTTGTAGGAAAGGGTCACGTTAATGCCACGATCGCCGTTAGCGCCAGCGGGAGCAACCTTGTCGAGGTACTCGTTAGCCTTGTCAACGTCGTAGGCGCAGAACTCCCATGCGCCCTCCTTGTAGCCATCGATGCCCGGAGGAACAATGCCGTCGGCGGGGGTACGGGTACCCTTGAAGATGGTCTTGCAGATGGCCTCACGGTTAATGGCCAGGGAGATACCCCTACGCAGGTCGGCGTTTTTGAACGGCTCGGCCGTGTTGTTGCAGGTCAGGTAGTAGGTGGAAGGCTCGGCACCGAGCAGCATGCGCTCGCCGTCACCCATGGTGTAGCCGTCCTTGGACACGCCGCGATCCTTCTTGGCGGCGTCGATCTGAGCAACGGGAACGTCGCAGATGTCAAGGTTACCGGCCTGGAACTCCTTGTAGGCGGTCTCCATGTCCTTGATGACCTGGAAGTGGATGCCATCGATCTTGGCCTTGTCGCCATAGTAATCGTCGAACTTCTTGAGGTTGATCTCCTGACCATCCTCCCACTTGCCGTCCATCATGAACGGGCCGTTACCGATCGGGGCAAGGTAGAAGCTCTTGACATCGGACTCGGCGCACTCGGGAACCGGGGACAGAGCCGGGTGAGAGGCGACGAAGGGGAAGTCGGCGTAAGCGGAAGACAGCTTGACGACGAGGGTCTTATCATCGGGGCAGGTGACGCCAGTCAGCTCGGTGGCATTGCCGGCAAGCAGGTCGTCATAGCCCTCGACCATGGAAAGGTGATAGGAGACCTCGGAAGGACCATACTCCTTAGCGACAGCCGACTTAGTGCTGACCAGACGCTCCCAAGCGAGCTTGAAGGACTTGGAGGTAACGTCGTCACCGTTGTGGAACTTGGCCTTCTTGATCTTGAAGGTGAACTCGGTGGCGTCGTCGTTGGCCTCAAAGGACTCGCAAGCCAGCGGAACGATCTCGCCCTTCTCGGCGTCATAAGAGGTCAGAGCGTCGAACAGCTGGTAGTTAACCTGAGTGCCCTGATCCTCCTGGACGTTGTAGGGGTCGATGCAGACCGGGTTGTTGATGTAGAAGTTCAGCTTCGAACCGGACTCAGAACCGGAAGCGTCGCCGCCCTTCTTGCCACATGCGGCAAGAAAAGCCATGGAGCTCGCAGCAAGGGTACCGCCGACAAAGGCGCGACGACCCATAACGGGCTGGTGGAACATAGAATCAGCCATGCCATCCTCCTTATGAGATAGGACAAAGAAACGTTCAGTCGGACACATGTCGAGACAATCCGATCCGAACCATCAAAACGCCGCCCGCTGCTATGGCTGGTTATGCACAACGGACCAACGTTTCGCAATACAGTAGCGCATTTTATACACGATTTGGGGCTAATTCCGATTAACGGTCGAGAATTTCTTTAGTTGGGCGAAGTATGTGAGGATATTTTGACTCTGTTACAAATGTGTAAACAAAAAGGGTCCCGCACTTGCGGAACCCTTTTCGAGTATTTATGAGGCTCGTGCTTAGTAGCCGACGATGCCCTGCGGGAAGAAGAACATGCACAGGACGACACACACGGCAAAAACGACGGCCATAATTACCGTCAGGCGATCGAGGTTCTGCTCCATGACGCCCGTGGCAGAGCTGGAGTTATACAGCGAGCTAGCGATCATATCCGAAACGCCGGTGCCCTTACCGGAATGCATCAGGACGAGAATCGTCAGCGCCACGGCAGAGACTGCCCAAACGACAAACAGAAGAATCTGGAACGGACCCATAGATAAGCTCCTTAATAGAACAATTCAAACTCCAGTACTGTACCACAACCCCCGGCACTCCCCCACCTGCCATTTGGGGACGGGGTAGAAATGGCAGAAATACCAAAAAGGGGGTCGTCCGGTTGTGGACAACCCCCTTACTAGAAAACGGTGTTTGTTTTCTATTAGGCCTCGGTGGCGAGCACGCGGCCCGTCATCTCGGCGGAAGGCTCAAGACCAGCCATGGTGAGCATAGTCGGAGCGATATCGGAGAGACGACCGTCCTCGATACCGGTAAGCTGTGCCTTCTCATCAACGATGATGAACGGCACGCGGTTGGTGGTGTGAGCCGTAAACGGATGCTTGGAACCGTCGGAAGCGACGTCAAACATGTGATCGGCGTTGCCGTGGTCGGCGGTGATCAGCGCAAAGCCGCCCTTGGCGAGAATCGCCGGGACAACCTTGGACAGGGCATCGTCAACGGCCTCGACAGCCTTGACGGCGGCGTCGAACACGCCGGTATGGCCAACCATGTCGCAGTTCGCGAAGTTCACGATGTAGAAATCAGCGCGATCCTCGTTGATTGCGGCGACGAGCTTCTCGGTAACCTCGGGAGCGCTCATCTCGGGCTGCAGATCGTAGGTGGCAACCTTGGGGGAAGCGACGAGCACGCGCTCCTCGCCCTCCTTGGGCTCCTCGATGCCACCGTTGAGGAAGAACGTCACGTGAGCGTACTTCTCGGTCTCGGCGGTGTGCAGCTGCTTCAGGCCGTTGGCTGCGATGACGTCGGCCAGAACGTTCTCGGGGAACGTCTTGGCGAAGGCGACCTCGACGTCAAACGTCGGATCGTACTCGGTCATCGTCACAAAGTGCGAGAGCTTAATCTGCTCGCGCTCAAAGCCGTCGAACTCCTTGTCCGTGAACGCGCGAGTCATCTGACGGGCGCGGTCGGGACGGAAGTTGAAGAAGATGGCCGCGTCGCCCTCGTGGATGCCCTCATTGTGGGCAGCAAAGGGCTCGACGAACTCATCGCCGCGCGGATCCTTCTCGTAGTAGGCCTTGATACCGGCAACGGGGTCGGTATCGGCATCGGACGCATTGACCATGACATCGTAGGCGCGCTGGATGCGCTCCCAACGGTTGTCGCGGTCCATGGCCCAATAACGGCCCGAGACGGTAGCAACGCGAGCGTCGCAACCGGTCTCCTCGGAAATCTTGGCCAGGAAAGCGCAGAACTCGCTCATGTAACCGGCACCAGACTGCGGGTCGACATCGCGACCATCCATAAAGGCGTGGACGCGAACGGTCTTGACGCCATGCTGGGCAGCCATCTTGACCAGAGCCTCGACATGGTTCATGTGGGAGTGAACGCCGCCAGGGCTCATAAGGCCCATAAGGTGAAGGGTCTTGCCCTCGGCCTTGACATCGTCCATAGCCTTGACGAAAACCTCGTTCTTGGCGATGGAGCCGTCCTTGATGGCATTGTTGATGCGCGAAAGCTCCTGGAACACGATGCGACCGGCACCGATGTTGAGGTGACCCACTTCGGAGTTGCCCATCTGGCCGTCGGGAAGGCCCACGTCCTCGCCCGAAGCGCCGAGCGTAGTGTGAGGATACTTCTCGTACAGGCTATCAAGGAAGGGCGTCTTGGCAGCGGCGACGGCGTTCTCGCCATCAGCCGGAGCAAGGCCGCAACCATCCATGATGATCAGGAGTGCAGGAAGATGACGCTGTGCCATATGTCCTACTCGCCTGCCTTGACGACCATAGAGGCGAAGTCGGCAGCCTTGAGCGAAGCGCCGCCCACGAGGGCGCCGTCAACGTCGGGCTTGGCGACGAGCTCGGCAATGTTGCCGGGCTTAGCGGAACCGCCGTAGAGAACGCGGATGCCGTTGGCGAGCTCCTCGCCGAACATCTCCTTGAGGGTCTCACGGATAGCGCCGCAGACCTCCTGAGCGTCCTCGGCGGTAGCGGTCTTGCCGGTGCCGATGGCCCAGATGGGCTCGTAGGCGACGACGACCTGCTTGGGGCAGGTGATCTCAAGACCAGCAAGGCCAGCCTTGACCTGGTTCACGACGTGCTCGACATAGGTGCCGGCCTCGCGGACCTCAAGGGACTCACCGCAGCAGAAAACAGGAACAAGACCGGCGGCAACGAGGGCCTTGGCCTTCTTGTTCTGATCCTCGTCGGTCTCGTGGAAGTAATCACGACGCTCCGAGTGACCGATGATGCAGTAGGTGCAGCCAGCGGACTTGAGCATGTCGCAAGAAGACTCACCGGTGAAGGCGCCCTTGGCCTCCCAGTACACGTTCTGTGCACCGAGAGCGATGGGGGCAGCCTGAATGCGGTCATGAACCGTGGTGATGTCGATGGTCGGAGGGCAGACGAGCACCTCGACGCCAGCCGGAACCTCGGGCAGAGCCTGGGCCAGCTCGTCGGCGAGCTTGGCAGCCTCGGCGACGTCGTTGTTCATCTTCCAGTTACCAGCGATAAGAAGGGTGCGATTAGGCATCGAGAAGCGCCTCCACTCCGGGCAGGGCCTTACCCTCGACGAGCTCCATGGAAGCGCCACCGCCGGTGGAGATCCAGCTCATCTTGTCGGCCAGGTTAAACTTGTTGACGGCTGCGACGGAATCGCCACCACCGATGATCGAGGTGCAGTCGGCCTCGGCGACAGCCTCGGCGATAGCCTGGGTGCCGTGAGCGAAGTTGTCGAACTCGAAGACGCCCATGGGGCCATTCCAGAACACAGTCTTGGCGCCCTTGACGGCCTCGGCGTAGAGCTCCTCGGTCTTGGGGCCGATGTCCATACCCTCACGATCGTCGGGGATAGCGTCAGAAGCGACAACCTCGGGGACAGCGTCCTCGCCAAAGTGATCGGCAACGCGGTTGTCGATGGGGAGCAGGATCTTGACGCCCTTCTCCTCGGCCTTCTTGAGCATCTCGCCGGCGCGCTCGACCCAGTCCTCTTCCTTGAGGGACTGACCAACGGACAGACCCTGAGCCAGGAAGAAGGTGTAGGCCATGCCGCCACCGATGATCAGGGTGTCAGCGGAGTCGATGAGGTGATCGAGAACGCCGATCTTGGAGGAAACCTTGGAACCGCCGACGATAGCGACGAAGGGGCGCTCGGGCTCGGCGAAGATGCCGGTCAGCGTGTCGACCTCCTTCTCGAGCAGGAAGCCAGCGACGGCAGGCAGGTAAGCGGCGGGGCCCACGACGGAACCCTGGGCGCGGTGGGCGGTGCCGAAGGCATCGAGAACGAAGACGTCACCATAGGAAGCGAGCTTCTTGGCGATCTCGGGATCGTTCTTCTTCTCACGCTTATCGAAGCGGACGTTCTCGAGAACGAGGACCTTGCCCGGCTCGACGGCGGCAACGGCCTCGGCGGCCTTCTCACCATACGTGTCGGCAACAAAAGCAACGTCAAGGCCAGAGAGCTCGGCGAGCTTCTTGGCGACCGGCTCGAGGGAGAGCTCGGGCTGGAAGCCAGTGCCCTCGGGACGGCCGAGGTGACTCATGAGGATGACGCGAGCGTTGTGCTCAACGAGATAGTTGATGGTGGGCAGGGCAGCCTTGATGCGGGTGGTGTCGCCAACGACGCCATCCTTGATAGGCACGTTGAAGTCAACGCGGACGAGAACGCGCTTGCCGTCGACATCGATGTCGCGGACGGTCTTCTTGGTAAAGGCCATGTTTGCTTCTACCTTTCGTACGTGTCTGCCTCCCATTACGGCAGACGATTTCTTATAAAAAGGGCGCGACCCTAGGGTGTAAGCCCTATGAGGCCGCGCCCTTCTTTAGACGCTCAACGAGCTATTCGCTAAAAGCCAAATTAAGCAACGAACTTCTCGAAGTACTTGATGGTGCGGACCATCTGGGAGGTGTAGGAGTTCTCGTTGTCGTACCAAGAGGTGACCTGCACCAGGGTCTGGCCGTTGCCGAGGTCGGAGGCCATGGTCTGCGTGGCGTCGAAGATGGAGCCGTGGGTCTCGCCGACGATGTCGCGGGAGACGATCTGGTCCTCGTTGTAGGCGAAGGTCTCGGGGATGGTCTCGGCGTAGGCCTTCATGGCAGCGTTGACCTCGTCGACGGTGACCTTCTTGTCAACGACGGCGTAGAGGTTGGTCAGCGAGCCAGTCGGCGTCGGGACGCGCTGGGCGGCACCGATGAGCTTGCCGTTGAGCTCGGGGAGAACCAGGCCGATGGCCTTGGCAGCGCCCGTGGTGTTCGGGACGATGTTCTCGGAGCAGGCGCGGGAGCGACGGAAGTTGCCCTTGCGCTGCGGGCCGTCAAGCGGCATCTGGTCGCCGGTGAAGGCGTGAATGGTGGTCATGATGCCGGACACGATGGGAGCGAAGTCGTTCAGACCCTTGGCCATCGGGGCGAGGCAGTTGGTGGTGCAGGAAGCAGCGGAGATGATGTTGTCCTCAGCGGTCAGCGTCTCATGGTTGACGTTGTACACGATGGTAGGCAGATCGCTGCCGGCCGGAGCGGAGATGACGACCTTCTTGGCGCCAGCGTTGATGTGAGCCTGAGCCTTAGCCTTGCTGGTGTAGAAGCCGGTGCACTCGAGAACGACGTCGACGTCGAGGTCGCCCCAAGGCAGGTTGTTGGCGTCGGCCTCCTTGTAGATCTTGATTTCCTTGCCGTCAACGGTGATGGAATCCTCGCCAGCAACGACCTCGTGATCGCGAGCATAGTTGCCCTGCGTGGAGTCGTACTTCAGCAGGTAAGCGAGCATATCGGGAGAGGTGAGGTCGTTGATAGCGACGATCTCGGAGCCCTCATGACCGAACATCTGACGGAAAGCCAGACGACCGATGCGACCGAAGCCGTTAATAGCAACCTTTACTGCCATTGTGTCTCCTTTCGTAAGGCCCCCGCAAGCTACAGCGCCCGCCGTTGAGGCCCACAAACTAACCACTCGCCTAATATACCTTTTTTTTGACTTGAATTTCACGAGAATGCTCGAAATTGAAAATCAAATTTGCGTTAAAACGCTTTAATGCTTAAAACAGCAGTTCAACCACCATATAAGCTCTCGCGTTAAACTACCTGCTCGCTTCAATGAGCTTTTCAAGGCGCAAAACACGGTGATACAAGGCCGACTTCGACAAAGGAGGGTCGGCCATTTCCCCCAAATCTCGCAGCGAGAGATCGGGGTAACGCTCGCGTAAGTCACAAAAAACTGCCAGAGCATCCGGCAGCGTTTCGCGCAAACCGCGCCGATCAAGCTCGTCGATGAGCGCAAGCTGATGTTGAGCGGCACCGGCACTTCTGGTCTGGTTGGCAAGCTCTGCGTTCACGCGACGATTTACATCGTTCTTCACCAGCTTGACTGCGCGGGCCTCTTCAATCTCGGCAACGCTGCGCTTGGCGCCAACCAGCTGCAGCAGACGTTTAATCTCCTCGGCACTCTTGATGTACACGGCATACGAGCCGCGACGCGCATTGACGCGGGCGTGAACTCCAATCTGCTCCAGAAGGACGCAAAGCCCCTTTGCATACTCCTCGCCCTGGACCGCGATCTCCAAATGAAAATCGCCACGCGGGTCGGCAACAAAGCCTCCGGCAATCAGCGCACCGCGAATATAGGCGAGCCTGCAGCAAGGACGGGCGACGATGTGGCGCGGCACACCTGCGACGAGCCCTCCCCTACGGTCGAGAATACCCAGCAGCACCAGAGCCTTATCCAAATCGGGCTGATCGGGCAAGGTAATGAGATAGTTTCGCACCTTGTGCAGGACCGACTTGCGAACCGTGAATTCGGTCTTGAGCTTAAGGATGCGATGCGTCAGCGCAATCATCGTGCGCGCCACAGCACCCGTCTCGGTCGCGACCGTCAAGCGGTACCGTCCCGAGCCCGCCAACGAAAGCGTACCGCTCACACGCGTTAGCGCAGCAAGCGTCGACAAATCGCAGTATTCGCATTCTGGTTCGCAGCGTGCAAGCTCGTCACGCACCTCGGCGGTAAACGACATGCAGACCTATGCCTTCGTGTTGGCACGCGACAGGTCACGATGGGAAATGCTCACGTGATACTGGGCGCCTTCCAAATAACGTGCCGTGGCCTCGGCGATGGCAACGCTGCGGTGTTGACCGCCCGTGCAACCGATGGCAATAGAAAGCTGCGGCTTGCCCTCTGCGATATAACCCGGCATGACTGTATCGAGCAGCTGGGTCCAGGCCTTCCAGAACTCCTGGGTCTTGGGGTGGTCCAAGACAAAATCGGAGACCCTCTTATCGAGACCGGTCATGGTACGCATCTCGGGATCGTAGAAAGGATTGGGCAAGAAGCGAACATCGATCATGATATCCGCCTCGACGGGCATGCCATGCTTAAAGCCAAACGAGAACACGTGGACGTCCATAAGCTGCTGGTCGGACAACTCGGAAAAAGCCATGCGAAGCTTGTTACGTAAAGCAGAAGTGCGCAAGCGGCTCGTGTCGATGATCATATCCGCTCGATCGCGAACGCCCTGCAGCTGCAGACGTTCACGCTGAATAGCGTCGGCCGTGGTCTCCCCCGGCTTTGCAATGGGATGGCGGCGACGGTTTTCGCTATACCGGCGAATCAGCACCTCGTCAGAGGCCTCGAGAAACACGATGTCGCAGCTCATCTCGCGCTCTTCCAGTGCGGCGACCGCATCGAGCAGTTCATCGAATAAGCCCTGGCTACGAAGGTCACAGGTGACGGCAAGGTGCCTGCCCACGCCCGTATTGATGCCAACGAGCTCAGCAAGCTGGGCGATCAGGCGCGGGGGGAGGTTGTCGATACAAAAATAGCCCATGTCCTCAAACACATGCATGGCTTGCGTTCGGCCCGATCCGGACATTCCGGTGATGATGACGATATCGGGGATACGCTCCGAGCGCTCCGCCGCATCCATGGCATCTCCCTTTTGCATGTGTGCCTCCTAAAACAGCGCGGGACCCGGCCAGCGGATCCCGCGCGATCAATTGCCTTTATTGAGTATACCGCCCCAAGCGGATACGAGGCCCGTCTTACGCCTCAAGCGCAGCCTTGAACCAACTCGTAATACTCGTGGGGTGCGTGATGGCGGTGCCGACGACAACGGCCCACGCGCCGGCGTCGATTGCAGCGCGAGCCTCCTCGGGCGTATGCACGCGACCCTCGCAAATGATGGGAAGGCCGGGGAATTCCTCGGTCGCCTGACGCAGAAGCGGCAGGTCGGGGCCATCGGCCATGGTGCAGTCGATGGCAGCGACACCGTGAGAGAGCGTGGTGGACACCAGATCGAAGCCCATATCGACCGCACGACGAATATCCTCGATAGTGGCGCAGTCCGCCATCAGGAGCACGCCCTCCTCGTGCAGCGGACGGAAAGTATCCTCGAGCGACTTGCCATCGGGGCGCGGACGATCGGTGGCGTCAATCGCCACGATGTCGGCACCGGCGGCAACGCAAGCGCGAGCGTGACGCAGCGTCGGCGTGATGTAAACGCCCTCGTGTCCATCCTTCCACAGGCCGATAACAGGTACCTCACAGCGACCCTTAATAGCGGCAATGTCGGCAAGGCCCTGGCAGCGAATGGCGGCGGCGCCGCCGAGTTCGCAAGCTCGAGACATTTGAGCCATGGTCTCGGGCGTACGAAGCGGCTCGCCCATATACGCCTGAACGCTCACGACGAGCTTACCCTTCAGGGATTGAATCAAAGGATCGACGGTCATAAGGCTGCAACCTTTCTCAGAACAGCCTCCCGAGGCATGTCGTCTCGGGAGGCTCCTACAGCAGATACGTTTACTTTAACGAAGCAAGAAGATGCTCAGCGGCACCGATAAGCGGCGCGTCTCCCTCCAGAGAACCGATGAGAATCGGCGTGTCCTGAAGCGGGTCGAGCGCCTGACTGGCATAGCCCTCGTGCACCGAGTCCTTCCACGTCTGCGAACGCCAATCGGGACCCTGGTGAATCACGCCGCCCGAAAGCACGATGACCTCTGGGTCCAGAATGTTAGCGAGCGAGCCCAAGCTGGCACCCAGCGCAAAGCCGGCGTCGTGGATGACCTCGGTCGCCTTGGCATCGCCTGCGCGGCACAGGTCGTTCACATCGCGACCGACCGAAGGACGGCTGGGGTCGACGCGGCCAAAACGCTCATCGTACATACGACCAATGGAAGTGCCCGAAGCAACCGACTCAAGATGGCCGGAACGCCCGCAAGCGCAGGGAATGCCGGCGGCAGCCGAGCACTCGATGTGGCCCATATGGCCGGCAGCACCATGGAAGCCCTGCATCACGCGGCCGTTCTCGACATATGCGCCGCCGATGCCCGTACCGATGCCCAGACACAAGACGGAGAACTTGCCCTTGCCGACGCCCCAATGGGCCTCGCCCAGAGCATGAGCCTGCACGTCGCCCACGACGGCAACGGGAAGGCCGAGGTCCTCGCGCAGACGCGGCCCCAACTGAACGCCGGACCAGCCGGGCATGATCTCGTTGGCATACGCGATGGCACCCGTCTTGGGATCGACGACGCCGGCGGCACCGATACCGACGCCGAGGACCTCGACATCGGGATTCGCCTCGAGAGCAGCCTTGATGGACGCCTCGATACGCTGGAAAACGGCCTCGCCGCCCTCCTGGGCCTCGGTAGGAACCTCGGCCTCAAAGACCGGATGGGGCACGCTGCCATCAGCCGGATACTCCATAATGGCAGTCGCAATTTTGGTGCCGCCAATATCGACGGAGCAAACGTACTTGTTCTCCATGTCGCTCTCCTTAGGAGATAAAAACAACTACAGGAAATGCGCCGTCAGGCTAGCCGTCACAGCGCGGTAAAGGTTTTCCAGGTGCCCGAGATCGCCGAGAAACCGTGTGGCCATTGACCTAATGGGTCATGGCCGCACGGTTGAACGGCGAGGTCGGGTGCCTGGGAAAGCTTTAAAGGAGACCGTTGTCCTGGAGGACCTTCCTAATCGCCTCGACGTTCTCGCCGGTCATGGCCTTCACCGGGCGCGGCATGGTCGGGCTGTCGAAGATGCCCATGAGGTTCAGAGCGGTCTTGAAGGCGCCGACGCCGCCGGCATAGCCCTGAACGCCCGAGGTGACATCCCAGATGTGGGAGATCTCGTTGAGGCGATCCTGCTCGGCCTTGACGGTAGCCCAGTCACCGGCCTGAGCGGCCTTCCACTGGCGCACGTAGCCCTCGGGCTCAACGTTGGCGAGGCCCGGAACAGAGCCGTCGGCGCCACCGAGATAGGCACCGTCGACGACGACCTCATGGCCGGTGAGGATGCTCATCGGATGGCCGTTCTTCTCGTTCTCCTGAACGAGGTAGCGGAACGAGATGTCATCGCCCGAGGAATCCTTGACGCCAGCCAGGACGCCCTCGGCGCCGAGCTTGGCAAGGAGCTTCCAGGGGAGCTTGGTGTGAACGCACACGGGAATGTCGTAGGCGAAGATGGGCAGGTCGAGCTCCTCGTGCAGGATGCGGAAATGCTCCTCAACCTCGGTCATGCCCTGCAGGGCATAGAACGGGCAGGTGGCGACAAGCGCATCGGCGCCCAGCTCCTGAGCGACCTTACCGTGCTCGATCATGCGCTCGGTCTCGGTGTCGATGATGCCGACCAAGACGGGAACGCGGTGGTCGACGATGCGGACGGCCTCGGCGACGATCTGGCGACGACGCTCGTCGGTGGAGAAAACGACCTCACCCGAAGAGCCCAAGAAGAACAGGCCATCGACGCCGGCGTCGATCATGCGGTTGATGCTACGCTCAAAGGAGGCAACGTCGAGCTGGTGGTCTTCGGTATCGGGAACAACGACGGGAGGGATAACGCCGGTGAATTTCTGAGTTGCCACAAGAATCTCCTTAGTTGTCTGGCGGGCGGCCCTATGCCACCCACTCTTGTTGGCAGTGTCCTGGCCGTCTAGGCCAAAGAACACGGGTAGAACGTTTGGTTAAAGAAGTCGACGACTTCGTTTTCGAACGCATTGATGCGCTCGTGAGCGTATTTGGCATAGATGATATGCCTTCGGTCACACTCAAGACCGTTGAATACGGCAAACTGACCCTTGGGATCGCTCGCGGTATCCATAAGCGATGTGCCCATGAGTACCGGTCCGCGCACCCGAGACGACAGCGCCTCGAGGCCGCCGGGAAGTGGATTGGCAACCGCCGTGCAGGCGAGGCCCCGCTCGTCCAGAGCAGAAACCGCCAGCGCGACACCGCCGCCAAGACCCTCTCCCCATGCAAAAATGCGGTCGGGATCCATGCCATCAAGATTGCGCGCTGCCTTCGCCAACGCGCAACCCCAACGGACACGCTCGACAAAAGCAGGCGAGGTAATCCCCTGCTGCAGATCGCTGGATCCAATCACTTCATCGTCCAGCGCAAGCACGGCATATCCCATGGCGGCAAATCTCGTCATGTGATGCCAGCCGCGCACAGGCCGATCGATGTCGTGGAACATCAGGCACAGCGGCACGCGCTCAGATACTCGGGCACGACCAGCAGGCTCAATCAAACGACCATGCACGACATGCCCGCCGAGCTCAAAGGAAACCTCGGAGTAGCGCGCGCACGGATTGGCGAAATCAATCGCCGTAACGGTCAGCCCGCAAACCTCAAGGTCCGAAGCGGCTGTCTCCAACTCGGAAACATCCGCAGAAGCATCGCCGCGCCAACCGCGGAAATCAGAGAGCCTTGACGAAACCGTACCAGGAATCCCCGCAAGCTCGGGGACAATCAGCTCATTGACATTGCTCTCGCACTTAGACATGAGCCTCCCCTCCCTTGCAGAAAAACGGAATGATCAGATCGTCAAAATCCTGAATCTCCTCGTGGCCAAAGCCTTCAAAGAACTCATGACGCTTTTCACAGGTCAGGTTGTTGTAGACCGCAAACTGCGTCGCCGGAGGACAGACGATATCGGCTGTGCCCGTGCCAAACAGTACGGGGCATTTGACCATGGGGGCAAAGTTCTTGGAATCGAAGTACGCCAGCTTGGCATAGGCCTCGTCAATACGAGTCGAGTCCTCGTCAAACCAGCGAGACCAATAGCGCAGGCCCTCGTAGGCAATGTCGTCGGCATCCAAATCCCAGACCAGGCGGAAATCCGACAGGAAGGGATAGAGGATGGCGGCGCGATTGATAAGCTCGCTGTTAAGCGCACAAGTTGCAATGCCCAAACCGCCGCCCTGCGATGCGCCGTTCACAAACACACGGGCAAGATCGATGCCCTCGAGCTCACGAACAATACGGCAAAGAATGCGGATATCTTGGTGCAAGCGGACATAGTAGAGGTTGGCCGGGTCGCCGTCGATACCGGCGACGATATGGCCCGCGACCGTCGTGCCCTCAAATCCACCAGTGTCCTCGGACGGGCCTCCTTGGCCAGGACAATCGAGAGCAATGAGCGCCATGCCCATGCCCGCAAACGACGCCTGCTCAAACCAGCTGCGACTCGCACCCGGATATCCATGGAACTGAAGTACCAATGGCACGGGCTCGTCCGAGACAGGTTTAAGGTACTTGGCGTGCAGGCGAGCGCCACACATGCCGGTATACCAGAGATCGAAAAGCTGGCAGGTCACGGCATCGGCGACCGATGCCGCCTCGATCGCATAGTCAAGCCCGACGGCGTCAGCCTCGGCCATGCGATCATTCCAAAAGAGATCGAAATCTGATGGACGGGACATGGCGCCTCGATATTCACCAAATTGATGTTGTAGCTCCTGAGCACTTGGCATGGCTCGTGAACCCAACCTTTCGAAATCGCAACGGAGGTGCGCCCGGCAAGAAAACCGGGCGCACGGGAGGGAAAGCGAAGTTACTCGCCGAGCTTGGGATGCAGCAGCGACGGCGCAGCGCCGAGCAGCATCTTGGTGTAGGGGTCTTGAGGATGCTGGAAGACCTGCTTGGCCTCGCCCTGCTCGACGATCTTGCCGCCATTCATGACGATGATGTCGTCGGAAATATAGCGGACCGTCTGGATGTCATGGCTGATGAACACCATGGCCAGGCCGAGCTCCTTCTTAAGGTCGGTCAGCAGGTTGAGAATCTGAGCGCGGACCGAAACGTCCAGAGCCGAGGTGGGCTCGTCGGCAATGATGGCATCGGGGTTCAGCGACAGGGCACGGGCAATTGCGACGCGCTGGCGCTGGCCGCCCGAAAGCTGGCCGGGAAGAACCTCGGCGGCAGAACTGGGCAGACCGGTGAGCTCCAAGAGTTCCTTGACGCGCTTCTCCTGCTCGGCCTCGGTGCCCAGATTGTGGACGCGCATGGGATCGAGCAGCTGCTCGCGAACGACCATGCGGGGGTTGAGTGCCGTCGCGGGGTTCTGGAACACGACCGAAATGACGCGGCCCATGTGACGACGGTCCTCGGCGGTACGTTTGGTGACGTCCTTGCCCTTAAAGTAGACCTTGCCGCTCGTGGGGGCCTGCAGGCCGCACATGACGTTAGCCGTGGTGGACTTTCCGCAACCGGACTCGCCGACGATGCCGATGGTCTGGCCGGGCATGAGCTTAATCGTTACACCCTGGACGGCGTGAACCAGGTTGGGGTGCAGAATCGAGCCGGTACGGGTCCTAAAGGTGACGTGGACGTCATCAAGGAAGATGATCGGCTCGACGCCGTTGACTGCGGTCTCGCTCATCTACATCACCTCCGCGTGAGGGGTCAAACCATTTGCCTTGAGCACCTCGTCGGGGAGCTCGGAATAGAAGTGCTCGGTGCCGGGCACGCGCTTGAAGACCGGACGGGTGTCCAGGCCGATGCGCGGATGGCTCGAGCGGGGCGCGAAGCGATCGCCCTTGGGGAAATCGCGCGGGCTCGGAACGGCGCCGGGCACCTGGTGCAGGCGGCCCGAACCGCTCTCGATGGACAGGACGGAGCCCAGAAGGCCGCGGGTGTACTCGTGAATCGGGTTGGTGAGCAGCTCCTTGGTGGGCGCCTGCTCGATAACCTGGCCGGCGTACATAACCGTGATGTTGTGGGCGACCTCGGCGACCAGCGCCAGGTCGTGCGAAACAAAAATCATGGCAAAGCCGAGCTTGGCCTGAAGGTCGTTGAGCAGCTTGATGACCTGCTTTTGGACGGTAACGTCCAGAGCGGTCGTGGGCTCGTCGCAGATGACCAGCTTGGGGTCGCGGGTAAGGGCCATAGCGATCAGAACGCGCTGACGCTGACCACCGGAAAGCTCATGCGGATAGCTCTCGAGCGTACGCTTGGGATCGAGGCCCACGAGCTCCAGGAGCTCCTCGGCGCTGCGGGTGCCGCCGCGCTTGGTGAGCTGCTTCATCTGGGCAGAGATGAGCATAGAGGGGTTGAGCGAGGACAGGGCGTCCTGATAGACCATGGCGATATCGGTACCGCGCAGGCCGAACCACTCCTTCTTGCTCATCTTGAGCAGGTCACGACCCTCCCAGAGGACCTCGCCGGAAAGGTGCTCGTCCTCATCGGTCAGACCCATGATGGCCAGCGTGGTGATGGACTTACCGCAACCGGACTCGCCCACCAGGCCCATGGTCTGACCAGGACGGACGTCAAAGTTGACATGGTCGACGACGTTGATATCACCGTGATGCTCAAACTGGATGCAGAAGTCACGGACCGAGAGAATCGGCTCGACAGACTCGTCGGGCACATGGCGATCGTCACGCTTGAGCTCGACATCGCGCAGGGCGCCAAGGCGAGCGGAGAGGGACTGGGCCTGCTCCTTGTAGGCGCGAACGGGGTCGGAGACCAGCAGGTCGGCCTCGCGACGCTTGGAGGAATCGGTCGGATCCAGGGCGGCGGAGGGAGCAGCGGCCATGGCGTCGGTAATGCCCTCGGAGAGGATGTTGAGCGCCAGGCAGGTGATCATGATAGCCAGGCCCGGGAACAGCGCCTGCCACCAACGGCCGGCGAGCACGCCGCCGCGGGCGTCGGCGAGGATGTTGCCCCAGGTAGCGGTGGGCTCCTGGATACCAGCGCCGATGAAGGTCAGCGAGGCCTCGAAGATGATGGCGTCGGCGACCAGGGTAACGGTGAAGACCATGATTGGGGCGATGCAGTTACGCAGAACATGCTTGATCAAAATCCATGGAGCCTTGGCGCCGGAAACGATGACCGCGCGGACATAGTCCTCGCCGTACTCGGACACGATGTTGGCGCGCACGATACGGGCAATCTGCGGAGTGTACATAAAGCCGATGGCGAAGATGATCGACGGCACGGAGTTGCCCAGGATGGAGACGAAGACGGCCGCGAGGGCGATGCCCGGGATAGACATAATGATGTCCAAGATACGCATGATCGTCTCGGAGACGGCCTTGCGCGAAACCGCTGCAAGGGCGCCCACGACCGAGCCGCAGACCAGAGCCATGGCAGTGGCGCCAAAGCCGATAATCAGCGAGTAACGACCACCGTAGAGCATACGCGACAGAATGTCGCGACCCTTATCGTCGGTACCGAAGATAAATCCGTTGCCGGGAGCCTGGCGAGCCGTAAAGATCTCGACCGGGCTATAGGGGGCAAGAAGGGGCGCCAGAATCGCAGTCAGGGCGACCAGCACCAGCACGACGGCGGCAATCTTAGAAGACAGCGTCATCTTCTTCCAGCCACCGAGCTTGAGCCCCTTGGAGGCAGCCTTCTCAAGCTGCTCGGTTTGCTTCTCTCGAATCTTTACCATAATCTACACCGTCCTGATGCGCGGGTTGATGAGCAGGTAGAGCATGTCAACCACGATGTTGATGATGATGAAGGCAAGAGCAACGACGATAACGACGCCCTGAACCAGGTTCGCCTCGTTGCCCTGAACGCCCTGCAGAATCGCGGTGCCCATGCCGGGGAGGTTGAAGATAACCTCGATGACGACGGCGCCGCCCATGAGGTAACCGATCTTAAGACCGAGAGTGGTGACCGGGGTGATCAGCGCATTGCGAAGAACGTTGATGCCGACGACAACCTTCTCGGGAACGCCGGCGCCGCGAGCCATACGGACATAATCCTTGTCGAGCTCCTCGACCATGGCGGTACGCACGATACGAGTCATCTGGCCCGTCAGCGGAAATGCCAAGGCGATAGCGGGCATGATCATACGTCCCAGATAGCCAACCGGATTCGTGGTGAAGTGAGGCAGAGCACCCGATGCCGGGAGCACCTTAAGGTAGGAAGAGAACAGCAGGATCAACAGAACGGCAAGCCAGAACGACGGGGTTGCCAAGCCGGCGATGGAAAAGACGCGGATCACTTGGTCCGGCCATTTGTCGCGATACAGTGCCGCGATGACGCCGAGCAAAAACGAAACGACCGCACCGATGGCAAGACCAATGAAGGTCAGCTGCATCGTGACGGGCAGGGCCGTGGAGATGCGCTTGGCAACGGAGTTGCGAGCAGCACCATAGGTGCCCATGTCGCCATGGATCAAATCGCCCATATAGCGCACGTAGCGCACGGGCCAGGGGTCGTCCAGACCATACTTCTCATGGTACTCGGCAACCGCCTCGGGCGAGGCACCGTCACCCAACGCCGTGTAGGCGGGGTCGGTCTTGGAGAACGACATAAGGAAAAACACCAGGACGGTGACGCCCAATGCCATGATCGGCAGCGCCACAAGACGCCTTCCAATCAAACGTAGCAAGTTGTTCACGTTCTCTCCCCTTTCTTTTGTCGGTAGGACCAACTGGTATATGAGTACGGATACTCATTACAAGACCCGAGCGACATCGTTGCCGCCCGGGTCTTTGTTTCAACTATGAGGATACGGTCCCAACGACCGACATCCTGCATACAGACTCAAGCGAGTCTTACGCCTTGACGGTCGCAACGCCCCTGAAGGACATGCTCGTCGTGCCGATGCCCTTGAAGCCATCGAGGGCCTCGCCGTTGGGCGCAGTGGACGGATCGTCCCAGGAAGCGGAGACAGTCTTGACGTGGACAACGGGGTACAGAACGGCGTTGTCGGCAATGATGTCGAAGCACTCGTTCCACTTCTTCTGCTGCTCGTCGCCCTCGGCGGCAAGAGCCTCGTCCATGAGACTGTGGAGCTTCTGCCACTCAGCGGACTCCTTCCACGGGCAACGGGTCTGCATCCAGACGTTGTCGCCGTACCACCAGTTGAGCAGCAGGTCGGGGTCGGCGCCGAAGCAGGAAGGATCGCCAGGGGCAAGGAGGATATCGTAGGCCTCGCCGCCGTCGATGGCAGCGTAGGTGGCCGGCGAGGTATCGGTCTGGATGGTCACCTCGAAGCCGAGAGCGTCGAGGTCGTTCTTGACCTGGGCGGCCATGCCCTTAATCTGCTCGTTGTCGGTGGTGCGCAGGGTGATAGCGCCCGGGGTGATACCGGACTCCTCGATGAGCTTCTTGGCCTTCTTGGTATCGGTCTTGTACACCGTGGAAGCCTCATGATAGTTGGTGAAGCTCTTGGGCAGGTAGCAGCTGGCAGCGGTGGCAAGGCCGGCGAAGGTGTTGCTGACCATCTTCTCGGTGTCGAGCGCATACATGACGGCCTGACGGACCTTGACGTCGTTCCAAGGCTCCTTGGCGACGTTGAACATGATGAAGCGGGTGCCGAAACCCTGAACGTTATCAATCTTGCAGCCGGCGCTCTCGAGCTGGTCGACAGCGTCAGCGGTAACGAGCTCCATAACGAGCGTGGAGCCCTCCTGCTGAGCGGTAACGCGAGCGGTGGGGTCGGTCAGGATGCTGTACTGGATCTTCTTATCCTCGGCTGCATACTCACCGTTGTACTCGGGGTTGGGAACCAGGGTGATCTCGGTATCGGAGATAGAGTCGTACATCCAGGGGCCGGAGCCGATCGGCTGCTTGGCGCGATCCTCCTCGGTCTGGGTGGCCGGGGTAACGCGGATGATGGCAAGACGATCCTTGAGCAGGGAGAAGTTGGGGACCTTAGTCTTGACCGTCACGGTGCTGGCGTCCTTAGCCTCGATGGACTCAAAGGGCTGGAAGAACGGAGCATAGGTAGCGGAAGCGGCGCAAGCGGTGTAGGAAGCGACGACGTCGTCAGCGGTGACCTCGGTACCATCGGAGAACTTGGCGCCCTTGCGGATGGTGACCTCGAAAGTGGTGTCGTCCACAGACTTGGGATCGTCGGTGGCGAGCTCGTTGAAGGTGCTGTAGTCGTGGTAATCGATGCCGTAAAGGCCCTCGACGACATGCCAGTTAGCGCCCAGGCCAACAGCGGAGCCGGTGCTGGCGGGGTCGAAGCTGGACGGAGCGTAAGCGGAACCAGCGGTAATCACGCCGCCGCCACGGTTAGCGGAATCGGTGGAGCTGGCAGCGGAGCCAGAATCGGAGCTGCCACCGCAGCCGGTGAGACCAAGGCCGGCGACAGCAGCGACGCTGCCGGTGAGGCCGAGGAACGAACGCCTGGACATACCCTTGTTGATGATGGCCATGTCTTCTCCTATCAATAGAGAATCTTACCCGGGAGCACCTAGACTTGCCCCCGCGCAACTTGCGGACGATATATACCTTACCTACCGACAAACCCAACTTGGGTGCCGCGCTCGGCGACCGATACGCACATCCGCTTGAACGGTATTTACTACCGTTCACCGAAATCGTTGACAAACAAAACGACAGACAGTATGCATCGACGAGGTGAGATATCAGTCATCGTCAATCCGCAGGATAGCAGCGCTTTCCCTTCGGCGTAGTCAAACGTTTTAGCGTTAATAAACCGCGAAATCAGCAGGTAATCACAGTGAAATAAAAGGTTGAAATTCACGCAATCATATATATCAGTTGTTTAAGGTGTGTTTAGTTTTCGGATCGGCTTGTGGCGGCCTTGTCTCGCTCTTCATTCCAGGCAGCAAGGGCCTCATGGACCGATCTTGCGACATCGGCAGGAACGCCTCGAACCTCTGCAATCTCTTTCTCGCTCGCCGCGCGCAACCGTTTCATCGAGCCAAAATGGCGCATAATAGCACGTTTTCTGGTGGGTCCCACGCCTGGTACATCGTCGAGCACCGAGACCGTCATTGCCTTATCGCGCAGCTCGCGATGGAATGTAATGGCAAAACGGTGCGATTCGTCTCGCACCTGTTTGATCAGATAGAGCGAAGCGGACCCTGTCGGCAGCACGACAGGTGTCTCGTCCCAAGGCACAAAAACCTCCTCATCGGCCTTCGCCAAGCCGCAAACTGGTATATCGAGTCCAAGGGCCTCAAGTTGTTTGATCGCGGCCGTCAATTGCGGCTTACCGCCGTCGACAACAAGTAAATCGGGGCGCGAGCCAAAGCGCTCATCGGCCATGCGCTCAGGAGCGTAGCGCCGACCAAGGACCTCGGACATCGACACGAAGTCGTTCGCCTCGTCCAGCTCGGCCTGGATTTTAAAGCGTCGGTACTGGCTCTTGTCGGCACGGCCGTTGGTAAACACCACCATCGACGCAACCGTAAAGGTGCCATGCAGCGTGGAAATATCGAAGCACTCGATACGCATCGGAGGCTCGGGCAGCGCCAGAGCACTCTCGAGCTCCAAAAGTGCCTGATTGGTGCGATCGTCGGCATAACCTGTGCGCATCATGTAGCGCATAAGGGCATGACGGGCATTTTTGGATGCCATATCGAGTAATCGATGCTTTTCGCCGCGCTGAGGTCTATGGAGATGGCAGGAGCGTTCGCGCTTGGCCGCAAGCCACTCCCCCAGCGTCTCTGCGTCCTCAAGCTCAACAGAAAGGTTGATCTCAGCTGGAATATCAGCCGTCTCGTCGTAATAGCGCTTAAGAAAACCCGACTGGAGTTCTTCCTCGTCGACATCGAGGCCCTTATCGAGAATAAACTCACAGGTTCGAACCGTTCGACCCTCGCGTACGACAAAGACGCAGGCAGCCGAGATGGTCTCCTCGCGATAAAAGCCAATGACATCGATATCGACACTGGACGGAAATACGACCTGTTGGCGATCATCCAGGCCCCTGATGACATCCAGACGACGCTTGACGCGTGCCGCACGCTCAAAATCGAGCGCCTCGGCAGCCTCTGTCATCTCGGCCGTGAGCTCGTCGACGACATCCTTGCGATGGCCAGACAAAAAGCGCTCGACGCGCTTAACGTTCTTGGCATAGTCGGCGGGAGAAATCGCACCGACACACGCCCCCGGTCCACGGCCGACATGATAGTCAAAGCAAGGCCGCCCGTTTTGCGCGCAAATCATATTGACGATATCTTCTTCGCCCTTGTGGGACTCGACAATACGGCGGCATCGACGCCACTCCGCACAAGAAGCCGAGCAGATCGGGATCACCTTGCGCAGCGTATCAATGGTCTCACGCGCCGCACGGCTGTCAGTATAGGGACCAAAATAGCGCGTTCCCGGCTTATGGCGCTCACGCGTATATTTGATAGCCGGAAACAGGTCGCTCTTGGTGATAGCGATAAAGGGATAGCTCTTGTCGTCCTTAAGGTCCACATTAAAGTACGGATGGTACTGACCAATCAGGTTGCGCTCGAGCACAAGCGCCTCATGCTCGGTTTCGACAACGATGTAGTCAAAGCTCGCAACCAATTGCATCATGAGCGGTATTTTTTGGCGCTCATCCTGCAGCGTCACGTACTGGCGCATGCGGGAACGCAAGTTTTTCGCCTTGCCAACGTAGATGACATCGCCCTTGGCATCTTTCCAAAGGTAACATCCGGGCTGCGTGGGAACGCGCGAAACCTGCTCGGCGAGCGTTGGTATGTTGTCGTGGCCGGCCACACGCACCTACTTGCGGCGAAGCAGCGCAGAGACCTCGGGCATCCTAAAGACAAGAGCGAGCCCAAAGGTCACGGCAAGCGAAGCCATGCCCGCGATGCATACATAACCCAACGTAATCAGAATTGACCCGCCGAGCGCACCGACAAGGTTTTCGAGCGCCCACAAAACGCCGGCACCCGCTGCGGCACCCAGGCCGCCGAGCAAAAGGCCAAAGAAACAGCCGTGCAGAATAGATTTAACCTGAAGACCCTGCAGACGACGACGCAGCCACCACAGCGAACAGCCGACCAAAATCACATAGTCGACAACATACGAAAGCGCAATCGCAGGCATGCCGTAGCCCAGCACCACACCAAACAACAGCACCGAACCGGCCTGTCCGATGGCAGAGTAAAGGCAATAACGACCGTAGGGCTTCATGTCGAGCAAGGCCGAGAAGCTCTTCTGCATGAGCACGACCACGCCGTAGAGCGGCAGCGAAAGCGCCAGGTAAATAAGGAACTCCGACACCAACGCCACGCCGGACTCATCGAACTTGCCGGCGCAGTAAATCATATTGAGCGGGCGGGCGAAGACAATCAGATACAACGCGAACGGAATCAGGAAGAAGAGCATTTGGGCAACGCCACTCGAGATGCCAGTGCGAACGCTATCGTAGTCCTGTTCCTGGGCATCATGCGATAGCTCAGTATAGAGCGCCGTCGAAAGCGAGGCGGCGATCAGCGCATAGGGCAGCGTATACCACAGGCGTGCATACGCAATGACGGAAGGCCCGGTCTCGGGCTGTACCACCAGTGCGGCGGCATTAGTGATAGAGGTCGAGACAAACATGCACACCGTGGCGAGCAACGTCGGAATGCCCAGCTTAATCGTCTGGCGCAGTGCGGGGTCCTTAAAGTCGATATGGATATGGGGATGCACGCCGTGCTTGCCCAGTGCGGGAATCTGGCACGCCATCTGAACAAAGACGCCAAGGGTCGTTCCCAGCGAAATCAAGATAACGCCAGCATGCTCGCCGAACTGCGCGGAGACGGGATCGAACCCCATAAAGCTGGCGATGACGATCACGTTATTCAAAACGGGGGCAAACGTCGACCAAAAGTAATCGCGATGTGCATTGAGAACGCCCGAGAACACTGAGCCCAAACCATAAAACAATATCTGGATGGCAAAGAAACGGAACATGAATGCGGCGGTATCCATGCTCCCGCCGTCACCCGAAAGGAAAGACTGCGTCCAAATAAAGCCCGGAGCGAACACGGTGCCCAAGACCGAAATGCCGCCCAGTAGCAAGAGCAGGATGCCAAGCAGGTTGCCCACATATTCATTTGAGGCTTCGCGTCCCTGCTCGCGGCGGACGCCCATGTACACCGGCAAAAAGGCGGTAACCAACATACCGCCCATCACGAGCTCGTAGAGCATGTTGGGCAGGTTGTTGGCGACCTGATAGGAAGACGAGAGCAGCGACATGCCGATAGCGGCAGCCATAGCCCACGTGCGGATAAAACCGGTGACACGCGACACAATGGTCAGCACGGTCATAAGGCCAGCAGATCGACCCACCGTGGAATAGTCGGACGAGCCCATATCGTCTACGTCGTCCTGAGATTCCATGTGCGACTCGGGCTGCGGCTCAATCTCATCCTCAGAGGAAAGAGGGCCATCCGCCACAAAGGAATCATCGACTAAGATCGCATTGTCGCCAGACGCGGCATAATCCCCAAACACCGTATCGACTTCCTGCGTGGCAGCACCTCGACCAGAAAACGACAAGGGATCCCAATCGTCATCATCGTCGACTGTCACGCCTTCGACAAGACCAACTGAACCGAGCGGTGACCATTCATCATCAGAAAGCAACGGTTCGCCGTCATCGGGAGCATCCTGCGTTGCAGGGCTAACGACGGTCGCACCCCGATGTGAACTTTTCCCTTGTGCGGCCATCAAAAACACCGCAGTCTCATCGGGACGCGGGGCATGAGGCGTATCCAAAGTGCTGGACGTCCGATCCACGCCTGCACGAGCAGCGGCCAAAAACACTGCCGTCTCGTCGGGTCGAGTCGAGGAAAGAGGCGAACGAGAAGGCGCCGGACCGGCACCGGCGGCACGCAGATACACCGCTGTCTCACCCGGATCGGCGGCAGCCGACCAGGCTTTACGAATCTCATGTTCGACCGAAGCCAACTCAGGCGAAGACGCCGAGGGGGTCGGCCCCTTTGCAAAATGAGCCCCGCGCTTTGATTCTTCCTGCGGCATCGCTCAGTCCTCTCTCGTGATCGGGGCAACCGTCGCCCCGCAAAATGCAACTAAGTCATCGGGAGCAAGCTCAAGCTGATAGCCGCGCTTGCCACCCGAGATAAAAATGGTATCCCAAAGGACGCATGTCTCATCAATCAGCGTCCGGAAGCGTTTTTTCATACCGACCGGGCTGCAACCGCCGCGGACATACCCCGTCGAAGCAAGCAAATCTTTGACATGCATCATGGTCAGCGACTTTTCGCCTGCGGCGCGCGCGGCGGCCTTGAGGTCGAGTTCATCGGCAACGGGAATGCAGCACACGACATGGTCGTTGGACGGCGTCGTGCAGACCAGGGTCTTAAATCCCTGACCGGGCTCCTCGCCAAGCTGCTCGGAAATCGCGACGCCCAGACCTGACGATTCATCGCCATCGTCTTCGTACGTATGGAGAACATAGGAGATGCCGGCGCTTTCCAGCTCGCGCATCGCATTGGTTTTTGACGTCTTAACAGCCTTTGCCATGGCACATCCTTTCCCTCGCAGAGCGACACAAAGATTAAGTATAGGGCCAATTCCGCCGCATATGCCATCTCGACACGCAGAAGCGCCACCGAATCAGAAGGAATCGGTGGCGCGTCGGTACTACAACGTCTCTTTACTGCGCGTCGAGCTGCGCCTGACGCTCACGGTCACGCTTGAGCAGCGGCGCCAAGAACTTGCCCGTGTAGCTCTGCGGACATGCCGCGACTTGCTCCGGCGTGCCTGAGACCACGACGGTTCCGCCGCCATTGCCGCCCTCAGGGCCCATATCGATCAGGCGGTCGGCAACCTTGATGACATCAAGGTTGTGCTCGATCACCAGAACCGTGTTGCCCGCATCGACTAGGCGCTGCAACACGTCGAGCAGCTGGCGAACATCCTCAAAATGAAGGCCGGTTGTGGGCTCGTCCAAAATGTAGAACGTCTTGCCTGTCTGACGACGATGAAGCTCCTTGGCGAGCTTCACGCGCTGCGCCTCGCCTCCCGAAAGCGTCGTAGCGGGCTGACCCAAGCTCACGTAGCCCAGACCCACGTCATATAGGGTCTGCAGCTTGCGCTTAATCTGCGGGATATTCCCAAAGAAAGCCAGTGCTTCGGTAACACTCATGTCGAGCACGTCCGAGATTGTCTTGCCGCGGTAGGTAACCTCGAGCGTCTCGCGGTTATAACGCTTGCCGCCACATACCTCACAGGGGACATAGATATCGGGAAGAAAGTGCATCTCGATCTTAATCTGACCATCGCCCTTGCACGCCTCACAGCGACCGCCGCTTACGTTAAAGGAGAAACGTCCCGGCGAGTAGCCGCGCGCCTTCGACTCCGGCGTGCTTGCAAATAGCGCACGCAGATCATCCCACAGGCCAATATAGGTCGCAGGGTTCGAACGCGGCGTGCGACCGATCGGTGACTGGTCGATATCGATTACCTTATCGATGCACTCGATACCCTCAATCTTCTTGTACGGTCCCACGGGACGCGTCGAACGATGGATGGCATTCGTAAGCGCGGGCGCAATCGTATCGGTGACCAGGGAGCTCTTACCCGATCCCGAAACACCGGTAACGACGGTAAGCGTGCCAAATTCAATCTTGGCGGTAACGTTTTTGAGGTTGTTGGCACATGCGCCCGTAATCTTAAGACAGCCACGTCCGGGGTTACGACGTTCATCGGGAACTCGAATCATTCGCTTGCCAGTCAGATAGGCACCCGTCATTGATTCGGGGCACGCCATGATGTCAGCGGGCGTTCCCGCGGCGACTACGTGCCCGCCGTTGACGCCCGCGCCCGGCCCCATATCGATCACATAGTCGGCAGCGCGAATTGTATCTTCGTCGTGCTCAACGACGATAACGGTGTTGCCGATATCGCGCAGGCGCTCGAGCGTCTTAATCAGCCGCTCGTTGTCGCGCTGGTGAAGACCAATCGAAGGCTCGTCCAGAATATAGAGAACGCCCATGAGGCCAGCACCGATCTGCGTAGCCAGGCGAATGCGCTGCGCCTCACCGCCGGAAAGCGTCGCCGAGGCACGATCGAGCGTCAGATAATCAAGGCCGACATCAACCAGAAAACGCAGGCGTTCCAGGATTTCCTTGACGATACGACCGCCGATGAATTGTTGACGCTCGGTGAGCTCAAGACCCTCAAAAAACTCGAGCGACTCGCGGCACGACAGGCAGCAAACCTCATAAATAGACTTGCCGCCCACGGTGACGGCGAGCATCTCGGGGCGCAGGCGAGCGCCATGGCAGCTCGAGCACGGCTCCTCGCGAATGTACTTCTCCAGGCGCGCCCTAGTGTTCTCGTTGGTCGTCTCGGTATAGCGCTCGTACAGGATATTGCGCACGCCCGAAAACTTGGTGTCCCACTGGCTGCGACGACCGTCGAGCTTTTGATAGTCAACCGAAATCTTCTTGTCGCCCATGCCATCCAAAAACGCACGGCGCACCCGAGGAGGTAGGTCTTCCCACGGTGTATCCGCACTCACCTTAAAGTGCTTGCAGACCGCGGCGAAGATCTGGGGGTAGTAGTTCGAATTGCCGAACAGGCTTCCAAAGACCCCATCGGCAATCGACTTCGACGGGTCCTCAATTAGCGCCTCGGCATCGACCGTTTTCTTAAAGCCCAGACCATCGCACTCGGGACACGCACCATAGGGCGCGTTGAACGAAAAGTCGCGGGGTTGTAGGTCGTCGATGGAGTGCCCGTGCTCCGGACACGCCAGAGCCAACGAATACTCCAGCAGCTCGCCCTCGGTTCCCTCGGGAGCATCGCGATCGGGTAGCATGTACACGTTCACATTGCCGTGTGCCAAGGCAGTCGCCTGTTCAACCGACTCGGCGATACGGCCCAGAGAGTTTTCCCGAATCACGATGCGGTCGACTACGACCTCGATATCGTGCTTGAGCTTTTTGTCCAGATCGATGGGGTCGTCGAGCGAGCGTACTTCGCCGTCGACACGCACGCGGCTAAAGCCCTCAGCTCGAAGATCCTCGAACAATTTTGCGTATTCGCCTTTGCGCCCGCGCACCACCGGTGCCAGCACAAACGCACGACGACCCTCCCCCGCCGCCAGGACCTTATCGGCGACCTGGTCGGTGGTCTGGCGCTCGATAACGCGACCGCACTCGGGACAGTGCGGCGTGCCCACGCGTGCAAAAAGCAAGCGAAGGTAGTCATAAATCTCAGTTACAGTACCCACCGTCGAGCGCGGATTCTTGGACGTCGTTTTCTGATCGATCGAAACAGCTGGCGAAAGGCCGTCGATCGAGTCCAGATCGGGCTTGTCCATCTGGCCCAAGAATTGGCGAGCATAGCTCGACAGACTCTCAACATAACGGCGCTGGCCCTCGGCATAGATCGTGTCAAACGCCAGTGAGCTCTTGCCCGAGCCGGAAAGACCGGTAATGACCACGAGCTGGTCGCGCGGGATGGAAACATCGATATTGCGCAGGTTGTGTTCGCGCGCACCACGGATAACGATAGAAGAATCAGACATGGAAGCTCCTTGCCTCCTATAACCTCAAATCACACTGTCGATGAGTTTAGCGCACCCAACGCGCACAGATGTTCGTAATACAAGATTCGCAGACCTTTTGCTTTGCGTATCGGGTGCTTTGTTTCTCGAAATGCCGTAGAAAGGTTAGAGTAATCTAAAACTGAACTTTATTTGCTGTAACAGAGGAACGTCCATGGTCGAAGATATCCCCCTTGAAATCACTTCGAGTGACATGGCCAATCTGCCCATATTCATCGCCGTCCTTATCGTGGCCGCCGTCGTCGTGCGCGTGTATTTTTCAATCAAACACAATGAAAAGCCGCCCATTGCCCGCGTCTTTTGGTGCGCGACGCTCCTCATCCCGCTCGGTATGGTAGCTGCATGGATTACGAATCAGTTGCTCGTAAATGAGGACTGTTCCCTATGGGTCCTTTCTTATTCGGCGCTCGGTGCTGCCGCCGTCATACTTCTTGTCGAGCCCTTGGTTTCGGGACTTATCGACCAAACCGATCTTGCGACGGGAACGGTTGCCTGTATTTGCCGTGACATCCTTGTCGGCGCCGCTGTTTCAGCGCTCTCGTTCGTTTCACTCGAAATTGCCTGCAACGAAACGTTCTATCGCATTCCCGCCAACTCATTCGGGTTTTCCGTCGGGCTGCTCGCGACGGTTCTGCTCTCCCTTTATTTGCTGGGACAGCGTCATGGAGGCGTCATGGCCCTCGTGCCCGTCGTCTGTTGCATCCTTGGCATTGCCGAGCACTTCGTCATAACGTTTAAAGGCGAAGCCATCCTGCCAAGCGATATCTTGGCCCTTGGCACCGCAATGGAAGTGAGCGAGGGATACGAGTTTACCTTTACCGCCGGAATCGTAACCTCACTCGCCCTGCTGGAGATTTCCCTGGGGCTTCTTTCGCTTATCCGACCGCGAAAGCTCCGTACGCCCACCCATGTCTTCCCCGCAATCGCCGCTAACCTCTGCGCTTTTCTGCTAGTGACCGTTGTGGGGCTCTCGGACTTTTCCAACATCGACTTGGAGCAGGCGCTGGATTTTGGATTTGACCGTTGGCAGCCCATCACCACGTATGCGTCTCAGGGTTTTATCACTTCGTTCACCGAAATGGTCAACGAGTTGCCCATTGAGAAGCCCGAAGACTATACGCCCGATGAGGCGCAGAGCATCGAGCAGGAGCTCGCCGCCGCCTACGACAGTACGTATGGCTCGAGCGAGCAGCGCGCGGCGGCCGTTGCCCAGTTCAATGAAATCAAACCGACGATTGTTGCCGTCATGAACGAGAGTTTTAGCGACCTTTCGTGCTTTGAGCAGCTCCAGGCGGCCGGGTACGCCGGCCCCGCATTCTACAACTCGCTTCCCGACACACTTGTTCGCGGCACCATGCTCGCTTCGGTCACCGGTGGCGGAACGGCGAACTCCGAATTCGAATTTTTGACCGGCGCGACAACGGCCTTTGTCGGATTAGGCAAAATCCCCTATCAGCTGTATCAGATGAATGGCGTCAACAGCCTGGCAAAGGACCTTAAAGCGCTTGGGTATACCACTACCGCCATGCACCCGCAAAACCCCGTCAACTACCATCGAGATAAAATCTATCAGCAGCTGGGCTTTGAAGACTTTCTTTCAATCGGCGATTTCGAAGGTGCGCCCTGTTACCATGCCGGCGTATGCGACTACGCCACCTACGACAAGATGCTCGACCTGCTCAGAACCGACGAAGCCCCGCAGTTCATCTTTGACGTCACGATGCAAAATCACGGCGGCTACGACTATGGCACCGTTCCCGCCGAAGAGCTGACAAACTATTGGGTCGAGGGAGCCAGCGAGGGTGCCAATAGCGCGCTCAATACCTATCTCACCTGCATCAACGCATCCGACCGGGACCTCGAGTACTTTATCAACGAGCTCCGCAATATCGGCAGACCGGTTGTTCTTGTCTTTTTTGGCGACCATCAGCCGAGCGCCGCAACGACTCTCAACGACGAGCTGTACCCTCAGGAAGATACGGCAAGCCACGCTTTCCGTACCTATCAGTCGACCTATTTCGTCTGGGCTAACTATGAAATCGCCGGAAATACCGAGCTCAACGTCTACGACACCGTCGGGGCAAATGAGATTGCAGCCATTACCCTTAATAAGATCGGCGCCCCGCTCACCGACTATCAAAAGGCCCTGCTTGCAACAAGGTCAGATGTGCCCACCATCAATGTCGCCGGCTATCTTGGTGCCGACGGGCTGCGCTACGACTTGGAATCTGAAGACAGCCCATATGCCTCGACGATCGACAAGCTGCAGCGCATGCAATACCTCGAGTTCGCCAGCAAAGTTCAGTAAGCCCGCCCATTCGCTTGGGCCCATCGTATTGCAAGCACGCTCGGCCCAAATGCATCGCAAATGACTCCCGCTCGCAAACGAGGGTACAATGACGCTCGTGTCACATCGCGGGGTCCCGGCCCCAACATATACAAAGGAGTCATACATGGGTTGCGAGCACGCACAAGCAGCCGGCGGACAAACGTCGCCGTCGCAATTTGAGGAGAATACGCTGTCCGAGGTCAAGCGCGTCATCGCCGTGCTTTCCGGCAAGGGCGGCGTCGGCAAGTCGTTTGTCACCGGTGCCATCGCCACCGAGCTTGCCCGCCACGGCCACAAGGTCGGCGTCCTCGATGCCGACATCACCGGTCCCTCCATCCCCAAGATGTTCGGTATGAGCGGACGCCACGTCCATGCCCTTGGCAACCTTATGCTGCCCGAAATCTCCGAGCACGGCGTCAAGGTCATGAGCTCCAACCTGCTGCTCCAAAACGAGACCGATCCCGTCCTTTGGCGCGGTCCGGTCATCGCCGGCGCCATTAGGCAGTTCTGGAGCGAGACCTCGTGGGGCCCCATCGACTACCTACTGGTCGACATGCCTCCGGGAACAGGCGACGTCGCGCTAACCGTCTTCCAGTCGCTGCCCGTCGACGGCATCGTCATCGTCACGAGCCCGCAGGATCTGGTCTCGATGATCGTCGCCAAGGCGGTCAACATGGCCGAGAAGATGAACGTCCCCATTCTGGGCATTGTCGAGAACATGAGCTATATTGAGTGCCCCGACTGCGGCAAGAAAATCGAGGTCTTTGGCAAGAGCAAGCTCCCCGAGGTCGCAGATCGCTATAACCTCGACATCTTGGGTCAGCTTCCCATTAATCCGGCACTCGCCGAGGCCTGCGATAAGGGCGAGGTCGAGACCGCGCTGCCCGATGGCATGTTGCCTAAGGCAGTCTCTGCCGTCGAGGCCATTGCCCCGCACGAGACCGACGAGGCCTAAGTGAACGCGAGCGCCTTCTATGACGTCCTGGTAATCGGCGGCGGGGCTTCAGGCCTCGCCGCCGCCATTACGGCCGCACGCGCTGGCAAAAGCGTCTGCATCGTTGAGCGCGATGTCGCCTGTGGCCTTAAGCTCCTTGCGACCGGTAACGGCCGCTGCAATCTCTCAAACGAATCGATTGATCCTCGGCGGTACAACCACCCTGCTTTCGTCGAATCCGTCATGGGCCCCCGGCCCGAACAAGAGCTTACGGGCTTCTTCTCCTCGCTGGGCATCATGACAATCCGTGAGGAAGGCCGTCTATACCCGCGTTCCCTTCGCGCCGAATCGGTGCGCGACGCGCTTCTCAATGCATGCGAGCGCCTGGGCATCACCCTACTCTGCGGGACTAACGTCATTGCGGCTCATAAGGCTTCCGAAGGCTGGACGCTTCAGATCGACCGTCCCGCTTATGTACTCAAACCCAAAAAGCACGGCAACCGAAAGACGGAACTCCGTTCGCTTCGAAAGGCGCTAGCCGATACTCCTCGCACGAGCGATACCCTGCAGGCAAGGGCAGTGGTTATCGCTACGGGCGGCAACCCCACCGGCATCGCCGAGGTGTTTAGCCTTCCCTTGACGCCCCTGCGCCCCGTCCTGTGCCCCGTATCAACATCAGTCGTCGGCGACCAGACGGCACTCGAAACTCTGGATGGTCTGCGCGTCCGAGCCCGCTTAACGCTCTCGCGCAGCCACGAAGAGCTCTGGCGAGAAGATGGCGAAGTGCTGTTCCGTGCCTTCGGCATCTCAGGCGTCGCCGCCTTCAATCTTTCTCGCCGTATCAACCAGGGCGACACTGTTCTGATCGACTTCTTTCCAGATTTCTCCAAAGATGAGCTGCTCAATACGCTCGAGCAGCGTGTCAACGTGCTCGGCGATTTTTCGCCCCGAAACTCCCACTGGCTTGATGGCATGCTCGCCCCGCAGCTCTCACACGTCGTCTGTACGGCATTCGAGCGGTGCCACCCCGGCTCGCACGATGTCATCCACCTGGTCTCAATCCTCAAGCACTTTAAACTGTCCGTCGAAGGGACGGCAGAGGAACGCTCGGCACAGGTCACGCGTGGCGGCATATCTATCGAATGCGTCTCGGCACCTGGTCTTTGCGTGAACAGCACCGCAGGCGCCCCGCTTTACGTCTGCGGCGAAGCGCTCGGCATCGACGCTGATTGCGGAGGCTTTAACCTTGCGTGGGCCTGGATCTCGGGTATTCGCGCTTCAAGCAGCCTGTAGCCGCGCAGTCTATAATCAAAAACGAATTCGGGCCGTCTGGGATACCGGACGGCCTCTTTCTTGCCTCTAAGGAGACCTCGATGATCGAAATCACCCAAGTCAACGCGTCGCTCGATGAAGCCGGCGACGAAGCCGCCTGCCTTGCTATTGGCAGACGTGCCGTCAAACGAGCCCTGCGATGCGATGATTCCCAGATTAAAGCCATTGAGCTCCATCGCAAGTCAATCGACGCCCGTAAAAAGCGAGATGTTCATTTTATATTGAGCTTTCGAGTTGAGCTGACAAGCTCCCGACTCGAGCAGGAGGTGGTCGACCGCGTCGCTGAGCGCAACCGCTCGCGCATCCGCATGGTTGACGGCGAGGCCCCTTCATTCCCCAACCCTGTCCCGAATACACCCAAGGGGCGTCCCGTCGTTGTCGGCGCCGGTTGCGCCGGTCTCTTCGCCGCCCTGACCCTTGCCGAAGCGGGCCTTAAACCCCTGCTCATCGAGCGCGGCGACCCCGCATTTCGCCGCTCGGAAGCGATTGACCTCTTTCTTAAGGAGCGTATCCTCGACCCCGAAAGCAATATCCAATTTGGCCTGGGTGGCGCGGGGACCTTCTCGGACGGCAAGCTCAACACGGGAACCAAGAATCCTGCCCATCGACTGATTCTTGAGACCTTCGTCGAAGCGGGCTCACCTCGCGACATCCTGTGGGACGCCAAGCCGCACATTGGCTCCGACATCCTCCCCGCCGTCGTCACCAACATTTCTCAGCGCATCGAGCAGCTCGGTGGAACCGTTCGCTATCGAACGAAACTCGTTGACATTCACACTGACACATCTGGCGCCATTGTCGGTATCGACGTCCGATCGTCTCAGGACACGACAAGCGAGTCAATCAACACAAAGCATCTCATTCTCGCTTGCGGTCATTCTGCCCGCGACGTATTCGAGGTTCTCAAAACCCATGACGTTGCCCTCGCGCAAAAGACCTTTGCCATGGGTGTGCGCATCGAGCATCCACAGCGCGACATCGACCGTGCCCAATATGGCCCCTCGGCGGGGCACCCGGCACTCGGAGCAGCCCCCTACAAGCTTGTCGCCCATCTCCCCAACGGCCGCAGCGTGTTCTCGTTTTGTATGTGCCCCGGCGGACAGGTTGTCGCTGCCTCTTCCGAGCAGGGCCATCTGTGCGTCAACGGTGCCAGCCTCAATGCTCGCGACGGGCGCAACGCAAATGCCGCTCTCCTCGTTAACGTCACACCTGACGACCTTCCCAGCGACGATCCGCTCGCAGGCATTGAGCTCCAGCGCGCCTGCGAGCGAACCGCCTATCGCCTGGGTGGCTCTAACTGGAACGCGCCGGCACAGCTCGTCGGAGATTTCCTTGCTAGACGCGCCAGCACGGCACCCGGAAAGGTAAAACCAACCTATCCACTTGGCGTGACTTGGACGGCGATTGACGATGCCCTCCCGCAGCATATCGTCGAATCGCTTCGTTTGGGAATTCCCCTGCTCGGTAAGAAACTGCGTGGCTATGACCGCCCCGATGCGGTCCTCACCGGTGTTGAGACACGCTCGAGCTCTCCGGTCACCGTTACTCGAGACCGGCAATGCCACGCTGTATCGACCCCGGGGCTCTACCCTTGCGGCGAGGGGGCCGGATATGCCGGCGGCATCATGAGCGCCGCTACCGATGGCATCCGTTGCGCCAAAGCCCTCATTGCTGATCTCTAGTCCACTAAATAGCACTGCCCCCGAACTGCGCGAGAAGCCGGGGGCAGTGCTTTATTTCTTAAACCGCGCGCCCTGGCGTTTTCTGCCCGAAGCGAACGTAGAGCCTTTGCGGGCCTGCGAGCGCAAGCGCTCAATCGTCTCGTCCTCAGTCGCACCCTCAAGCATCGCTCTAATCTGAACGACTGCATCGCGCAGACGCGCTGCCTCCTCGAAGTCCATGGCAGCAGAAGCACTGCGCATATCTTCCTCCATGGTCTCAACGATCCGCACAAGCTCGTCATGCGGCAGTTCTTCCAACTGCTCCGCAAGTGTCTGCTCGGACGACGCCGTCTCCGGCGCAGCACCCTCGCCGTTTTCATCGGGCGTATAGAATGCGCCATGGCCAAGAGAATCGCCTTTCGAGCGCCCCTTGGAACCCACGGTTTTTTCGGCCTCGGCAATAAAACTTGAGATGTCGTTGATGGCCTTGTGCACTGTCTTGGGCACAATGCCATGCTCTTCGTTATATGCCATCTGAATCTCGCGTCGGCGCTGTGTCTCGTCGATTGCCTCTCTCATCGAATCGGTCACGACGTCTGCATACATAATGACTTCGCCGTCGGCATTACGGGCCGCACGACCAATCGTTTGAATCAGCGAACGGCGGTTGCGCAAAAAGCCTTCCTTGTCGGCATCGAGAATCGCCACCAGCGAGACCTCTGGGAGGTCCAGGCCCTCGCGCAGCAAATTGATGCCCACCAGAACATCAATTTTGCCCTCGCGCAGCGTTCGCAGGATTTCGACACGGTCCATCGTCGCCGTATCGGAGTGCATGTAGTTGACCTTAATGCCAGCGTCGAGCAGGTGGTCGGTAAGGTCCTCTGCCATGCGTTTGGTCAGTGTGGTCACCAACACGCGTTCCTTGCGGGCCACACGCTCGCGAATCTCATCCTCGAGATCATCGATTTGGCCGCGAACCGGACGAACGTCGATCTTGGGATCGAGCAGGCCGGTCGGTCGAATAATCTGTTCAACATCGTTTTGGCTCACGCGCAACTCATAGTCGCCCGGCGTGGCCGAGACGTAGATAAACTGCGGAATCCTCGCCTCAAACTCATCAAATCGGAGCGGCCGGTTATCGAGCGCCGAGGGCAGGCGAAAACCGTGCTCCACCAAGGTCACCTTACGCGAACGATCGCCCTCATGCATACCGCGAATCTGTGGCACCGTCACATGGCTCTCATCGATGATGCAGAGCATATCCTTGGGAAAGTAATCAATCAAAGTAAAGGGTGGCTCGCCCGGCTTGCGGCCATCCAGATGGCGCGAGTAATTCTCGATGCCGTTACAAAATCCCATTGTCTCGAGCATCTCAAGATCATAATCGGTGCGCTGCTGTAGACGCTGCGCCTCGAGCAACTTGTCGGTCGCCTTGAGCTCTGCCACACGCTTCTCACACTCTTCGCTAATCGATTTAAGGGCTGCCTTAACCTTGGGCTTCTCGGTTACGTAATGCGATGCCGGCCACACGGGAATGGCCTCGTACTCACGAAGCATCTCGCCGGTGACCTCATCGATTTCGGCGATAAGCTCGACCTCATCGCCAAAGAACTCAAACCGCAACGGATGCTCGGCATAGGGCGGATACACGTCGACGACATCGCCACGCACGCGAAACGTACCGCGCGCCAAATCATAGTCATTGCGATCATATTGAATGTCGACGAGCGCGTGGATGAAGTCATCACGCTCGAGCGGCACCTTCTTGTCGACATTCGGCGCCAGCCCCGCATAGTCCTCAGGAGAGCCAATGCCATAGATACAGGACACCGATGCAACGACGATCACATCGCGTCGAGAGAGCAGCGAGGCGGTCGCCTGATGGCGCAGCATCTCGACTTCTTCGTTGATCGAAGAATCCTTCTCAATATAGGTGTCGCTTTGCGGCACATACGCCTCGGGCTGATAGTAATCGTAATACGATACGAAATAGACAACGGAGTTATTGGGGAAAAACTCCTTGAGCTCGCTTGCAAGCTGAGCGGCAAGGGTCTTATTGGGAGCCATGACGAGCGTCGGCTTACCCAAGGCCTCAATGGTTTTGGCCATCGTAAAAGTCTTACCCGAACCAGTTACACCCAGCAAAACCTGATAACGGTCTCCGTCCCTCACGCCCTGCACAAGCGACTCAATGGCCTTGGGCTGGGAACCGGCAGGCTCATAGGGAGAAACGACTTCAAACGGCACCTCAGAGCCCTCAACGCCAAAGCGTTTAAGTTCACCGCCAACGCGTTCTACTTCAAATTCCGCCATGGATACTCCTAACTCATACATCTGCAGTATACGCAGGCGGTGGGCTTAGTCCTATACGAACCGATCGGGATAGAGCGTCTTATAGCGAACCCATGCATTATTGACGCGAATCAGATAAGCCTGCGTCTCGGGAAAGGTAATCGCGTTGTGAAGCGACGTGTCCTGCTGCGCCCAGCCGTCCACATTGCCCATGCCGGCGTTATATGCGGCAATAGCGCTGTCCGTCGACCCGTTAAAATACGTTAGAAGATACGAAAGATACGCACAGCCAAACTCAATGTTCGTAGCGGGATCGTTAAGGTTGTCGGCTGAATACTCACTACCATCGACAAGACCCAAGGCAATCATATCCTGGGCAGTCTCGGGCATCAGCTGCATCAATCCCTGAGCACCCTGATTCGATTCGGCATTGGAATCCCAATTGGACTCCGACTTGATGACAGCACACACCAGATATGGATCCAAACCGTGCGAAACGCTAGATTGTTTTACGTACGCCTCGTAGTCAATCGGATACAAAGGCTTAAAGAAGGCGGCAGGAGCATACGAGTAGACGAGCGAAATAAGGCCGAAGACGAACACAACGGCAAATGACGCCACGCGATACCACGTAAAGAAACGTGTCTTAGACATCGGCCTCCTCCTTATCCGCTACATCCCCGAAGCCATGGCGCGCAAGCCATGCGTCCAGTTGTTCAAAGAGCAAATTATCACCTGCCGCATTATCGATTATCGTCGTAGCGAGATTGCAAAGCGAAGCCTCATCAGGTTGGCATGCAGAGCGAGCATCAAAATCAGAAGACTCCATACCACGGCGAATGGCACGCTCGCGACGAATTGCTAAAGGAGCGCTGATAACCAGAATTTCATCAGCCAGGCCAAAAGCATCCTCAAAACCAGTCGGAGCAGAAACCTCGACAACCGCAAAGGGATAACGGGGGGACGAAACCGTGCAGCAAACCGGATCAAGAATCCTCAGTGACAGTTGTTCGATGAGGACTGGATGAACGATGCCATTGAGCCGCGCAACAGTATCAGGAGAGGCGAAAGCTCGAGCAGCGAGTACATTGCGGCGAACGCCGCCCTCCCCGTCCAGAATGTCCCAACCGAATTCTTCCGCGAGGGCATTGACGATGTCGGAGCCTGGCACATACAGCGATTTGGCAAGCTCATCAAGATCGATAAGCATGGCGCCATGAGATTCGAGATAGCGGCAGGCAGTCGATTTACCCGAAGCAATATTGCCCAAGACAAATACGGTAAACATCAAGTCCTCCCTAACGCCAATGGGAGTTATTATCGCGCAAATACAAAAGAAGGACTCAAAATACAGCCAAACAGTAAGACAAGCTAGACGAAGGCGAATTCTTGTACTACAGCTCTCGATATAAACGCAAAAAAGGGGGAGGCCGCGAGGCCTCCCCCTTCTAAGTTCGATGGCGGCTCGGTGCCGTCCACCGGTCAGCGGCGCCCTGGCCTCCCACGGGCTGACCCC